>Ga0180433_10000561_pt1 | contig 63520 bp, 58 predicted proteins | sample SS_ome_8_FD_132980 | JGI IMG/M metagenome (GOLD analysis project Ga0180433, IMG submission 132980) | Hypersaline lake sediment archaeal communities from the Salton Sea, California, USA - SS_1_D_1 metaG | ecosystem: Environmental > Aquatic > Non-marine Saline and Alkaline > Hypersaline >... | reverse complement strand
GATCGAGCGTTAAAAAAACCTGGCACCGATCGATCGCCTTCCCCCGCCCCTGCGACACTGACACATTAACACCCGCCAGCGCCTGCGCCACCACCGCCCGTGCGTACACCAACCGCGTCAGCATAGTATGGGACCGATCGAGTGACTCCTTCGAGAATTCCGGGTCCATGGGAATCACGCCTACCGTGGGACCCGCCGCCGTAAGGGCATACTCCCGCGGTTCCAGGGCTTCACCGAGGAGCAATGCGCCTTCCGGGTCGCCGTTGGTCTGTTCGTCGTAGGGTAAGATTGCGCTCATGCTCTCCTCGTTATACCAACGTTACATTCGGGTCGATGGCCTTCAACTCGTTCCAAACGCTGAGCCACCAGTCCTTCACAAGATTAACGTAGGGCGGCTCCGACCATTTTACACTACGCATATCATACATTGGATTACGGCAACTCTTAGGATTGGTCGCACACAACCAATAGGATACTGCTTCTACAATTTCTGTTTCTCCCCACGGCTCCTTAGGGCTGTACACCAGCCAAATCTGGTGAAGAGCTTCTGCAGCAGCCTGGGCTTCGGCTGGGGGTAACTCCTTGTTCCACGCCGCTTGAGCTTTTGCTGCATACTTAGTATTTAACTGCTCGAACTTTTCTACTCCTTCCGGGTACATCGTCCACGGTTCCCGCCCCAACAACTCCTCCGCTATACCCATAGCCCATACTAACCCAGGATTACTCTTCCACTTCCGTGTTCGTTGCACAAAGTTTTGGAGTATAGCGTAGGCTCGCCGCGCAGTCTCTTGGGCCACCACTGTCCAGGGCCACGGCACCTGATCTCGTGGCGTGTCGGTCCCATTTTCCAGCCGCTCCAGGTAACGCCGGAGCGCCATTTCACTTTTGGGCGGCCCCCACCGACGCTGCCGCACTGCACCTTGGAATGCCAGCCGGCTGCGCAACCGATCCCACCATTGGGTGGCGAGGGAAATTAGCTGGCTACGATCGCCGACCGTCTCTGCTCCGAGGAAATATATATTTTGGATAGACTGCGCTGCTAAGTCGGTCGACAACCTCGTCGAAGTGGACCTCCGATAATGAACTGCAGCAATAGCGCCGAAAACATTCGTGTCTATTTTTCCCTTTCTGTTCAACGACTCACTGGGCGTAAGAGTGTCCTTGAACCGCTCCGGATCGCTCTGCCGGACCCACTGGACCACAATATCCCAGAAAATTAAAGCGGCCACCCAACGAGCCTGTGGTGTAAGGACAGCCAGCTCCTTACCGATTCTGTTCCACACCGCCTGTGTGTTACCAGAAAACATCTTCCGAAAAGGATTAACACCTTCCGGCCGGTGTGGATGTAGTAATTCAGGAAGGTCCGAAATTGTCCGCGGGGGCGGCTGTTCGAGCCTCTTCTTCATCCGCTTATACTTACTTCGAGGACCTCCAACTACATCAGCACCTATCTTCTTCAGCGCATCAGGATCGGAGTAGTCCGAAGGCAGCACCCAGACATAGGGCTCGCCTGCCTGAATCGCGCCGAAAGCCCGATGGTTGCCGTCCCTCAGGGACACGTAGACGCCGCCCAGGTCGCCCGCCTCTTCTTTTTCGAGCCGGCTGGCCCAGTCGTCCATGAACCTTTTCAGGGCCGTCTTCGCCACTTCCTCGAAATCGTCTTCGTCCTCGCGGCCGGCCAGCCCCAGGTCGTCGGCGTAATACTCGTAGTTGGCTTCCAGCCATTCTTCCTGGTTGCCCAGATAGGCGTCCACCTCGTCTTCGCCGGACGACCACGGTTCTTCGAGGGTGTAGTCCCGATCGAGGCGACCCTGAGCCTTGGCCTCCTGAGTCTCCTCCACATCAGCTAACTCCACCAGCTGGACGTCACCCATCGGAGCCAGCAGCTCAACTTTGTCACACGCATTTCGAATAGTGTTATTGAAAGCGTTCAGCTTCTTGTAATCCCAGATGTTCCCTTCGGTCGCCAGCACCATGTCCGCCGGGATGCGGACGAGAGGTCTGTCCATCTCCGTATACCAGATCACGTCCCGCCCGTGATAGTCGTTCCGATGTTTTTTCGGCGGCGTTTCCCACTCCCCGTAGATTTCGGGCAGCATCACCCCTGGGTCCGTGAATGCGTGGGACATGTCGGTGCCGGATGTCTCTCGCGCAAAACCAGGATCGATCTCGTATTCACGGAACTGCGCCGCAGGCAACCCGAACAGCAGCGTCGCCGAGGACGATTCTTCCGCCTCTTCGCGGTGCTCCTCCATCAACTCGATGTAACTATCATAGTCCCAGATAAACAAAGCCTCCGGCGGCAAGTCGTGCGGCACGATATACGACCGCGAAGTAACCGAGACCGGAAAAATAGAACCTGGAACCTTCTCCATCCGCGGGTAGACCCAACCGGCCCAATAACTATTGCCTGGATCGAAGTCGCGGTACAACTCCCGGATCGCCTCCCCTTCAACCACCTCGACGACCATCCCGTCGTCGCCATACCAGTAGTTGGCCCAGTTCATCGCCGACGCCGCATCGCCCCAAAGGAAAACACCGGTTTTGCCCATCCCCCATTCAGCCTGCGCTTTCAGCCCCTCGCGCCTAATCGCGCCATCTAGTTCTCTGGTAGTGCCGTGGTATAGCCCCGGCTCCGATCCCTGGAACTTCGCCGCCCGATTTTTCTTACCGGTCATCTTCGCCCGTTGCTCAAGCGTCGGCGGTGGCGGCCCTTCCGGGTCGTGCCACTCGAAACCGTGTGGAGGCATGCCTACACCTCCAGGCTGAGACTGGTACCGGACCATAACTTCACCGGGCCACACATCGGCCTCGGCCCCTTTGAATCCGTAGCGTGCATAAAACGCCGGCAATTCTTCTGTGAAGCCTGGTTCCGCTACAGCGTGGACCCAGACGCTTCGCACTCCAAGACGGTCCAGCTCGCTCAAAACCGCCTGCAGCATCTGCCCTCCAACCCCTTTCCTGCGTTTGCCCTTATCCACCACGAAACCGGTTATACCCGCCGTTGGAGATTCGGAGGCCCGCAGCTGGTCGGCCAGCTCGAAAAAGTCTCGCTCCTCGAAATACCCAGCGACCGCGTCTGCTGGACCATACAACACCTCTATGTAAGTTTCTTCGTCTTCCGACAGGTAGACGGTTCCGATGCCACGTGGGTCGATGGGTGGGTCCACATGCGGCTCGAACTTCGGGCCGGCAACTGACCTTGGAGTCAGAATATCGACAAAATCTCCCACCGGCGGCCCCGCGACCACTGGTCCCACCGGAGCCGGGTGCCCCACAATGTTCTCCGGCAGTTGGGCCTCCAGTCCCTCGTTGACCGGGTGTTCCATCAGCAACATCACTGCCTGGACCCGCGATAGACCCAGCTCATTGACGGCAGCTTTCACCAGATCGCGATCTGCCACGATGACCGGCACCTCCGGCAAGCCGGCAAACATCGCGGCTTCCCAACGGTGGTGGCCATCGATGATATGTCCTTGACTGTCCACCCACAACGCCGACATATCCTCGGGCCAGCCGTCGGCGAATGCGGTCGCCATCACCGGGACCTTCTCGGGATGGCGGCGCACCATTTCCGTTGGCTCCAGGTCCTCTGTAACCCACGTCTCCTGGTAGAGAACCGGGTCGAACCAGGAATTCCGGAAAAGGACGCCTTCGAGCTCCCCGAGCTTGTCGACGATCTCCGGTTGGTCGGCATACGGCCCGGCCACCGTTTTCGTGGGGAGCTTCAGCTGTTCGGGCATCACCGGACAGCTGCATTGCTTGTTGGCCATCCGCACCGCAGTACTGTCAATGTCGCAACCCGCAAACTTTCGGCCCAAGCATCTGGCAGCTTTGCTGGCGAAACCGCTGCCGGCGAACGGCTCCAGCACAATCCCTTTGGGCCCGCACGACTTCTCAATCAGGAACATCCCCAGCTCGACCGGCTTCTGGGTCGGATATTTCATGGCGTTGGGGTGGTTGTCGCCCCCACGCGGGAAGGAAATCAGCGACCCGTGACGGCCCCGCCGGAGTTTATGCTTTCCCTTGACGCAGAAAAGGATGAACTCCACCCGCTTACCGTATGACGCCTCGCGGCTCCCACCAGGGAACCCCCAGCACTTATCCCAGACCAGGACGTTCTTGACTTTGAACCCGGCGTTCTTGTAGGCCGCGATCCAGTCGTCGATGGTGTTCTCGTCGCAGAACCCGTACACTGCGCCGGCCGGCTTGACCAACCGGTGCATCTCGGACGCCCACTCATCCCGCGGGGGCCGTGTGTCCCCCTTCAACCGCTTCGTGTGGCCGCCTTTTTTGGCCTTGTACCGGCTGCCGACTCCCTGTTGCCGATCGAACCCCCGCCCATATGGAGGATCGGCGACAATAACATCCACGGAATTATTCCCCAGCTTCCCGGCCATGGTCAGGAAGTCCAGCTTGTGGACCTTGCCTAGCAACTTTTTGGGGACACCTCGGGGCATTTTCCGCTCCACTATCGGCTAATGATACGTAATTGAAGGATACCAAAAACCGGCAGCAAACAGCGATAGCTATGAAACCGGACCCGTTCGATTTCACCCAACACAACCCGTCCCGGCCCCAATACGGCCGCCGCATCATCCGGGGCCTTCGGATTATGCAGTCCCTACTGTTGGACCACATCCAGAAGCCCCGCACCTCCGAATGGTGGCGGCAACTTTCTCCCCAATTCCGCAAAGACGTGGAGCACGCCGCCGACTACCTGGTCCGTTTTATCGAATGGTACGAAGAGACCAACAAAGAGGACACTTCGCACCCGGAGGGCACCGAAAAACCCTGAGGAATTTCTTTTTTTTCGTGATCCAGGTCGGCTGGATAGAAATTGCCGCCGGATTGTCCGGCGTCGGAATGTACGTATGTAAAATGCCGGCCAAGCATAAACTATATAGCGTCTACCCGGAACCGGAGAAGATGGCCCATACGGGAACCTCCTCCCGTGATCTCAACGTCCACTTGGGGGTGACGTGGCCCGATATAATTAGAACAGAGCTTCCCGAGATCATCGCGGAGATACCGGAACGTCGGGTGTGGGAGTTTCTGAGCGTCGTATCCCGGGACCACTTCCATTGGCTGTGGCGGGGCCAAGTCAACCGCATCAAGCCTATGCCGCCGATGACTGAGCTGTTGGGTAAAGCGATCAGAGTTCAGTACCGCACCGGAATGCCGCCGATCGAGCCCGAGGACATGGCCCGGTTGGAGCGGGTGATCCATGACTTCCGCATCACCGGGTGTTGGATTGTTGTGTTGGTGGCCCATCAACGGTGGGAGAACCCGGCACCCGACCGGGATGCTGAGTGGTGGACGTTGGAATATCGGGTCGCCCACAATCTGGATAAAGTTCTTCCCCACTGAGCTTCGGAAAAATTTTCGACTACTCGTCAAGAGGGGTGGGGGAGCCGTTGCTGGTGGAGTCGGAAGGCGGTATCCTGGGAGGAACGAAGGAGGAAGTTCCGTGACCTATTCGCTGCCCAGAAGTGTGAGCGGTCCCCGCAAGCCCAAAAGGTTCCGCGGCCCTGTGTTGCCGCCCGGCCGGAAGTTCGAGCCGACCGAGCTGCAGGCGGCCCGGGCGCTGATTTACCACCGCCGTCCGTGGTTGGCCCCGGCCTTCGAGGAGACGCGCAACGTGGTGCTCCCCGCCTCCCGCTGGCCTGTGGGTATGCCACCTACCGCCGCGATGGACGTCACCGGACGGATGGTCTGGCACGAAGATTTTATGAAGAGCCTTACCACTGATATGCTCGCCGGTGTCATGGTCCACGAGTTGTCGCATCTGCTTGGCCGCCATCCATGGCGCAGGGGAGAGCGCGATTGGCGTATCTGGAACACCGCCTGCGACGCGGTAATCAACGGAGAAATCACCGGGTCGGCGGATTTCAAGCTGCCTGAAGAAGGCGTGTTCGGCAGCAAGCTGGGTATCGAGGGCCTCGACGACCAGGCCGAGGGCTGGACCGCCGAGATGGTATACGACGCGTTGGTGGACAAGATCGAGGAAAACCCCGATGTCGAAGTGGGTGAAGAAGGTGTCCGGGTCCGGGAGGGTGTTGTGGTAGGCGTGATCCGCGGAGAAGACCTCGAAAAGGTCGTCACGGTGATTAAGCCGCCGGAACTCTCCCAGATCGCCAACAGCATCGTCGTGGTCAAAATGGTCGCTGACCAGGTCGAATATACTATAGGACCGGTGGAGGGCGACATCTCGGCCGGCACGGTAGAGTACAATGCGCCACTTATAGAAATACCGGTTATGAACATGGTGTGGGGGATGTCCATCCAGATCGGCGTGGGGGATATCCGCAGCCACGATGGAGTGTTTATTGCCCAGACCGACAACCAGGGGGAGCCTGTCGACCTACTGGCCCAGGTGGTCGAGCCGGACATGGACTACGCTACTGTCCTGGGAAAAGTCGAGGACTACCGGTTCGTCGACGTTATCGGCCTCTATATGGGTACAGGCGGCGAAAGCGGCCAGATGGATATTGATGGGATTCCCGTCCCCACTGGTGACGTCGATCCACAGAATTCCAGCGCCACCGGCGGCCCCGAGCATCCGGCCGGTAAAGAAGCCGATGAGACCGAGACCGAACGGGGCGAACCGCCGACAGGCGAAATACCCGACTGGACTGAAATAGGGGAGGAAGTCCAGGACCTGAAGGATTGGTACGACGAGGAGCGGAAGCGTCAGGAGCGGTTAAAATCGCGTGGTACCGAGCCGGGCGGCGCGTACAGAGGCGTCGACCCCCGCGTGGCCCGCATCAACCGCGAGACTCGTACCGCTTTGCGCAAGATTATCGGCCGTCACGGTCCTCTGGTGCCGGGCCAAGGCGTGTGGTCGTACGCCCGCCCCTCCCGCCGGCAGTCTCTGGCTAACGGCGATGACCTGATAATGCCCGCGCCCCGCGCTCGCCAACAGAAAGTCGCCATGGTCATCGACACGTCCGGCTCCGTCGACGACGATCTGTTGAAAGCCGCCGTAGGTCAGACCATGGCCGTCACCGCCGCCACTGGCGTTCCCGCCGTGGCTGTCCCCTGCGACGCCGAGGTGCAAGGAGTCATCCCGGCCACCTCCGTCAAACGTGTGATTCAGGGGCTGATCGGAGGAGGCGGCACCGATATGGTCGTGGGCATGGAGCAGGCCCGCGAGCTCGATCCAGATTTGATTATTGTAGTTACCGACATGGGGACGCCCTGGCCCGATGAGCCTTTCGATGTGCCGGTCCTGATTTTGACCGACGAACCAAAGGGAGGTTGGTGGGGAGAGGCCCCCGACTGGGCTACCGTCGTCTTCATCGACACCAAAGAGTAGGAGAAAACCATGACCTTGAATACCGTGGGACGCGCCCTGCGTCTGGCTTTGACCTGCGCTGGCCGCTGCGATGTGCGGCCCCGCATCTCCACGCCGCCCGACATGGACGATGCGACCGATTACACCTACGAGGACGACGAATTGTTCGTCCGCACCCGTGTTACGGATGATGGCGATGTCGTCACCGGCGTCCGATTCCGGGGTCGGGAGATGGCCGGTCAGCCCAGAGCGTGTCCCAGTACGGTGAAAGGGCAGACCCAAAGCATCTTCGCCGTGCTGGATCAGGCCGGCGCGGTCGGCTCATTCCCCACGAGCCGTTCGGTGGGCGGCCGCAGAAAGCGACGCCGTTTGGGCGGTTGCCCCGTCTGCGGCGGTAGTTTCCACCCGCGGCTAGTGACCGTCGACGTGGGACTGCCCCCAGCCCGCGAGTGTTCCGGTTGCGGCGCGGCGGTCATCAACCAGTCTTTCGATTCACGGAGGCGTGGAGTGTCGGGACCGAGCCTGGAAGAAGAGAAGGAAAAGCAGGAGAAGAAGCGCCGGATGCTCACGCTTCCGGAGGCGCTGGACGCCCTGCGAGCCTGCATCAACGGCGGCCTGCCGGTTATCATGTGGGGGCCGCCCGGCATCGGCAAGACGGCCATGCTGGAGCAGGTGTCCCAGGAAATGGGGCGCGGCGACCCTATCGTCCTCATTCTCTCCATCATCGAGCCGCAGGATGTGGGCGGCATCCCCTACGTCGACAAGCCCCCAGCCCGGGCCGAGAAAGCCGCCGGTAAAGGTCGCTCCTTCGACTACGCCCGTCCCAAATGGCTGGACCATCTGGGCGACAACGGCATCCTCTTCCTGGACGAGCTTACCAGCGCCGGGCCTCAGACTATGGCCGCTGCGTTGCGGGTCCTGGGCGAGCGGGTCGTCGGCTTCGAGAAGCTCCCCGAGGGTGTGGCCATCGTGGCGGCCGCGAACCCCATCGAACAGGCCGTAGGCGGCTTCGAGCTACCGCCGCCGCTGGCCAACCGCTTGATCCACATCGAGTGGCCGATACCAAGCGTGGCGCAGTGGTCCGAATGGATCACCAATACGGTTACCCTAAACCCGGTCGCCAAACGGATCGTCCGGGCGGTCGTGGCCAACCCCGACTGGCTGATGGCGAAAGAGCCGCTGCCCAACGAGGCGTGGCCTTCCCCTCGCTCTTGGACGCGGGGCCTGCAAGCCATCACCGCCTATGACCCCAAAGCCGGGAACCTCGACCGGATCGCCGAGACCATCTTGGAAGGGGCCGTGGGTCACAGCGTGGTCGTTGGCCTAAAGGACTATCTCAAGAAGAAGGTCGGTCCTCGCGAAATCCTGGAGGGGATGCCCATCCCCGACTCCAAAACCGCTCCGCAGCTACTGCGCGGCATTATGACCATCGCCGAGCAAGAACCCGAGTTGGTGCCTCAGGCGTTCCGCCGGCTCATCCGGGCCGCCGACGAGGAAAACCTCCCCGAGGCCGCCGCCGGCGCGTTGGTCGACAGGATGCCCCTGCTGATGAGCAGCGAGGAAACCGATACGCTGCTGACCGAAATCGAAAAGTCGCCCAAGCTCGGGCCGGTCCTCAACACGGCCCTCGGCGGCACCCCTGAGGAGATAAAAGAGTTCAAGAAGTACGCGGAGCCACCCGCGGAAGAAGGGGAAGAAGCCTCGGAAGAGGTATCCGGCTGGAAAACCAGGAGAGCACGCCGCCGACGTTAGTGACTAAAACATGAACCCTCGCTTCTGGATCGCCACTTATCACAACAACAGCCGTCTAGCGGCGGCCGAGGATGTGCTTGCGCCTCCGCCTGTACTGCGATTCATAGCTGCGGACCCCGCTTCCGAGGGGAGCGTATTGCTGGCGCTCGCGGACAATCCTAGCGCCCCTGCAGACGTCCTTACGTGGCTGGCTGCGAACCGATCGTCGGCAACGGGCCGGGGGGTCATGGTCAATCCCAGCACACCACAAATGCTGCGTGAAAAATTGATCGCCGAAGTAGCCCAATGGGACGGTATCGATCCCGATAATGATCCCTTATTTATCTGGCCGCCCGGCTCAGGAACGCTCTGGACGTAGGTCCCGACTTTCATTGGACCACCGGGTGGTTCCACAGCCACGAAACCGCAATGCACGTTCGTCTCACCGGCCGCAACGGCGAAACCTCTGTGGAAGTTAAAATGGCCGACAATCTCGGCAATACCGGTTATGGCGAAATCACCGTCACCGGTCGCGACATGGAGATGGTGATTTTCAAGGCCCTTACCGATGCCGACGCCTTGTGCCGCGCCGATTACGAAACCAACTACAGACGGATCGAACCATGAGCCGAGCCCAGCCTGGCGGCGATCACCGATGCGCTCGGCGATGCCTGGGACCTGGCCATAACTGATAGTCCAAACACCGAGTCAGACTAATGAACCCTCGATTCTGGATAGCCGCCCATCACAACAACAACCGGCGGGCAGCAGCCGATGATCGAAATACGCCTCTGCCCATCCTGCGCTTCATTGCGGAAGCTCCAGATTCAGACGCGCACGAAGTGGCCGCAGTCGCGAGCCGGGAGGACCTGGTTGCCGACCTTTACTACTGGCTGTTCGACAACCAGGAGCGGTGGAATTTCGCCGAAGCTATGTGGAAATCCCATGCCATCCTGGAAGCGTTGGCCGGTAATTCAGCCATCCCTGCCGACCTCCGCCTAAAACTGGCGCGGCAGACACGTTATCCTGACGCGTTCCACGCGGCCGTATCCGAAATGTCGTACGACGCCCAGCAGAGTTTCCTGGCCGAAGTGGCTGCGCCGGTCCTGGGCGTCACGCCGCAATACATGCAAAGGGAACCCATTAGCCAGCGGGCCAAGCAGATTCACAAACGGTTCCACAAACTGGTGGACAGGATCGAAATTGAGCTGAACGAGTTGTTGAGTTCGGAATCCAACAGGAAGGAGGCTGAATGGCTTTCCCGCAGCGGCAGCGGCGAAAAGAAGTGGAGGAAAGTCATCTGCGGTGAAGACACCCCCTCGAAAGTTATAGCGGTTGACGGCGAAATCGTTGACGACGATCCCACTTCAGGCGATCTAACCCCTCCCGAGGACTACGTCAATTTAGAAAAAGAATCTGAATATACTATTGAAGGGGATGAACACGAGCTGGACACGGCCGACGCCATAGAAGCAACGATCCACACATTAAAGCTCAAAGATACACCGCAAACCCGACGACTGGTTGAAACGGTCCTAGCCACCATGACTTACTACGACCGCATCTTCCTTGTATGGCCGGCGGACCGCAGCTGGATAGAGGTTTGGGGGCCTGCCGAATAATGAACCCTCGATTCTGGATAGCCGCCCATCACAACAACAACCGTTTCGCGGCGGCGCAGGACAAAAACACGCCGCTGCCGGTCCTGCGTTTCATCGCGGATGCTCCCGATTCAAAAGATTACGACGTGACGGCTGTCGCTGGGCGGGGTGACCTTCCCGAGGAATTCTACTGGTGGTTTTTCCGGAACCGCGCCCGCTGGGACCCCAAGAAAGACTATAACTACAACCGTGTACTTTACCAACTGGCCAAGAATCGCAATCTCCCTGAGGACCTCCGATTGAAGCTAGCCAGGACGACAGAAGACCAGGAAGTCTTGCGGAGGGCCGTAGAACGGCTGCCGGCGGAAATTAACATCCCCTTCCTCAAAGAGCTGGCTGCTCCTGTTTTGGGCGTGAAACTGCAGACCCTCACCGAGGAACCCAAAAGCCGCTACGCCGAGCGGGCCCAGAAACGGTTCCAGAAGCTCGTCAAAGATATCGAAGAAAAGTTGGACGAGGTGATGAGCGGGGACGCCAACCGGCAGGAAGCCGAGTACTACTCCACCTACCGGAACGAAGAAGGCGATGAAGACAACCCCAAGGAAATATGGGTCAAAGCCAATTCAGGCGATGTGGTTGCCGTTGACGGCGAAATCGTCGATGCCAAGCCTGATTCGGAAGAGCTGAAGCCTCCGGAAGACTACGTCGAAATGACTAATGTGCCTGGATATGGCTATCGTCAAATGGCGGAGGAGTATCACCTGGAAGCCGATGGCGTCGTCGAAGCCGTCGGCTGGGCCCTAAAAAAAGCGGAACCGTCGCCAGAACTAAACAGACTGATCCACGCCGTCCTAGGTGGTGTGGCTCCAGGCGGCGATACCTACGTAGCCTGGATGGCCGACCCCGGTGGTACGGAAGTGTGGCAACCCGGCAGAAAAATCCTATGGGTAGACAAAGTGTCTGAGGAAAACTATGGAAAGTACGGCTTCCCTGAAACCGGCCCTCTCTGGTCCATCTTCGCCCAGACCGTTCACCCCGAGGATTCCACGGAAGTATTGAACGAAGAGCTCCTGAAAACTTTCCAGGGAAGCCACAAGGAAGCCACCGCCCACGCCAAGGAACTGGCCGAAGAACGCGGTGAGGATGAAGAGGTGCTATCGTGGGCGCACTAAAAGAACCGACGTACCCCCGTATCTGGATTGCCGCTCATGGCGGTGAGGAAGCCGTGGCGGCGCTGCTGGGGACTAAAGAAGCGGACACCGTTCCCGACACCGCGGTGCTGTCCTTGTGCAACTCGAACAATGAAAAAGTCCAGCTGGAAGCCTACAAATACGCTACCCAACGCCGGTTCATTTTGAGCAATCCCCCCTTGGTCGAAGAACTCTTGACCAAAATGGCCGCCGATTCCGAACAAGTCATCCGCCACTTGGCTGCAGTAAACTTCGAGACACCGCCGGAGACCCTCGTCCTCCTGGCCACCGATGCCGACACTCACGTCCGGTCCGCCGCTTTACTCAACCCTAACCTCAACGGCGAATCCTTAAAATCCATCACCCCACTGGTCGCCTACCCTGGTCGCCCGCTCAACAAGACGGTCCGGGCGGCCGTCTCAAAAGCCTTAGCCCATGCGAACGGCACCCGACGCACCCGCCTTCTGCAGCCTGAAGAGATATTCGACGACATCCACTACGTAATCAAGGAACGGGACCACTACGCAGTCGCCCACTCCCACGGAGGTCACGTAGGCAAAAGCTACGGATACCGTGCCGACGCAACCGCATCCCTCGTCTTTCGCGCCGGCGATTTAGTGGTGGTCCAAGTTAGAGCAGTAAACGCCCAAGGCAGTGGAACGGGTTTCGGCCGCATCGACTCCTTCGCCGCCAAAACGTCCGCCGGCGACGCGTCGCGGCGCACAGTGCTCTTCAATTGCAAGATAAGCCCCATCACCTGCGTCTTCATCCGCATCGCCCGCCGTAAACCTAAAAAGCGGGCAGCCCCGGCGTCGCCCTGAACCGGTCGTTCAAAATCCTGATCTTCGGCGGCATCATTCCCGTATTAGCCATCCATCCCCGCAACATAGCACAGACGTAGTAATAGGTCCACTCCTCCACAAAGTAGTAGAAATCCGACGGCTCGATTTCAAAGAAATCCTCTGGGTTGTCGGTGTCAACCAGGTTCAAGTCCATCAGCATTCGGCGGTAGCGCAAGTCGAAGTCCCGGCTCATGGGCCCGGTCCACCCGAAACCGGATGGATGCGTCAGCCCGTACCAGATATGGAGGTCGCCGTCTCGCCAGGCGTACACCAAGTCTCCCCAGCCGAACAGGTCCTCGTCCAACGCCACTTCCGCGCCGGGCAGTATTTCTATCTGGTGGATTTGGTGCTCGGCTTCCCCGAACCTGCCGGTGCCGCCTTTCAGGAAGTTCAGATGTTCATCGGCGTACTTGCCCGCCTCGCCGAAGTCCCCCGTCACATACAAACCGCCGAAAGGCGCAAGGTACCCGCCGGTGCCTTCTTCCCGCTCGAACTCGATATCCTCCAGGTCCACACCCTCCAGGGAGGCGCGGCCGTGCCAGAGGCCGGCCTTCGTCAGGGCCGCCGCCATATCGGCGTCCAGGATACAGGGCGGAATATCCATCGGCTCTCGAAAAATTTTCGACTACTCGAATCGGGAGGCGGCTTCGAGCTTCTTGGCCTGCCCGTTGCCGCCCGGATCGATCGGTTTGATGGGATTTATCGTCGGCGGCCGGCGCAGCGCATCGCTGGACGTAGGCTTTCCGGTCAAGGCGTCCAGCCTTTGCTCCAGCTCCATGATGTGCTTCTCGTTCTTGGCCACTCGCTTCTCCATCTTGGCGTATGCACCTGCCACCCGCCACAGCTGGACAGTGGTGTAGAAGATGTAGAGCGTCAACAGAACTACTTTGAAAACGTCGTTGGGCATGGCTATCTCCTAACGGCTATGGCCGTGCTACCCTCGGCAGATCGCCGGGGAACGCCGGCGGTTCCAATTCCACAATATCGTCGAACTCCAGCCCCTCGGTGATCGGATGGCTGTCGATCCTGGCTATGCCGTCGCCCAGGAGCTCCACCCAACCGGTCTCGCCGGGAGCGTAAACAACCCGGATCAGGCGGTCGCCGTCGCTATCGAACTGGTCGAAGAATCCGTCGAGGACCAGGCCGCTGACTGTCAGCTTGGCAGACGCCAGCCACCGCCGCAGACGTTCGGGATCGGGCGAGTAGGCCCACATCACCAACGCCAAGTGCCGGCGGGTGGGAGCGCCGTCGGCTTCCCAAAGCGGTTCCCCGCGTTTGCGCACCTGCGCCATATGCCGGGCCACGAAGTTGTCGCGCCTGTTGCGCCAGTAGTCGTCCAGCTTGCCGTAGGAGCCTGCCTTCTCGAAAGCTCGCATAAATCCCCGCTGCGACCGCGCTACGTCCGATACGCCGCGGGAGGCGGCGAAAGGTTCCACTTCCAGAGTCAGTTTCAGCGGTAGGTATTTGTAACGTGGTTTAGTCATAGCGGATGCCTACTGAGCCTCCTCCGAAGCTCGGGCGCTCCGGCGGCACTTCCATCACATAGCTCTGGGTCCTGGGATCGAATCGCACCTGATAATTGCCTACTTGACCCAACCAGACGGGGGCGGTCATCGCCGGCAGATTCGGCGCGGCCGGTCCCGGAAGATTTCCACCACCGGCAACACATGGCAACCCAAGGGGTGTAGACGCCCCGACCCCGTATTGAGGCTGACGGCATGACAAACCGGGTGGTGACATCCCCACTGGCAGGTTCATACCCGCGCCTTCCAGCTCGGCACAGACCCGGTCGAAAATAGCATAGGCTGTATTGAGATCGATGGGTTCCTCAGCGAATATTCCCACCTGGGAGCCGAACATGACGCCCCCGACGTTCACCGGACGGGCGTGTTCCTGCTGGTGCCGGGCCACCGCCTCCTCGTAGGCGGCGTTGGCCATGTTCCGCGGGTCCGCGACCGCCGGGAACGGCGTCGGCGGCTCGTTTACGTATTCGGCGCGATGCGGACGCCGTCCCGTTGCGGCGTGGCGGCGACGAGAGACGGGCGCGGGACAGGGTGTAGGTGGGGCATCGGCGGATGGAGGAGTGTAAGCGTCATTGGCCGGGCGTGAAACTGGGAACCGGCCTCCACGTCGAGCATACTTCTCAACATCCGCATACGCGGCCGATACGCGTTTGAAATGCTCCGCAGCGTTCGCTTCTCGGCTCTTGTCCGGGTGGTAGCGGATAGCCAGCCGTTTGTAGGCCCACTTGGCCTCGTCCAGGCCGGCGGCTCCTGGCACGCCGAGTATCTGCAAACACTGATGAACTTCCATAGCACAATTGAATAAGCCGGACTCAAAACGATGTCCGACCTATTCTAAAATTCCTGACAAAGGAAGCCTAGTGGTAACGTTGGTGTGCGGCCTGCAATAAATATCAATTTAATAGTTTGACTTATACCTTTAATGGGTTACACTCTAGCTAGCGACAAGTCTGCAGCCTAGGAGAGACATTAATGGTTGGTAAAAAGAAAAACCCCTGGTTCGAGCGACGGTACAATTGGAAAGGGGTTCCGCTCGGAAAAATGACCGATGCGGAAATAGCCCGGAAATATGGTTATCCGGTGCAAGCGGTTCGGCTCGCCAGGATAGCCAGAGGAATCGAAAAAGCGGCCGCCTCCAAAATCTCCGAGAAGCGGTGGGATGCTACTGGTCTGGGCGAACGTCTCGATTCCGATGTCGCCAGAGAATTAGGCGTTAGTAGAGAGCTGGTGCGCCTCAAACGTCTCGAAAGAGGGATATCCAAACCCTCCCGGGCAGGGAAGCTCAAATCCCATGAGCTGTTGGCTTGGGACGCAATACCACTGGGCGAAAAACCCGACGCCGAAATTGCGCACGAATACGGCGTCAGCCCTGTGGCCGTTCTTTACGCCCGACGCCGCCGTCACATTCCCGCCTACGGCGCTGCCAAGCGTGTCGATTACGACAAGCTGCCTCTTGGTAAAATTCCCGATGCCGAAATAGCCAGAAAACACGGGCTGCGTTACACAAACGTCAGAGCGGCTCGAATACGCCGCGGAATTCCGGCTAGCTGGTGCACATATAAATTCTACAACTGGGACAAAATTCCTATCGGTGAAAAACCGGATGTCCAGATCGCCAGAGAATACAATGTAAGCCCTGGTGCGGTTAGGAACGCTCGCAAGCGTTTTGGTATTCCAGCTTTCCGTAGGAACACACGCGATTAAAGCACACCCCTTTTGCCAACCAGTTCGGGGACGTTCTCCGGAGCCACGTCCCAGACCTTCACCCCACAGAACCGCTCCCCTTCTGGACACTTGGGGGTGACGTCCGCCAGCGACCGCGCCCGACACGGCGGGATCAAATGCTGTCCGATCAGCGGAGCCACGTTTGTGATCTGCGCCGCCTCCTCGCAGGCCATCCGGAAGATTTCCTCCTGGGCGTTGTAGCACAGACGCATCCGCATCTTGTGCTTGATGCCGGCCAGGTCACCCTGTTCGGTGTAGCGGATCACAGTGGCGTTCGGCAGCAGGTAGGCCGCATACTCCCGCGAATAGCCCAGACGGAGGGCCTCCTCGATCTCCTTCCAGAGGTTCGCCATCGTCTCGATGTAGAGCTCCTGGGCCTCCGGCTGCTCCTCGATCAGTCTGGGAGTAATGTAGTCCGGCGTATACGGGAACGACGCCACCAACGAGGGACGCGCCCCCGGCGTCGTCCGGTGTCGCTGGTCCTGGCTGTCGGCAGTGTGGCTGATCCGGTGGTAGAAGGTGAACGACACGGCCTGCAGGGCGCGGCCGATGGTGTCGTGAAGGTCCAGGTTGAGGGCGTCCGGCGGCGTGAGCATCGCCTGTTCGACGAACCTGCCAAGGGCCTTGTCGCTAATCGGCTCTTCGGGAGCGATCGAGTGATAGACGCCCCGCGCCTGCGCCACGGCCCGGGCCAAGACCATATCGGGATCACCCCGATGCCCGTCGTAGGTCCAGGCCACCAACCGGGAATGTTGGTAGCTCAGCATTTCCCGGTCGAACGCCCCGCGATGCCACTTCGACTCGTTATCCGTGGTCGTCGACATCGTCGGGTGGACGTCCTTCGGCTCGGCCACCACCTTCGCGAAGTCCGGGTCGTGTTCGCAGACGGCCTCGATCATCTTCCCGACCACAATCTTCGCCTCGGTCGGCGTGTCCCAGACGCTCTGGCATATCCGCCAGTAGCGCAGCAGCACCAGCGCCGAGATCGTGTGATACATGTGCGTCATGGTGCCCACCGGCAGCACGTACCGGGCCACCTCGATAGCCTTTTTCTGGATGTCGTAGTCCGCCTGTTTGGTGCCGGCCCTGGCGGGGAACCGGTCCTCGTAGGCGATGCGAACGGCGGGGATCAGCAACTCCGTTAACTTCTGGTACGCCTCCATCAGCATCGCCACGGTTTTGCGATAGTGCTCGATCTGAGCGTCCTTGGCGAAAGGAGGGACGACGATGTTCTCGGGTTCTACAGTTATATAACGCTGGCTAGCTTGTTCTGAATTGTAATACGGATGAGAATGCAGGAACGACCACGTGAACTGTCGCGAGATGCCGCTCAACGCGAACTGAAAGTGCGCATGCTGGAGCGTCGTGTGATGACCGGCCTTGAAAATGGATTGCGCCAGCGCATCGCGCTTTTGGAGCGCCTTCTCCTTCTTCTCGCCTTCGAGCAGGCCACCACGGACCTGTTCAGCAGTGACGATCCCCTTGCCGGAATAGCACGTGCGGGCGGTGGCCACAGAATTATCGTAGGGATGGTCGAAAGTGTTGACCAGTTTTACCTGAGGCTCGAACATGATGACGGACTCCTGAAACAATTGGAAAAGAGGGTTTGCTTCAGTTAGCCGACATAATCATCCCCAAACAGGAGCCCTCGCCCTTCGCCTCGCCGCCGGCGGCGCGTTCGGGTTCTCCGCAACGGCCTTGCGGACGTTCTCTTGTTCGTCCCGCGACAAACGGTCCAACACTTCCGCCGGCGTATTAGGGTTCACACCAACAGCTGCCCGCACCTCTGAAGCCCCATCGGCCGCTAGCTTTTCCAACACATCCGTCCCGACATTCGAATTGTGGGCTGCGCTTGCCCGCACGAACAAAACTTCGTCGTCCGCAAGACGGTTTACCACATCGATAGGCGTGTTCCGGTGCTGGGCCACCCTCCACCGCGCCTGCCAATCCGCGTCTCCTGATAGCAGGGCAAGTATCCCGGCCGGCGTATCCGGATCGAGAGCCACCTCCATCGGTCCGCCGTGCGCCGCAATCCAAATCCTCGGGTATTTCATGCCAAGCCTCTTTTCCGCAAACTCATATCCGCCTCTTGACGCACCCGCCAGTCTTTATCCTCAGCAAGAAACCGTAGAATATCCTCCGGAGTCTTCCAGTTCCAGGCCACCTCCCACCGTACAGTCCAATCCGCGTCCTTCGCAAGCAGAAACAACACTTCTATCGGCGCGTCCTCGCACTTGGCCGCTTTTATCGGCCCACCCTTCGCAGCGATCCAAATCCTCGGATATTTCATTTTCTTCGCCCTTCGAGGTTTCGCTGCGCATCACGACGTACCAGCGTTTCTTCATCCCCGGCCAATTTGACCAGGACCTCGTCCGGGGTATTGTCATGCCGCGCAACCGCCCAACGTACATTGTGGCCCGGATGGTGGGCCAGTTCACGTAGCACGTCCGCCGGCGCGTTCGGGTTATGCACCAGCTCCATAACTATCTCATCCGCCTCGTCCTCCGACAGCTCAGGTACCATACGCAGGACTACCCGCAACGCCTCTGGAGGTGCATCATGGTTTAGCACCGTGTACAGCGGTCCTTTGTGCGCCGCGATCCATATCCTTGGGTATTTCATTCCAGCCCCTTCTCCCGTAACGTTTTTCTTGCAGCTACCCCCACCGCCAGCTTCCAGTCCATCGAAAGTATCCGCAACCGACTAACTGGTGTATTCGGGTTCTTAGCCACTACTTCCCGCACCAGAAAATCCTCGTCATTCGCCAATCGTTCCAATACATCTACTAGAGTATGCTTATTAAAAGCTACTGAACGCCGTACACTTGAACTCTCGTCCCCCGCCAGCCGGGCCAAAACATCAGCCGGAGCGTTCGAGCTTTCGGCCACCTCGAACCGTACTTCAAACCGTTCATCCGCTGCCAAAGTCCTTAGCACGTCTACAGGAGTTTTCAGGCGCATCGCCACCTCACGCCGAATCTCCCAGTCTTCGTCCCTGGACAGTGTCCGTAACACCTCAACCAACTGCTCCAACACCTCAGGCGGGGTACTCGGATTATCAACCACCTCCAACTGCACCGGCCAATTATCGTTGGCCAACACCGCCAGAATCCCCGGCGGCGTCTCGGGGTTCCGAGCCGCCTCCATCGGCCCGCCGTGAGCGGCGATCCAGATTCTCGGATACTTCACGCCTGCCTCTCCTTCATACTCTTCCTCGCGGCATTTCGCACGTTCGCCTCCTCATCATTTTGAGCCAACCGCGCCAATAATTCTACTGGAGTTTTAGGATTCACGGCCACGCCCCACCGCGACCCCCACTCCGCATCCTCGGCCAACAGTTCCAACACATCCACCGGAGTATTCGGGTTCTCGGCTGTTGCACTTCGCACAAGATAATCTATGTTTTGGGCCAACTGCCTCAACACCTCCGCTGGAGTATTCTGGTGTGAGGCCACTTCTTTTTGCACATCTTCATCGTCCAGCAAGGACAGCTGCTCCAACACCTTTGATGGAGTATTAGGGTTCCCAGCCACCTTCACCTGGACTCGCCAGTCGTCATCGTTGGCCAACACCGCCAGAATTCCAGGCGGCGTCTCAGTAGCACCAGCTACCATTCTTGGCCCTCCGTGGGCGGCGATCCAGATTCTAGGGTACTTCATTCCTTCAGCCCTCGTTTACGTAGATTGTCCCGAGCACCTCCGCATACGTAAATCTCACTGGGAAAGTTTGCAATCAACCACCGCAACACTGCAGTTGGAGTGTTCGGGTGGATTGCTACTGCCCACCGGGCGTCATCATTACTTCCTATAACAGCTACTATCTCCAAGACTTCGGGCGTGGCCTCTGGCTTCAGAGCCGCTTTTACCGGCCCTCCGTGGGCGGCGATCCAGATTCTAGGGTACTTCATTTAATCCTCCTCTCCCGCAACCGCTTCCTAGCCACCAGCACCACCGCTTCTTCAGCATCCAACGCCAACCGCTTCAATAGGTCGGCCGGCAATCCATCGTTCTCGGCCAGCCGTTCCCGCACATACTCGGAAGGATCGGAAAGCAACTTCCGCAGCACATCCTTCGGCGCGGAGGGGTTCATTGCCACCCCAGCCCGCACAATCCTGTTGTCATGCTCGGCCAATCGCCGCAACATCTCCTCCGGCGTTTTGGGGTTCTGGGCCAAACCTGCCAGGGTAAAAAAGCTGGTATCGTCTTCAAGACGGCGCAACACGTCCAGTGGAGTCGAGGTGTTACCTGCCACGAACCTCCGCACGGTCCTATCCGACTCATCGGCGAGTATGGCCAGAATTCCAGGTGGAGTATCCTTTTTAACCGCTACCTCACGCGGGCCGCCGTGCGCGGCGATCCATATCCTCGGATACTTCATAGTCGCAACCTTTCCCACACCATCTGCACCTCTGCGTCCAACCCGCCGACCACGTCCGCCGGCAGATCATCCACGAGCCACCAGGCGAACTCGTCGTGTTCGTCCGCCCCGACGGCGTAAGGGTTCACCTCCACTTCAACGTTGGGAGGCAGCACGTAAGCGAAAACATGGTACTGGTGCCGACGTTCGGAAAAATTTTCGAGACCGCTGGCCGCATCGTCCGGGTAGAGCACGTGGATACCTGTGTACTGAGCCTCCAGCGGGAAGTAACCGACTTCCTCCTCGAACTCCCGGACGGCCGACTCGCGGATGTCTTCTTCGGTTTCCCGGTAGTCCGGAGGCACCTGGCCGCCCGGCATCCCCCACACGAAAGGCTCCAACACGTCCTCGGAACGCAGCCCCAGGAACACCTCCAGTCCGTCGGGAGCCTGCCGCAGCAGCAAAATGCCGGCACCTACCCAACCCCAGGTGCCGGCTTCGACGATGCCTTCCTCGTCCACACGGCCGCCAACAGTGTCTGAAACATATCCGATGACAGGCTCGTCGTATTTGGACCCGAAGTGTTCCCGGTCTATCCAGCTAACCCACTCATCCAGATCATCACAGACATAGGGAACAGGCAATTCCTCGTCGAATTGTCCAGCAGTCCAGTCTACAAACACCCCGTCGACTTCCACCACATAATGCCGCAGAGCTACCACATCTTCTCCGAGGTAGGGCCAAGCAATCTCGATCAAGGACGGTTTCAAGCCCGCTTCCTCGACGAACCGGGCGAACTGACGACTGTGATCCAAACACTTGCCCTTGGCAGTGCGCCTACTCAATAGACACGTAGTATCGTACGTTGACTTATACCGCTCGATAAGGTCTCGCAGGGAAGACGCTCCGCCACTAGTGGTACCGCCTTTGCGCAGCCAGAACTTGTAGTCGTCGGGGTTCGGGATTCCCCGCCGGCTGGCCACCGCCGCGGTGATGTACTCCCATTGGTCCCAGCCTGTACGAAGGTTGAAAGAGCCGTACCCTTTGACCGACGCCTTTTCGCTGCGAACCGCCGTCTCGACCTGACGGCGGGTGACGGACCCCGCGCCTAGACGTTCCTCCAAAGCAGTATATAGGGCGTTGAGGTACTTGCCGAATCCGCGGGAGAGGTTGAAGTCGCTGACGTCTACCGACTTGAATGCCGCCTTGACGCTGGCGGAGATTTCCAGATTCTCCTGCACTACATTGAGATACCTCTTTCGCTGCGCCGGCCCAAGACGATCCCAAATACGCCGCCTGATAGTGGTACGTCCAAGTTCGGGCGGATACTTCCCCCGCGCTCCTCCAACCCCTCGATAGCGCATCAGACCTTCCTCCGCCAGCCCGCGCTACCGCGTGGCGCGATAGATCAGAAAACCGACACCGGCCGCGATCGCTATAGGAAGCCAGGGGAACTTACCCTTCAGAGGACAACCAGCTCCGACCGTGGGTATAGTCACCCCGGAGGTGGTCTTCTTTTTCGGGCATCCCTTCAAATAAGCGTTGGCCTTCTTGACGATCCTGTTGTACTCCGCCTTCGTCAGGTTACCTTTCTTCAACTGCTGCTTGGCCCGGCCTTTGGCGTTGATCGCCCGGTTCCGAGTGTCGATCGGGTACTCCCGCTTCTTCGGGAGGCCGAAGGCGTGGTCAGGAAGGCTATCCCGTATCTCCTGGGACATCCGGCAACTCTTTTTGCCACGATAGACGCGGCATACGCTTGACCTGCTACGGTCGCAAGGCATCGTTTTCATTTTACTGACTTTCGAGCTGAAGCTATCTATACTCGTCCTGTGTGGACCGGTGTATTATAGCGGAGTGAACCGGGAGCCGCGATACCGTCGTGCGCGTCCCAACAACCTCGAACCGGCAAACCTAAAGGAAATTTCTATGCCCGCTGCTCGTCGTTCACCCGCGTCGCTTCCTTACACCGCCTTGGCCGAAATCATCGCCTGGCTGCGCGGCCTCAACATCGCCTACCACCACGCGCACACCTTGGCTGCCGGACCGAACTTCGCCGGCGACCACGAGCTGTTGCAGCGGCTCTACTTTGGCGACGCGGGGGAGCCCATCCTAGAAATAGACGGCGTGATGGAGCGGCTGCAGGGGATGGACCCCGGGCAGCCTCTGGAACCCCGGCTGGTCCTGGCGGAAGCGCGGGAGATGATCCCCTCGAACTTCGCCACGGTCACTACTGATGCTCGTTGGCAGCTGCTCCTGAAAATGGAGCAGCACCTTCAGGCTCTGCTGATACGCGGTATCGAAGCCTTCGAAAACGACGTGGTGGACTACGGAATCTCGAACCTGATGCAGACGATCATCGACAAGCACCAGACGAATATCTATCTGATTCAGCAGCGGTTGGGTTAGGGTTGAATCACTGGAATCCAAGTGGACCCGAAAGGCGCGGCTGTCTGGCGGTACAACCAGTTAGGCCCCGGCGGCGGCACCGCCGTGTCCACGTAGGTTTCGCCGACCATCGCGAAGTGCGTACCAGGCCCAGGCGGACCAGCGCCGTAGGCGGGAGTGTTGAGCCAATAACGGATACCCGGACCGGTTACTGGGGAGAACAGTGAACAGGCGTGCATAAAAGCCTGACTCGCCGCATCCTGCATAGCCAAACCGTACAGCGTGCAATTAAAGAATGACGCGGTGTACGCGCCGTTCGCCATCTGCAAGCCCCCTGGACCAAAGAAGGTGCCCCCAAAACTGATTAGGTTTGTTGGAGTGGGTGAGGCATGCCGAAAGATGTTCCCTTGCACGAATCCGCCCAGGAAAACTATCTCGTCCAGCTCCACATCCAGCGGTCCGCCGAGTCCCAGTATCGCATCGTTAACCACAAACGGTCCGGTGGGAGCTGTCCCCTTTTGAATGGTAGCCGCCCCAGGGAAGTCGACCCCTAACTCATGGAAGACCATTCCATTCTGAAGAAAGTTGGCATACGCTCCCGGCGCGGTAGAAATCCCTTGGACCAAGGTCGCGCCTCGGATCATCACCGAGTCGACGCCGTAGGACGCGTCCTCGCCCGCTAGTATGATAGGCGTAGTTACCCGCGTTCCGGGCAGGTTGTCGCCGATTCCCGCGCCGAATATGCCTAGACGCTTATGGGTGATAGTCGCTCCTTCGTAGTCTCCTGGTGAAAGCCGAACCAAAGCCGGCTCCTCCGCCAGGAATTCACGGGCAACGTCGTGAGCCCGCTGCAGTGTTTTCACCGGTTCCAGCACACTCCCCGGGTTGCTGTCGTTCCCGTTCGGGGATGCCCACACCGTCCGAAGGTCGCCGGGACCGCCGTTGATACTCTGTTGCTGAACAATCCGTTGCAGCAACTTCAGACTTTGGAACACTTGCACCGGGAAACCCTCACCACGGCCTGCCGGGGCGATGTCGTGCGGTCCCAATGGGAGCTGACGCTCCAAAAGGGCGGCCAGGGTGGTCAGGTCGCGTCCCATCGAATACTCCTTAATAAAGCAGAGCCTGCACGGGGCAGGCTCGCGGTCCAGCCACCGAAGTGGACTGGAGGTATACCCCGACGGGGTGTTTTATCAATTCGGCTTACGGAACCGGGATCACGTCTTCAAGCACCTCGGTGTCGAGGTTCTTTAGCCACCACCCTTTTGTGCCCTCGATTTCGGCGACTACTACTTCCGCCAACACCCAACCGGCGAAGTTATCGCCTCCCCCAAACCGCAATGAAGGGTAGATGGGTGCTATTGGATCGGGGAAGATGCCGAGGAAAGGCGATACGCGGGAGGTGATCCGGAAATTCAGCGGGGTGGGCCAGCCGTGCGGCCACGCGTCCAGCGGCGGGTTTGCCACCACGGCCCAGGCCGCGGGGTCGAAGTCCGTCCTGACTTCCGATCTTGGGGTAGAGATACCTATCTTTGTGCAGGGGTCCAGATCGGTTGCGTCGGGCAGAAGCACTTCCATCAGCCCCCCGACAGGATCGAGAAGTCCTCCAGGAAATACCAGCAGTTTGTTCAGGTCGGCCTCGACGATCTGATACGGAGTGTCGTCGGGTTTTTCTTCTATCCCGGCACCCCAGCACGGGCACGGGCAGTCGCCTCCGGGGCTGCGCTGCCCCAGTAGGTCGATGATCCCTTCGATCACCTGCTTGGTGGTCACCATGCCACCGTGCGCCTGCACATGCTTGACGTCGCCGTCCCCCAGGGTCAAACCCCCGCGGACTATGGATTTCAGGCGATCTACTTGTTCTGCGAAAGTGGCCACGGCTAATCCTTTTTATTGCTGGGACTTTAAGGCGAAATTGATCGGACCGGCTTCTACACCGGAGGGGGAATTGCTCCCACGTCCATGATAATGTCAATGTCCTTCAACCACCAACCCTTGCCGTCCGGTACAGCGAAGTCGCCCGGCGACGCCACAACGAATTCCAAAAGGAACCATCCGAACCGGGTGACGAAATCGGGGAGCTCCCCTAACAGAATACCCGGGCGGTTGGGGTCGACGGGCGAAAGGCCCATCAACGGGGACACCGGCGATGTGATTTCGGTATAAACCGGTATGATCGAAAGCGGCCCCCACGGGTCTGTTATCAGGTTCACCCAATCCGGTTCGTCCAAATTGCCTGGGCGGCAGGTTATCCCGATCTTGGTGCAGATATCGAGATCGTCCGCCGGCGGAAGCTGGATGTCCTGGATAATGAACTCCGGCGGCGGAGGGGCGGCCGGGAGTCCGCACGGCTCGAAGACCAGCAGTTTGCCCAGGTCTTCCTCCTGAACGACGTAGGTCACGCCGTCGAGGGGAGCGGGCTCCACACTCTCGGCCGTCTTGTCCACAATCTCCTCCCAGCAGCAACAGCACTCCCCGCCGGCGCTCGTCTGGTTGAGCAGGTCGAGGATGCCTTTGAGCACCTGCCGAGTGGTCTCCATACCCCCACGACCGGAGGAATCCTTGATATCGCCGCCGGCCAGGCCGAACTGTCCTTGCTGGACAAACTGCCGGAGGGTAGCGAGTTTCTCTGCGTATGTCGCCACGTCGTTGTTCTCCTATATAAAGTTTATGGCGGCACTGCGCCCGCCAGTACGAAGAGCATGTCGATATTTTTCACCCACCATCCTTTTCCTTCCACGCCGAACTCGCCGGGATTGCCGACGACGGCTTCGATGAGAGACCAGACCGGGTAGGGAAGACCTCCTTCCGGGTCGCCGCCCATGTGAATACCCGGTATGCGGGTAATCGGAGGTGTACCGATGTTAAGGTCCATCATCGGCGCGTAGGGAGAGCCTACGAAAATCCAGGGACCCACCCCCGGCTGCCCCGGCAGGAACGGGCTGGATAGCACATACTGGACAGTGGGGTCGGGGCCGGCCACCACCGGCGGCAGCGTCGTAATCCCGATGCGGGTGCAGTCGGGAAAATCGTTGGGGTCGGGCAAAATAATCTGGAACGGTTCGTACGCACCGGGACCGCCTGCGACATTGGGAAAGATATGGAGCTTGCTGAAGTCGTCCTCGACCACCTCGTAACCAGTCTCCTCGCCGCGGCGGTCTTCGACGCCTTCGCTCCAGCAGCCGCACTCGGCTTCGCCGGTGCCGAGCTGCCCGAGCAGATCGAGAATACCGGCCAGCGAACGGCGGACGGTCTCGATACCGCCTCGGGGATTGCCAGTCTGAAGGTCGCCTTTTCCCAGCTCGAAGTTGCTCCCCTTGCCGACAGTGGAATAGAGGATCGCTAATTTCTGCGCAAAAGTCGCCACGGCATTTCTCCTTGATCGGTGCCGGAGAGATTTAGTTCGTAGGGGGTATATTCCCAGAACCGAGGTGTCAAAGTCAAAGGGTCAGGTCGCAGATTTCGGCCGCGGTCGAAAAATTTTCCGAAGGTTCATTTTTTTTTACACAACCAGTGGGAGCAAAGCCTTATTGGCGTCGGTCGTGAACAGCGTGGGCCAATAAAAATAACCCATCGAGTAGTGTGCAGTACCGGCGATGGTCTGCCGTCCCGAGACCAGCATCTTAATTACGGCGCTGTCGCCAGCCCCGGCGAACGCCCTACTGAAGTCGGTGAGAATACCTGCAGCGTACGCCCGTTCTTCGCGCCAGGTTAAAGGGTCGCGCCCCACCATTGGTTGCCCATACGTCAACCGCTTCCAAGTCAACCGGTCATCGGAAATGGCCAGACCGACACCATGATTCGACGCGCCATCACCGCCTGAGTAGATCATCAACCACCGCTCGTCCGGAATCTGGAAGACACGCCCGCTTGAAACGTGAGAGGCATCCCACTGATCGATGTTGAACTTGAACACCTCCCCGTAAGCGTCGAAAGTCACCCCGTCGGCGCTGTACCCTAACCCGATACTTTGGACGCCACCGGTAGTCGCGTCGAAGAAAAGAGTAAACGTATAGTCGAAAGGATCGACGCCCGGTCCCGGAGGCGGGTTGGTGGCAGTAGGGTTATAGAACACCGTTCCTGGGCCGTAACTACCGCGGTTCCAGTCGGCCACCACGCCGGTAACAAGCGGGAGGAATGCGCCGTTGATTAAAGCGGTGTCGTTGATCCAGTTGACCAGGTCGTCAGACTCGGCCGTGCGGATAGAAGCGATCGAGTACAACTGGGCGGTGTCCCAGTAGTAAATACGATACGCCCTGGCGGCTCCTGGCGTTGCCACCACGTACGGGTGCGCCGGATTGGTCAGGCCGACCAGCCCCGCGGCCGTCGCCCGCGTCCAGTTCTTGAAGTCGTCGCTTCCTCGCAGGTCCAAACCGCTCGAACCGGAGTAGTTCTGGGAAATGCAGATGTACTTGAACGTTCCGAAGCCGCCGGGAGGCGTGAACCCACCGGAGAAGTAGAGCAGCGTCGGATAATACGAGCGGTCTGGAGTGTAGTCCATTACAGGATTCTGCGTGTAAACCGTCGGCAGCGAGAAGATGTCGCCGCCAAGGCTCCCGCTGCCGCCGGTGGCAATCCACCGGCGCATCTGTTGGAGGATATTGTAGAGGTGGTCCAGGCCGCCGAACTGGCCCTTCCTCCCTACATCCCCGTCACCCAGAGGAACCTTATTGCTGAGCAACTCTTCTACACTGGCATTGAAATCAGTCGGCATGGTTACCTCTGGTTATGGGGGAAGGGTTCAGAAAAAATCCAATAGGTTACACAAGCTGAGGGATTAGCGCCTTGTTCGCGTCCCGCGTGAACAAAGTCGGCCAGTGGAAATACCCCATCGCGTAATGCGCGGTGCCGGCAATCGTCTGCCGCCCGGACACCAGCATCTTGATATCGGCGGAGTCGCCGTTGTTGTCGAAATTGTTGTCGAAGTCGGTAAGCACCGCGGCGGCGTAGCACCGCTCCGCTCGCCAGTGCAGGGGCCAACGGGCCAGCATTGGATCGTGCGAAAGCCGCTTCCAGTCCAACCCATCCGCTGACACCGCCATACCTATACCATGGTTCGAGGCCCCGTCGCCGCCGGAGTAGATCATCAACCAACGGCCGTCGGGAATCTGGAACACCCGGGCGCTCGACACGTGCGTGGCGTCCCAACAGTTGGCGCTGAAGGTGAAAACCTGACCGTAGAGATCGAAAGTCACTCCATCGGCGCTGTACCCGAGGCCGATATCCTGGACGCCTCCGGTCGTCGCGTCGAAGTAGAGCACGTAGCTGTAGTCGAACGGATTCACCCCTGGGCCCGGCGCAGGATTGGTGGCGGCCGGGTTGAACAACACCGTGCTCGGGCCGTACGAGCCGCGGTTCCAGTCCGGGCTTACGCCGGTGACGATCGGTAGGTACGCGCCGTTAGCCAGCGGCGCATCGTTGGACCAGTTGACGAGATCGTCGGACGTCGCCGTCCGCATGGCCGCTACCGTGTAGAGGTTGGCGGTGTCCCAGTAGTAAATACGATACGCTGCCGCTTCACCTGGGGTAGCCACGACGAAAGGATGTGCCGGGTTGGTGAGACCCACCAACCCCGCGGCTGTAGCGCGGGTCCAGTTCTTGCAGTCGTTGCTCCCGCGTAAATCGAGCCCACTGGACCCGGAGTAATTCTGGGAGATGCAGATGTACTTGAAAGTGCCAAACCCGCCAGGCGGAGTGAATCCTCCGGAAAAGTAGAGCAGCGTCGGGTAGTACGACCGGTCCGGTGTGTAGTCCATTACCGGATTGTTCTCGTACGCCGTCGGCAGCGAGAACACATCGGCACCGAGCCCACTCCTTCCCAGCGCGACAGCCAAACGTCGCCGAAGCGCCTCCAGAATCGTGTAAATACGATCTATTCCACCAAGCGCAGGATTCTGTCCGCGCCCCCGGCCCTGAGATATGTCGCCAGCTCCTATCCCAACCCTCTGCCGGATCATCTTGATTAAAGTGTCTTCGTCCATGTCGTAACGACCCATACTATCCTCCACTGTCCAAAACTAAAGTCCTCAAAAGCGGACTTGGAAAAACAGAACCCTGACGCAGGGTTAGTTTACCTACAAACAAGACAGCCACCAACACCTGACATCAAAAACCAACACATAAACACATCGAAATGCGGATACACATCCAACAACATCTAGTCGCACACATTAAATTGTATAACAACACCAGCACATTAATCGAAGGAAATAGAGCACAACTCTCCACAACATCCAAGCAAACACCGACCGCTATCTTTTACAAATATAGAATATACCCCCAAAAAAGAATGCCTGGGAAGTAGTTATCTAACCTTGGAGCTGTCTAACGCAGTAAAGTCGCCCGGTCTAGTAATGCCGCCTTCAACCTGTCCGTGAACCGCGAGATGGTCGTCTGCGCCGCATCGGGACCACACACCATCGGCGCGTTGTACTTTGACAGCGACACTCGAATCGTTCCCAGCGCATATTGACGGGGAACCTTCATCGCCTCCACCGTGGCTGATGGCTTCGGGTCTTTCAGACACGAACACGCACTGCCGACCCCGATCGCGATCCCGTCACGGTCGAGAATAGACTGGATCATCCGGCTGTTCCGGTCGCGCAAAGCGAAGAACAGCGTATTCGGCGTGCGGATGCTGTCCCGTCCGATGATGACCAATTCGCCGCGAGGGAAGTTCACCACCAGAGAGTTCTGCATGATGTCTCGCACCGTGCGTACGCCCGAATTCAGGATCGGCAACGACCGCTGCGCCACCTCGGCCGCCATCCCCAGACCCACGATCCCCGGCACGTTCTCGGTCCCGGCCCGGCAGCGGTTCTCCTGGCCGCCCCCGATCAGATGCGGCTTGAAACACGCATCCTTCCTGACGATCAGCGCCCCCACTCCCTTCGGTCCGTGGAACTTGTGGGCGCTGAATACCATATACGTCGCGCCGGACGCGGCGAAGTCCACCGGCACCTTCCCCACCGCCTGCGTCGCGTCGACCAGCAGCGGCACTCCGTAGTTCCGCGTCACCGCGCCGATAGCCGCCGCCGGGTTGACGACGCCCGTCTCGTTGTTCGCCGCCATCACGCACACCAGCGCCACGTCCTTCGGGTCGCCGGCCCGGATCGCCCGCTCTACCGCCTGCGGAGTCACGGTCCCGGTCCGCGGCTGCCCGTACGGGATCGGTTCGATCGGCGTAATCGTGTAGCCGAACTCGCGCAGCATCCGCATCGGCTCTGCCACCGCCGGGTGCTCGCAGGCCGAGCAGCACACCCGCTTCTTGCCGGGGTTGCACCGCGTCGCCGAGTAGATCGCCGTGTTGTCGGCCTCGGTGCCGCCGCCGGTGAACACCACCTCGTCGGCGCGGCAATTCACCAACGCCGCGACGCGAGCCCGCGCCTGTTCGACGGCAGCCTTCACCACCTTCCCCGGCCGGTACGTCGCCGACGGGTTGGCGTAGTACTCCGTGAAGAACGGCAGCATCTCAGCCACGACGGCGTCGTCCACCCTCGTCGTGGCGTTGTTGTCCAGGTACAGCGCGTTGTCCATGTTCCGTCTCCGGCGGTCTCGAAATCCAAGTCGGACTCCGTATCCTAAACCGCTGCGGCGCGTGGTCCAATACCCCAACGCCGTCGTCTCCCAGCCGGAGTCGAAAAATTTTCCGAAGCCGTGGACGCCCGGCAGCCCACGCAGACGAAAACGGTCAGAAGAATCCCTCTCGGTTCTATTATGTCGCCGAGGTGCGACCGCTCGCTCGGTCGGACCGGGTCCTATTTCGACATACCCAAAGGATTTCTCTTCCCGACCGAACCGTCGTCTACACCCACCGATCGTAGCCGAAAAAGGTATATACTTCGTGGTCAAATCCCTCAAAAGTATATACTTTTTCGGCCAAAATAAGGTCAAAAGCAACTTTTCGTCGATTTCGGACTCATGTCAGGATTTTTGTTTTCGAAGTAAAAATTTTCGGACTACTGTATGAATTTGACAATGTGGGCAACTCACCGCCGCGTCTGCCGTGGGCTGCGGGCTACGACAGGGTACGACGTTCGACGACTTCCATTGTGCGAGCGCGTCCGTCGATTTCCACAACCCGCATGGGAGTAGGCGTTGCGCCGATCGAAGGTATATACTTTCGTACGTCGTCTTAGCATTTTTTGACCCCCGCGAACGGCGCGGTTTTGCGGCCATTTTTTGTCCGAAAGCCGCGTCGTAGGCGGTATATACTTTTCATTTTCGCAAAAATCGCTAGTTTCCGCCGTTTGCGGCCGTTTGACACCCCCGAATTTTAGTTGCTTTTGACCTAGTTCTCGCCGAAACGAGAAAATTTGTATATTATATACTTAGGCGATTTTCGACTTGTAGAATCCGGGCCAGACGACCCATGCGACGCATGCTTCGAAGGCGATTTTTTTTGTCAATTGTCAGTCGGTCGTTCGCCTCTGGGTTTCGGCCATCGCCGCTCGAAGTTGGGAGTGGTTCCAGGTCGGTGGTTCGACCCGTCCGCCGGCATTATAACTCTGGGCAGTATCCCTCGCCAGCTCCGCGGCCCAGTCGGGCATGAACAGGGCCGGCCCTATGCCGGTGGCTCCGTCAAAGGTGACGCGCCCCGTCTGTCGGCACTGGTCCGCGGTGTTGATCCGGTCGGGCCACCGTTCGTCGCCCCAGCGGGTGTGGGCGAAGTGGGTGTCGGTGGTGGCGCAGTTCACGAAGCGGCAGGCATCGAACACGCTGTGCAGGAAGTCGCAGTCGATGAAGTCTACGTTCTCGAATACGCAGCCGATGAAGTGGCATGCCTCGAAGGCGCACTGCCTCACGCTGATCGGCGAGCCGCGCTCGCCTTTGAACACCGCGTGTTCCAGGCGTCCCTGTTTGACGCGGCGGCTGTTGAGTGGGAACGACTCGGCCCGGCGCACGTCCATCACGATCCGGCCGCCTTCGTACGCTTCCCACACGGCCTCCGGGACGGGCGGCAGTTGCTGGGCCGCCGTGACGGTTAGGCCGATGATGTGGCCGCCCTGGCGGTAGCGGTTCTTCCATGCGGGCGGCACCACGTCCCAGGCGACCTCGATGGGAACCAGTCCTTCGCTGCTGCCGGGCTCCAGGATCAGGAACTTCATGCGGGCTTCGATAAGCCGCTGGACGCCGGTGTCCAGGTTTTGGATGGCGGCGGCGATTTCGTTGCTGTCTTGGGTGAGTAGTTGTTCGAGCATGGGTAGTCGAAAATTTTTCTTAAAGGTCAGACGGTCTGGTTGGTCGGGTCCGTGGTCGTTATGTTTAGATTGGCCCCGCGGAAGCAGTACTCCAGCATGGGGCACCAGTCGCAGTTGAAGTTCCGGCGGCGGCGGAAGTGGCCCTTCTCGATGGCGGCGATTACGGCCTGTACCTGTTGCTGTAGTTCGTGTTGAACGGTGTCCAGTGTTCCGGCCAGGGGTACTTGTGTTGGGCGCACCCCTTCGTAGGGATGGACCTCTCGGATTTCTGTTGCGCCGACGGGTCGTTTGTTGGTGTATTGCGAAAGCAGTGCGTAGATGGTGGCCTGGTCGTAGGTGGAGAACACTTTGCTTTCCGTGGTGGGGAGTGCTTTAAGGCTGGTCTTCAGGTCCGACACCACGTCGGTCCCGTCGGTGTCGGAACAGTAGCGTAGGTCGGCGCGGCCGGTGAGGATGACCGGTAGCTTTTCGCCGGTGCCGGGGTTTGTCGCCTGCAGCCCGGTCGGGACCGAGAAAGCCTCCTCCGCGCCCAGGATACGGATCGGGTTGGCGACCAGGAAGCGTTGATAGCTGCGGAGCATCCGTTGCACCGAGTGAAGCGACGTGGCCAGTTCCGCCGGCTCCACCGGGGTCTCCAGCTTTTCGATCTGGTACTGGTCCATCAGCGCCGCTTCGGCCACGGCTTCCGCCTCTTTGTAGGTCTGCCAGGTCAGTTCGGTTTCGAGCATGAGCAGCTTGTGGAAGTATTCGCACCCCTGGTGGGCCGCCGACCCTATGTGCTGGCGCAGCCGTCCGGGTTCTTTCAGGCCGATCACGTAGTTCAAAAACCAGCGGTAGGGGCACTGGTCGAAAGTGCTGAGGCCCGAGGGGCTAAGGCGTATCCCCGGTTGCTCCCCTCTGGGCGTCCAGACCCAGAGGCTGAACGGCACCGCGGTCGGTTGTCCCGGTAGATCGCGGCAGCCTTGCCAGTGGCCGTCCTGAAAGATGTGCTGGAGTCCGTAGAAATCGCAGGTGCCGGTGTAGTTGGAGTCGAGGCCGAGGTTGTGGGCGGTGAAGCGGTAAGTGGTCGGCTTACGAAGGGTCGGTAGGATTTTTCCTTCGTACGCGTTTTTGATCTTTTGCAGCGCAGCTTGGACGGTTTCGAGGGCGTTGGGCGTGAAGTCCGGTCGTCCCAGCGGGGTGAGTACCCAGTACTTCTCGTCGCTGAACCGTTTGTTGCAGCGGGGGATGCCTCCGCCCTGGCTCCCTTTCTGGCCACGTATCTCCTCGATGAGCTCCAGCGAGTAGGGGGCCGAGACGTAGATGTGCGTCACTTCGTTCTCGGGGGTCTTGTCGAAGAACCAACGTACTGTTTCGATTGCCATTGGATTTGTCCTGTGAGTTGGATCGAACCTGAAGTAGTAGCGGGTATACGGCAGTCAGCCGATATTGTGGAGCTGGCGGGTAGATTGGGTCTGCCGATCCGGCGGGAGGGTGCGTACTACAAGACCGTGTGTCCAAACCCTGACCACTCCGATTGGGAGGGTGATGGGGGCTCGTGTATGCTGCGGCCCGAGAATGGGAGTTTTTACTGTTTCGGCTGCCGCAAAAGCGGTTCAATTTTCACGTTCTACTGTTTGGTGAAAGGGTGGGACCCCGGAAGGCGTGAGGACTGGTTGCGGGCGGTGGCCGAGGTCCACGACCTGTTCGGGATGCAGTTGTTGGCGGAGTACCATCGTCGCGCCGAGGGTAGTGTGCGTGTGACCCTGGCCGAGCGGCTGGCTACGTTGCCGGAGACGACGCCGTTGTTGGAGGTTCCTCGGGGCGAGTACTGGAAGGTCGGCGGCCCCGGTCTTTTGCGTTACCTGACGCCGCAGGAGCGTTCGTGTTTTTTCAACCTCCGGGCGTTTGCCTCCGACGTAAAGTACCCGTTGACTTTGACCTATCTGCCTGAGCTGGATGTGTTGTCGTTGAACGAGGGCAATGGGCGGGTATGCGGCGTGTTTACTCAGCATTCGCGGGACCGCTTGTTTGTCCGGCAGAAGAATACCGGAGTGCGGATGGCCGGTCCGGCTTTCGTGGGCAAGCCGGTGGAGCCGGATGCGCCGCGGTTTTTTTTGGCGCGGGTAGCCGTCGAAAACCCGCTCGATTACCAGGTCGTAGCGGGGGCCGCTAGGCCGGTGGTGTGGGGCATTTGGGGTGGCGGCTGCCCGCGTCCGACTTTGTTCTCTGATGGGTTTCATTGCTGGATCGCTCTGCACCTGGGGGCCAAGCCTGATAGCCCACGTCGGTTTTTGGCGACCCTGGCCGACGATCAGTTATGGCTCCCGCGTTCGTTCCGGGCTCCCGGTGTGGACTCTTTGGTGTGGTTAAAGCCTCAGCAGCTGGAGGATTTCCTGGTCCAGGTTTTCACCGCCAACGAGGCGGTTCCGTTTCTGCACGGACCGCCGGCGACGCAGTAGTCGAAAAATTTTCCGAAGCCTTAATCCGGTTCAAGTTCGAGTCCCCGCGACTCGAAGACAAAAGGCCACGATCGACGGCTGGTCAGGTTGTCCATCAGGTTGATCCAGGACGGCACTTTGTAGTCCGACCGGGTGACCGTCTTCTGGGTCTGGCGCACGCCGACCCACACGTCCGCGACGGTCTGCAGCATGTCCGCGATGGTGGTGTGGTAGTTCTGGAGGAAGATGTTCAGCGTCCCTTCGCTCGGTCCCGGTGTGGTCAGGTCCTGCAGGCCGATGAAGCACCGGACGTTGACGTTCTGCGCGATCTCGTACAGGAGTTCCTGGATCGGCCAGGTGCGTAGTTCCTGCAGCAAGAGCGAGAGCCACATGGTGATGGGCGGCAGCCGCGATGGGTTTGAGGCGGGTGTTCGTCCCTTTTTGATTTGGTGGAATTCACCGGCGGCCATGTTTATGATTCCCTCGTCGGCCAGCCATTCCCGGACCTGGTAGTAGGCGGGATCGGCTCCTAACTCAAGGATTTTGGTCCAATCCAAAAGTCCTACTTTAGTTCCGTGTACGGTTTTCATTGGAGCACCTTATGGGGATTATCAGGCTTTACGATTTTCAACAGGAGGCCGCCAGCCGGTGCGTCGAGGCCGTGTTGGCCGGCGATAATATCATCGTGTCGTCACCCACCGGGACCGGCAAGTCCCTGATCGAGATTGAGGTGATGCGGGTGCTCGACACCATCGGTATGACCTCTGCGCTGATTACCTCGCAGAACGAGATCATCCGCGGCATCGGCGACAAGGCTGGAGACTTTGGCGTGCGCCTGACGGGCCGTGGGAGTCAGCGGCTTTGGACGCCGCAGAAGTTCTGGAACAGGATCAAGGCCAGGAAGGCCCAAGCGCCGAAGGTGATGGTCTTCGACGAATGTCATCACGGTCTTGCGCCGACCTGGAAGAGGTACGTCGACGCCGGGATGATAATCGTCGGTTTTACTGCTACGCCTTTCCGCGGCGTCGAGGAGGAGATACCCGCGTGGTGGTCGCTGTTCCATCGCTTCCACGAAGCTATCACCATAACCGATGCGATCCAGCAGCGGTATCTGGCCCCGTTCTACATGGTCAAGGAGACTATGGGTAAGTTGACTGTCGCCGGCGACTTCACTTCGGAGCGTAAGGAGAACGAGGCCGCGGCTACCGCGATCGATGAGCACCTCCCTGAAATATTCCGCTCCGTCAAACGACTCGACCCGTCGCGGCCCACGGTGTTCATCGCCCCGACGGTCGGAGCGGCGCAGGCCGTCTCCAAGTACTTCCAGTTCCGCGGCAGCGCCATGAAAGTTGTTATTGGCACCACGCCGCCGGAGGAGCGGTTGCGGGTTTTCGATGCGTTGGCCGCCGGGACGGTATGGGTGGCGGCGGTGAATCTGATGACTGAAGGGGTGGACGTTCAGGAAATTGCTCGTGTGGTTAACCTGCGGCCGTCCACCTCGGCGATTCCGTATGTGCAAGGACTCGGTCGGGGACTCCGTCCGGTGTATCGGGAGGGCCGTCCGGATTGGAGTTTGAAGGCGGATTGCGAGTACGTGGACTTCACGACGAACTTCCGGCGGTTGCAGGCGGGCCTTACGCGGATGGGTTTGCGGTTCGGGGAGGGCGCTCACGTGTATTACCCGCGGTTGGATGCTCCTGCGGAGGATCGAGGACTCGGAACCGATGCGCTTACACCTGCCGGCGAAACACCTGGACAGTGTACTGTTAGTAATGAAGGCGTTCCGCTTACGGATGCTGGAGGTCCACCAGAGCATTTCAGTGACGACTTACGGGGTATTGTTTTCCGCTTCGCTCCAGCGCCGGTAAAACGCGCCAACGCTAGGTTTGAAGGGCGGTTGGTTGAGGCCGATGTAGGCTCTACTCCTTCCGAGAATTGGGGCTTACGGTTCTACGATGGCGATTCGGCAGAAACGTACGTGCTTACGGGGGGTACATGGGTCCGTAAGCCGACCTCAATTCGCCCTCAGAACTATTCAGTGACCGTAAGCGGAAATCCGGATTTGACTGTCAGTCTGGCATACTCCTTAGGACGTAGTATTATACAAGACGCAAACGCGGATTTTTCCCTAGCTGACTTGCTCTTTATGAGCTTTTTGCGTGTAAATGCGTACTTAAAAACGGCGGAACTCCGCTCGAAGTCGGAGTCGGTGACTCCTAAATCGCACCAAAAACCCCAAGAAATTTTGGTGGCAGAACGATTTTTGGCACTTGTACCATCTCCGCAAGTAGTTGATGCTAGGTCACTTACGTAAAACTAGGGGTACTTATTTCAGTATACATATACACGCGTAAATTTGGGTTTTTGCCTAGTTAGTCAGGGACTCCTGCCAAATATTTTGGGTATTGCCCTTTTTGGGCTGTATCGGTTATTCCTGGGAATGTGTGTTGCGACCGAGACGACGCACCTTCCCAATTTTTTAGGATTAACCGATGGCTTTTTTGGAATCGTTTTGTGATCCGGCGGAGTTTGTCGAAGACGTTCTTCGATGGCTTGGCGATACAGGCGATGAGCGCGGCGTCACCCTGATGGTGTACGGTACGAAGCTGCGTGGTGTGGGCCGTAAGCCGCAGATTAACTCCAACCATTGGGTGGGCACTTTCACCTGGAAGCCCGGCCCGCAGGGTCCTGACGAAATGCACGTCGGTGAGTTCCTGCGGCAGCAGGCCGAAAACAAGCCTGAGCTGAGTAAGAAGCTGGAGGAAGGCAAGGTTTATGCGGTGTGCGCTCGTGATCCTTTCGAGGGAACCACGTTGTCGCAGACCTATGTGTTGGTGGGCGATCCTGAGCTTGAGGAAGAGGTGGTCGAGGAGGAAGGCAGCAACTCTCCTTTCGACGGCCTAGGCAAGAAGATGGAAGCCTTGGCGGTCAAGGGTGTGGAGTCTTCCCTGGAGCGGATGCTCAGCAATATGGGAGGCGGTTCGGTAGGTGGTGGCCCCGCCCCCACGGGGATGGTGGCGTTGTCTGACGGCTCCTTCGCGCCGCAGCAGTGGATGCTGATGCAGGCGCAGTCGGACGCGGAAGCGAAGGCTCGTCTGGAGGCCGAGCTCAAGGAGACGCGGGCTCTGGTCGAAGAGTTGCGCGACTCCGGTGGCGGCGGACGTAACGATTTTATGAACACCATCGGGACGCTTTTATCGTCCATGGTGGCCGGCAAGGGAGGCGACGCCAATCCCATGGCGGCTCTGTTGGGGGCTTTCCAGCAGAACAACAATCCCGGTGTGGTGCAGATGCCCAACGGCGCGGCCACGGTGGCCGGCGGCGGTTTCGACCCTGAAGACCCTTATTCTTCTTTCCTTGTCGACCAGGTGGACGAGCGGCCTGTCAACGCTCGGAGGCCAATGGCTGTGCCTGGGTTTGCCGCCCCCGAAGAGGAGGAAGACGAGGAAGATTACGACGAGGAGGAATACGCGGAAGAAGGGGAGGAAGAAGTGTTGGAAGTCGACGGCATCGATGCAAGTGAGTTGGCGGTTTTGCGGCCGTTCGCTCGGGAGCTTTTTGGGATTGTCATGGCCGGGTTCACGGAGCGCGGCGAGGAGGGAGCCAAGCAGGCCGGGAAGCAGGCTTTCCTACCGTTGGCCGAGAAGCATGGGTTCAGCCCCATGGAGGTCAAGGGTTACGGAACGATCGCCGAGGAATTCGCCGAGATGTTGCTGCAGGCGTTGCCCGCGCCGTCGAAGCTGTTGGTAAAGACGGCGGGCAGGCCCTACGTCAAGGGGTTGGTGGTCGATATCATCGCCCAGGTTGCCGTATCCATCCCCACACAAGGATTATAGGCCAGTGACCAGGTTGAGTTACTACACAGTGGGGCGTGCGCCGGTCGGGAACTTCCCGGCGGTAGCCGCTCCGTGGGTGGAGATGCAGATAGCTCACCTGCCGCCGGACTTTGTTGGCGACGTGCTGTTGCGGGAGGACCCGTTGTACCTGGCCGGCCCCGGCCCGCGGCACTTCGAGCCAAAAGTGGCCGGCGAGATGCTCGCCGACCTGGCCAACCTGTACAAGAAGAATTGCATGGTCTTCCGTTGGGTGGCCAATGCGGTGCTCCACAACGCGGGCATCCGTGAGACGCGTCCGGCAGCGAACTATCGCTACCCGGCCCTCAAAGCGTTGGCCGACTCTCTGGCGGCGCACTACGAAGTGGAGACCGGGCCGCTTTCCGGCGAGTTCAAGAACCCGCTGCGTATGCTGGTCGAGACTGTTTACCAGGGACTGAACCGAGTATCCGACGATGAGGCTGCGCTGCTCTTTTTGATGCTCGGCGAGGCTGTCGGGGTTCCTTGCCGTTTGGTCTTCCGGGGCAGTCAGTCGCAAGGCTGGCGGGTCTATGCCGAGGCTCAGATGGACGGCGAGACCTGGTTCCCCTTCGACTTTGCGGGGAACAAGTGGGGTTCCGCGCCTGAGGGCGGCCGGCGGTTAGTGTTTATCGCCGACGCCGGGCCTGGGGACACCAAACAACGTCCTTACGGTATTGCGGAGCGCAACGCCGTCGGACAGCCGCCGGTGAGTGGGAATGTGATGGGCAGCGGGCGGACCGACTGGTGTGTCCATTGGCGTTCGCCGAGTCTGCGGCCGCTCCCCGAATGGTTCGCCGATTTGAACCAGTCGGTAAAGGCGTTACCGCCGGGGTTCCACGACCCATTTCTGTCCAACAAGTACTTTAGCCATGCGCGTACCGATGTGGCCGAGAACTTCGGCCCGGAGCGCACCGGGGCGATCATTGCCTATATGACTCGCTTGTACGCCGATCGGTACGGCGACTTGCTGCGTCGTATTGTGCGTACCGGTTACCGCGAGATGGGCGTGCCCGAGACGGCCGACGCTATGACGCGGGCTCACGCCATCGCCGATATGGTCCGGACGGTTTTCCCATATGCCGAGGAGACTGTCGGCGTCGAGGAGATCACGTCGCCGCTGCGGATGTGGTGGTTCCATGCTCACTACCCCGGTGTCCAGAAGTTCGACTGTGACGACCTCACGACCAATTTTATGACCCTGGCCGAGGCCGACGGAATTCCCACAGGGATTCGCCTCGCAGGCGACGCCGGCAAGAGCGACAAGTATCATGTGTACCCGTTCGTGATCCAGCCGAACGGCGACCGGGTGATCTTCGACGTCTCCGCTCCGGGCAAGTGGGGCACCGAGATGTCCAGGGGCAACAACTTTGTCGACTACGTGCCGCGGATGCGCGACACATACGAATCGCATTTCATGCGTGGCGGTCCACGCCGCACGGCAGCGGGTTACTGGCCTCCGGTGGCCGGTGCGCGGGTGCCGGTTGCGATGTACCCGCCGCGGGTTCCCGTACGTCGGGACCGATAGATAAAAAAGGAATTCACATGCGCGTCGACCAATTCACGTCCGGTACGCCGCTTCAGAGGTTGGGCATCGGTCACGCCGTGAAGGTGGTGGGCTGCCCGCCGTCGACCACAGGCATGACGATTCCGGTGCGGACGCCGGAGGGCGACGTGTTGATCCACCCTTATTGCCCGTCCTACTACAACCCGCCGTTGGCTTACGATCGCTGCTCGCCGCCCCGGCCGTTCGACTACTGCAACCGGCCGCCGACAATACCCAACATTTCCATGAAGCCGACTTGCGACTGCAAGAACCCCGGCACCTGCTCTGGGACCGGCACTTGCGGCAACTGCACGTGCCAGGAACACCCGGGCGCGTTGGTGCATCCCAAGCCGTCCACCAACCGTGGCTACTTCGGCGAGCACCACGTGAACGACCGCGGCTACGACTGGCAGTTTGGCCAGCACGCCGGCGAGACCGTGTTCGGGCCGAAGGGTAAGAAGGGGAAGAAACTTACCGAGAAGGAACGCAAGCTGGCGTTGAACCTGCTGACCGGCGACTTCGATTCGCTGATCGAGCATCTGCAGGGCGCGGGCGTCATCTCCGAACGCATCGAGAAAGCCGAAGTGGGCGGCCTGGCTCCTCCTCGGGTGCCGGTGCAAATCGACGCTGCCCCGCCATCGGTTCCGCGTATGTATGTGCTGGTCCATCGGGGACCGGTGATGCGGACCAACGAGCTGGCGCGGTTGATTAACCTGCGGCTGGGTTCCTTCTTCGATCTCTGCCGGCGGCCGTGCGCCTGCCCACGGGGGCCGATGACTTACAACCCGTACGGTTCGGTAAACGGCCTCGGGGTTGTTTACGGACCCAAGAACGCGGCCGAGGCCAAGCTGTCGGGCGAGCAGGTTGTGTCCCTGGCCGACCTGATGATGGTCGAGGAGGGCTTCAACCCGGCCAAGAACCCGAAGCTGCGTAAAATCTACGCGGCCGCGCTCCTCAAGGAACTGAACAAGGAGGGGCTGACGGTCCGGGGATTCGCCGACGGCAGTTGGATCGTCGAGGGTCCTTATCTCCAAACCACCGGCGGCCTGTTCGACTTTGTCGGCAAGGCGGTCAAGAGCATCGGCAAGGCGGTGAGCAGCGCCGCCAAAGCAGTCGAGAAGGCCGTCATCAAGCCGGTGACCGGTTTCGTCCAGAAGGCCGGCGGCACGATCATCGACGGCATCAAGTCCATCGACAGCTCGCTGGGCATCACCGACAGCCTCAAGGATTTCGTCGGCGGCGCGGGCTCCCTGCTGGGCGACAACTTCCCCATGCTGGCGGGAGCGGCGCTGACGGCGGTGACCGGCGGCGCGGCGGCTCCGCTGCTCGGGGCTTTGGGTCCCATGCTCGGCGGGGGTGGCGGTGGCCTGGGTGCCATAGGCCAGGCGGCCACTTCGCTGTTGGGCGGCGGCGGTGCCGGCGGCATCGGCGACCTGCTCGGCAAGTTGGCCGGTGCCGAAGGCGGGATCGGTGGAGCCCTTTCTTCGATTTTAGGTCAAGGTAGCGGGGGACTCGCCTCGGTGCTCGGGAGTATCCTGGGCAGCGGCGGCAGTTCCGCAATTCAGCAAGCGGGGCAGCAGCTTCAGTCTGCCGCCCAAGAAGTCGTGCCGGCCGCCGATCCGATTTCCGCCCTATTGGGCGGTCAGACCGGCATCCTCGGTGCGCTCGGGGGCAACCTGGGCAGGCTGGGCGGCGGCGCGTTGAACGTGTTGGCGGGCGCAGGCTCGCAGGCTATCCAACGCGGCGGCTTCGACTTCGCTTCCCTTCTTTCCAACCTCCAGAATCTGTCCCGCACGGGAGGTGCAGGGGCGATGGGAGGTTTACTGGCTGCCGATGTCCCGCAGCAGGTTCGCAACCTGTTGGCCGCGCAAGTCGCTCGCGGCGGTGGAGTCGCAGGCGCTGTAAGACGCGCTCGGGAGACTTCGGGGCACGTGGATGGCCAACATATAGCGCGGGTCGTCGCCGGTGTACTCGCGTACTTTGGGGAGTCTCCCCAACAGGCTTGGTCGGTAGGGCACTATTGCGCCGCGTCGGTTCCGGCCAGCCCCACGGTTTCCGGCGGACCCCTGTTCCCAAGCGGCGATTTCGGGGAGCAGATGCTAGTGGGTGTTCTGCGCGAGGTCTGCCTCGCCAACGGCGAAAGGAGGGCAGCCGCGTAGAAACAACCAGTACTCGAAAATTTTTCGGTTCCCGTCAGCGCCTTGTTGGACTGACACAGTATTCTAAAGGAGACACCTTAATATGCAGACGATTGCGATAGGTGCGAAGCGGAAGAAAAAAGGTCGGAAAGCCACCAAGCGCAAGAGCCGTAAGGCGAAGGCCAAGGCTCGGACGACCAAAGGACGCAAGTCCACCCGCCGTCGCAGAAAAGCAACAACGAGCGGCCGCAAGGTGGCCCGCCCGGTCCGGACGACCAGCGGACGTAAACCGTCCCGCCGTCGTCGGAGCCGTCGGCGCACCGCCAGCGGTCCGATGAACATGCCCATGAACCGGCCGCGCCGGGGGCCCATGGGCTTCCTGCAGCTCGGCGACTACTGGCGTAACGTGGGGATGCGTTCCCTGGGTCAAGCCGGTGGTATGTTCGCCGCCAACGTGGCCGGCGGATTCCTTTCCAAGGGCGTCAACTGGGTCAAGGACAGGTTCGACGCGGCCGCCGGCATCAGTGACAACTGGGCCAAGGCCATCACGTCCATCCTGGGCTCTTATCTCTCCTGGCGTTTCGTTCCGAACATGCGTCAGCCGATGCTGCGCGACGCGAAAGACGGTGCCATCACCTTCTTCGGGTTCTCCGCCGTGATGAACCTCCTGAAGGCGTTCGGTCTCGGCGAAAAGCCGGGGTTGGCGAGCTGGCTCGGGTTCGGCGCGGACGAAGAAGGCGAGATGAACACGCTGATGACCGTCGGCAATGTCGGTAGCACGGCCGTCCTCACCGAAGAGGAAGTCCGGGCCCGCATGGCCGATGTGGGGGCCAAGAAGGGCGAACTCGAAAGCGCCCTGGCCGCCGTCGTCGGCCCGCTCAACGCCAACCAGGAGGCCGTCTACGCCGCCGCCGCGGAGCACATCGCTTCCGTCGACGGTCCGCTGGACGTGGTCGAGTTCTACCTCGGCCAGGGCAACCTCGCCGGCGCGGAGACGTATCTGGGCAGCGCCCGGAACTACGCCCAGGTGGCGGAAGCTCTCCTGTCCGGCCTCACCGCCGGCCTGCCCGAGCCCGCCCCGGTTCCGACCGAAGAACCGCCGATCCCGACTCCCGACGTGGTGCCCATCGCCGACGCCGCCACCGGAGAGGTCATCGAGGTTCCGGCCCCCGCGCCGAACCAGGTCGAGCAGCCCACCGCGGGCGGCGCGGCCCTGAACCTGGACATGATCTATCCGTGGTCGCAGTGGGTCGCCCAGCAGAAGCCGGGTTGGTCGCCCTCGGAAGTCGCGTCCGCCTTCGTCCTGAAGTACCTCGCTAACAGCGGCCACACCTGGGGCTACGGCCCGAACGCGGTGACCGCCAGCAGGTGGGGCATGGGCGCTCCCAACATGACCGCCGCCGGTCTGCGCTACGGCAACACTCCCGACATGAGCGTCGGTGGTGCCCGTCCCGCGGGCGTCGGGCTCCTGGTCGGTTCCAGCTGGAACCAGCCGCAGGTCATCCCGTGCGGAGCCTCGCAGCCCGAGGTCGCCGCCACCGTCGGAGGCATCTTCGAGAACTACTACGGCAGTTACTAAACGCCTGATCGGCGATCGACTGTCTTTTCTGTTGTTTTGTTCCTGTTTTTCTTTTCCCTAAACTAAGGAGTTCTTAGTTATGTCGCAGCAGTATGGGGATACTTATCCCACGATGTTTGCCGTCGGTCAGGCTCCTCCGGCCATGCCGGCCATGGCTCCCGCGATGACGCCCGGCGCGGTTCCGCCGCCGCCGATGCAGAATCCGCAGGTGTTCGCCCAGAACTACCAGTGCCCGGTTCCGAACATCCAGACGTTCGCCCAGCCGCCCTGTAACGACCCCGCCCGGTCGGTCCAGGTCACGAAGCGCGTCTTCGACACCGAGGTCAGCGGTCTGTTCGTCATCGACACCGGCACCAACATGGACGCCGAGTTCGGCGCGACCCAGTCGGGCGCGTTGGGCGGTGCCCCCGCCGCCGGGTCCTTCTCGGTGGTCACCGACAGCACCACGACCGGCGTCGTCCGCGACATCACCGTCGCGTTCGATCCTTTCTCCGACATCTCGGCCGGCCCGGACACCTCCGAGGCTCTCCGGAGCTTCGGCTGGTCGTTCTCCGCGATGCTCGCGGGGACAATAACCATCTTCAACTCGCCATTCCCCACCGTCATTCCCATCGCCTCGGCGATCAAGAACGTCGGCGGGATCGACGCGTACTGGACGCAGCGTTCGCTCATCAACCAGTTCTACGTCAGCCCGAAGATGGAGGCGACCCACGCGCACGCGCCCGCGCCGATCGAGATTTTCCTCCCGACGGCGTCGGACTATCCCGTCGAGATCGACGTGCCGACCCGGAACATCAACGCGTCGCTCTACGGGGCGTACGTGTATGTGTGGACCGGCATCTGCACGATCCTGATCGAGAAGAACACCAGGCTCGGCTCGCTGCAGACCACATAGGTCTAACAGCCGATCCTTCGGTCTACGAGAAACGCGTCCGGTTCACGCCGGGCGCGTTTTTCTTTTTACTTGTCGTGTTGCCCGTTTTCGTCGGTCGTGTCGGCTGTTACAATCAAGCGTCCGGTTACCAAAAAAACCGTCATCGGAATCTATTCCGTTAAGGCATATAGCGCAGGAGCTTACAGCTATGCAAAACAATAATCTGGTCGGTGCGGTCCGCGTCTGCGAAGGAGATAGGCAAGGAGTGTTCCTTGAATCTCCTTTCTACCTTCCCGTGTTCGACGAGGACACAGCGGCACCTCCGCCGCCGCCCATCGTTCCCAAAGCCACACCCATCCCGCCGCAGGGTAAGGTTGAGCTTTCCTTCTTCCTGCCGCAGGGGAATATCGTCGGCTATACGATTTTGGGCTGGTGGGCGTTCTACGCGGTGCTGTCCACCGAGACTCCTAATCCCCTCTTCCCATTGGTGTGGGCGGACCCCGATGCGGGGATCGCGAACGACATGCTGCCGATTCCGCCTGCCGGGAACCCAGGTTTCATCGGGGCGCGGGAGGGACACCGGTTTTCGTACTCGCTAATGATCGGCGGCAACCCAACCATCGACCGCACCCACCACGGCCAGTACAAGGACCATTGGCGTACGCTGCCGGTGCCGATCGAGGTGCCGTCCGGGGCGGAAGGTAAGCTAACCATAATCCGGGAGGCATGCACGAACTTCGCGCCCGATGATTACGTCTACCTGTTCTTCGGCCTTTTCGGTCGGGAGCGGTACACCTTCCCGCCGCCGGAGGAGATCGACAGCACCCGTCAGCCTACTCGGAACATTTTTATGAGTACCGGTACCGTGGCGGTTCCCGCCGGAGCTGGTGCTGGAATTATGGGCCAGTCGGTCATCACACCGGTGCGTTTTCCGGTGCGCCATCCCATTGTGTTGGACGGGATCGTCCACACAGGCGACGACCAGGTTTATCTGAAGTTCTACTGGCAGAATGGACGGGCGATGCCAGACTTCGTCCCGGCCCGTCTTTTCAACTGGAACCACTCCGGCCGGTTGGTCGCTCCCATCGTCACGAAGGCTCCCACGGAGATTCAGTGCGAATACGCTCAGCCGTTGATCGACAACCTGGATCAGCCCGCACGTTCTTGCGCTCTCGGTTTCGAGGGCGGCGGTTACGGATGGTAGGAGGTTAATCGGCTATGCCTATCGAACTACCAGGACAATATCCTACACCCGCCGGCGTTCCGTTGGCGAACCGTTGTACCATCGCCCGGAACCCGTCTCCGGGAGTACGGCCGGCGGTTTTGTTTCCGGGTCGGCTAAGTAGTGTGCCGTCACGGATGGGTATTCGGGACGTGTACTTCACGGACCGTTACCGGACCACACTTACCGGCACCGCTGCTAGCCTAATCAGCAACTTCAACTTCGGCACCGTCCAGAAACCGTGTCGTACCGCGAGGCTGACGACGTTGGTTTACGATCCGAATGCCGGCGAGTGGTTGGGAGATGGCGCGAGTTACCGGTTGTTATCTGGCGTAGACTTTATGCTGATGATATCCGGTGTACCGGTGTTCAGCTGCCAAGGCCATCCGGGCCACTCCTACGGCGTCCCGTTTACACTGGACGTGCGGGGAGGCGAGACCATTGGCATTATGATGGACAACACCAATCCGCTGTCTGAGTTGGACGGTGAGATCGTCACGGTGCAGGTCTTCCTCGATTACGAGCCGGAATACCAGATCGAGGAAAATCGGAAGGGCAACCCGATCCCGTCGATTTAGGCGCGGTCGAAAAATTTTCCGAAGGGAGAAAAACTCTATGGAATTCGTGTTCCGCACCGACGCCGTCGATCGGTTTTACCGGCCGGCGGGTGAGCCAGTCGATGACGGAGCCGGGGTCGAGGAAAGCGAAAGCGTTGACATCGCAACCGACGAGACCCGGACACCCCTCGTCGAAATTGGCGGCAGTGATTCCGAACCAGTTGAAGAAACGGACGACGGTGAGGAGGTGCCCTACGTGATCGCAGGGCCGTTCACACCGTTGGGCCATTCGGCACCGCCAGCCCCGGCTGAAGAGCCGGCTGCCCCGTCGGGGGTTTCCTCTGGTCCTCCGCCTCCCCCTCCGACGCCAACTCCTTTTGTGGCGGGGTTAAAGAAGAAACCGGAGGATTTGCCCGATAAGAAACCGGCCGTGGAGTCTAATACGGCAGCGCAGGATTTGGCCAAGAAGGCCGAGGAGATCGCTCGGGAGGCACGAGGGGCGGCGATGGTCGCGGGCGACGAAGCGCGGACCGTACGGGAACTGTTCAACAGGGTGGATCAGCTGCTGCGCTATTTTATTATCAAGGACCAGTTTCTTTCGGTGCAGGGTAGTTATTTGGCTTGGAAAACACTTTTTTTGGAGTACATGATTTCCGCGGTGCGTGGACAGCCGGCTCGGCGCGATCTGGTGCAGAATGCACAAAACGCAATTAAGAGCCTTAAACCGGATGTGGACCTATTGCATAAACAGGCGAATGAGGCGTATCATCAGATACAATCTTTATTGGGGGAACCGTCACCGGCCACGGCGTCGCCGCGAGTCGAACCACAAGGAGCCCCAATCTAAGCCTTGCATGCAATAGGAGATAACCGTGTACACATCTCAGTATAGTCTGGTCGCGGTCGGGGGAGCCAACCCCCATGGTTGCGGAGTCCCCACTGTAGCGGGCCAGCGTACCGTTGGTCTTATTCCCGGTATGGTTCCGGGCCTCGACTTGTTAGGCTCCCTTTTTGGAGGAGGCGACGAGGAACCGGAAGTTCCCCATGCCGGCGCTCCCGGAAAGGCTCTGAAACGGCTAGGTGCCGCAAGCGCCAGCCTCACACCGACTACCTATACTCCAACCGCGGCTCCTGCGAAGGCGATGACGGCGATGGAGTTCGCCGTGGCCAAGCAGGTCGCCCAGCGCGAGTTGAACGCGCTGGTTTCCCAGTTGCAGCGACAGTGGCCGGAGGCTACTGGTATGACGTTATACCGTCATACGTCCAGCGGCGGTTCCGGCAAAAACTACACCTCTCCAATCTCACAGGGTGTGTGGCCGGTCCTTCACCACACGAAGAACCCGAACGACTGGATGCTCAAGGAATACAGCCGGGCGGTCGTGCGTCCCGGGACCAGGGCCGTGGTCTGGCAGAACCTCAACTTCTCCGGTCCGACGATGGAGCTGAAGCCGGGCGACCACAACCTGAGCAACTACGGCTGGAACGACAGGAAGGGACCGAAGTCCGGCGTCATCCTACCGGACGTAAACTTCGACGGCATCATCAACCAGATAGCGCAGAAGATCGTCGACCTCTCGTCGCCGGTTAACGGCTGCGTCATCGACGCCAGCAGTTTCCAAGGCGGCCAGGTGAACCACCCGGCCATGGCGGCGTTGATGGCCTTCCTGGACAAAGTGATTGCACTCACCCAGGGGTCGCCGTTGGGGCAAAAATACGCGACGCTGAAGGCCACGCTGCCCGCGCAGGTAGCCGCCGGTGTTCTGTCCAACCTGCAAGCCTGCCAAAAGGCGCAGGCGGGTGCTCCCGCCGCCGCCCAGGCTCAGGTTTCTCCCGCACCGGTGACCACGATAAGGCCGCCGGCCCTTCCGACCTTCGGGCCTTTCTGGTTCGGCATCGCCGGCCAGGCGGTCGGCCCGAACGACCGCGCCGCCACCGTGAAGAAGATCGGTGCCGGCCAGGTCACACGTCAGACGTGGGCCTGGAAGCAAGGCATGGCCAGCTGGAAGGCCGCCGGCGACGTCGTCGAGCTGAAACCCCTTTTCGGGGCGCAGCCGCCGTCGCTGCCGACCGCGCAGACCTGTTCCACCCGGCTGTGGAAAGGTGTCTGCCTTCCCGCGTCCCTCGCCGGATGCGAAGATCAGGGCGGTTTCCTCCAGGGCAAAGTCAACACCAGTACCGGCCGGATTCGCCGCGACACCATCCGCTGCACGATGCCCCAGGCTTCACGCCAGACTCTCCGGGCCGCGGTGCAGGGCCGCCGGCCGTTCGGCGTAGCTGGGAGGAAACGTAGACGACGCCTGGTCCGAGGGATTCCGGCTCTCCCGCAGCAGCGTTCGCCCCTGTTCAGCCAGCGGCCGTTGTCGGTCATCGAGGCCGAATGGCAGGCCCGTCAAGGCGGGGGAATGGTCCCCGGTGCGGCACAGCCTTCGGCGATGCCGATGGACTGTCCGCCGTGCGAGGTGTGTCAACCTCCGGTGTGGCCGACGGTCATGGCAGAGAGCGATCCCGATCAGGCCCTCACCGAACTGCGCGACAACCTCGGTAACTTCCGGAAGCAAGCGCGGACGTTCCAGCGCGATTTCAAGAAGCACATGAAAAGCGAGTTGGGCAAACCGTTCATCAATCAGATGTCGGTTGCCCTGAAGAACCTGACCAAGTCCGCGGGCGAAACCCGGAAACTGGCCCGCGATTTTTTGAGTGGGGACTGGTCGCCGCCGGAAACCGGCCAAGCCGCCCTGCTCAAGGCTCTGGGCGTAGGTAACCCAGGCATGGTCTTCGGACACGGTACCATGCCTGCGGGGCGCTACGTCTGCTAATCCAGACAGCAAAATGCCCATCACTTACAGTAACAACCAACTAGTCGGCGGGCAGCCGCAACAGCAGCCGCCCGCCGCTTCGTATCCCCAACAACCGCAGGGCCAATCGCCTCAGCAGATGCCACAGCAGATGCCACAGCAGATGCCACAGCATCCTCCCCAGGCGGCTCCGCAGGCTGGGCAGGCTCCCAGCATAGGTGTGGCCGGTCGTCGGGGGATGCCGCCTGCCCAGCCGGGCAACGGCGGCGTGGCGGTTGCGGGCCGCAAGCAGATGGGGGTACATGGAGGACCGCTCCAACCTCACCCGGCCGCTCCGCAGATGCCTCCGCAGCAGATGCCTCCGCAGCAAATGCAGCAGGTGCCGCAACAAGCGCCTCCGCCGCAACCTACTGTCTCCGGCAACCCGGAGGGTGGTCCGGGGGGAGCGCCTTTCGGTGCGCAGCCAGGAATTCCCCAGGGAGTTTCCCTTGGGCAGGCCGTGCAGATGGAGGCTATGCAACAGATGCAGGGGCATATGGGCGGCCCTCAAGTGGTGGGCGTTCCCGCCCAGGCCGGGTGGCATCAGGTTCCTCCTCAACAGCAATACCAGCAGTCTCCTCCGCCTCAGATGGCCCCGCCGCAGCAGGTGTACCAGACGCCCCCGCCGCAGATGGCTCCACCTCAACAGCCGCCGATGCCGCCGATGCCGCAGATGCCGCCCCCGCAGATGCCGGCACCGCAGATGCCGCCCCCGCAGATGCAGCCGCCACCGATGCCTCAACAACCGGCACCTCAACAGATGCCGCAACAGCCACAGCAGACGGTGGCCGGAACGCCGGTGGGGCCGCCTGTGCCGGGGATCGCTCCCAACGCGCCGCCTCCGCCGCCGGTGCAGGGCAACAACGGCCCGTCGCCTATGCAGCATGAAGCGCAGCAGGCTCCTCCCCCGCCAACGACCGGGGGTGTCGAAGAGTGGAATCAGGCGGCCGAGTTCGCCAACGCGGTTCAGCAGCCTCCCATGGGCACACGGCACACGGTGCAAGGCCAGCGACCGGTGTTCGGCCACGGCGAGGGACACATGCAGGAGGTGCGCGACGCCGACGGCAAGGTTTACCACGTGCCCGACCAGCTCGATAAAGGCCAGGGCGTACAGGCACAACCACGTTACGGAACGATGGGCGGCCACGATCGTTCCTTCGCCGCTCAAGGCGAAAGACATGTTTCCGGGCAGGTTCCGTTCGGTCGCGGCTATAATGATATGGGACAGGTCCCGACCGCCGCGAACGTAAACAATCAATACGGCGGCGGCTACGTTCACAATCCTTAAGTAGCTCCCTACACCGCCAATGGACAATCAGCCAAAACAGCCTCGGGATTATTCCCAGTACAACCCGTATAGGCACGACGATCCCCGCCAGCGCGACTCCGTCACGGGCAACGAGCCTCCTCCGCGGAAGCCGGTGGCTGACGACCGTGGCGACGGTTTCGGTCCCGATGGGGAGGCGCTTCCTTACGAGCCGCCTTTCGAGGAACCGCCTTTCTTCGAGGAACCGCCGGCCGCTTTCGGCGAGTTCGGGGGCGATCCGCGAACGGAGTCGTCCGCCATGCCGGCGCTCCCTCCCGAAGGCACTACCTCCCTTTTCGCCAACTACGAACCTCCCGCCGGACCCTCCGCGCCGACTCCCACCAGGACCAGGAACGCTCCGAGGAGCGGGAACGCTTCGGTGCAACCCAAACGGCCGCCGTTGAACGTCGAGAATAAACGGCCGGGCGACCGGCGGGGTATTTTCGGCGAAGGCGCACCGCGCAGGAGCACCGGCGAACCACCATCGCGCCTGCGACCGGAGATGGTAGGCGGGGAAAGAGTGGCACCTCGGACCAAACTGCCTCCGAGTTCCAACGTAGGCGGATCGCTTGCGGCGGCGGCGCGTAAGAAGCGTGAGGAGGAAGAAAGAATCCCTCAACGTGTTTTGGATGCTTCCTTGCAGGATTTACGCTCCGGCCACGTAGACTTGATAGGCAGGCTTCTGGCGCTTGGGTTGACGACGTTGGAGGCAGAAACTTTGATGCGCGAGTCTGCCAACAATCGGGTGGTGAAGACGGCGCTCGATCGCTTGGTCGGCATGGCGTCTATTTTGCACGACGGTTCCAGCGCCGACGAGGAGGCTACGCAACTTCGGCAGCTTACTGGGGCCGGGCGTGGCCTGCCCGCCAACATTTTGCCGGTGCGTTTTCAACACAACCTGCCGGAGGAGGCCGAGCTTCAAGAACGGTTGAAGGAAGCGGCTTTGGGTCTGTCACTGATCCCCAGCGGTTTCAACCTCGCGCCGCCCGAAGGGGGAGGCCCGGCCGGTCGCCCGAAGGTGTTGGGCCGTGTCGCCGCTTTGGGTTTGTGGTTCTTCCAACCGTTGCGACGCAGCGGTGCGACGGAGCAGGCGTCCAGGCAGTACGAAGGCTCCGGTTTGGAATTTATCAATAAGATTTTGGGTACTGCTACCACCCGCGATCGACGGCGTCATCGTCGTTCCGGTTACGCGCTTAACGAGTACGTGGTGGTTTCGTTGCAGGTCCAGTCGACCGAGACGGTGGGCGAGCATAATATTTATGTGCTGGCTCCGGTGGTTACCGCCGGCGACGAGCCGGGTGTGAGGGTTCCCTCCACTATGGAGGACACCAAGTACCGGGTGGTGCAAGGTATCCTGGACGGGTTGCAAGTCGAGGATTCGCGGCAACCCGACAATCCGATTATGTTGTGCGATGGCCAGGGTTACACGCCGATGTTGCTGACGCGGAACTATGTGCCCCGTCGCAAAGGGGCGCGAGTGCGCGAGAACGAGCAGGTACGCGAGATCGACGGGGTCAAGGTGGCGCGGGACTCCGCCGGTATTTACTATGTGGAGCCGGCGTGGATGGCGGGCCGGTACGGATTGTTCGCCAAAAGGGGTAACACCTCGCCCGACGTTTTGGATAGCATGGACCGCACGGAAATGGTGCGGCAGATGCGTCTGCAGCAGGAACAACGGTTCGCCGAAAATATGCGGTCTATCGAGACCAGGCAGGTCGGCGGTCCGGTCGGTCCGACAGCGAACAAGGATGCTTTGCTACGCCGCAACTGGTACTAGTCGAAAATTTTTCCGAAGGGGTTACAGCTCATGGATTTTCGCCATAGCACAATCAAAGTGGTCGGTTCGCCGCCGGTGCAACCGATCGTCGTCGCGGGCCTGAAGATGCAGCAGATGTCTTCGCCGACGGTGGGCGGCTGCCTGCCAACTTCGAACGGAATGGTCTGCGGTTGCGGCAGCGTTCCCGCGCCACCGCAAAGGATGGTCCCGGTGGGGCACGTCGCGCCGCCTCCGGTCCCGTTCGGTTTCGGGCACACGCACGGCGTTCCGGTGGAGCCGCCGGTGGTGGACAACTCGCCGGTGCAAAACGTGGTCTTCCAGTATGGCGGCGCGTGCGCCGTCCCGCCGATCCCCTTCCAAGGTTAGCATGGGTCCGGAGCAAATTATCGAACGGCTGCTTCCCACCGAGGACGTCCAAGAAATTTTGGACCGGTTGGGAGTTATGTTGGGCGCGACCTGCAACGCGGATTTATGTCGTCGCGTTGCGGCTTTGATTGGGGCGCACCCGAAGGCTGTTCAGCACTGGCGTATGGGCTCGCGCATTCCGTCGATAACGTCGTTGCAGTCTTTGCGTATGTTGGAGCTGTTGTTGCGATGCAAGGCTCCGCGGATGGTGAAGAAGACGGAACGCCGTCGTCCGGTTAACCAGTTGGTGGTTTAAAAAAAGTTTAGTTGCTCGTCGATGCTATTGTGTTGAGGTGCCGTCGCGCAGTACGATTGCTACGTACCGTTAACCAACGTCCATCGGTTAAAACCGTTTTCAACTTTTTGGAGGATCAAGACCAATGGCTCAGAAGATAACTGCGGAATATCTCAGCACCCCCGCGGCCGAAGTGGCCAAGAAGAAGTGTACCATCGAAGCCTTGCGGTGCGCCGGTACCAGCCACGTCAAGACGTTCAAGGTCAAGAGCGGCGGCAAGTTGAAGGGTGTGCTGATCGTCGGCTCCGACAAGACTTTCACCAAAGGCGACGTCGAGGGGGTTATCGGTAAGCTGAAGAAGTTGAAGCTGCCGAAGAAGGACGTCACGTTGGAGGCTGTGTCTCTCACCACGCGTGTGCTCCGCGCCGCGCCGAAGAAGACAACGAAAAAGAAGACGGCGAAGAAGCCCGCCGCGAAACGCAAGACCACGAAGAAGACAACAACGAAGCGCAAGCCGGCCGCCAAGAAGAAACCGGCGAAGCGTAAGGTCACGACGAAGAAAAAACCGGCCGCCAAGAAGAAACCGGCGAAGAGGAAGACCACCGCGAAAAAGGGGAAGATGCCCGCGGCGCTGAAGGAATACTGGGCGAAGAAAAAGAAAACGACCACCAAGAAGAAAAAGAAAAAGGCCGCGACCAAGAAGAAAAAAGCGACCACGAAGAAGAAGACGACTACGGCCAAGAAAACGCTGACGAAGGCCCAGCGTTCGGCCGCCGCGAAGAAAGCCGCCGCCACGCGGAAGCGTAAGGCCGCGGCCGAGAAGCGCAAGCGCAGCGCCGCCGCGAAGAAGGCGGCCGCCACGCGCAAGCGGACGGCGAAGAAGCCGGCGAAGCGCAAGGCCACGACCAAGCGGAAACCGGCGGCGAAGCGTAAGGCTCCGGCCAAGCGGAAACCGGCGGCGAAGCGTAAGACCACGAAGAAGAAACCGGCCGCCAAGAAGAAGACCACCGCTTCGAAGCGCAGTTCCACGATGCGCAAGAAGTACGGCTGCAAGCCGCTGCCGCGCAGCAGGAAAACAAAGACGGCCGCCGGGCGGAAGAAGACCACCTCGGGTCGGAAACCCGCCAAGCGCAAGACCGCTTCCCGGCGTAAGATCACCAGCGGCATCTGGGATCGCTACTAAAAATATTCGCCCTGGACCTATCGGCGATTAAAAGTTAAGAGACGACGCTCAATTCGGGCGTCGTCTTTTTTTTTTGAAAAAAAAACGGTGGGAAGTCGAATTCCGACATTCTGACCGGCTAGATATTTTTCCCTGGCGGTCGTGCCGCCTATTTGCCTCTCACCCCTTATTTCATTGCCGCGCCAAGACTGCCGTCACGGGGTGTGCCTTGGCAGCAAGTAGACACACTGAAGGAGTTTGATATGCCGTGGATCGACATTTTGATTTTGGACGTGCAGGCGTACGCCGACGATCCGAAGAAGCCGCCATTGGTGACGGTCTTCGGGCAGACGGAGGACGGCACCCCGAAGAGTTTTCGGGTGTTCGCCAACCAGCGCCGGAAACCCGACGCGCAGGGGCAGCAGCCTTTCTATTTCAGCGACCACTTGGAGACGTTGGTCATCGCGCTTACCAAGCCGGTGACGTTCAGCGACTACTACGCGGCTGTTCAGAACAACGACGAGGAAAGGGCCGGCGTCCTTCGCGATGCCATGTTCGCCGCGATGCGTGACCTGGCTGCGCAGTTGGCCTCCAAGGAACCGAACGCCGTGGCCGAGGTCGCCAACGCCCTGCGTTCCTACCTCGCCGGTCGTGTCATACGCATCGACTGGAACGAGACGGGGAACTACCCCGGCCCCAACCGCCACGTGTTGCCTTTCTTCCCGTCGGAGAAGGACGGCCAGCCCAGCTTCGGGGGGAAGCTGGTTAAAGAGCTGGTCGACAACTTCGAGCCGGGCTCGATCAAGCAGGCTATGGACCAGGCCAACATGGCGTTGCGCGAACTTCCCGGCCTTCCCCAGAACTATGTCCAGCAGATGCAGGCTGCCTCCGCGGGTGGTGACGGTCAGGTCCAGCAGCAGCAGCAGCCGGCGGCCGGTTACCAGCAGCAGCAGCAGCTCCAGGGCCAGCCGCAAGGGGGTTACCCGCAGCAGCAGTATGCCCAGGCTCCGCCGCAAGGCCAGTACCAGCAGCCGCCGCAAGGCCAGTACCAGCAGCCTCCCCAGGGCCAGCAGATGCAGCAGCCTCCCCAGGGCCAGCAGATGCAGCAGCCGCCGCAGGGCCAGCAGATGCAGCAGCAGGGACAGTTCCAGCAGCCGCCGCAGGGTCAGCCGCAGGGCAACCTCCCGTCGCCTCAAGGAGGCCAACCCGGACAGCAGCAACAGGCCGCCGATCCGCAACAGCAAGGTATTTTCACCCAGGGCCAGTAGCGTTCACCCCGTGACCGGTGTGACCGTAGAACCCTCGTACCCCCAGCGGGTTCGAGGGTTCTCTTTTTAAAACGTAATGAGGAGGGTTGAGAATGCTGGTGAAGGCGGCTTATGTGCATCCGGTTCGGGCAGAACAGGACCCGTGCGAACGGGCGATGTTCGTGTTGTCCCAGCGGGACATGGCCTTGTTGGGAGTCGAGGACAGCCGCGAGTTTTTGGCTGCCCGGGGGCGCGGTGTGCGACGTAGATTACCCGAAGACGAGGAAGGAATCGCCAACGTCACACGAGGGTTTGTGGGGCGTGTCATGGCTTCCGGCAGACGCTTGCGCTCCGCCGTCGGCGGCGACGCCGCCGATCTGGACCGGGCGTTGAATTACTGGTTATTGCTTTCCGCGCCGTTGAGGGATGCCGAAGGCCACACGATAGTCGGTGGGAGGTTAAGGGGTTTCACCGTTCCCGTGTGGAATGTGTTGGGGGTCTACCCGGTGCTGGCCAGCGAAGAGGATGTGGAGGCCACCACGGAAAGGCTGCGGCAGGAGGATCGTTCGATCTTTCGGCATAGCTACACCGAGCATATGACGAGGGCTTTGCTCCGCGAGGCCGAGACCGAAGGCGAGGAGTTCTTGCTTTTTCTTGCCTATGTGTACCGTCAGTGGGGGCTTCTGCTGGGTTTCCCGGTGTGCCAGGCGCTTCTGGTGGAAGGCGAACGGTTGTACGACGAGCAGATGCGTACGGGTCTTTGGCAGCCGCGGTTGGAGGCAGCCTACGCCATTATGGGTAAGACCCGTCGGGCGGTGCGGGACGAGTACACGGTGGATATGCTGCCGTTTGGATTCGCGGCGCGGGAAATGTCCGACACCACCGAATTCGAGTCGTTCGGTTGGGACTTGCCGGTGGCCATGCTCGACATGCCTTATGAGTTTGTGGGTCCGGCGGCGAATCCCGGCACCGTGGTGCAGGGTGCCGGAAGCGCCATGGAGCGAAGGTTTCCTTTTTGGGCTGTGGACGTGTTTGCGCGGTCTGTGTATCGCCAGATACCTGTATACGCTAGCGACCGGGCGGTGTCCATCGTGCGCGAGGCTATCCGGCATATCGAATCCCGTAACTACCGGGCCTTTACACACTACGATGGTATTCATCCTCAGACGGCGGACACCTTTCGCTTCAACTTCGACCGGGACGGGTTGCTCCCGACGGGCTCCACCGCTTACAGCCGCCGTATCGTCGAGGCGGCCGTCTCGCGTCGTTATCAGGAGCATGAGCTGGTGCGAACGGGGGCGCTCCAGAAGATAAACGTCGGCGACGACGAATGGGTTAATTTTTATAAGGCCCTTGCCGGGTTTTTAGGCGTGCCTTTGCTTTCGGTTCCCTTCAGCGGAAGTTTGGAGCACGGTCTTGGGGTTCGCGAGGCAATCGACCTGGTGTGCGTCGAGCAGGCAGGGAGCGGGTCCACCGGAGCGCCGGTCGTGTCGCTGCGGCACCGGTCCGAGATCGCCAACGATTTGGCGGCGCTTTGTGTTGCGATGCAGGGGGACCTTTTGGCTATTGGGGTTCCGGCGACGGCCGATCGTCCTCAGGGCGACCAGCTACGGCTGACCCGTTCGCAGGCAGCGGCGTCGCGTATGATTTCCCAGTGGCCCGTGTCCGTGGTCCTGGGTAATCCTGGGACGGGGAAGACTTTCGCGGTGTTGCGTGAGATGCGCCGTTTTGCGGAGGCGTTGAATCAGCATGAACCAACGCAGTTGATTGTGTTAACGCCCACGAACAAGGCGGCGATCAGGGTTGGTGAAGTGTTCGGCCGCGGGAACGTAAGGTTCTTCGGGTTGCAGCAGGAGGAAAAGAAAGAAGGCGATCAGGCGGAGGCGTTAATCCATATCGGCACCGTGGACAGCTTTTTACGGAAGGTGGAAACCAGCGAGGTTTTCAGGTCCAAGTTGGAACGCCACCGGTTGTTCATCGCCGTCGACGAGGCAGGAATGCTATCGCCGGAAAAATTTTCGAGACTGATCGGAACCTTCCGCGATCCGGTGGACTTGACGGGTTTGGGCCAGGTGGTGCGGATGGTTTTGTTGGGGGACACGGCGCAGTTGGAGTCGGTGGAGGCGGGGAGTCTCCTGCAGGACGTGTCGAGTGCGTATCCAGTGACTACTCTGGTGGAGCAGCAGCGGTACCAGGGGGCGCTGGTCGAACTGTTCGACGCGCTCCGTGGTGGTCTGTCTTCCGAACGCGAACGGGGGCGGGTGGTGGATATGCTGGTAGCCCATGCCGAGAATCGCAAGCACGATGAACACTTGCGAGTGTATTTGATCGACGATCTCCCGTCCGGCCGTCCTCCCAGTCCGGCCGAGAACCCTGATTTTTGGGAGCGTTTCGGCACCTCCTTGGGTGCGAAGGTGCGCGATATAGTGTTTCGCGAGGTGCTGCGCTGGCAGGGTATTTCTCTGGGCGGCGGCGGTTGTACTCCGCGCATGGCCGAAGGGAGTCGCCGGCGCGGCGACCGGGAACACGCCGACTACGAGAAGTTTATCCAGGCGGTAGTGAGGCCGGAGCAGCAATTCCGGGTAGCCACGTTGACCAGGAAGGCGGCCGCGCCTCGCACCTTTTTTATCTCCTCCGCCGATCGGATCAACAACTGGTTCGTAAATGCGTTGATGGGGCGGCTGCCGCAGGAGCCGGGGTATCGGTCGGTGGGGTCGGAGTGGATGCAAAGGGGTGGGGTGCTGCATTCGGAGGGGCACCCCGGCTATGTGGACGGCAAGCCTTACCAGGAGGCTTTCGCCGCCGCCGAGACCGCCGGCCCAGTGGTCTTGGACCGGTTTCTGCATATGCACCAGCCCCGCAATCTGTATTTCGCCAAGGGGTGGCCTTACGTGGTGCAGACCAACAACTACAAACGTTTCGGGCTTGTTCGTAAGGAGGTGGTCACCTACCATGAGTACCAGGAAGGCCACCGGACGCTGCATTACTTCTTGACTGAGGACGGCAGGACGGTTGCAATACCGGCAGACAGTTTTCGCGGCAATCCCCGTCGCGCTTTTGCCTACGGGTGGGCCGTGAACGTTCACCAGATGCAGGGGTCGGAATTCCCCGTGGTCATCCAGGTTTGGTTGGACGGACTGGCTCCCGGTTATATCCACAGTCGGTGGGACCGGATTCAGAGCGATGGAGCGGGCATTACGCCCCTGGAAGTCGATGAGAGCGAGGCTTTGGATGCGCGTTTGGACCTACGCGCTTTCTACACGGCCGTGACGCGCACCAACACCACACCGCGCAAGGTCGTGAGTATCGAGAACCGCGCCGCCAACGTTTCTGGGATCGGTGGCTGCGTAATCATAGCGGGGCGGTATGCCCTCCGGCGTTTTCTCTCTTTGGGTGTCCATCCTCGGCGGACGCCTTTCAACGCTGCGCTGCGGGCGCAGCTGGGGATCGCTTAATTATGGAGACTGTTCGTATCACCAATCGAACTGTGCGGCTTTCCCGGTCCCAAAGGCGCGTCGAGGCGTTGGAACCGCCGCCTGGTATCGATGAATGCCTCTTTACGTCTTATGGCGGCCGTATAGGCGGCCGTGACGGCTTGTATCTGATTGGCCGGTGCGGTCCTGTCTATATTTGCTTGGAGAAGGCCGTTAGCGGTCGTCCCTTCTCGGTCTACCTGGAAGGGGCGTCCGATGCGCCGGTGGAAGTCGTCGCTCGCGGCTGCCCTCCGACGGTGGCCGTCGCCGCGCCGAAAGAACTCGGGGCGGAAAGGCCCGCGATGTATCGCTGGTCTTGGGACGGCCCCGACGGGGTCCGTGAGCGGACTATAGTTCTCGATGAGGCCGCGTTGTTCGATTCCGAAGATGAACGATCTCCAGTCAGAGCTGCGCCACGATTGGTGGTACCCGGACGAGGAGCTGGGACCGTGGGACTGGTTTCCGGAGACGTGGATGCAGTGGCTCCTGAGCTGGAGAATTCCGGAGCCGCAGGTTCCGGACCCTCCAACCGACAACGTGCCGCCGGGGGATTGGCTTTTCCACAGCTTCCAGAGTGTACAGGTGGGGAGTTCGAGGAGACGGATTGGATGGTGTCCGATCCCTGAACCGCCGCTGTATGGCGATTTCCTTTTGGAGGGGTTTCCGGATGCTGAAATGCGTTGGGTTCCGCGTGAAGTGAAGCCCCGGCCCCCTTTTCACCTGCCGGGTGTATGGCCCAACACTGTGGTCTACGATGCGACCAGTAACACTCTTATCACGATGCCTTACACAGGGCACATATTGTTGGGCGACGACCCTCCGGCAAAAGAAGCGCCTTACCTGCAACCATACCCGGCCAAGGAGGGAATATATCCCTTCGACTTTACCCGGTCGTATTCTCCCTTCCGAGAGGGGTTGGCGGTAATGTTCAGCGTCAGCGAAAGTTTGCGGGAGTGGACGGACTACGACAGCCCTGTTGGAATTCTGGCCGAGCGTTTCGAGGACCGGGTGCGGTTCACGGGTTCGTTGGATGAGGTAGTCGCCTTTCAATACCCAGACTGTGTGCGTTTCCAGACGTGGCGGTCGGCGCGGGAGCGTTTGGAAGACGACGGCGGCGAGGAACGGGAGAAGTTGGAGCGCAAGGTGTTGGACGTCGGCTACATGCGGGATGCGTACCGGATTATTTTGAGTCGTATGTTCCCCGATGTGGCCCCTTACCGTCTGGACCCAGTTTGTGAAGAACTTTGGGTAGTGGAGTTTGGAAAATTGCTGGTGGAGGGACTGGAGGATTTTTACCAGTGGCGGCAGGGGCGGCGGCTGCGTTGGAGTGGAGGCAGCGGCCACGACCTCCAACGGGGCGTGGCATTACTGATCGGGGACAACGAGGTGGGGCAGGCCGTCCTGGAAATAATTGCCGGCGGCTGGGACAATAAAAACTATCGAGGAGCCTTTCGATCGGCCGCTACGCGAAACAGCTTCTTCGATAAGGCCACAGCACGGCTACTTCAGGAGAAGAAGCCCGACTTCGACCAGGAAGATGCGTTACGGTTTCGTGGACGAATTCTAGGGATACTGCGGTCGGGCTTCGAGGACAACTTCTGGTTATCCGGGAGCGCCAACCCGGAGGACCAGTGGATAGCTTTTTTGGCCGTCTGTTACTTCGTGGAGGCTGTTAGTCGTGCCGGTTGAAAATCCATTGGAGATTGCCAGCCGCGTATTCGTGACCGCCCGTTCGGCGCGTTTCTGGGAATACTTCGCAGACAGGCGTGTGTGGCCCGAGACGCTCGATAGGTATGAGGTGGGGTGGTCACCCCTCTGGCCCGCTTTGTCGCGTCCACGGAGCCGTCTGGGCGGTTTCCTGGAGGCTGGGCTGGTGGAGGTGGACGGGGCGACCGCCTACCCGGGAAGAGCCACGTTTCCCTACCGTCGCGAGGACGGCGTGTGCAGCAATATCCTGATGCGTCTGCTGGACGACGACGAGAGCGGCGAGCGGTATCGGGCGCTCCCCAAACGCCAGGTATCGTGGCCACCCTTCAATATCGAGACTCCGGTACTATATGGCCACCCCCAAGACCGGCACGGGACGGAGATAGCCCTGGTGGAGGGACCGGTCGACGTGTTCCGCTGCCACCAGGTCGGCATCCCCGCTTTGGGTCTTTGTGGCAACTACATCAACCCGGACCTTTTCGTGTGGTTGCTTTCCCGGTATCCACGTGTCACGCTGATGCTCGACTGGGAGGACAGCGGCCTGCGGCAGATGTTCGAGCTGAGTCTTTTGTACCTGCGCGTCGCCGAAACGCTTGGCGTAGGCGAACTCTATGTGGCGTCTGGTTCCAGGGCCGAATGGGGCCGCGATCCCGGCGATGTAGCCGAACCGCGTCTGGCCGAGGTTTTCGGGCGACGCCAGCTGTGCCGCGATTTCGTGGAGAGCTGGCGACGCAAAGGCGTCGATCCCGACGATCAGCGCCAGCTTTATCTGGTTCAAAAAATGATTGGGAAGTATCGAAAATGGAAGCCACCCTTAACACCCGCCTCAACTGGCACACCCGTTTCCTGACGTTGGCCATCATGCTGATCGTGGCGCTGGCTGCGTTGGGAGTCTACTTTTTTCCGCCCCGGCCCACGACTCCAGAGGAGTGGGTCGAGGTCCTGTATGGTGAGGACACCTACTTCTACGCCGACGCCGCGGTCGCAATTTCCGCCGACCTATCCGGCGAAGAGGCCACCCGAGGCGACCCCAAGGAACGGGCGTGTATAGTCGGTGAGGCTATGGTGCGAGTGGAGGCCCAGCGTATCGTCTACACGGTGACCGATAGTATGCTGGCCTACCCGCCGCCCGACTTCCCTTTCAACAAGGACGTGGATACAGCGGGCGCGGAGGTATGGGAAGCCCTGCAGGACAAGCTGCCTGTACCTATCTTCATACCGATCGTGACGCCCCAGGACGAGGAAGGCGTGTTGGTGGTCCTGCCTATCCCATGTGACGTGTTGGCGCAGGTCATCGCCGAGGTTTGGAACGGGGCCGGCGAAGCGCCGCCGGAGGAAGCACTGCGGCTGGCTATTAACCAGCTCGATCCCAAGGGTAAAGCGCACGTGCGAGGAAAAGCAGATGGAGAATAAACTGACGCCGATGCCTGACGATATTAGTTTCCAGGAGGTACGGCAGTTCCTGGAGACCCAGACAGGTGCTACGGCTGAGATAGCCGTCGCCGCCGTGAGCAGTACTTTGGACCTGGTCGCCCAGACGGCTGCCAACCCTACGGGGATTCCCGAATCGGAGCCTCTGGACGAGTCCCAGATCACGATGGCGCAAGTGGACGAGGCGTTGGAACACCTGGCCGGCGGCGACCTCGGCCGGGTCAAGGCGATGCGGTTGATTTTCGAGCAAGCGTGCGCGGGTATACTCAGGGCCAAGGACATGCTGGCGGACATCCATGTCGCGCTGCTGGAACAAGAGGTGGCCGGCGCTCCGCCCAAGACGCGGGTGTACGTTGTGGTGGCCAAGATCACGGGCATCGAGAAGCCGCTGATTATCGAGGCCAAGGCTGTAGACGTGGTGGAGGCGTTGCACAAGGCAGAGCCGGAAATCGGTAGGGTGCTGGCCCAGTGGAAGGTGCCACCCGAGTCATGCCGCATCATCAGCGTCCACCGCCTCGGCGACGACCAGAAGGCGGTAGCCAATGTGCTGACGACCCTAGCCCGCGCCTTCAACGAGGGTGTCGGTCCTCACGTCAAAGTGGACGTGAACGCTGGCGTGATGCCACCCGACTACTTCTTCGTGCGGGTTGGCGACGCGAAGCTCCATATACGGAGGGAGGCAGGTGCGGTGAATGTGTGGGTGGTGGACGGCGACGGCGAGAAGGTCTGGTAGCTCTCGAAAAATTTTCCGAAGGCGGGTAAACTGGCGGCGAAGGAGAATCGTTATGCCCAGAAAACGCCGCCGTTCGGTTGGCCAACACCTGCCGCCTGTACCTGAAGACCCGGAGTGGCCGACGCCCGCCTCCACCGCCGAATTAGATACTCTGATTCGGCGTATGTCGCCGACCATGGCGCGGTATGCGGCTCTGGCTTTGGTTATGACGTTGCGGGATCGGGCCGCGTCTTCGGCTCCTGGGGCTCACCTTCGACCGGAGCATGTGCCTGTTCTGGAGGCGGCTATAGATGCGGCGGATAAGGTCCTGAAGACGGGAAAGCCTTTCGAGTTCGTTTTCCGCAGCGGCGATCTACCGCTGGATAATATTATCCACCGGCTAGGTGTTGCTATGGAAAGTGAGCAGCCTGTCCAGGTCCTCCGGCAGATGTTTTTCGGGGAACTGGGCGTTGGCTTCGGGGTAGCTAACTTGCCCGAGCTTTGGGCTGCCTGGTGGCGGAAGTACAGAGCCATGGCTGGTCCCGGGATGAGTGAGGAGGAGCGGATAGTTGAGGAAGCTGAAAGGTACAAGCTGATTGGCAAGATACCCACGCTCAAACAGGCCGAGCAATTCGCCCGCTGGTATTTTCGGGCCATTCGGGGATTCACTGAGAACCGTTGGGGTTCCTTAGATACACCGGCGGGCAAGCGGTTAAAGTTCACCAAGCGTACGATCCAAGAGCTGAAGAAGGTTAACAACCGTTGGGTCAAGGTGGACTCGATTTCACCCATCGATTTTGTGGAGGGTCTGATCTCTAACGCGGTCGGTTTCGCGGGCACCGAAGAGATGGAAGTCAAGGTCGAAAAGCGGCGTGAGCGCAAGAAGGTGGCCAAAAAGAAGGCTAAGGCCAAGCGTGTGGCCAAGGCTCAACAGGAAGCGGCCCACGTCTACGCCTGGAAGGCCGTGGAGCTCGATCCCGAAGTGCGCACGATAGTGAAGCATCTGGCTCTGGCCGGGACCGAGGATGACTGGCGCATGGCCGAACGAGTGATGCAGGAAGCGCGGGCGCGAGAGGACTACCTGCTCGAAGAGCTGAAAACGGGGCGCATCAAGGAGATACCCGACCGGGACGATGGAATCGTGTCCCTGGAGAATCCTCCCTACCTGCCGTTGGTGCCGCCGGGGCTGTTGCCG
>Ga0180433_10000559_pt1 | contig 63666 bp, 57 predicted proteins | sample SS_ome_8_FD_132980 | JGI IMG/M metagenome (GOLD analysis project Ga0180433, IMG submission 132980) | Hypersaline lake sediment archaeal communities from the Salton Sea, California, USA - SS_1_D_1 metaG | ecosystem: Environmental > Aquatic > Non-marine Saline and Alkaline > Hypersaline >... | reverse complement strand
TTTCGCTGAGAATCACGTCAATAGAGCTGTAACGTAGACAATTCGAGCATTTCTTATGTGATTCCTGAGCCTGAAGCAATTACAGGCAGTTATGAAGATAGCTTTTTGGGTCAAAATCGACCCGGAATCTCTATCTGTGAGAAATGCGGGCTAACGTCTTGACAAAAGCTTGCTCATAGACGTCCCCCGATTTACTACCTTAGAAAGCACAGTTTTCTGTTTTGACAATGGGTAGGGGTATAGATTATAATCCTAACTAATCGTATGAATAGGCGATTATCGCTATAGCCGAGCTTTAATGTTAGGTGGACATGATATAAAAAGGTAAAATGTATGAAAAGAAAAGTGGGTTTGTGGATTGATCATAGGAAAGCTGTCATGGTGTTTCTTACTGGTGAAGAGAAAGAAATAAAATTAGTAAAATCGAATGTTGAAAAACAGATACGGCGTGATGTTGCTTCACGTTCAAGTGGCCCATTTGAATCACAGGCAGTTCCAGCAGATGATCGCCAACAGCGAAAGTTTACGGCACATCTCAACACTTACTACAATGAGGTAATTTCGTGTATTCGTGATGCGGAATCTATTTTGATATTTGGTCCTGGTGAGGCAAAAGGTGAACTCAAAAAGCATCTCGAGCGAGAAGGGCTCGGTGAACGTATAGTTGGCGTTGAAACGGTCGACGAAATGACTGATGGTCAAATTGTGGCAAAAGCTCGACAGCACAACTTTCTAAGTCCAAAGTAGAGTTCGTCAACAGGATTAGGATTGACGCAGAAACACCTCATCATGTATTCAAGCGGGTGTGGAAACAGGGCGTGCCTGTTGAAAATTATATTAGATCGTCAAAAGGATTCGAATAATGAAGACTGAGTTGGGAAAGGGTAATATGCTTACGCTGGTTGGAGAGGGGGTATCACCAGGACTGGCTGAAGGCAAGGCATTCATCTACATAGACGTGCTTAAGCGAGACTCCACACTCTATAAGATAGAATACGCCCAAGTCGATGATGAAAAGTCTAGAATAGACAAGGCAATCGACGATGTACGGCAGAGCTTGACTATCGATGCGAAGCAGATTGAGAGCAAGTTGGCAAAGGGGGCGGCGGATATCTTCCTCGCTCAAGAGACTATGCTGCTTGATCCCTCTGTTATTGAGGAACTAAAAACGACCATGGAAGCGGAGCGGATTAATGCCGAGCAAGCGGTCAGAATGGTATTCAGGCTTCTGGCAGGCAGGTTTAGACAATTGAACGATGAAGTGCTTCGGGAACGCGGAGATGACATAGATGACTTATCTCGCAGATTATTGTTGGCGTTGGCAGGAATTCAAGCACACACACTCGAAAACTTGTCTGCGAATACCGTTCTCATCGCACGCCAGTTACTCCCTTCAGACACGGTGTTTCTCTCGCGGTCAAACACCGTCGCTGTAGTTGCGGAGTTTGCTGGCCGCGCAGCTCATGCGGCTCTTCTTGCTCGCGAACTCGGCATTCCCTGTGTGGGTGGAGTTCCTAAACTACTTGAAACGGTACACACCGGTGACGTTGTGCTTGTGAATGGAACTGAGGGAAAGGTAGTGATCAATCCAGACTCTCGATCTATGCAAGAACACGAGGATGCTCGCAATGAAATGCGAAAACGCAACGAATCGCTGGCACAAGGCCGCAATATCGGGCGCACAGTTACCTTGGATGGGATTGAGGTCTCTGTCATGGCCAATGCACGAAGCCGCGAAGATGTGGAGCTTGCGATGAAATACGGAAGCGATGGGATAGGATTGTTTAGAACAGAGCCTTTCTTCCTGTCAAGCAAGCACTTTCCCTCAGACAGAGAATTCGCGAAGTTTCTTCTTGACAGTCTTCGTTCAGCACAAGGAATGTATGTCAACATCCGTCTTCTTGACATTGGCGCGGACAAGAACCCGAGCTATGTTCATCTGCTACCTGAACCAGATCCCTTCCTGGGACGGCGCGGCGTGCGTGTGCTGCTTAAGTATCCCGATCTGCTCGATGCGCAGTTGCGCGCTGTGCTGGAAATTTCACAGCAATTCCGTATTGGGGTTTTGATACCAATGGTGACGACGGAGAGTGATGTTGTTCAAGTCTTAGAGCTGCTCCATAGACTGGCCGACGAAATGGACATCCGCGAATTGCCACGTATCGGTGCGATGGTCGAGACGCCAGCAGCGGCATTGTCGATCCCTTCTCTTAAGAAACACGTAGACTTTTTCAGCATCGGTTCCAATGACCTCACACAATACACCATGGCGGCCGGAAGAGAGAATCCCATGGTTACTCAATACTTTCTCGACGACCACCCGACTATCCTACGGCTCATAGAGTTAGTGGTTGAAGAATCCGGTGACACCCCCGTTTCTCTTTGTGGAGAGCTTGCAGGTCGGACCGATGTTATGCCCAGTGTGCTGAGAACTGGGCTTAAGTCTCTCAGTGTGGCCGCCTCGTTGGTTCCAGATGTGAAGAATGCCATAAGGAATCTAAGTTTAAAGAACCTTGTTGTTAGGAAGAATAAAGGATCTCGAATATGAGTAAGAGTGAGAAGATTAAATTAAAGGGTCGGGAAATGGCCGCTCGTTTGACGGGCATTTTAACCCCAATGGGTGGAATAAATTGGAAGCCACCGGTAGATGAACGAGATAAAGCGCAACGACTATTGGTATATCTTGCAGGTCAGAGGGCTCTACACTATCCATATGACAGAGAGATAGGTACCTTCGTCGTGCAGTCCATTCTTGATACCAGTGAGCAACTTGCCCGCGATATCAAGGCTCTCTCTATGGACTCTCTTTTGAGAAAAATCCTTCGAGCTATGCAGGCTGCCTGTAGCAAGTTTCTGGATGAAAATCAATCCCCAAGCGCGGGTTATGGGGAGCCGTACCAAGCTCAACTCTACTGCACACTGGGTGAGCTGCGCTCCCTATTCGGAATTCACATCGCTCGGATTGCTTTCGCATATGATCTGGAAGTGGATGTATGCTTGGAAGACATACTACCCCCTGAACCCGAACAAGAGCCTAACAAAAGCCACAACACGAATTCTGGAGATTAAGATTGGTCCTAATATAGCGATGCAACGGATCATTAAACTCACACTTTGACAATATCTTTGCGGACATCACCGCATGATTTGGGGTTAGTGTGGATAAATTTTTGCCAGTTTGCAATTCAGAGAAGATTTTGATATTATAGTGAAATTGAAAGATAGATTATGGTGATAGATGATACTATCCAGGCTCTTACCAGGATTGAACGGTCAATCGACAAGGGGATTCCGCAAACAGCCGCCAGTCCTGACGCATTAGTTAATCACTTAAACGATTTATATGGTGAATCTGCCGAAGGTTTTGCCTCAGAAGAACTATTCGCATACGATGACGTCGGAAGCCCTTCAATAACACTCACTATTAGTATTGATGTTGAGTTTGATCTCAAAAGAGTCATGGAATATATGCGAACAAGATTACATGTAACGCAGCATGGTAAAACGGATGAAATGGGAAAAACGGGCATAGTTTGGTCTCATGGACATTATGATTTTATGTATGACGATGATTTAGGATATCTACGAATATCGCATAAATATGGCCATAAACAAGAAGATACAAGATCTGTATTAAGCATAATAAAGAGAATGATAGGTTATGCCAAAGATTACATAGAGGAAGTCAAGAAATCTTTAGAGGAAAGTACCAGTACCCCAGAAACAGAGTGACACCTATCCCCTATATACTTAAGTATGCTGGATAGAGCTTAATCTGACATTCCCACCATTTTTGCCTGTAAGTTTTTGTTCAGCGTTTTTCTTTCACAAGTGTTAAGGAATGTCAGCCATTATCTGGTTGATTTCTCGTAGGCAGCCCATAAGCCCATAAGCCCATAGGGGTCAGACCTTAAGTTATAATTTAACTCATTAGTGAAGCCAATCTCTTCTCAAGTTTCGCCACAATTTTCTGTAGGTCTTTGTCTTTTGTTGCCTGTTCATGCAGCTTTTTCAGTTGTAGAGACACGGCCACACCACTGCAACCGCCCATGATCTCTGCCGCCTCGCGTTGAGTGTTGCCGGCATACTGGCATAGTGCATAGGCAACTAACGGACGAGCCATGCTGTTCCTGCAGCGCTTCATCAAGGTCTCCCTGGGAATGTCCAGTATATCCAGGGTGGCACTCAACACCTCATCAGCACTGGGGTATCGGCCCTCACGCCGGAAGGATACATCCTCTTTTATCTGGGGACATACTTATTATTTGTTGCACTTTGCATGTTAATGTGCCTATCAACTTTACCATACTTTTAGTGTAAGCTTTCCCTCTCCGGGGTTCTCAAATGGGCCGGCGGATGGATTTGCCTGGCTTCGCTTTTTGCCGAAATAGTCGGTATCTATTTTCAAGGGTGTGCCATCGGGATTCTCATAGGCCGCATCCGGTATTTTGGCCCGGCCTAAAAGCGAAGTTGTTACCAAAGGATTATCTAAAGCATGATAAGAATCATCCAGCGTAATGTGAAGAAACACACTCTCGTCTTTTTCAACAACCTTGACCTCCGGGTTAAATTCTGTTTTGACCAGGCAATTTGTTTCTTTGATGTAGGATTTGGCGCCATTATAGTAAACATTGCCTTCTATCTGCACGGGCAGTGTCGCCTTGTCATATCCGTCCAAACCGGCCGGCTGGATAAGAAGGTTATTGTAGAACCGGTCATCGCCGCCCTGGATGTTTCTGAGCCCTGCCACCTTCGTGCTGTGCGGCGGGTGGAAGGGGGTCTCGCGTCGCAACTCCGGCCGGAGCACAATGCGGCCTGCGAACAAATTGTGCGCGTATGCCCCTCCCTGCGACATATCAGACAGCGAACGGCGCGAAAGAAAGAGATTGTTGTCGATAAGGAACGGCCCGTGGTTGACCTCTACAAAAAGGTCTTCTGAAGTGTTGTTATCGTGTAAAAGGTTTCTGGTCACACGCGCGCCCTGCGCCATCCAGTCCAGCCAGATACCCCGGCATGTTCGGTAGATGTGATTGCAGGCGATCTCGGTGTCAATCGCGGCGTGGATTTTGATACCGGCCATCTCGGCGCCCGTAAACAGTTGCCGGACATGAATGTCGTGGATGACGTTGTCTGTGATGGTGCTGAAAACCGCGCCCATACTGCCGACTAAACCCGCCTGCTCGCAATGCGAGATATGGTTGTTCCGTACTACATGGTGGCCGATGTTTTCCTTCGACCAGCCTTTTTCAAGGGCTCGCTCGATGGTTTTGACGTAGCCCTCGGCGGTATTCGCCGAGGTATTGTCCCATTTATCGCCGTGCTTGCCGAGCGTTATCCCGACACACGTCGAATAGCGGATATCGTTGTTCTCGATGATCCATCCCTTGCTCCAGTGGGTGCCGATCAAGCCGATCTGCTCGGCCGTCGGCGGCGCCCAGGGCGTTGCCGCTTGCATCATTGTAAAGCCTCGCACGGTGATGAAATTGATGGCCGTCTTGTCCGGGTAGAACACCGTTCGGCGGACGTTAATCTCTACCTCGGCCTCGTTGGGATTGACCCGGCCGAACTGAGCCCAGATCGTGGTGTTAGTCTCATCCACCCGTCCGAACCACAGCGGGGTGTTTCCAATGGGTTTGAGCACGTCATCCGGACCGGCTGCTTCGGTCAGCCAGTGACCATTCAGATAAACCGCACCCGTGTGGTGCTCCCGGCCCTTGGGATTGAACCAGTCGCCGTTAATCAGGTCGCTGTACGGATTGAAATCTCCGAAAAAGCTATTGGGAATGGCGACCTTCCATGTGTCGTTTTGTACCTTCCGCCAGCCCTTGATGACTTCGGAGCCCTTAATGACAACTTTCTCACCGGGGATAGCTTGGTAAACGATGCGCTTCTGGTCGGACTGCCCGCTACGCGGCGGATTAATCCGTTCACGATAGGTTCCCTCATGCACTGTTATGAAGTCACCGGGCCGTGCAACCTTTGCCGCCCTGGAAATTGTTTGAAAAGGGTTTTTGGCTGTTCCTTTGTTTGTGTCATCACCTGTAACCGAAACATGATACTCCCGGGCTTGTATAGCCCCGGATAATAAAAGCAGCATGCAAAGTGTAATTGACATCCATTTGGTTTTGTTTTGAATAATCATAGTTATATCCCCTTCTGAATAGTCCATAAAATACCGAGCTTTGCTATCCTTGCTGACTGGAAACACTCTCAATTCCAATCGCTTGTAAGATTCGAAGATCTTAATATGTTTCTGATCTGTCTCTGTTTCATAACAATTGTTTCCTTTTCTATTAGAAGAACGGGTTGTGTGCTTTTTCGGCGGCGATCGTTGTTTCGGGACCGTGGCCGGGGTAGATCTTTGTTTCTTCGGGCAGGGTGAAGAGGTTTTCTCTGACGCCAGCCAGCAGTTGTGACATGCTGCCGCCGGGAAAGTCGGTCCGTCCGATCGAACCGGCGAAGAGCGTATCGCCGACGAAGGCAATTCCATCTTCCTTCGAGTACAGGCTGATACCGCCCGGCGTGTGGCCGGGTGTGTGGAGCACGAGCAATTTCACGCCGGCCGGGTCGATTATTTCTCCCTCTTGTAAAGACACATCTTCCGGCTCGGTTGTGAACGCTGCACCTGTCATTGCGGATAGATTTTTCCCTGGTTCCGTGAGCATTCCGGCATCGAGATTATGAATGTAGATATTGATTTCGGGGAACCGGCTCCGCATCGCAGCGACGCCTGCGATGTGGTCGATGTGGCCGTGAGTTAGAACCACGGCGACCGGATTTAATTGTTGCTCATCGAGCAATTCGATAAGTTCTTCGGCCTCAAGGCCGGGATCGATGATAAGGCAGTCCTTAGCGGCATCATTATTACGCAGAACGTAGCAATTAGTCTCATAAGCGCCCAAAATCAAGCAGTCTATTTTCATATCGAGATTTCCTTAAAAACCAAGAAGCTAACAAAAACGGCATTTGGCGTCAATACCTTTAGGCTTGACCGGCAGACTCAATTTTGTTAATGTGCCGAAATTGTAATGAATTGCTAAAAGGGTGTGGGGCATAGATTCCTGTTTGATAACGTGCAACAATAGTGGTATTTCATGCTTCATATTATGGAGATAAATTTTAAATGAAGGCTTTTGGTCGAGTATTTAAATACGTCTGGCCTCAATGGCCCCGGCTGATTGTGATATTTGTCAGTGCGATTTTGATAAGCATCCTGTTTTCTCTGAGTTTCATGACGATTATTCCTCTGCTGAAAGTTATGATGGGTGAAGAGGGTTTGCACGGATGGATCGACCGCAAGGTGTGCGGATATCGATATGGCTTGAATTTCTATATGCCGGAAAGGATGGATTTCCTTGATCCGAACAAGCCTGATATCGCGTATTATCTGATTGTTACGGGAATCGAACAGGATAGTCTTGCACAAGATTTGGGGCTGGGCGGGCAGGACATGATTATCGGCGCGGGCAATTTCATTGTTGAAGAAGGTGTTGACAGAGTTCTTTCGTCAACGTTGCTCGAGGAACTCGCAACCGCCGGAAGCAACGTTAATATCCCTATTCAATATAAGCGATTCAACCAGCAGGGAACTTATGATTCCGAGCCGTACATTGCAACCTTAAACAGCGGAAAGAGGCCGTTTTATCTGAACAGCATAGAATGGCTGATGAGTTTTGTGCCGCGTCAGCGGGGCGGGGAGGAAAAAACCCGGGCAATGAGTATCATTATAATCATGATGGGGATCTTCACGATCATACGGTGCATAGCACGATTTTGCCAGCAGTATCTGGGGGAGAAGGTTGTTCAGATAACTGTTTCTGATTTGCGCCGGGAAGCCTTTGCGCACGTAGTTGACATGCCCGTAGGCTTCTTTGAAAACGAAAGTCCCAGTGATGCTGTCAGCAGGCTGATTCGTGATACAGGGCAACTATCTTCCGGCCTGAAGACTCTGTTCGGTAAAGCGATCCGAGAGCCCATGATCGTTGTCGGGCTGCTTGTCGGGGCAATGATAATCGACTTAAAGCTGACACTGATATTTATGTGCTCGGTGCCCTTTGTAACCTTTGCTATTGCCCAGCTCGGCAGGAAGATTAAACGCGCAACGAGAAAATCACTTGTGAGCTGGAGCTTGATGCTGGCCAAGCTGAAAGAAACCTTTGGTTCGATCAAAGTGGTTAAAGTTTATAATCAGCAGGACTATGAGAATGAACAATTCGAAGGTATCAATAATAAACTGTTAAAACAATTATTTCGGATTGCAAAGGTTAACGCCGCAACGAGCCCCATTATGGAGGTTCTTGGAATGGTTGCCGGCGGAGTGGCATTACTTTTCGGAGCCCACTGGGTTGCAACACAGGCAATTCACCCGAGCTCTTTTCTCACACTGATAGCACTTTTAGGCACGGCGGCCGAGTCGGTACGTAAGAGCAGTGATGTGTGGAACAAGATTCAACAAGCCAATGCTGCTGCCGAGCGGGTATATGCGATTATCGACCGTGAGAGCGAAGCCGAAAATCCTATCGCTTACGAGCTTGGGATTTTGAAAAGCAGGATCGAATTCAGAGATGTTGTATTTACTTATCCGGGATCCGAAACACCCGCGTTAAAACATGTCAATCTCGCGGTGGAGGCGGGACACAATATTGCGTTGGTAGGGCCGAACGGTTCGGGTAAGACCACTCTGGCAAACCTGATACCGAGATTTTATGATCCTGATTCCGGCCAGGTTCTTATAGATGGGAAGGATATTCGTGAGGCGACGCTTCACAGTCTGCGAAGCCAGATCGGAATGGTCACGCAGAATGTGATCACGTTCAACGATACTATTGCGGCGAATATTGGGTATGGTAGGCCCGGTGCGACCAGAGAAGAAATAATTGAAGCCGCCAAACGTTCGTTCGCGCACGAGTTTGTCGAACCGTTGCCGAAAGGCTATGACGCGATAATCGGCGAAGAGAATACCGGTCTGAGCGGCGGGCAGTTGCAGAGAATCGTTATAGCCAGGGCGATTCTGAAGAATCCCGCAATTCTGATTTTCGATGAGGCTACCAGTCAGGTTGATGCCGACAGTGAAGCTAAAATTCACAATGCCATCGAGGAAATCATGCGGGATAGAACCTGTTTTATCATAGCCCATAGATTCAGCACCGTTATTACAGCGGACATAATAGTAGTCATGGATAATGGACAAATTGTGGCTCAAGGCCAGCACAATGAGTTGATGAAAACCTGCTCGTTGTATCAAAGCCTGTATGAAACTCAGCTTGTCAAAGCGTAAAGCAGGAATTTCGGCGGCGAGCGGGTCTGTAGAATGGAAATACCGTTGTTCGGATGTGTCTGATAAGCCCGGGATTTTTTGGCTTGGCCATGTCTAAAAATTTGTACTTTGATTTATAGGAAGCTGTTTATCTTGCCGATTAAATTAGTTAATATAAGCTTAAGATGAGCAGTTGTATCTTTTGAGGTTAAATTTTGGTTTTTCGTATTAATTTTTATTGTGATAATATCCTTTGACGTTTTCGGGGAAATAAAGCTATGCCTGAGCTTTTACGACAGAAAAAAGCACACGAACTTTTTAAGCGGTACCATGGTAATCCAATAATGACGCCGGATAATTGGCCTTATCCGACAAATGCGGTTTTCAATCCCGCGGCGGCCAAGTTAAACGGAGAAACGCTGCTGCTGATTCGCGTCGAGGACCTGCGCGGCTTTTCGCATTTGACTGTCGCCCGCAGTGCCGATGGATTCACGAACTGGGAGATTGATCCTAAGCCGACCCTCGAAGCCGACCAAAGCTCTCGAGAGGAAAGGTGGGGCCTGGAGGATCCGCGCATTGTCTGGCTGGAGGAGCAAAAGCAATTTGCCGTTACCTACGTCTCTTTCAGCGAGGGCGGCCCCGTGGTTTCGCTGGCGATTACCAAAAATTTTCGAACATTTGCCCGCCTTGGATCTCTGCTGCCACCGGAGGACAAAGATGCCTGTCTGTTTCCCCGCAGGTTTAACGGTCGATTCGCACTGATTCACCGGCCCATTGTCCGCGGCGAAGCCCATATGTGGATTAGTTTCTCGCCGGATTTGAAACACTGGGGAGATCACAGGCCGTTGATTATGACCAGGACGGCGTATTGGGATTGTCACAGAGTCGGGCTGGCATGTCAGCCAATCGAGACGCCGGATGGCTGGATGTTGTTCTACCACGGCGTCCGCAATACTACGGCCGGAGCGATATACCGGGTCGGATTGGCTCTTTTGGATTTGAATTCACCGTGGAAGGTCCTGCGCCGTGGCGATGAGTGGGTTCTTGGGCCAAGTGCGACTTACGAGCGTATCGGCGATGTCAGCGATGTTGTATTCCCCAACGGCGCCACCGTTCAGAAGGAAACCGATCAGATTAATCTATATTACGGTGCGGCCGACAGCACTGTCGCCGTGGCAACGGCTAAACTGAGTGATTGTAAAGATTATATTTTATCCTGTCCGAAAGTTGATGGATAAAACGCCGGCGAATCCGGGCGGCAATCACCCCCTGCAAATATTCCTAAAAGGTAATTCGTTACCTTTTCCGCGAATAGTGTCGCTTGTTTATTATTCCTGAGAGTGAGTTTGCTCGATATGGTCGATCGCGAATTTGGCACGCACTTTCTCGAGCATTTGTGCCTTCTTCTGAATTCTCCATGAAAGTACGACGAGGGGCTCTCTGTTTCTGTCTTTGAAGGTTATTATAATTCTCCCGAAACCCATGAGCCGTTCGAGGAAATCACTCGTATCTATGCGGCTGTTATAGTCCTCCCTGCCTATTTGCTCGCCCGATTCGGTCGGTCCTTCCTGCAGATTCATATAGTTCGGCGTTATTGTCACATAATAGAAAAGCCCCTTGAGCCAGGAAATCAAAATTGTAAGCAGGCCGATTATACCGATAAGAAGATAACCGGTGGCGTTGATACTCAAAGCAAGGTGCTTGAAAAGTCTCAGGAAACCCACGACCCAGCCGAGCAGGTGCAGCCATAAAAAGAAACAGCCTAAACTTACCAGGCTAATAACGAGTATTTTGATGCTGATACTGTATTCCTCTACAAGGAAGTTCAGGAAGAATATAGCCAGCCAGATACTGCCTATAACAACTCCGGAGATGGAACCGAAGAACAAGAAATCGGCCTCGTTTAAGAACATCAGCATAGAAGCAACAAGTGACGCGACTATAGTGGGAGTGTATAGTATCTTCGGTGTCCAGTTAAAGATAATCAGCCAGTCATTGATGTCCGGGTCCTGCTTCATCGCCATCTGCATTTTCAATCTTGTTCTGATGGTTTTTCGAAGGATTGACCATGCCGCGACTGCACATGCGAGAAAACCTATGGCTATATATACGGCGATCATCTTGTTTGACAGCCATTGAATCTCGATGGCTTTTGGAATCAGGAAATGAATGATAATCCATAATATAATTATCGCCGCAGCTAAACCTGAAGCCCCGAATATGATTCTCTTTTTCCAAATTGAACTTTTTGAATCATTCTTCTTTTCAGCACTTGTGTTTTCTTCGACGTTCTGTTCTTCCATGACATGCCCTTTCAAGAATAAGCCTTGCGCCGCGCGAAATTGAAATCAGGCATATATTACTTGATGTTTTACGGAAGCACAATAGGTTCCCATCGTACCTTCGCAGCGCCGAGCAGTGTTCCGGTGGCATAAGCCAAATCTACGAGTGCTATCTGATACTCCGTCAGGGCCAAAATCTCGGCGCTTTGGGAATTGGCGAATGTCGCCTGTGCCTGAAGCGCATCGGTCGAAGTGCCCAGGCCAAGCTCGAACTGGCGTTTCTCGGCTTCAAACAGCCGTCCATCCAGGATTGTGCTTTGTCTGCTGGCCAAAACGCGCTGCCAGTTGGCCTCAAGCTGATCAATAGCATTAAGCACCTCAAGTTCGATGAGTGCTCCGCGACTATCCCGGCTGGCCAGCCGCTGCCTGCGCTGGTAAAACGCCTGCCGCATTTGGCTTTTTCCCGCCTCATTTCCCAGCGGTACGACCAATTGCAGTCCGACTCGATGATCTTCGAATTTCTTGTCGAAAAGCAAATCGAAAGAGTCGTCTCGTGAGGGTCCCAGGCCGTTAACATTATACCTGTAATCCATCGTGACCAAAGGCAGCGACTGATTGTGCATGTAATCGACTGTAGCGATATCCTCGGCGATTTGCAGCTCCAATTCGAGCATTTCCATTCGATTGTTGATAGCGGTTGCCACCAGCCCCTGTTTGTTCAGGTCATAATGTACGGGATCCGGCTCTGTTGCGGGTATCAGCACCGTAAGTGTCTGCATTTTGAGGCCTGTTTTATTGAGTATCCGCTTGAGTTCACGTTCTCGATCGCGTACGCTGTTTTCGGCCTGGATAATAGCCTCAAGCTGCTGGGCCACTCCGGCTTCCGTACGGATAATCTCTATCTGAGGTTTTTCGCCGGCAGTCACGAAACGGTTGGCCTGCTCATAAAGAAGGTTAGCCAGGTCATATTGTTTTTTCCGTACGTCTAATTCTCTCCTGGCCGCGTAAAGCCGCCAATATACACGATCCACGGCGGCAATTACTCTTATTACCTCAAGTTTTGTTCTGGCGTCGGTTATCTGCCGCTCATACTCGGCGATGCGAATGGCATAGGTATTAGCGCGCTTGCCGGCGCCTCTCAGGAGCGGCTGACTAATCGAAACCGATAAATCCGAGGCGTAGGAAGGATCAAATACCGAATAGGGCGAGCCTGTTTTGGCACGGCTGTCGGCCAAGTTAAATGCTACCGATCCGCCGGTTCGCAAAGGGACCTGGACACCAAGATTAGTGGCTAAATAATCGACTTGTGAGCCTGAAATTTCATCAAGAAACGAAGCAGTAGGGGTATCTGTCTTGGAATATGTCAGATTGGAGGAAAATATCGACTCGAACTGTGCTTCCTGCTGGCTGACCTTTTCGGCGGCAATAGCCGGGTTAATAAGCTGCACTTTGAGATCAAGGTTATTTTCGAGAGTAAGCGCTCGGCATTGCTCCAACGTAAGCTTAAGCTCTTTTGGCTGTACTTCATTTACATCATTAACGTCCGCCGGGGTTTTTTCTTCCTCCCTGACCTGTTGCAGCTCAAGGGATTCTATCTGTCGGGTCTTTTTAGGGGTAATCCTGGTTTGGTAAGGATCTCCATCGCTGGAAAATTGTTCGCAGCCGGTTAATACGATTAGTCCCAATCCGGCAAAAAACGCATGCCGGAACCATTTAAGAAAATTTCTTTTACTCATGTCTAAGAGCCTCAATAGGATCGAGCCTGGCGGCTTTTATTGCCGGGAACATTCCGAAAAAGATTCCCACGGTACCGGAAAAACCGAACGAAAGGCCTATCGCCCATAGGGGAATATATGCCATATCAAGCTCAACTTTCGGAATATTGGCTATGCCTGTAGTCAGAAGCTGGCCGAATCCGACTCCAACAAGTCCACCGACAAAACACAAGACTACGGATTCGATCAGGAACTGGGTTAGAATCGCGGATTTTTTCGCTCCCACCGCTTTGCGAAGCCCTATCTCCCTGGTTCGTTCGGATACCGTGACAAGCATAATATTCATAATGCCGACACCGCCGACCAGAAGAGAAATCCCAACGATTCCACTGGCCACCATGGTAACAATTAAGGCCATTTTATTGAACATATCCAGCAGGTTCTGAAGTGACATAACTTCAAATGTGTCGGGTTCGCCGGGTTTTATGTTACGTGTCCGTCGAAGGAAAAAACTTATTTCCGCCTGGGCGTCTTCCGAGACTTCGGCGGATTTACTTTCAGCAATAGCTCCGATCCAGAGATACTGTTTCAATTTGAAACTGGTCTTGAATGGAATAAAAATCTCAGAACGCTCCTGGTCACCTCCTCCGAATACGGATTCAGGACGAGGTTCAATCACGCCGGTAATATAGAAAGTGTTGTGACCTATTAGAATTGACTGACCTATGCAATCACGGTCGAGGTGAAGGTCGTTGCGTAACTTAGGGTCGATCAGACAAACCTGTCGCACCTGTATTTCGTCGATAACCGAGAGTGGTCTTCCTATCGTAACGGGACGGCTCTCGATTTTATGGCAGTCCGGCTCGATACCGCGAATAGCCACGTTTTCAACCGATCTGTCACGGTGGCTTACGGTATGCTCTCCGACCCATGTTTGACGACCAAATCGCTCTACCGACGGACAGTGTTCGAGCAATCCCTCGAAATGCTCCGGCTTAAATCGAATGCTCCACCACGGGGCATGCTGCAAAGGTCCCGTATCAGGACGTTTGGGTTGGATGAATATAGTATTGCTTCCCAAAGTTTCTACCTGGGTCAGGATCTTGGCTTTCAGGCCGCTCAAAGCGGCAATAACCGCGGTGACTGAGGCGACACCGATAACAATACCGATAGTAGTGAGTATCGACCTGGTTTTGTTCGCCCAGATTTGGCTCAGCGAAAGAAAGACACTCTGATAGAAGATGCGGAGAAAACCCATTAGCGCACGCATCAAAGCTTTCATGACAATCCTCCTTGTTTGTCATTTTGCATTTTGACCTTATCGGACTTATTCCGATTACTCTGCATATCACTGTCAACTCGGCCATCTTTCATGTGAATGATTCGCTCGGCGTGATGAGCTATATGTTCCTCGTGCGTGACGATGATAATGGTCTGGCCATCCCGGTGAAGCCGGTCGAACAATTCCATAATGCCTTCGCTTGTTTTGCTGTCGAGATTTCCTGTCGGTTCGTCCGCCAGCAGAATACTCGGTCCGCAAACGAGTGCCCTTGCAATAGCAACGCGTTGTTTTTCACCACCCGAGAGCTGATTCGGCCTGTGCTTCATCCGGTCGCCCAGCCCGACTCTCTCAAGCACGTTTTTGGCGCGCTTGTGCCGGGACCACCAGCCGTTTCTTGAATAAATAAGCGGCATCTCAACATTTTTTAGTGCGGTTAGCTGACCGAGCAGCTCAAACGACTGAAAGACAAATCCGATTCGCTCATTACGGACGCGGGCCAGCGCTGCGTCACTCAGGCTCGTCGTGTCCTGCTCATCAAGTCCGTAGTATCCGGATGTAGCCCTGTCCAGACACCCAAGGACGTTCATGAGAGTGCTCTTACCTGAGCCGGAGACTCCCATCACAGCGACGTATTCATTTTCGCGCAGCTCCAGGCTGATTCCGTCAAGTGCGCGTATCCTTTCCACACCGACTTTATAAACCCGTGTGACATCCTTCAGTTTAATTACGGGTTTATCGTCCTGAGGTCGAATTACAGGCTTATTAGCTTCTGCCGTTATCATTGGCATCGTTTGCAGTTTCTTCTTTAGCTTCAGCTTTAACGTCTTTTCCCTTTGCTTGGGCTTCACGCTCATCCTGTATTAACTGGTCATGCTTAATGCTCTCGAGTACCTTATAAGGACCGACTACTATTTTATCTTCTTCCGTTATGCCCGACTTTATTATGGTGTGGGTCAGATTGCTCTGGCCGATTTGAACCGGCGTGACGACGGCTTTGTCGTCGATATAGCGGTAAACCACCGTCGCGTATGTCTTGGCTGTATCCACCTCAGCGGAATTCTCGCGAATCTCAAGCGGCAAAGCGTCGATAGCCACAGCCAACACGGCCTGGCTCGGCAGATTGAGTACGTTTTCGTGTTTTGTGGTCTCGATGTCCACATGGGCTGTCAGACCCGAATACAGTTTCTTCACGTCGCCTTCAAGTAAAATCTCGGTCCTGAAGTATTTCGTTCCAGTTGACGACATGCGGTGTGTCAGAGCAATCGTATCGACGAGCCCTTTAAATTCCTCATCGGGAAAGGCCTGGACTTTAACCGTAGCCTTTTGGCCAACTTTCATTTTGCCTACGTCGGCTTCATCCACCTGTGCGACCAGCAGCATCTGAGATAAGTCTCCCACAACCATTATCACGGTGCCGGGATTATTCATGGTCCCCATTATAACCATCTCTCCCACCTCGGCTTCGAGCAGCGTAACTACACCGTCGATGGGAGAGGTGATGATCGTATGACTCATCGCCTCTCGTGCCTGTTCGATCCCGGCATCCGCGACTTCAAGATTGTGTTTCAAAACCTCAAGATTCAAATGGGCAGATTCCAGTGTATACTTGGCTGCTTCATACTGTGACTTGAGCTCGTCGTATTTAGCCTGGGCCTGGTCGAAAGTAGCTTGAGCGATGTCCTTTGATTCCAGCAGTCCTTTCTGGCGTTCCAAGTCGCGCTCGGCTTGTTTTAGTGAAGCGTCAAGGCCGGCAAGGCTCGACCGCTGACTGGCAATTCTTGCTTTATCGACTTCCATTTGTGCAACTTGGGCGGCACGGCTGGCCTCGGCTGAAGTCAGTCGGCTTTCCAAATCTTTAGCATCCAGACGAACCAGGACCGATGCCGGGACAGGGGGATTTGCATTTGGATCGCCGCAAGTCACAACATCACCTTCCTCATAGGGCAGCTTGGTAATTCGTGCCGATATCTTTGCACTTATCTCCACCTTCGTCTGTGGTTCGATCTCGCCGGGAGCGCTGACGAACTCTATTAACTCTCCGCGCTGAGGATTTTCGATGCGAACTATTGTGGAATTACTGCGACCTTTAATTTTATACTTAATCACCGCTGCAATACCGGCAGCGACCACTAAGAGGGCAATAACCACGATAATAATTATGTGAGACTTCTTCACCCTAAAACCTTTCTTGTAAAGAGTAAATGTCGGTATAAGTTTTGTATAGCCACCTATAAGTGTGATTATGCATGTTAAATGTTACCATTTTGTTACGGTTTTGAGTTTTTTTTACTTTTTTTCGATATATCGCAACAAGATGAATTTTGAAAGTGTTCACTTATAAACCTGTTACGAAATAGCATTCTGGTGTCACCGATATAGATATAGACGCCCGGCCAGGGGGGTTATTGCGCTTTTTTTGAAGAAAATTCTCGAATATGCCTTTTTTGACACCGAGGAACACCCGGCAGAACTACATGTCAATCCGACGCCGGCCTGCAGAAGCTCACCTGCTGTCGGCAATTTCATTTTTCTGCGTTGGCTTTTTAAAACAGCAGGGAAACAATTAACTCGCTTCTGCTGCTGTCTCGTGTCATGTTTGCTCGAATAATGAGATTTATCTGGCCGCCACTACATACGCCGCTGATTCAGATTGTGGCGTATGCATGCCTTCTATCTCAAATGGCTGGCCCGGACCGCAACCGGCCAATAAAAACACAATCGCCGCCATGACGAGCATAATTATGGTTATTTTCACAATATCTCCTTCTTAAGATATCTGACTTATTCTCCTTGAATGTACTGTTATTCCGATACAAATAAGATACCAAAAAGGCCGGGAAAACACAAGCATCGAATGCAATATTAGCCTAAATTTTCATATCAAGGGTACTCGATCGGGTATTAGCAGATAAAACCCGCTATCTTGTCCAGTAGTCGATAACGAGGACTTTATCCAGGTGTGGGCCCAGGAGTTTGCCGAACATCTTGTGGGCCGGGTGCGGCAGGTACTTTGCCCTGTCGGCTCTACTGCGAAAAGTTACAACGAAACAGTGGGTAAATCCCTGTTGAAGATTTTCCACACTCACATCCGTGCCCCATTCGAAATCGTGTATAGCCTCGATCTTGCCCGGAAGTGCGCAGAAGGCTCTCTCGATTTGGCCGATCTGAGCGTCGGTGGCGTCATCCTTGAACTTGAACAGTACGACGTGGCGCAGCAGACGGCCCGAATCCCGGATCTGACTCTCGGTGACGCGTTTATCATCAGGAATGTGCCGGGTTTCGCGAACGGTAACGCAGCCGGCTAACAGAATCGATCCGATTGCCAAATGCAAAATATTTTTGATCATTGATTCGTTACCTCCAGTAATTTCCTTATAAACTCATTTCTACTTTTTATCAGAGGATGGATTTTATCAGCAATACCATCCAGCGTCCACATCAAACTTACCGGTAGAACACCTCAAAGACTGGTGCTGGGGCGTCCAAAAAAAATCTGCAAAAACGCTTTTGCATTTAATCTCGAAAGAAATACAATGGGGAAATCGAGGTGAAGCGGTCGCCGTATATATATCGTATGCTCTGTAATAATGCGTTGAGTCACGGCATGGATATGGCTGTGAAAAGTAAAATGGGAGACGATTAAAATGCTCAAATGGTTCAAGCAGTTGGATAAGATTCTGCGTGGGATGCAACCCGAATTCCATTACTGGCCGAAGGTCAGTTTGCACCTCCCGTCGCCGGCCTGTCGGTCTCTATCGTGTTACTCGGTATCCTGTATGGATTATGCGCGGGCACATTCGCGATGATCCGAACAGGTGGTGAGGCATACATGCAGATGATCGCCAGCGCCATTAAGCTGCTGATGCTGTTTTTTTCTCACACTCGCAGTGACATTTCCTTCCCTTTATGTATTCAACGCGATCATTGGTACACGGCTGTCTATAATCTCGGCTCTTCGCCTCCTGATCGCTGCGTTAGGCGTGATGCTGGTAGTGCTGGCATCATTGGGACCGATTGTTGTTTTTTTCGCCTTGAGTACAAAGAGTTATCCGTTCATGGTATTATTGAATGTGGGCACAAGTACTGTGGCAGGTATGTTGGGTCTTGGATTTCTGTTGCGCACGTTAGACCGGTTGGTCATTGTGCAGGAAGACATCGAAATTACCAATTTTGAAGCGAGTGTGGAAAACGTCCAGGGCAAAGAGGCAGAGGGTAAGAAAATCGAGCCGTCAGGCGCTCTTGATCGTATGGGCAAGGTTACAACCCGGAAAGCAAAAAGTGTTTTCAGGATCTGGACGATTGTCCTGGCATCCTTCGCTCCTTTCACTATTTTATGGTATGTATCTTTTTCGAATTACCGGGGGGCGATTCTGTTCAACACGCTGATGTTCGGCATCGCCAGTTTCACGGCTCAGTGGCTGCTTCGGCGATTCTACGAGCCGCTCATCCGGCGCAACCGGCGACATCGTGCATTGCTTCGGGCATGGCTGGTCATCTATGCGTTCGTGGGAATTCAGATGGCCTGGGTTCTTCGACCATTTATCGGCTATCCCTATCTGCCGCCACAATTTTTCCGTCAGGACGCCTGGGGCAATGCATACGTGAGACTCGCCAACATCATCTGGACCTTAATCGGGGGATAACGCCGAACCTGCATTCTCAAAGCAAAAAATTGCTGATATGTCCGGCACAGTCGCGGAACTTGTCGGCGGACAAAGTTACGGTCTGCCATTTCGGGCTGCGGCCTTTCATAAACCTGCGGTAATCGTCCAGCTTGACGCAAAAGAAAAGATACTTGTTCGAGTCGAAATCGAAATAATCCCTGCCGTCAAAATCGACGTCGATGTTTTCCACTTTATAGGCAAAAACGAATATGGCCTGGTGGCCTTCGCCGAAGATGCGCTGCCACCTGGTCAGTCCTTCGACGTCTCCGATTGTGACCCAGCATTCGAAACCCGCTAATTTCTCCAGGCTGGTTCCCTTGAACTTTCTGCCTTTTACCTCGGCGATGATGATTGGCCGGTCAGGAGGGTATAATAAAAAATCGAAGCTTTTAATATCGGAATGTCCGAAGGCCGTTCGCTTGTGCTCATCTACGGCGACGTGCTCAATTCGATTATCTATAAGCCAATTCTCGAAAGCACGCTCGTAATGGTTTGGATAGGAGTCCTTCATTTTTACTCGCATCGGCCATTTGCCGCCGGGTTCGCCGGAACCTTTGCGATACGTATCGAGACTCGCGTCCGAAAGCAGGGCCTCGAAGATTACTTGTCCGGCTTGAACAGCAGCGGTGCAAATTCGTTCAGATAATTCCGCCATATTCGCCACTCGTGGACACCTTCTGTGATATGGCTTGTATGTTCTATTTTCTCGTTTTTAAGCCGCTCAAGAAATTTTTGGTTTGCCTCGAAAAGGAAATCTTTCCTGCCGCAGCCGACCCACAGCAGCTCGAGTTTTTCGTTTATCGATTCGGGCTCGGCCAGCAGTTTGTCGAGCTTATGACCCTCCGGGACAGCCGAGCTGAATGCACCGACCCAGTCGAATAAATCAAGATTGCCCAGGCCTATCGTCAGCGACTGGCAGCCGCCCATAGATAGGCCGGCGACGGCCCGGTCTTTTTGCTCTGAGCTTACACGATAACACTTCCGGACGTATGGGATGATATCCTTGATCAGGTCCTTCTCATAAGCCTCGTATCTTCCTATGCTTTGCATAACCGGCGGCGACGAAGGCGTATGGCCGTATGGCATCACGATGATAAACGGCCTGGCCTTTTTCCCGGCGATCAGATTGTCCATGATAAGATTGGCCCGCCCGACTTCGGTCCATGCATCTTCTGTGTCGCCGAATCCGTGGAACAGATACAGCACGGGATACCTTGTGTTTTGGTCTGTCTCATAACCGGGTGGTGTGTATAAGTAAAGTTGGCGCGGGATTCCAAGGGATTTCGACTGGTATTTGTGTATGTGCACCGTGCCGTGAGGGACCTGCTGCTCTTCATAGAACATCGGTTCGTCGCCGGGTATTTCGACAAGGTTCTTTGAATTCCGCAGCCAGACTTTCAGCCAGCAGTTGGATGGATCGACAACCTGCAGGCCGTCCACAAGGAAGTTGTACTGGTAGATGTCCGGCTTGACCGGGCAGACAGTTACATGCCATATACCTTTGCTGTCTTTGGTCATCGGCCGAGTTTCCTGTAAGAACTGGGCCTGCAAACCTACTTTTGTGGCGTTGGGTGCGAGCAGGCGAAACGTCACTCGATGCCGAGATGTAATTTCCGGAGATTTTATGCTCTGGGATTGCTGAGCACGGACTTGCAAAGCGGGCCAGCACAAAATTGACAGCAATAGAACCACCAGAACAAATCTGTGAGATCTCATTTTTTCTTCCTTCCGAATTCAGTTTTAATACGCCGTGAACTGCCAGCCAAATCACGTATATTTAAGCGGAGTCCAGTCCGGAGAAGAACTCATCACGGCCGACAAGTTCCTGCTCGCCGGTAGCCATATCCTTGATACCAATTTTGCCTTCTTTGAGCTCCTCTTCGCCTATGATTATACAGTTCTTCGCGTTTTGCGCCGAAGCTTCTTTCAATTGTTTCGAAAGACCTCCCGTTTTATAGCTGATATTGGCCGAGTATCCCATCGAACGCAGCTTTGTGATAATTCGCCAAGCCTCGTTGCCGATGTGGCCTATGCAGGCGACAAAATAGTCGATCTGTCGTTTCGGCACCTGTTTATCGAGCAGTCCCTTTTCCTTAAGGAGTATCTCCAGCACGCAATCGCCCATCCCCATTCCAGTAGCTGAAATCGATGGGCCACCAAAATCGCGAAGGAGATTATCATATCTGCCGCCGCCGCAGATAGCCCGAAGGTCGCCGACAGCGTCGTGCACCTCGAACACGATTCCTGTATAGTAAGCCAGCCCTCGAACGATACTCGGATCGTAAACGCAATAATCACCGACTCCCATTATTTCCAGTGTCCCAAGGACTGTTTTTATTTCGCTGTAAGACGTAAATTCCTCTGATTCGGCTTTTATCAATTCTCCGAGCTCCGGTATCGAATCTATGCTCATAAATTGCAATATTTTGTTAAGTGTCTCTTTGTCCGGCATCTGTTCCGCGAGCATTTGCTTGAACGTATCGGCAGGCAGTTTTGCCTTTTTATCGAGAACCACATAAAGAGATTCGAGTTTTACATCGGGAACGCCGTAGCTCTTTAAAACCGCAGCCAACAACTTTCGGCTTGAAATCCTGACTTTTATATCCTTCGGAGTCAATCCTGCATCTCTTAGATAATCCACCGTGGTGAAAATTATTTCAGCATCAGCGGTGGACTGATTTACGCCGATTATATCGATATTCCACTGGAAGAATTCGCGGAGCCGTCCCTTTTGTGGGCGTTCGGCCCGGAATAATCTTGGGACGGAGAACCATTTTATCGGTTTCGGCAGGGCGTTGATTTTCTGGTTGACCATTCTCGCGAGCGTCGGCGTGATTTCGGGTCTCAGGGCCAGGTTCCTGCCGCCGCGGTCGGTGAGTGAAAAGAGCTGCTCGACGATTTCGTCGCCGCTTTTTATCTGGTACATTTTCAGATATTCGAAAATCGGCCCGTCGTACTCTTCGAAGCCGTTCCGCAGGGATACTTTTTTCCAACCGTCCATGATAAAATTGCGAATCGCCATGTCCGGCGGATAAAAATCCCTTGTTCCCTTTACCGGCGGTATTTTCATTTCTTCTTCGCTTTACGCTTACGCCTCGGGTTTTTGCCTTGCTGCTTTTCGATGACGTTGTTGTCGAATTTTATCTTTATATACTCTTCCATTTGCTTATCGTCAGTGAAGTGCAGCTCGTAGTCGTACTCGCCCTCGACGAAATCACAATCCGAGTGGTTGTATCCCCTGCAAATTCTCGGCCTTTTGTCGTAGATCTTGCACCGGTAGTCCTTCTCGGAGAGGTGTTTGCACTTATTTTTTATATTAATATACCAGTCGCCATCCTCGACGAAGACCGTGATATTCTTATGACACAGATACCATCGTATATCGTCAAAGTCTTCCTTATCTTCCGGAGTTTCGATCGGAAGTGCGAAGTACCTGCAGCACAGCCCGGTACATTTACCACATTGACTCGTTTTTGCCATTACTACAAACTCCTATATTGCAACAATAATAAGCTGTCCGCTCAAAGCGGTGTAGTATAAGCTATTGATTTTCCGCCGTCAAGCAAAGCAATATTCTGCCGGCTGTTTTTGTAAGGATCGATAGATTCGGATTCTTTCCCGGCAGTATCCTCTGTTTGGAATCCGATGGGAATGAATCGAGAGTCTAAATAACTGGAATCTGATTTTTTGGAAGTGAGGTTGATTCTCTGGCAAACAAAAAGCGGACAAGTTATAGCCGGTGATGAGCGAGAAGGGCAGAAGTGTGACAGGCAAAAAGCAGGGCCTTCGATTACAAGCCTTGTCTTTGGATAACGGTTAAAACTCGGCTAATGACATATCTTTGTTTTGAATATGCCGTATGGCTTCATACTCATCATCTGCAAAATTGAAAAGCGTCACAAGACCCGTCCGCACAAAGATTTGTCTGATTACCGAAGGTACATAACACAAAACAAGCTGATGTCCAGCCCCTCTGAGCAGCTTATCCAATATCATAAGGCCGCAGATGTTTTCTGAAGTTAGCATTTTAACTTTAGAAAAGTCAATCACCACATCACGGTCCACACTGTTACTGAGCATCCTATTGATCGTGTCAATTTCGTCACTGTGCTGCGGATATTCAGGCAAACTGAAGAAAAGGACATCTTCGGAGAAATTCTGGGTATCCATTTCTGCTTCCCCCCTTGAGATAGAACTAACCGGCCGGTTTCAGACTCTTTATCGGAATCCCCTTCTATACAACCAGCCCTTTAAGTAAAGTATAGTCGAACAATCGCCAAATCCAAACAGAATCAGGTAAAAAAAGGATTGAATCGGATAAATAATCCCGCTCTTGATATCTGTTGGTCCGAATTTGGCGATCTTAGAGGGATAAAACTCCCTTTAGAACAGCCTGCCAATCGTTACTGTATCCTTTTTATGTTTGCCTTTTCCCTTGCCCTTACCGTTGTTGCCATTGACTTTGACCTTGGCCTGAAGGCCCATAGGCAGTGATTTTCGAGATGCGGCTTTCCAGTTGCCATCGGGCTTGGGGCTCATTTCCCATAAGCCGCTGCGAAGACGGTAAAAATAACCATCATGATAATAATGGTCGGAAAGTCCTACAACGACATATACTCCTCTGCCCGAATCGAAAACAAGCTCCATGCCATGTACATGTTTGCGGCGATGCCCATGAGCGGGAGCGTGCGAGGGGGGACCATTTCCTTTTGATACCGTCGGTCTATGGTAAACCCCGTATCTCGAACATGATGCCGTAATAAGCAGAATAAACACCGATGTGACAACGAATAAGGTTGTCCTTTTGAATGACATGTTTAAATCCTCCCAATATTTGTATGGAGATTTGATAATAAAGCCTCATTAAAATTTAAGAAACATTTCATCTCAGGCCAAATTACATATCCGACATAAAACAGATGGCAGAGTTAAATTTTGCCGGAAATCGGAGATATTGCTCGAATTTTGGCCTTCGAATGCATTTTTAGGCCTTGCAGAGGGATTTTGACCGTTTCGATAGTTTTTTGCTATAAGAAAAATTTATTGCCGGGATTGCATTGTCGCGACCGATTGTGTTATAATGAGTCAGGACAAATGTAGCTGAGGAGCACATGAGGCTTTGATTATAGATAGCGACGGTCTTTTAAATATGATGGAGGCAAAATGTTGCTATAGTATCGACCAGCCCTAAGGGATTTATGTCTATTAAAAATAATAAAACATTCGGATAAGAAAGGAGCGGCAGCATGCAGAAAAAAAAGGGTTTTACGTTAATTGAGCTTCTGGTTGTTATTGCCATAATAGCGATACTAATGTCAATTTTGATGCCGGCACTGCAGCGAGTCAAGAGACAGGCCAGGACAATTATTTGCAGAAAAAATCTCAGCCAGTACGGCCTGGCATCGAGAATGTACCTGGACGATTTCGACGGCACTTTCCCTTATTCATTCAGTTGGCTCTACTCAAGAAATTATTCAGGATGCCGGTGGCACGATAAAGAGAATAATCTCACCAACAAACCTGAAGATGCCGGCTCGCTCTGGCCTTATTTAAAAGATAAGGATATCCATTTGTGTCCTGACTTCGAAGTCGTTGCCAAAATGATGGGTTGCCGTAACTGTGACGGCACGACCATTCCCATCGAGCCTCAATACAGTTACTGTATGAATTCCTATCTCCACGGTGACGCATGGAACTCGGTGCCCGCGCAATATAAAACTAAAATGGAAGTGCTCAAGAAGGAATCCGAGGTTGTGAATCCGGCGCGTGTTTTCTTCTTCTCTGAGGAAAATTCGTGGTCGATACCTGGTCTCAGCGGTGCTGGAATCAACGATAACAATTTACGTTCCACGCCTAATTGTACCACTGACTGCTTCGCTACCTACCATAACACTTCGAGTGGTAATCTGAATAATGGCTATGCCAATGCAGTATTTGTTGACGCGCATGTCGAGCAGGTCTCGGCGCGTCCGGCCGGCAATACGTTTATTATGAGCTGGCCGAGCGGATTGCCAATACCGGAGAGCGGTTTTTGATATGTGATTCGGTAATATTAAAGCAAAAAAACATTGACCTTGATTGAGTTATTGGTCATTATTGCATAAAATGCCTTGCTGGTGGTGGCAAAAACAATAATTGTATCAAACAGCCTCCATCAATGATAAAATATATTGAAAACTGAGACGATCGGCTAAGAAAGGAGCGGCAACATGCAGAAAAGAAAGGGTTTTACGTTAATTGAGCTTCTGGTCGTTATCGCCATAATAGCGATATTAATGTCGATTTTGATGCCGGCACTACAGCGGGTAAAGAGACAGGCCAGGACAATTGTTTGCAGAAAAAATCTCAGCCAGTACGGCCTGGCGTCGAGGATGTACCTGGATGACTGGGATGGCAATTTCCCTTATTCATTCAGTTGGCTCTACAGTGACAATTGGAGTGGATGCCGATGGCACAATGAATCTTTAAACCTCACCAATAGACCCGAAGGGGCCGGCTCGCTCTGGCCTTATCTAAAGAATAAGAATATTCATTTGTGTCCCGACTTCGAGGTCATCGCTAAAATGACGGGCTGCGGTAATTGTAGCGGCACGACTATACCCATCGAACCTCAATATAGTTACTGTATGAATTCCTATCTGAATGGCGATGCATGGAATGCGGTGCCCCAAGATCTTCGCACTAATATGGAAAAAGTCAGGAATGAATCCGAGGTCGTGAATCCGTCGCGCGTATTTTTCTTCTCTGAGGAGAATACGTTTCGTATTCCGGAACTTCAGAATGCCATAATCAATGACAACAATTTACGTGCCACGCCCGGCCCCGGACAGGACCACTTTGCTACCTACCACAATACTTCCAGCGGGAATCTGGATAATGGCTACGCAAATGCAGTGTTTATCGATGCGCACGTCGAGCAGGTTTCGGCATATCCGGTCGGTAATACCTTTTTATACTCCTGGCCGAGCGGAGCACCAATACCGGAAAGTTTTTGATATGTGATTACGGAATATCCACGGCGGTATTTTGCTTGAGGATATAACGCCCGACCGCTTTGAGAACTCGGATTTCACAGGTAAGACGTGGTAGATATAGTGGAGTATCGTCACGGGAAAACAAAGAGCATTCACCTTAATTGAGTTATTGGTCGTCATTGCGATAATTGCGTTATTGATGGCGATATTGATGCCGGCGTTGCAGCGTGTTAAAAAACAGGCCAGGGTGGTTGCCTGCCAGTCGAACCTTCATCAGTGGGCCGTTATTTTCGAGATGTACACCGGTCAAAACGACGGCTTTTTCTGGAGCGGTGATTTTATAAGGGATGGATGGAAGCAATACTGCTGGACGGAGCCGCTCAGACCTTTCTATAACAACGATGAAAAGGTACGCCTGTGTCCGATGGCTGTGAAATTCAGAGAAGAAGGTGCTCTGGATCCGTTTGCGGCATGGGGACCGGTCCGGCAGACCGGCAATCAGCGAGGCAGCTATGGGATGAACAACTGGCTCTGTAATCCGCCGCCGGACGTTGAGTTTATTCACGGCCGGGAAGCAACCATAGACAACTGGAGGAGCGCTTACGTCGAAAACCCAGCAAATATCCCGATGCTTCTCGATTGTGCGCACGTCGAAGGTAAACCGTATTCTTTTGACACGCCCCCGGAATATGACGGCGACATATCAACCTACGGCGTAAGCTCGCTGCAAATGAAGCGTTTCTGCCTCAACCGGCACAATGGATATATAAATAGCGCCTTTCTCGATTTCTCCGTTAGAAAAATCGGCCTCAAGGAGCTGTGGACGTTCAAGTGGCATCGAACCTTTGATACCGGCGGCACATGGACCAAAGCCGGCGGCGTTAAGCCGAACGACTGGCCTAAATGGATGAGACACTTCAAAGACTATTGAAAAAGCACAAACGGTCCGGAGTAGCTTATTTTTTACGCTCTCCACGGCCGCTGGCGGTTTATCTTCTTTGAGAATACATCCTGGGCGATGAGCACATCTTCGATGATCTGGAAATCAAACATTCCCACACAGGCGAAATCGACGCCGTTCTCGAAGACGTATTTGAAACTGACGCTGGGATGGATAGCGCCGGCGGCCAGTACCTTAAATGCGATCCAGGGCGTTTCGAGCTTTTTCATATACGCTATCGTTTGTTCCGGCGTGCGAGACCAGATATTATCATTTTCAGGATCGATATCGGCCGACCAGTATTTCCCGGGATGGAGCGTCTTTACCCAAAAATCGGGCTTAAGTCCGCCCTCGACACAGGCCTTGACCGTATCCAGCAAGTGCGCGCCCATCCCGCCGGGTATGCCCTGCTCTTTGATATATTCGAGCGCCTCGCCAAGTAAATCAACCTGGCCTTTTTTGACCGCGGTGTCGGCCAGTCCGCCCTGTATGTACACCGCGTGTGCGCCGCTGTCCACCGAGCGTTTGATGCCTTCCTGGATGGTCTCGCCCGTGGCACAATCGGATATCCACTGGATTTTGCCGCCACGCTCATTCCAATAACGGTTGATGACCCTGTCGGAGACGGGGTTGGTCAGAATCGTGTTGATGCCGTTGTCTTCTGCAATCTCCAGCGTCTCGAACACTTTCTGGTCGGTATGATAGGCCTTAACCAGCGAGGAGACATACACCAAATCCCTGCTGTGCGCCCAGCCGCCGATCAGGTTGCCTCCGCAGAATATCCGGCTGATTTTGAGATTCTTTATCTTGCCGAAGGGCAATTTATTGCCGGCCGAGCCGGATTTGTTGTTGGTGGATTTCTCCGTCATTTTAGCGAGCAGATTCTGTTCCTCGAAGCTTTTGAGCCCTAATGTTGCTCCGGCCGAAGCGGCGATGGATCTTTTGAGGAAACCTCTGCGATCAACATTCTCATTTGACATGATTGTACCCTTTCTATCAATACCGATACTCGATTTGTATCGACAATCCATTTTATATCATTACTGTCATAATTACAAATACCAAATCGGAGCAACTTCTGTAATCTAAAATGTAACGGCGTTAAGGCTCAATTTACCACTGATATACAGTCTTATTTTCCCAACGCGTACAAATGACCGGTTGTCCGCACATATATTTTGTTTTCGGCAATAGTCGGAGTTGCAAAAATTTTGTCTCCGAAATTGTTTCTTGCCAGCACGTTCAGTTTGTCATCGGCCTGAATAACAGTCACAACGCCTTTCACTGAGGCGACGATAATCTTATCGCCCGCGGCAATGGGCGAGGTCGCCATTCCATATTTACTTTTCGGTGTGTCGATTTTACGCTGCCAAACCACGTTTGACACATGGTCGTAACAAATCAGCCCGTAGGTCCCGAAATATACGTAAACATGTTTATCGTCGACGGCCGGCGTGGAAGATGCCGGATTATTCAGCGGATGAAACCTTACCTTCGTTTCGGCCTGAACAACCTTCCGCCATAGGATTTTGCCGTCTTGGCGATCGACGGCTAAAGTAATTAGCTCCTCTTTATTGGCTGGTTCACTGGCTGTTAGAAAGATACGATTGTCCCAGATTACGGGGGACGAATGTCCCTCGGGAATGGCGTTTTTCCATAGAACGTTCGATTCCGGGCTGAAATGAACAGGAATGCGGTCTGCTTCTACTACTCCCTGTCCATTGGGGCCTCGAAATTGATTCCAGTAAACATTTTCTTGCCCGCCGTTCGTCATCAGGCTGAACGACAAAGCAATGATCGTATATATGCAGGCCTTTGTCGCTAAGTTGTTATTATATCTGAATCGCAATTGATGTCCTTGTATTGTACTTGTGTGGGCATTATGAGAAGTTTACGGCTCTTGTCTCTATGCCCTCCATGGCCGTTCTCTGTTTATCGTGCCGGACAGAATATCTTTTGCAATAAGCGCATCTTCTATAACCTGAAAATCAAACATCCCCACGCAGAGGAAATCGGCGCCGTTCTCGAATGCGTATTTGAAACCGTCCCTGGGATGAATCGCCCCGGCAGCCAAAACCTTGTAAGCAATCCACGGTTTTTCCATTGTCTTCATAAATTCGACGGTTTTCTCCGGGTCTTTGTCCCAGTAATTATCCGTGTTGTAGTTGTCGATAACATCCTTATCCTGACCCGGCTGTCGTTTGGACCAGTAATTGGTGCTGTGATGGGTTTTCATATAGAAGTCTGTATTCAGGCCGGCTTTCTCGCACGCCATTGGCGTCCACAGGTTATGCCCTCCGACCCCGGCGATGATTCCGTTGTCTTTAATGAAATCGACCACCTTGCCTATCAGGTCAGTCCTTTCGTTTTTCGCCCAGCGATCCCCGGTATTTCCGATTATAAAAGCCCCGACGGCCCCGGCGTCAATTGCCTTTTTGACGTCGCTTGTAAGATCGTCCGTTTTTGGCCTACATTGAGCAATCCACTGGATTTGTCCGCCTCTTTCCTCGCGGTATTTTTTGAGAAGTTCCGCAGAGTCGGGGCTTGTAATAATCGTGTTGATTCCGTTTTCTTCACATATTTCGAGCGTCTCGATAATCTTCTCATCCGTGAAGTAATGATTGAGTAAAGAGGAAACATATAGCAAATCTCTGCTATGAGCAAATCCGCCGATCAGATTCCCGCCGCAGATGATCCTGCTGATTTTGACTTTTCCGATCCGGCCCGCCGGCAGGCCTTTGACCGAGTCGGCGCGCGATTCGTTCGATTTGTTCATTTCCGCCAGCAGGGCCTTCTCTTCCAGGCTCAGAGCTGATGTAATTGTGGCGGTGCCGATAACGGATTTCTTTAGAAAGTTTCTGCGATCAAGGTCTCGTGACATTCTCTAAGCTCTCTCCGATATAATTTAAGATGGTTGCGAATTAGTCCCTATTCGGCTCCGTGCTTCTCCAGCAGTTCGAGCATCTCCTTGTGTTCTTTCTGTTTGGCGAACATTAACGGAGTCATCCCCCGCTGGTTTTCGATATTGACATCGGCGCCTTTGGCAATAAGCATCTCGGCAATATCCGTTTGGCCGGTATTCGCTGCTATGTGGAGTGGTGAGCCGAGGTTTATCCCCATGGCGTTCACATCTAAACCATCTTCAAGCAGGAATTTGGTGATCTCCTTACAGTTTCGCAGGACGGCGAAGTGCAGGGATGTCGTGCCGTCTGTCATCTTTGCATGAGTGTCGGCTCCTTTGGAGATAAGAAGTGCCGCCGCCGCCTCATGGCCCTGCAGGAGTGCTATATGCAGAAGCGAAGCTCCGTTATTGGTCTTTGCATTGATGTCGGCGCCCGCAGCTATAATTAACTGGATTTTGTCTATGTCACCGGCAGCAACCGCCCGCTCCAGCAGCACGTCGGTGTCTCCATTCAGCTTGATAACTTCATCTGCCTCAGTTAGTTCCGGGGCAGTGGTTGTTTCGGCGGTTTTGCTTTCGGTTTCGGCCGGAGCATTTAGAGGTTGCTCGGCGGGTTTCGTTGCTTTCGCCGGTTCGGTTGGTTTTGTCGGTTCGGTTGGTTTTGCCGGTTGTATCTGGGGCTTATCGCTGGTTTGCCGCGGCTGCTCAGCTTCTTTCTTTTTACACCCTACGACAGTCAATATTAAAATCAGGGCTAAACAGAGTATTGTTACGTGTTTCATTTTAATCATCTCCCGATAAGCTTCATAACGACCGAATATAGATCTTACCGAGTATCTATTTTGTCAAACCAGTCAGATGCTCAGCCGATTCTCACGCGCCTGTAAGATTCGTATATTTAGACTATCAAAATAGAAATGGTTTGTCAATCAAATCACGCAAAACGTGATCGCAACATAAATGAAAAAAGCGGCGATAGCATTATATCTACCGCCGCCCAGAGATATCTCATATTCTTGTTTTCTACCTGCTTATCAGCGAAATCTCCGCCCAGTAACCGGCTTCGAACTTCCAGTCGGTCGGTTGGTTTATCAGTTCGAGTTTCACCTTCTTTCCCGCAAACTCGGACAGGTCAACCTCAGTCTGGATCCAGCCCTCGGGGGCCGTTTCCTTGTTCACGGCTTCGTGGACAATCTCTTTGCCGTTGGCGGCGACAATCAGGTCCCAGTCTCCTTCCGGATGGTGCCCCACTGTCAGACGCAGGATGGTCTTACCGGCGGAAAGCTTGGTCTCTCGTGAAAGCTGACAGCCGGTCCGGCGGTCGAGCGGATGAGTGACAAGCACATTGTTTTTGCCCATCTCTTGTTCTTTCAGACCAGGATCCATATCGAATCCACAGCTCTTGACTTTCCAGCCCGGAGCGAATTTCGAGACGGCCTCGGAGATGTCTTTGCCGGCGATGGCGGTGATTTTCGCCATTTCCGCTTCGGTAAACCTGCTGTTGGCGACAGGACCGGCTTGCCAGCATTGTTCGAGCCGGCCGGGTTGGGGTTCTCGGATTGGAATAACGAACACTTCCCGGCCTTCGGCGTTCGTTTCCATGCGTCCGCCCGCCCGCAGGACAGACTGGTGAACGAGCTTCTTGCTGACTTCCACGAGCATCGGGAAGTTGTATGGCGTATGGCTGAACTTGCCTTCCGGATTCAGGGCCGACGTGAACTTCTCCGGTAGATTTTTAAAGCCGATGGTCGTAAAGAGAATACCGCCGGCGTTCGACGGATTGCAGTCGGAGTCCTGGCCGCAGCGCGTCGAGATGATGATCGTCTGGTCCGGATCGCCCTTGCCGTAGAGCAGGCCCATAACGATGTAGGCTCCGTTGATCTTGGCGTCGATATTAAACTCGCCCTGCGGACCCGAGCACGAGAATCGACGATAGTCGGTATTTAAATGATACTTCTCGTTGATAAGCTCCCAGGTCTTCTGCCAATTGTCGGGATACTGCTTGTACCAGGCGAGCACATCGCGGATGCACTCAGCGTACTGGCTGCCCTGCGGGATACATTTCAGGCCAGCGTGGATGATCTTCTCCATATCCTTCTCGAAGAATGCTTCGGCATACATTCCTCCGACGAACTGGCCGCCGTAGAGCCCGTCTCCGTAGTTCATCAGTCGACCGAACGTCTCGCCAAGCTCAATCGCCACGTTCGGCATGCCCGGTGCAATCAGGCCGGCATAGTCCGCTTCGATCTGGTAGTCTATGTCATCGGCATGTGTGTTGAACTCCGGGTGGCCGGAATCAGGGGGTGCTATGCCCCGCCGCAGAAGTGTCCTGCCTGCGTTGTTAGCATGCCAAAGCGGATAACCACTATTGGCGAAGTCGATTCCCGCCTGGCGGATCGGTACGTCCATGCCGTACAATTCCAGCGTTCGCAGAAAGGTCATCTCGACGTAGATATCGTCCTGCCTGAACTGGTTTATCAGTTCCGGTTTCCAGGCGGGCATCTTATCTTCTGGAATAATCTCGCCCTTGTAGTGAAATTCTGTCGGCCCGCCCCAGCCGACGCCGGCCATTTGCCCGATCCACCCGGCCTTCATCTTGTCCGCGTAATCCTCAACGGCGATTCTTCGAACCGGGGCCTTGTCGAGTCCATTCGTCTGGCAGCCGGGAACATATACCAGCCCCAGACCCACTGTGAGAATCAATAGAATTGTCAACAAATCTTTAGCCATTTTAAACCTCCTTTAGCTCATAGATAATTAGTTGATTCGCTTAGAGCTTTATAGCTCCTCAAGATGAACAAAACAAGTATTTTGTGACAGATATAGAAAAATTAACAGTTGATTATATTTTCAAGTGTAGGTTTGCAATGATTTCAGGAATGGGTATAATGTCAGATGTTCTTGCTGGTTTAATTATAAAAAGAGCCTTAGACGGATTTAAGTTATGTCGAGATACAGAATAAGATTTGCGGTGTTCGCTGTAGCAGTTGTGCTATCGGTTTTGTCGGCGGTCCCGGCCGAGGCAGGGCGTTTGGAAAAGGGCCGGGATTTGAAGGCCGTCTCTGCCGAAGGTGAGGATAAATTTCTGGTTGCAGTGGCCCAGGCGAAGAAACTCGTCAATGCCGGCCAAACAAAGGCTGCTCAACAGGCCTTTGAGGCACTTAAGAATGACTTTCCGGAGATTGCCGGGCCCGATTTGGATCTCTTCGTCAAGGCTGAAATATATTATTGCAAGGAGCATTTTACGAGGGCCGTCAGGAATTATAATAAGCTTCTTACCGAATATCCTAAAAGCAGATTTTCCGAGGCCGCGTTGGACAGGCAGTTTGCAATAGGAACGGCCTACCTGGGTGGCAGAAAAAAGACATTGCTCGGTATATTCAAGATTAAAGGATATGCCGAGGGTGTCAGAATTATGGAAAAAATTACGGACAGGGTTGGTATCGATACGCAATTGGGTATCAAGGCATCTGTCGCCGTGGCTGAAAGCTACGAAAAAAGGGAAAAATACAACGAAGCATATCTCAAATGGTGGGAAATATCATTGGAATGGGAGACGGGGCAGGTCGGCGCCGATGCACTGCTTGGTATGGCCCGATGCAAATATGCCGTATATAACAGGCATCCGAAGCATAAAAGACCGTTTTATGACGCCTCATGTCTGAACAGTGCAAAAAGCTATTACGGAAGATTCAAATTACTATATCCGAAAGATGCCAAAGAAATCGGCGTTGACGAGATACTGAGTGAGATTGATGAGCAGTTGGCCTACAAACAACTTAGTATAGCCCGGTATTATCATGCTACCGGACATATACAGTCTGCGAATCTTTATTATGATATGGTAGTGAGCGATTGGCCGGACAGTAAAGCGGCAAAAGAGGCAAAGGAAATGCTTGTCAAAAAGTGAGCTTTTGCCTGACGGGATCAGGCGATTGAAAATGAAGAAAGAAAAACTAAAATATCGGTACATAAGCTGTATTTCTTTATCCGCACTTATGCTCTTGTTCTCAAGTGCTGTTGGCTTAAGCCTTAGTGGATGTAATCCAATGGCCGGCTATTCCAATGAGTCGCTGTTTCCTGAGGATGTCGGCAGCGTTTGTCTGGAGATGTTTGACAACCGGACTTTGAGACGAGGGGTGGAGTATGAGCTTTCCGATGCCCTGGCAAAGCGTATAGAGCTCGATACACCATACAAGATAATCTCCGATTCGGACCGTGCCGATACCGTGATGAATGGGCAGATAGTATCTATATCGCAATTTGCGCTCAGCACCGATCGCGATGTAGGTTCGGTTCTGGAAAAAGAAGTAGAGCTGCGAGCCGTTGTCAATTGGAAGAATCTGAAGACGGGACAATTAATGATAGATCACATTATTGTTAGTGCTTCGGCAAGCTATTCAAGATATCAGCAGCAGGATTTTAAGTATGCTTCAACGCTTGCGGCAAACAATCTGGCACGAAAGATCGTAGAACTTATGGAAAGTAAATGGTAGAATCATTAATCTAAATATGAAGTACTGTTAAATTATGAATGACAAACAAGATAATAAACCCGGTTTGCCGCGTCGTGGCATGCAAAACAGGCAGGGCAAAAAGCCGCCGCTGCCGCGTTATAAGCGAGGCCCGTTCAGCTACCTTATAATTGCAATCGTGATATTCATGATAATGATGATGCTGCAGCAGTGGCAGAGAGTCGAGAAGATAAGCCTGGATGAATTTAAGATGCATCTTGAGCAGGGGGACATCGAGAGTGTCATTGTGAAGGACACTGAGGTAACGGGCCAATTCACCGAGGGATTTTTCGACAGCCAGCAGGGCGAGAATAAAAAGTCTTTTGTTGTCAATTACACTCCCGATGTACACGGCAGGTGGCTCGGTGAGTTGCTTGATGAAAGTGGTGTCAAGCAGGAGTCGGCGCCGCAGCGCATCTGGCTTATTATGCTAATGCAGTGGGTTTTGCCGCTGCTTTTATTGATAGGATTTTTCTATTTTTTCTTTGCACGGAACCTTCGCAGCGGGGCCGGTGGAATGCTGATGTCGTTCGGTCGCAGCAAACATCGACTCCAGGGCAAAGACAAGGCCAAAGTAACGTTTGAAGACGTGGCCGGCGTGGAAGAAGCGAAGGAAGAAGTAGCGGAAATAATCGAATTTTTGAAAAATCCGAAAAAATTCCAGCGGCTGGGCGGCCGTATCCCTCGCGGAGTTTTGCTCGTGGGTCCGCCCGGATGCGGAAAGACACTGCTGGCCAAGGCCATTGCAGGTCAGGCGGATGTCCCGTTCTTCAGTATCTCGGGCAGCGATTTCGTGGAGATGTTCGTCGGAGTGGGAGCATCGCGAGTACGCGATTTGTTCAAGCAGGCCAAAGATAATTCGCCCTGTATCATTTTCCTTGACGAAGTCGATGCCATCGGGCGAAAACGCGGCGCCGGTTTTGCCGGCGGCGGGCACGATGAACGTGAACAAACGCTCAACGCCATCCTGGTCGAGATGGATGGATTTGAAACGAACGACCAGGTCATTGTGATAGCGGCGACAAACAGGGCCGATATCCTGGACCATGCACTGACGCGTCCGGGACGATTCGACAGGCAAATATTCGTACCGTTTCCGGATTTAAAGGGGCGGGCCGAAATTTTGAAGGTCCATGCCAAAAAAGTGAAATTGGGCCCGGATTGCAGCCTGGAAAGACTGGCTCGCGGGACACCGATGTTTAGCGGAGCGGATCTTGCGGCTATTATTAACGAATCCGCCCTGGCGGCAACAATGGCCAACAAGGACCATATCGAAATGACCGATCTGGAAGAAGCTCGTGACAAGGTTCGGTGGGGACGGGCGAAAAAGAGCAGGATTATCGACCAGAAGGAAAAGGAGATAACCGCTTATCACGAAGCCGGCCATACGCTCGTGCAGTCGCTGCTGGAAGATGCGGACCCGCTTCACAAGGTCAGCATCATTCCACGCGGTCCGATGGGCGGGGCTACTTTCGCTCTGCCGGAAAAAGACAGAACCATATTTACGAGAAGATATTGTATGGCACTTTTACAGGTGTGCTTCGGCGGCAGAATTGCGGAAGAAATATTTTGCGACGATATATCCAGCGGCGCGCAGTCGGATATTCAGCAGGCGACCAATATCGCAAAGCAGATGGTTTTGACGTGGGGTATGAGTAAAGAAATTGGTCTGATAAGCTACGGGCCGGATTTGGGTATCAAGGATATGATATACCCGATGCCTCCCGAAAAAGAGTATTCCGAAAGAACGGCCGAAGTAATCGACGCCGAGGTAAAAGGGGTTGCTAACGAAGCTTATTCAAAAGCAAAAGAATTGATAGAAAAAAACAAAGTCAAACTCGAGAATATTGCGAAGGCCCTGCTGAAATACGAAACACTCGATTCCGACGAGGTGAAATTAATTCTGGAAGGCGGCCTGTTGGACAAGCCCACCGTCGCCGATTTGCTGGCTGCCGAACAAGCCAAAAACAACAAGCCGAAGCACGAATCTACAGAACAGCAGGAACAGTCGGCTAACTAATATTATTTTGATTCCAATTGTTTCTGAATTTTTATGCGGGAACGAACTACCGGGATATTGAAAGCTAAACTTGGTGCAGGCATAATATCTGCGATCTGCGTGCTCGTGAGTGCGTGCTGTGCCCGGGGCCAAAATCCGGGCGGACCTGATTCAATAGGTTCCGTCAATGTCGCCACCGAAGTTGAGCTGGCCAGTTACGAGGGTGAATCTTCATCAGCCCGCATCGAGCCCGCTCGAATGGGCCGGCAAAACGGCATAGCGGTCGTATTTACCGGAACTCGTGACCTCCACTACTATGCAAGTCCGAAAACCGCGACCGCGCCTGGCTTCGAGTTGAAGGTCGGGGTCGAATCGGATGAGTTCGACTTCGGCGAGGCCGTATTCCCCAAATGGGAAATTGTAACGGATCCTTTCGGCAATAAAGTCGAAGTCTATGCTGGCGATTTCACGGTCTTTGTACCAATTACGGCTTTAAGAGAAAGTACTGATGCTGTGCAAGGTGACGTGAATGTTCTGATAACAGGCCAGGCTTGCACCAGCAAGATTTGTCTGTTGCCCTTTGAGAAGACCCTGCAAACGAGCATTGACTGGAGCCGGCGTGATTCGTGGAAACAGATTAGTCCTGAAACCGAAAGCGACGCAGGCACGGCGGCCGAAACGGTCTCGGGGACGGATTATTCGATCTGGTTTGCTCTGGCTCTGGCGTTTATTGCGGGATTGGCGTTGAATATCATGCCGTGCGTTTGGCCCGTATTGCCCCTTATCATAATGCGAATCGTTGACCAGGCAAAATCCGACCGGAGGCGATCCGTAATGATGGGGCTGGCCTTTTGCATCGGGATACTGCTGTTCTTCGCATCTCTGGCCGGCGCCAATATCATTTTACAGAGCTTCTATGACAGAACCTTGAGCTGGGGCGACCACTTGCGTAATCCTGCCATCGTGACTGCCCTGGCCTTGCTGATGATCGTCATGGCCCTTTTTATGTTTGGCATTTTCACAATCACCGTTCCGTCTTCGATAGCGAGCAAATCCGGCACGGGCAAAGGTTACGCCGGCTCGATTGGCATGGGATTCTTAGCGGCCATACTGAGCACGCCGTGCAGCTTCGGCATACTGACCGTAGCTTTCGTCTGGGCACAGGGCCAGTCCTTATTCCTTGGTACTTTAGCTATCATGGTAATCGGACTCGGCATGGCCGTGCCCTATGCGGTCCTGAGTTCTCTGCCGGGATGGTTGAAACGTCTGCCGAAGGGCGGACGGTGGATGGAGCTGTTCAAGCAGACACTTGGTTTTCTGCTGCTCATCATAGCGGTCAAACTGATTAAGGCGGTCCCCGAAGGAAATAAAATTAATCTATTATACTTTGCTGTCATCCTGAGCTTCTGTATCTGGATATGGGCCACTTGGGTCCCTTATGGCACTAAAATCTCTCGAAAATTATTGGTACGAGGTGTCGCGGTGCTATTAGCCGTTGCGTCATTTTGGTTCTTTTTCAAGCCGGAGCTTGTGGACTGGCAGGATTACGACCTGGCCTTGATCGAGTCGGAAAAATCCGAGCAGACGCCGGTCTTGATAAAATTCACAGCAGACTGGTGCACCAACTGCGAAGTCGTGGACAAGTTCGTCTTCGGGCGTAAAGATATCGCCAAACTCATCGATAAAAAGGGCGTTCTGGTGATTAAAGGTGACACCACAAAGGCCAATCAGCCCGCAACGCTCGACTTGAAGAATATTTACAATGAGCCCGGCGTCCCTGTAACCATACTGTTTTTGCCCGGCGAAACCGAGCCGGTGCGCCTGCGCGAGCTGTTTTTTGCGAATGAATTAAGAACGCTGCTCGAAGCGCTGCCGGATAAGCAAAATAAAAGATAAGAAATGTAATTAGAATTGGCGAAGGCCAAACATCAAAGAAATAATTTCTTTGTTATTCTGAATGCAGTGAAGAATCTCGGTGATGGCGTTTGGACAAACCATTACGTTTGAGATTTTTTCGCCTTCGCCTCAGAATGACAGGGATGGTCGGTTTGACTCAGGAGTGGAATTGAAATTGGCTAAGCGAAAAAAGATCAAAGTTGATAAAGATGAGGCAAAGCAGCGAGTCAAAAAAATCTGGCCCATATTGAAAAAGGAGTACCCAGATGCGAAAATTGCTCTGCGTTTCATAAATCCGCTGGAACTGCTGGTTTCGACGATTTTGTCGGCCCAGTGTACGGATGTGCGGGTCAATATGGTGACTAAAGATTTGTTCAAGAAATACAAGTCGGCCGGCGATTGGGCCAAAGCTGACTTGAAACAAATCGAATCGGAGATACGAAGTACAGGTTTTTTCCGAAACAAGGCCCTCAATATCAAGGGGGCATGTACTAAAATCGTCGAGCAGTACGACGGCAAAGTCCCCGGTACGATGGCCGAGCTCCTGACACTTCCCGGCGTCGGGCGAAAAACAGCCAACTGCGTCCTCGGCGACGCCTTCGGGATCCCCGGAATCACCTGCGATACGCACGTAATTCGCCTGTCGCGCCGGCTGGGACTGTCCGGAAACAGCGATCCGGTTAAGTTGGAATTCGATCTGGCCGAAATAGTACCTAAAAAGAACTGGACTGCATTTAGTCATTTGATAATTACTCACGGCCGAAATGTTTGTATGGCTCGCAAGCCAAATTGTCCGGATTGCCTAATTGCGAAATACTGCCCATCGGCGAACAATCCGGCCTTGTGGTAGAGAAAATTTGGAATCCTAAAATATCGTACTCCCAAAGGAGAAATTTGACTATGATGGAGATCGTTGATAGCCCGGTTAAGGACCTGTGGCGCATATTCAGAGTCATGGCGGAGTTTACCGAAGGCTTCGAGGAGCTCGCTTCGGTAGGTCCTGCCGTGTCTATTTTCGGTTCTGCCCGCGCAAAGCCCAAGGAAAAATATTACAAACTTGCCGAGCAGACCGCCTCCGAGCTGGCAAAAGCCGGTTTTGCGGTAATAACCGGCGGCGGCGGCGGAATCATGGAAGCGGCCAACAAAGGTGCCGCCGATGGAGGCGGCCAGAGCATTGGCCTCAATATCGAGCTGCCGATGGAACAGGTCCCGAACGATTACCAGAACATCTCGCTTAGTTTCAGGTATTTCTTCGTCCGCAAGGTTATGTTCCTCAAGTATGCCCATGGTTTTGTCGTCTTCCCCGGCGGCTACGGCACGATGGACGAGTTCTTCGAATCGCTCGTCCTGATTCAGACGCTGAAGCAGGCCACGTTTCCCGTTATTTTGATGTGCAGCGATTATTGGACCGGGCTGGTCGAATGGATCAGAACCAAGATGCTCGACGAGCACGAGTACATCACTCCGGACGACCTGAACGTCTTTACGATGGCCGACGATCCGAAAGATGCGGTCAGGATTATCGTGGATTTCAAGGAAGGGCCGGGCCGAGGTGGTATAGATTTACCCCCCGGAATGAGAAAAATATGATATGTTCTTCGTAGCCCGTATTGTGTAATTTGCTGTCGTCAAATATAAAGCCAGGTCAATTTGCGATACCTGCTTTTGCGGATACATATTTTCGATTATAGATTTATCTCTCAGTTTGGTAATATGGAGTAAGATTAAGTCAAATTTTTTACTCGGGATTTAGGATTTATCTGAATGGCCCTCCCAACAACCGACCTGCTGGATCCTGATAAAATAAAGGCTCACCTGAAAACCAAGCGTATCGGCGGGAAAATCATCGTCTATGACAGCACCTCAAGCACGAATGACATTGCCGCCGAATATGCAAAAAATAAACAGAACGACGGCCTGGTCATTTTCGCCGAAGAGCAAACCGCAGGCAGAGGCAGGGCGGGCAACCAGTGGCTCAGCGGCCGGGGCGACAGCATTCTTTGTTCGATTGTCCTGGCCGACAACAAAATCAACGCCGAGCTGCTTTCACTCACCTGCGCGGTGGCGGTCGCCGAAACCGTAGGCAAGACGGGCAGCAGCCACGCAAAAATTAAGTGGCCTAATGACATCATCCTGAACGGCAAAAAAGTCGCCGGCATACTGCTCGAATCAAAAACGGATAAAGGCTTCAACGCTTTCATTATCGGTATCGGAATAAACTGCCACCAGAAGAAGGATTCTTTCAGCGCCCAGATACAGTCGACCGCAACAAGTCTCGACGCGGAAAGTAATTCAGTTTCCGATCGTGTCCTGCTTGCGAAAAGATTACTCGTTTTGATAGACCAATGGCTCGAAGCGGCTGAAAGAAACGGCGAAAAAGTGATCGACAGGTGGCGCGAGCTGAGCATCCACTTGGGTAACAGGGTAACGCTTCTTTTCAACGGTACCAGCTTCACCGGCCACTGTATCGGGATCGATCCCGAAGAAGGACTTATCCTCCAATTAGACACTGGTGGGGTAAGAATGTTCAATGCCGCTCATACGGCCATTGCCAAATCGCCTTCATAATCATGCCTTATTTTCCGCTGTGGGCAATAGAGAAAATATGCGAAAAATTCCTGCGCGAGCCTTGAGTTTAGATAATCCTGAGGATAAAATACTTTTTTGATGGGGCAAGGGTTAATTCAAGCTCAGGTTCAGTTTCATGAGTTCCTGTCCCTGATACCAAATTCAAAAGCAGCATGTTGTCATTTGTTATGACAGTGATACATGAATTGACACGCATAAAAAATATCATTAATCAGGAGAATTGATCAATGAAGAAAAAACACTTTTTGAGCCGCAGGGATTTCCTGGCCGGAACGGCGACGGCACTCGGCACTGTCGCGGCCTGTCCGACTATTGTGCCTTCGACGGTTTTTGGCGCTGCTGCGCCAAGCAATCGTATTACGCTCGGCATGATCGGCATGGGTCTGATGATGGGTGGGCATTTCAGAAGCATGCTCAATCGCAGCGATGTGCAGGTGCTGGCCGTATGCGATGTGGACAAACGTAAACGCGAAAACGCCAAGGCAACAGCCGAAAAAGCCTATGCGAACAAGGCCGAGACCGGAACATACAAGGGATGCGACGCCTATCTGGAATACGAGAAGCTTTGCGCACGGCCCGATATTGACGCTGTCTTCGTTGTTACACCCGACCATTGGCACGCGATGTGCTCTTTGGCTGCTATCAAGGCCGGCAAAGATGTTTATTGCCAGAAGCCCATGACGCTGACTATTCGCGAAGGGCGATTGATGAGCGATGCCTGCAAGCAGTATGGCACAATTTTTCAGGTCGGCTCACAGCAGCGTTCGGACTGGATGTTCCGAAAGGCCTGCGAGATCGTTCGCAACGGGTGGATCGGCAAGGTCCACACAATCTACACTCGCCTGGGGCGGTTCGCCCCGCCGGCGACTCTGCCTGCCCAGCCGATCCCCGATGGATTCGACTATGACCGCTGGCTCGGCCCCACGCCATGGTATCCGTATAACGAGGAACGGGTCAAAGGGAACTACGGCGGCGGCTGGCGGCGGTTCTGGGAGTATGGCTCACGCAAGAACGGCGACTGGGGCGCCCATCATTTCGATATAATTCAATGGGCGCTTGGAATGGATGACTCCGGGCCCGTCAAATTTGTTCCAAAAGGCTACAACGGCAACGAGTATCAGACGCACTACTACGCCAACGGTATCCCCGTCCTGCGAGACCACGACACCCGGAGCGGCCACATGATTCAGTTCATCGGCACTGAAGGTGATGTAATGGTCAGCCGGGGCCGATTCGATACGGATCCTGTGGAAATGGCGACGGCGCCGTTGCTCCCGAGCGAAGTACATCTTTATGAATCGAGAAACCATGAGAGCAACTGGCTTGATTGTGTCCGGACGCGCAAAAAACCGATCTGTGACGTGGAAATCGGCCACCGCACGGCAACAATTTGCCACCTGAGCGGAATTGCCGAACGTCTCGGACGGCCGATCAAATGGGATCCCGTCGAAGAAAAAATTCTGGACGATCCGGCGGCTAATCGCTGGTATGATCGCCCCCGTCGAGCACCGTATGTTATGTAATCGAATCGCCGGCCAATAATCAACCTATTATAACACGACAGGCGCAAATTGAAAGGGAAAAGAAAAATGAGCAGCAAGCTCTCAATAATAACCAATCTCATAATGGTAATGTTCATCTTGCTTGGAACAACTCAGAGTGCAGACGCCCAGGACACCGATGAGCTGCTTAAACAGTTAAGCGGTAAAGCCGAAGCCCCCGAGCGTAATGCAGAGCAACTGGCTGAGGCTTATGAAAAAGCGATTAACTACCTGATGCCCCTGATGTCGGCCGACGATATTGGCTCTCGATACCAATACCAAATCGTCTTGCAGGACATCGGGTCTTACGCATCGCGCCCCGGCGCCGAGACCGAACGCCGGACCCTCGCGCGTGTGCTGTGCAGAAAAATCGAAACCGCCGAGATGCCGGCTACGGTTCGCAACTGGTTCGTGCTGCAAGTCGAGCGAATCGGAAAGGAAGAGTCCGTAAGAACGTTGACACGACTTTTGTCAAGCGAGGATGGTCAACTGCGTGACTACGCCCGGCGAGCGCTGGAGAAGAATCCGTCGGATGCCGCCGGCCAGAGCCTCGAACGCGCGATGAAGGGAGCCAGGAATCCAGCCTGGAAGGCCGCCTTGACCAATTCACTCCAGCAGCGTTCCGAATTCGAGGCGGTTATTGCGCAGAGCACTGCGATGGCGAATATTCTGAAAAAAGGAGCCGGTCCCGAACAGATTGCAGCGGCACAGGGACTCGTGGACATTGCCGGCCGGCTCGTTAAGCAGCAGAAATTCGAGCAGGCGATAGAAATTTACGACCATCTTAATAACTGGTCGGCCCGACAGGAGCAAGGTCGTGATGTGTTCTTCATTCGTGCGGCGGCTCTAAACGGCATGGCAATGTGCGACGGCCGGCGCGCGGTGGAAGTCGTCACCTCGGCCATGCAAAGCGATAATCCGAAAGTCCGCTCCGTTGCTGTTCAAGCCGCTCGCAATGCGCCGACCAAAGATGCCATGCGGGCCCTCACAGAGATGCTTGCCGAACTGGAGCCCTATTCTCAGCAGCAGGTTCTCGGTCTTATTGCCGAGAAGGGCGACCTGTTCTCGGCGAAATTCGTAAAAGAGATTCTTGACAGCGATACCGAGTCTGTGCGAATGGAGGCTATCGAGACCTTAACGAGAATCGGCGGAGACCAGGCCGCCGAAGCACTGATGAAGGTTGCAATTGATGACGATGGTGCCGCCCAAAAAGCCGCTTATTCGGGTTTGTCGGTTATGATTGGCCCTGGCGTCGAGGAGATCATAAAAGCCCGGGCGGCCTCGGGTGACATAAACGGCCGCGTTGTGGCTATCGGGCTTCTGGGCCGGCGTCGAACAGCCGGTGCACTCGAAAGCCTGCTGGATTACGCCGCCGCCGATAACGGTGATATTAGTGCCGCCGCATTCAAGGCCCTGCCAGCCGTTGCTGATTCGGACGACATTCCAACCCTCGCCGACCTGCTGGCTAAAACAGAAAGCGGCGGGGCACGCCAGAATGCAGTTGCAGCACTCAAGACGGTTCTGGGAAAAACTTCAGATAAAGACGCAGCAGCCCAGGTAATGATAGACAAAATGGATGCATCCGGCAAAGATGTCGGTCTTGCCATGCTGGCTACGCTTAATGCCCTCGGAGGTTCGACTGCTCTGAAATCGGTTGCCGATGCGGCCCAATCTTCGGACCGGGCTGTTCGGGAGGCAGGCATACGCACTCTCAGCGACTGGCCCGACTACGAGGCGGCCGAAACACTCCTCGGCATTGCATCGAAATCCGAGACGGCCTTGACACATCACGTCCTGGCCACCAGGGGCGCCATACGCCTTATCAGGGAAAGCGATTCTGCTCCGCTTAATGACCGCACGAAGCTGTGTTTCTACGCCTTCGAGCACGCACGCCGGGACCAAGAGAAAAAACAGACTATCTCAGCGATGGGTTCGCTGCCGAACGAAAAGGTGGCCAGGCGACTTTTGGAACTTGCCGGGGACCCCAACCTGAAAGCCGAAGCCGGATTAGGCGCAGTCGAATTAGCGGGCAATATGCTCAGAACTAATCGACAAGCAGCCAGAGACATTGCTCAGAAGATACGCGACATGAATATCTCCGATGAAATTAACCGCCGGGCCGATCGCATCATTAAAGGCAGGAGAAGGCGATAGCCGGATTGTGGCACAGCCGTCAGGCGCCAATATGATTCCAGCCAAAAAATGAAAGGATGAAAAATGTTGAGTAACAATCGTATCAGCTATTCGTCTGCAATTGTCGGACTGGCCTTTTGCTTACTTACAACTTCTTGTACGAAGTCGGCGGATACTGGCACCAGGGATTATCTTCACGCCGGCACACAGGACATCCAGGCCTGGCGCCAAATGAAGTTCGGGCTGTTCATCCACTGGGGGCCGGTCAGCCTCAAGGGCACGGAAATCGGCTGGTCCCGCGGCGGCGAACGACGCGGTCGAAACGACAAAAGCACCGGCTCAATCCCGGTCGAGGTTTACGATAATCTCTATAAGCAGTTCAATCCCGTGAAGTTCGACGCCGAGCAGTGGGTGCGGATGGCCAAAGACGCCGGCATGAAATATCTGGTTTTTACCAGTAAACACCACGATGGCTTCTCCATGTTCGACAGCAAGCTTACCGATTACAAGATTTCCAACTCGCCGTTCAAACGGGATGTAGTCGGAGAGCTTGCCGACGCCTGCCACAAAGGCGGCTTGAAGCTCGGCTATTATTACTCTCCGGTCGATTGGTATCATCCTGACTATCGCACCGAGAATCACGCCCGTTACATCGAGTTTATGCACGGCCAACTCCGCGAGATTTGCTCGAACTACGGCAAAATCGACATCATCTGGTTCGACGGACTCGGCGGCACGGCCAAAGACTGGGACTCGGAAAACTTGTTTAAGATGATCCGGAAACTTCAGCCTAACGTTATCATCAACAACCGTGCCGGGCTGCCCGCCGACCATGATACGCCGGAGCAGAGAATCGGCAAATTTCAAAACGACCGCCCCTGGGAGACCTGCATGACAATCTGCAGGCAGTGGGCATGGAAACCCAACGACCGGATGAAATCGTTTAAGCAGTGCATCCAGACACTGGTGAAAACAGTCGGAGGGGATGGTAACCTTTTGTTCAACGTCGGTCCTATGCCGGATGGCAGGATAGAACATCGACAGGTCGAACGCCTTAAGGAAATGGGTGCCTGGCTCAAGGAATATGGACAGAGCGTTTACGGCACGCGAGGAGGTCCGTTCAAACCGGGCGCCTGGGGCGCCAGCACATACAAGGGCAACGCTGTCTATGTACATGTCCTGAATTGGTCCGGCGAGAAATTGGTCCTGGCACCTGTACCGAAGAAAATCGTTGCCGGCTCCGTCCTGACCGGCGGCGAGGCGAGCGTCAGACAGACCGACGAGGCTATCGAGATTTCCATACCGAAAACCGACCGGCACGAAATCGACACGATCATCAAACTGGAACTTGAAGGCCCGGCTGATGAGCTTACCCCTGTTGGTGTGCCGTCTGCGTCTCTGGCGCATGGAAAGAAAGCCCGGGCATCAAATATATATCAAAAGAATCATCACTACGGGCCGGACAAAGCCGTAGACGACGACCCGGCCACTCGCTGGGCTACCGATACCGGCACGAAACAGGCCTGGCTCGAAGTGGATCTGGGCGAAGCTACCACGTTCAATCAGGTAAAAATTGCCGAGGCTTACGACCGGGTACGGGAATTCGAGTTACAATATAAGAACAGCACGCGGTGGAAAAATTTCGCTCGGGGCACAAAGATTGGAGCCGACTACTCGAAGACATTTGAGCCCGTCACAGCGAGACAGGTACGCCTGAACATTCTCAGCTCGACCGATGGGCCGACTATTTGGGAGTTTCAGCTTCTCGCTCCGAAGAAATAGCGGGGTCATGTTTAGCTTCATTGAACGATTTGAGGAAGGAGAATTTTATGAATCGTCGTAGTTTCTTAAAAGCGTTAGGATTGGGAGTAGCTTCTCTGGCTGTGCCGAGCTGCACGGCCGGGCCTGCAAATCCGGCGGCAAATAAGATGCAAAAGAGGCCGAATATTGTTTTCATTCTAATTGACGACATGGGCTGGCCGGATTTGGCATGCTACGGCAGCACGTTCCACGAAACCCCTAATATCGATAGTCTTGCGAGCCAGGGAATGAAATTCACCGATGCTTACGCGGCCTGTCCGGTTTGTTCGCCCACGCGCGCCAGCATAATGGCGGGCCAGTACCCGGCTCGAGTTGGTATCACGGATTTTATTCCGGGCCACTGGCGACCATACGAAAAGCTTGTTGTCCCCGAAAATCGCCTGCAACTACCTCTCGAATCCGTCACCCTCGGCGAAGTGTTCAAGGAGCAGGGCTATTGTACCTGCTATATCGGCAAGTGGCATCTCGGCGGCAAAGGCTATTCCCCGGACATGCAGGGCTTTGACAAGGTTGTGTTGGGTGTCAAAAACCGCAGCGACAAACAGGTATCCGGCTTCACCGATCAGGCCATAAAGTTCATTCAAGAGAAAAAGCGGGAGCCGTTCTTTCTCTACTTGTCGCATCACTCCGTACATATCAAGCTGGAGGCGCCCGAGGAACTCGTCGACAAATACAAGAATAAACCGAAGCCGGTAACGGGGGTAAATAATCCAACTTATGCCGCAATGGTCGAGCACTTGGACACTAATATCGGCCGTATTCTTAAGAAGCTCAACGATCTGGATATTGCCGAGCACACAATTGTAATCTTCTTCTCGGACAACGGTGGGCTGCGTCAAGCCTATGGCGGTTACACCGGTAAAAGGCAAATTGTCTCGACAAATGCCCCGCTTCGCGACGAAAAAGGTACTTTGTATGAAGGCGGAATCCGCGAGCCGCTGATCGTTCGCTGGCCCGGCGTTGTTAAAGCCGGAACTACGTGCAACGTACCGGTTACAAGTGTCGATTTCTACCCTACTTTCCTGGAGATCGTCGGAGCCGGAGCCGATTCGAGCCAGGTACTTGATGGCGAAAATATCCTGCCGCTGCTAAGACAAACCGGCTCGCTCGAACGGGAAGCGATATACTGGCATTACCCTCACTATCATCATTCCAGCCCCGCCGGCGCGATACGAGAGGGAGACTATAAGTTGATAGAGTTCTTTGAGGATGGGCGGTTGGAGCTTTACAATCTCAAACATGACATAGGAGAGAAAAATAACCTTGCCGAGACCATGCCGGAGAAAGCGGCCGACTTGCAGCGGAAGCTGGCAAAGTGGCGCCAATCGGTCCGAGCCAAAATGCCCACTCAGAATCCGGATTACGATCCCGCCAGGGCAAACGAATGGGCCCGCCGGCCGCGAAAGTAACCTCGATTATGAAAGCCTGAATATGACTGAAAGTAACCTTATTAAGAGAAGGCAATTCCTGCAAACAGCAGGATTAGGTACGGCTTCGATTCTGCTTAACGGCAAAACTGCCGGCGCTGCAAGCTCATCTGTGACGGCCCAGCCGAGTTCTGACAAACCTAATGTGCTTTTTATTATGACCGACCAGCACCGGGCCGACCTGATGACCTGCGCGGGCCGGGACCTTGTCCCCACGCCGAATATCGACCTGATCGCATCCCGCGGAGTGCGATTCACCAACGCCTATTGCCCGTATCCGGTGTGTGTCGCTTCGCGGATGGCCATGCTGACCGGACTATACGCGCACAGCACCGGGGCAATCACAAACCGGGACCGGCTCGATTGGCGCTACCGCACGATAGCAAATCATTTTGCCGACAATTGCTATCTGACCGGTCTGATTGGTAAGATGCACTTTCTCGATGCCCACAATCACGGCTTCGAGTATTACATGTCCATCAACGACTGGCTGATGTACCTGGGGCCGAAGGTGCAGCAATACGCCAACGAGATTGCCAATCACCCGCTTGGGGCTCACTTTTTCAAGACTGTGGATGACGGTGGCGCCGGCTTGCCGGACGTCGATGGATTATGGCTAAAGGGAAGTCCGTGGGTGGATAACGTTGAAAAGTGGAACTTCGACAATATGGCATCCCCCCTTGAACCTGAGGACCATCTCGATATGTTCCTGGCGCGCGAGGCGGCCAAATTTATTCACCGGTACCGCGAGCAGCCGTTTTTTCTGGTTACCAGTTTCATGAAGCCGCACTCGCCGTTCTATCCGCCGAGGCAGTGGGCGGAGAAATATCCGGTCGAGAAGATGATGCTTCCAAAGGTAGGAGATATTTCTAAATACCCACAGCATATCCAGCGGCGAATCAAGAATATGGCGGCTCGGGGCGAGAAACGCCAGCGTGCCCACCGCGCCGGCTATTTGGGCAATCTTGCGTTTGTCGACACGTGCATCGGCCACGTTTACAAGGCGCTCGAAAAAGAAAACCTGCTGGACAACACTATTGTCGTTTATACCTCCGATCATGGCGAAATGGAAGGCGACCACGGGCTCTACCAGAAGTTCTGCCTGTTCGAGCCCTCGGTGCGGGTACCGCTGATTGTCAGTTATCCGAAACGTCTACCGAAAAACAAGGTGACTGCCGCACTTACCGAGTATATCGGCCTGTATCCGACGCTGAGCGAGCTGGCCGGGCTTGAAGCGCCGCGAAAGACGACGCTGCGCGATATCCCCGGAGCACCGGAGCGTATGGACGCGGCGAGTTTCGCGAATGTTCTGCGCCACCCGGAAATCGAAGGGCCGGCGGCGGCGTTTAGCGAGTTCAACTTGCGGTCCCGGATAAGTGAGTACATGATTCGTACTCGGCGTTATAAATACATATTCAATCACGGCACGACACACGAGCTGTACGACCACGAGGCGGATCCGGGCGAATTCGTAAACCTTATAAATGATCCGGGCCTCAAAAAAGTCCGAGATCAGTTGCGTGACCGCCTCTTCGCATGGTACGACCCGGAAAAGAATCCCTACCGGCAAACATAGAATTTTTATATAATCAGCAAAATCTTTTCATGCAAAGCAAGGAGTTATAATCATGGCAGAAAGTTTTGATATTGCAGTTATCGGCAGCGGCCCCGGCGGTTATGCCGCCGCTATCAGGTGTGCACAACGAGGCGCTTCGGTGGCCGTTGTAGAGAAGAGTTTTGTCGGCGGAACCTGCCTGAACTGCGGCTGCGTCCCATCTAAGACGCTGCTGGCCTCGGCTCACACGCTGCTTATGTTTAAGAACGCTCATTTGATGGGGATTGACGTTGCGGTCCCGACCGCGAACTGGCCAAAAATCCAAGCCAGAAAGGATGCTATAGTTACCGCTTTTCGCAAAGGCGTGACGGGCTTGATTCAGGGCAACAAAATAACAATTAAACAGGGCCGGGCCGTTGTCACGGCGCCGGGCCGAATTAAAATCGTTTCCGAGAATGGGCCGGCAGAGATTGAGGCCGGAAAAATAATCCTGGCAACGGGTTCGCATCCCATTGAGATTCCGGCGATCCCATTTGACGGCCAGACTGTTATCAGCAGCAAAGAGACCCTGAAATTGCAGCAAATACCACAATCGATGGTTATCGTCGGCGGCGGAGTCATCGGCTGTGAAATGGCCTGCGTTTATGCTACGATGGGAACGAAGGTGACAATCGTCGAAGCACTCTCGCGATTGATTCCCATGGAGGATCAATGGGTCGGCCGGCTGATCGAGCGCGAATTCAAGAAGCTCGGCATAATTTCGCTGACCGGCCGGAAAGTCACATCTGTCGATAAAAGTTCAAGTCCGGCTAAAGTCGTTCTTGAAGACGGCCAGACGATTGACGCTGAAAAGGTTCTTATTTCGGTGGGCCGGCGTGCCGTCGTCGATACAGAGACCGTCGAAGCTCTGAACCTGAAGATGAACGGCCCTGCGATTGCCGTTAATCGGAAATTGGAAACGAACGCCCCCGGCGTTTACGCCATCGGCGATGCTGTGGGCACGACCTATCTGGCACATGGAGCTTTCGCCGAAGCGGAAGTTGCCGCCATAAACGCCACGGGCGGCGACCAACAGATCGCGGATTATTCGCTTATTCCGCGAGCGGTCTATACATTCCCGGAGATCGCATCGGTCGGCAAGAACGAGGAGACTTGTGCTTCCGAAGGGCTTGACGTTTCCATCGGCAAGTCATTCTTCAGAGCCAACGGCCGAAGCACCGCACATAATGAGGTTGTCGGCGAAATAAGGGTAGTCAGAGAAAACGCTACCGACAAAATCATCGGCGTTACGATGGTCGGCGCTATCGTCACCGAGCTGATAGCCGCAGCAAGAGCGCTAATCGGCAGCACTGAAAAGATAACGGAAGTAAGTTTCCCACACCCGACAGTGTCTGAGGTGCTCAAAGAGGCCGCCGAAGACGCCTTCAGCCTGAGCCTGCACAATCCACCCCGATAAATTCGTTTAGCCCCGTTTTTATGTCGCGGGCATCCTGCCCGCGGTTCGAGGGCGGGACGCCCTCGACACGTTGGGGGTTTTTCATCTTTTTTTCAAATTATTTCATTATTTTGTAAGTTTTCATCACGCTGCCGGTCTAATATTGTAGTCATGGCCGAGATAATTGATGATGAACTTCTTATCGAGCAGTTCCGCCGGGGCGACGAATCTGCTTACGAGAGAATTGTCGAGCGGTACTCGGCTGAAGTTGCAGCTCTGGCGAATAGGCTGCTCGGCTGGCCCGGCGAGGTCGAAGATGTTACGCAGGAGATTTTCCTCGCCGCGTTTCTCGGCCTGAAAAAATTCCGCTGTGAATGCAGTCTAAAAAGCTGGCTCTTTACCATAACAATAAACAAATGCCGCAGCTATCGTTATAAATGGAAGCTTAGACATTCGCAGGCCATCCTCATCCCGATAAACGACATCGGGATGAGGCTGCCACACGCTGCCGAAGTGAGCTGCTCACCGATGAATGCAGAGGATTTCCAACGTGTTCGTCTTGCTGTGGCGGCGTTGCCGGCCAGGTACCGTGAGCCGGTCGTGCTAAAGTACCTGCAGGAGCTTGACGCCGACGAAATCAGCCGAATCCTTGGCATATCCAAAAACACGCTGTATGTGCGATTGAGCAGGGCAAGAAAACGGCTTGAACCGGACCTGAGAATATTAATAGAGCGATAAATTATGACCGAAGATGAAATTAAAAAACTGCTTCAACGAGCCGACAGAACGGCGGGGGGGACTGCTCCTGTCCGGGTGAATCTCTCCGCTATTCACCGCCGGGCCGGTCGTAAAAGTATGATAACTTTAGCTGCTCCTCTTGCATCGGCTGCTGTGCTTATGGTCGCTCTGAGTATTTCAGCCCTAATGTTTAGAACCGCAGAACCGACAGAGGAGCAGAAAAAGATTGTATTGCTCGAGACTCAGATCAAACAGCTTCAGGCAAGGACCGATGCGGCTCTCAGCTTGATACAGGAAGTGCTTGAAGAAGAGCGAAGACAAAGCCGGCTCGATGAACTCCAGGCCCAGCTCGCGAGCATTCCCGATCCACTCGAAGAAATTCAGAATCAGGTCGATAAAACAGCATTTATACTCGTCTATCAGGCCGACCGTCTTTACCGCGAGCTCAACCAGACGGATTCGGCCGTCGAGAATTATAACCGGGTCATAACACTCTTCCCTGAGAATAGGTGGGCAAAAGTCGCCCGGCAGCGATTATCCGAAATCCAAAAACAGAAAAAAACAATAAAACAAACTTAAAAGGGGATTTATAATGGAAACCACAAAACGCACAATCATTCTGCTACTTTTGGCTCTCTTAACAGCAGGCTCAACACATTCAGCAGAAAAACAAACAACGGGTTCATCGGACACTCGCACTGCAAGCTGTCTGGTCAAAATAACATGTGATCCGGCCATTCTGCCTTTGAATCTGGAGACTCTTGACTATCTGCTGCACAGTTCCGGCGTGGGTGGAAGGGCCTGTCGCGAGGTACTTGGTATCCCGCCGGACCAGGATTATGACCTGTTCACTGTAGAATACGTACAGTCGTTTTCTTCCGATGAGTTCGGTGGCTCTGGTCAGTCGCCGGGAGATTCGCGAAAACCACCATCACCCACGATTGAAGGCGGCATGGATGAATATGAGTATGCGATGATGATGGACGCGGAAATGACACTTCCTATGATGGGACAGTCCGGAAGATATTCAAGGCCGGGCCGAACTGCTCGGAGCACTCGCAGAATTCCATCGACCGGACGTGCAATGCCGGCGACATCTGCCGGCCCGGAAATTGAACGGGCATATCTGTTCAGTCTGAACGTTCACCTGCCGGAGGATGTCAAACCTATAGCCAAAGAATTTATGCAGATTTTGTTGGCTTACCTGCGTGAAAGTCTGCACGAAGCTCATAATGCTTATTTTAGTGATCTTAAAGATTTGCTCGAAGAGGCTGAATCCCGTCGAGACCGGGCCCGATCGCGGCTTGAAGAGGTATTCAAGCAGGTTAAGACAGTAGGATCGCCGCCGGAGATCAAACAAAATCCTGCCAATGCTGCTGTATATGAACGCCTGGAGGAGATTGTCGATCTGTCGAGCTTGGAAGCTTCAACGTCTTTTGCCGATGTATTGGATTTGTTGAAGAATTCCGTCGATCCCCCGTTACAGATTCAGCCTAACTGGAGGGATTTGCTCGAAAATGCGGAAATCGAACCGACCACGCCCGCCGGGATGGATCCGCTGACCGATATTAAGCTCCGCAAGGCATTGGAGATTTTATTAGATGGGATTTCAGGTGATTTTGCAGAAGTCGGTTATGTTGTGGATGAGGGGGTCATTCTGATAGCAACGCCGGATTCGCTTCCGAGCAATATGGTGCCCGGTGTTTATGATATTCCCGCGCTTGCTTATTCGCCCGGCAGTGCCAGAGAGCTGATTGAGACAATCCAAAATACTATAGATCCCAAGAGCTGGTTTGAACTTGGCGACTTTGGAGAAGCGACCATAACGCCTTATCCGCGTCAACGGCCCAAAAAACTTGCCATTCTCCAAACCCATGAGAACCATCAGAAAATATGGAGGTTCTTGCAAAATATTGATATAGATATCCCCAGCGGCAGCCCTTCGGATATTCCCCGGGAAATGCTGCTCGGAGAAAAGGAAAACCTGCTCGCCGAAAAACAGAACCTTGAGATGGAACTTGCTCGAGCTCAGGGACGCATACCGGCGATTGATGTGCAAATTATACGAATTAAAAAGGAAATTGAAGAAAAGGTTCAGGATGACCAGATTAGCAGGGAATTGAGAAAAATCCTCGATTTGCAAATCAGGCATTTAGAGTCAGTCAAGAGACTTGCTGAAAGTGGTCGTGCTCAGCCTGGCCAGGTTGCGGATGCGGAAGAGAAGGTTGCCAGGGCCAATATAGAGCTTGCAAAGCGGCGCGATCAGATTGGCGCATCCGCCGGTTCCGAACTACTGATACAATTCACTAACGAACTGGCTACGATGGCTATTGATATGGCTGAGAAAAAAGCAATGCTTGAGGTTGTTAAAAAACAGTTAGATCAAATGCAGCAACAGCTTACGGTTGGCGACATGAGAGATCCTCAAGTTTCGCGAATACGCATGGCAGCGCAGGCGCTCGAGATCGCAGAGCGGCATGTCAATAAATTGAACACCCGGCTGGTTAATTTGCAGCGTCCAATGGTATCGGTTCTGGGCGAAAATTGGTTGTAGCCGGAAAAGACTATCCGGGCCTGTATTGTTCAAAGTGCCGCCGTAAAAACAAAATCAGTGCTTAAAGTGCCGCTTGCCGGTAAAGACCATTGCGATTTCGTGCTTGTCGGCGGCTTCGATGACTATATCATCTTTCTTGGAGCCGCCCGGCTGAGCGATGGCAACTATGCCCGCCTTAGCGGCATTATCGACGTTATCCGGGAACGGGAAGAACGCATCCGAGGCCATAGCACAGCCTTTGGATTCCTCGCCGGCGTGTTTGAAAGCGATTAAGCCGGACTCGACACGATTCATCTGCCCGGCCCCGACGCCCCAAACCTTTTTGTTCTTGGCCAGCACGATGGTATTGCTCTTTGTATGTTTTCCGACGAGCCAGGCAATTCTCAGGTCTTCAAGCTGCTGCTTCGTGGGCCTGGTCTTGGTCGGATACGTCAGTGCATCCGGCTCCCAGCCGATGAGATTTCGTTTTTGCAGCAGCATTCCGCCGACGATGCATCGAACATCGAACTCGCTGCCGTCGATACCGGCCCTGTCGATCTGCCCTGTTTCGATCAGCCGGACCCGGCTGCCCCAGGCCTTCAACGTCCTGATGATCTCGACGGCATCCTGATCGAATGCGGGTGCGATAATCACCTCGGCAAAAAATCCGCCGGCCCCCATTGCCTTGCCGAACCGGCTGTAAGATTCCATGATTGTCTGTGCCAGCTCGACGTTCACTTTTCTATTCAGCGCTATAATGCCGCCGAACGCACTAACTACGTCACCCTCATAGGCCTTGCGGTATGCCACGCAGATATCATCATCGATAGCACATCCGCACGGATTAAGGTGTTTGACGACGACTGCCGCCGGCTCGGAAAATTCCTTTACCAGCTCGAACGCCGCGTTCGTGTCCATCAGATTATTAAAGCTTATCTCGATGCCGCCTTCCAGCAGGGTGCCGCCGCTGACCGATGTTTCGCCGCTCGCGGGCAGCTTGTAGAGTGCCCCGGTTTGATGGGGATTTTCGCCGTAGCGAAGCAGCGTTTCTTTCTTAATCGCGATGGAGACTCTCTCGGGGTATTCCACGCCGGCTTTGCCGTTTAGATATTTTGCTATTGCCGCGTCGTAAGAGGCTGTCAGACCGAAGGCAATCCGTGCGAGATCGCTCCGCAGCTCTCCGCTAACCGCCCCGTTGTTTTTCTCCATCTCTTCGATGACACGATCGTACTGGTCGGTCTGTGTCACGACCGTCACGAATTTATGATTTTTCGCAGCCGAGCGAAGCATACTCGGCCCTCCGATATCAATATTCTCGATCGCCTCGGCCAGCGTGCAATCGCCCCTGGCAATCGTCTGTTCGAACGGATAAAGATTCACACAGACCAGATCAATCGGCTCGATACCGTGCTCTTTCATTACCGCCGTGTGCTCGCGCTTGTCGCGCAATCCCAGCAGGGCCCCGTGTATCTTGGGATGAAGAGTTTTCACCCTGCCTCCCATCATCTCGGGAAAGCCCGTCACCGACTCTATTCCGACCACGCTTATTCCTTCGTCCTTTAGCCTGCTGGCCGTTCCGCCCGTGCTGATTATTTTAACTCCCATCTCACTGAGCTTCTTTGCGAATTCAACGACACCGCTCTTGTCGGAAACACTTATCAAAGCAGTCTTAATTTTCACTTCCATTTGCACTTATTCTCCTTCCATACGATGAAACACGATTGATTGACAACCATGATTTATTCGATCGGTTGTAAACAGGCAGCCCGGCCACGATCATCGGCAATATAAATATTTTCATCTGTTATATTGGATATGTGTTTTGAGACTCCCGCAAAATTGACCGTATAAAGCTTTTTCGCTTTGAAGTTGTCCATTACCACTAAGGTTCTGGTTTCTGTAATTACGTAGGCTTTGCTCCGGGCTTCTGTTAGTAAATCAACTCCTCCGGGCACTGACCACAGGAGGGATCCGGTGTCCTTGTCTATAGCCGTTAAGCCCTTGCCGTGAACGTGCTGGTAAACAATCCCCGGCGTTACGCGGGGCGCCTCTTCAAGCACGGCGGCGGTCTGGTGCTTCCAGATAAGTTGCTTTCTTTCAGGCATGCCAACGATGTCAACTCGGTAGACATTCGTATCTTTACTGGCAAAAAACAACGACAACCCCTCTCTGACAATCGGTCCGGCAATCGCCTTCGAAGCATTGAATTGCCATAAAAGGTTGGGCTTATCCGGCGCAATACAAATGATATTACCCGCGGCGGTAGCGAAGACGACAAAATTATCATCGGCGGCAATTGAAGTTATCGGCGATTCGTTCTCGGCGGCAACCTCGAACTTCTGGACCCTGTTTTCGGCGTGTAATACATGTAAACGTTTGTCAACGCCGCCCAGGTAAATATATGAACTGTTCCGGGCCGCGGGACAGGTAATGCTGAATCCTGCGTCCATGGTTTTGAGTTCTGCTCCGGTATTAGCGTCAAGCTGGATCAGCCTGCTGCCGTCTACGGATAGGATCTCGTCGCCGTAAGGTTTCAATTCTGCAATCGGCAAGCCTGGAGGCGCGATGGTTCTGCCGTATATTATGTTCCCGTTTTTCTTGTTCAGGGAAACCATATAATTGTGGCTGGAGATTGCAAAGATACGATTATCGAGCATGAGCAATCGCTCCAGGCTCTCGCCTTTTTTGATTGGCAGCTCATTTTCCCATAGTATTTTAAGCTTGGCGTGTTTGAGCAGTTCCGGCGAAACGAGGTGTCGCGGATTACTTGACGCGGCAAAGCCGTTTTGTCCGAACGATAAAGCTATAACAGCCACCAGTAAAACGATTCTGTTTCTGATAATTTTTAGCATTTTTATTACTCCTCACAAAAAATATCTTTCCGCCACCACTTTCCGTCGTTTTTCGAAATGTATATAAACGGTTGCGGAGCAGTTCTATTGCTCTTGCACGTCCTCATTCAGGATAGCTCTACATAGTCAGTCAAATCAATACTGTGTTCTTCTTCGAATTTTTGCATCTGCTCGATGCGTTCGATATCGTCTTTTATTCGATTTGCCAGCTTAAATATATACGGTTTGCCTTCCAGGCGGTTCCGCAGGTCATCGAGCATCGGCTCCCATGTCCCGCCGTACAATTGCGCCTTGAGAATGACCAGCATACGATGCTCATCGCTAAGAATGGCGACGAAATTGTTTACTGCCTTATCAACGCTGGTTTCGACGTTGTTATTGCTATTTTCGCTCGGCTCAGCCATTTGCCAAAACCTCGCCCCGTTCGAAATCCCTGTTCTTTTATATTGCCCCGCCGGCGATTTTCTAACGGGGTTCGTTTGAGCCGAATACTAATGCCCATCTCCGGAAATTGCAACAAATTTTCAGAAATTAAGTCCCCATACTTTAAACAAACACACGATTTTGCTCCGTATTGAAGCAAAAGCCGGGCACAGCCCAGACAAATCTACCGCCGAATTCATGTATTAAGAAACTGGCATTTTCATGCTCTCGTTTAAGATATTATATATTTCAGGGGCGTTTTAGTTAACCTTAACGTAGAATTTTGTGGTGAATTTACTTAAGTTGCTCCTATGATCCGTATTTGATGTCGCCAACTCCAAATAAACGGAGCGTAAAATAGCTTGTAGTCTTTGTTATCACGGAAAGATGTAAGGGAGCTCGGTTTATTTATCTTTTAGCAACGACCTAAACAACATCAGCAATAGAAGATACATCCGATCTGTTGACGGGAAATACCTATTTTCCATGAATCCCCATCCTCTATTGAGTAAAATGCCTGCGACTTAAATTTCCCGACCGGACTAATCGCATTGAATAACTTCGCACCGAGACACGATAGTAAAAGACTTTTTAGTTTTGATCCAAAAATAAGATTAACACAATTACTGCTGCCTGAGCGATTGCCCCGAGAAAGACCCTCTGTCTTTATAGCCATTTCTTTTTTCTAAAGTAGATTAGCATAATAACCGCTACTACTACCATAGCAAGTAAAGCAACCGGATAGCCCCAATACCAATCGAGCTCGGGCATATTGAATGGACTTTTTTCAGCATTGAAGTTCATCCCGTAAATACCCGCAATAAAGGTCAATGGAATAAATATTGTAGCGATAATCGTCAGAACCTTCATAACCGAATTCATCTTGTTACTAATGCTTGATAGATAGAGATCAACCATTCCGGAAACCATATCCCGGAAGCTTTCTATGGTATCTATAATCTGTATTGTGTGGTCGTAAACATCTCTGAGATATAAACTGGTAGACTCTTTGATGAGTGCCGATTCGGTTCTCTGTAAGCCGCTGATTACCTCTCGCAAAGGCCATACTGATCTGCGCAGAATAATCAATTTTCTTTTCAGCCGATGGATTTGCTGAAGCGTTTGCTCGGTAGGGTCTGTAACCAATTCTTCTTCGAGAGTCTCAATTTTTTCTCCCATTTTCTCCAAAATGGGAAAATAGCTATCAACAATGGCATCTAACAAGGCATATGCAAGATAGTCCGATCCCATTTTGCGAATTCGTCCTTTTGCATTTCTGAGTCTATCTCTAATTTTTTCGAATACGTCACCGACACGTTCCTGGAATGAAATAACAAAATTGGAGCCAAGTACGATGCTTACCTGCTCAGTTTCGATTTTTTGGTTATCACCGTTGTAACTGAGCATTATGAGTACTACAAAGATATACTTTTCAAAATCCTCTAATTTGGGACGTTGTCCGGTATGAAGAATATCTTCAAGAATAAGGGGATGCAGTTCAAATCGCCGACCCAGTTTTTCTATTATCTCTACGTTGTGAAGACCGTCTATATTTATCCACGTTACCGTTGGAGTGTCTTTGAACTTTAGGCATTCCTCGATAGTCGCCACCTGTTTTTCTTCAAAATTCTCTTCGTCATAGTCGAGATAGGTGATCCGCACATTTTCCACCTTCTTCTCGCCAATGTACACCAGAGTCCCCGGTGGCAAACCGGCTTTGTCAGAGATTTTTTTGGCTGGTTTAGTCTTTCTCTTTGACATTTTTCTTTTCTCCTAAACTTCTGACTACATATAAAGGAAAGCTTACCATTTGGCGGAGGCCCTCCACAGACGAGAGAGTTCTTACCTGGCTTCTTGCCTCTGAAAATAGCTCATTCATTACGATTCTTTCTTCGACCTCACCTGTTTCTTTAATCAAGGCTAAACGATGGAGGGCATATATACCAATCAAAAAGGCGATGGCAAAAAAGAAGTCCCATTGCTGAAGATTCAAGGTGGTCAGGGAAAATTCACCCGCCGGACTGGTATATTTCAGCGTCCAAGCCAGTTCTCTGCCGGCAAGGAAGTCCGCAAATTTGCCGCCCAATATGGGAGCTATCCCGGCGGCAATGGAATTGGCTATAGTATTAGTCGCTAAATATGCGGTTGCCTGTCCCTTTGGTGCGAGTTTAAGACTTATATTGCCTGTTGCGAGGGAAACTCCGGCCGATGACAATCCCATTACGATGTGGATGATAATTAAAAGTGGTATGGTCAGTACGTACTTTTCCGGCATTGTTGTAAAGGTCCAGGCAAGTATCGATAGTATAAATAACGGCCCGCTGATAGCTAATACCGACTTGTTGCTGAAACGGTCTGTGTATTTGCCCCAGATTTTGATGAACAGGAAGTTCATGACCTGGCTGACAATGGAAAGACCAATGATAAAAGACATACTTAATCCCAGTCTTTTGAGCATATAGACCATAAAGAAAGGCCCGGCCAGATTGACCGCAAAGTTCCAGGAGCACATGAAGGCTATGAGGTTTCTGAAGTTTACGTCCTTAAACGGCTGAGAAAGAACGTGCAATATCTTCTGCCTTTCTGCAACCTGCGGCATTTTAATCTCCGGCGTTTTTGCCAGAAAGTAAAGACCGAGCACTCCCGCTATGAAGCCGGCCAGAAACAAAATTGAATAGCCGGCCAATTCCCGATCGGCGAATTGTTTTTTCCAAAAATCCAGATACACCGCGGCCAGAATACTCAAAGCAATGCCAACTCCGGTAGATATTCGCATCCTTTTGGAAAAGAAGGACCCCATGATTTTTTCCGGGATCAAATCCCTCATCCACGAATTCCAACTGCACCCTGAAATCGCGCCAAAAGCGGAAACCGCCGTAAGCAAGACAAGCAGAACTGTGATGGCAATCCTGGCGGGGAATATGAAGGGGCTAAGAGCGATAATCAGCCAGCAAATCCGGCTCAATCCTGCGGCGACAACCGTAATCAGCCTTCTGTTGCGTATCTTTTCGACGATAAATATTGACGGAAGCTGAAGTAATTGTGAAAGTGGGCCGATTGCCGCCAATAAACCTATGACCAGATTAGATGCTCCGAGCTTAACTGCAAAAGCCACCAGAAAGGCACCGCCGGTTAATATCCCCATTGCCTGAGAAGCGACGCCGTCTTTGATAATATTCGTTAGTGCTGATTGAACCTGGTCTTTGCTGAGTGTTTCTTCCGCCTTGAATAACATGGATATCACCTCCGTATTCTAAGCCGTAACATCCAAATTCCTAAAGATACGTTAACAAAGAGTATAGCACTTACACAAGAAATTTTTTTCGGTTATTGATGGCCGGCAATCGGAAGTTGTTCAAATTCAAGCTTGCCAGGCTCTCTGAATTAATTCTCGGCTATAGCTGCAAACTGTTCCCGCTCGCAGCCGATTCTCAAAAAATCAGATATTGTCTCGCTTTTTCCAGCCTGACTCCGACCCTGCCCACATCTTCTATAGAGTGAATACGTCGGTGTTTCCTAATTTCCAGAATCCGCTTAACCGTAACCGGACCGAGCCCGGGCACTCTGAGCAATGAAAACCCCGATGTATGATTTACATTCACGGGGAAAAATTCCGGATGCTTTTTCGCCCATGCCTCTTTTGGATCTATTGTCAGCGACAGATTGCCGTTATCTTCAAAGATAATATCCGATTCGACGAACCGGTATTTGCGCATCAGAAAGTCCACCTGATACAGCCGGTGCTCTCGCATAAGAATATCCGTTTTGCTTTCCGGCTCAACCTGCTCTGCGGCGATAGATTCGTCCCCCAAGCCTCTTTGATAGGCGCTGAAATATATCCTGTGCATCTTTAATCGCTCATATAGGCCATTCATATACTTCACGATTTCCGCATCTTGCTCCCCGGCGGCCCCAACGATGAACTGTGTTGTCTGTTTTACCCTTTCGTATCGGGTGCCTCGTCCGGTCAGTTTGCTGATGAGCTTGATTGGTTCAATAATATCCCGGATATATTTTTTCTTCTGTGATAGTTTGGCCAGATTCTTCTCGCCCGGCGTTTCGATATTCAGTGATACGGCACTTGCCAGCGAAACAGCCTCTTGAACCGCCGCATCGCTGGCACCTGGGATAATCTTCAGGTGAATATAGCCCCTGAATCCATGTCTTTTCCGCAGCAAACGCGACACGCCGTTGAGCCTGTCCATGGTCGCATCGGGCGAGCCCAAAACGCCCGAACTGAGGAACAGCCCGAAGACTTTTCGCTGATTGTAATAGTCCAGAAAAACCTTCGCTGTCTCCTCCGGCGACAGACTGACCCTGCGAACGTCCATTTGCTCTCTAAGCGGGCAGTACTTACAATCGTTCGTGCATACGTTTGAGGTCAGCGTCTTGAAAAGCACGCTACTGCCGCCGTTTGGAAGTGTGACCGGATATATCCATTTGCCTTCGGCGGTTCGCCGGCGGTGTTCGTCCTTGCTCGTGCCACAGGCGCAGGCAAGGTCGTATTGCGCATCGGCACTTAGTATCTCCAGCTTCTCCTGTGTACCGGGCCTCGATATGATGCCGACCATTTTCTTTACCTTCGCAGTCTAATCCCTAACTTGCTGTTTTTGCTCTCTGGTTTCGTTTTATATACGACTTTAGCCAGTAATGCAAAGACTACAAGCCAGATTACAAAAAGTAAAGGCGCAGCATCCAGAAGAATACCCATAAAAAGAAAAATAACGGCAAGAACAGCAACAACCATTACCGAGAAAAGCAACGGTCCGGCGAGTTTTCCAGTTGTTTGTTTAATTTCCGATTGCCGAGCCTCATCCCATTTTCTCAGAACCGATTTGGCACCTGCTGATTCCTCCGTCGGTACCGTAACGCTGATTAAGTAAGTTGCTTTTCCGGCTCCACTTAGAACTGCGGCTGAACTCGGATTCTCCAGCGTTGCAGGATGAAATCCTTCCTTCCGAAGCAGCCCGACCACGGTCTGCAGCGACTCGGGATTAGCCTTATAGATAACCACCATATCCATATAGTTTGACAAAGTTTAATGACTAACTGTTGTAGCCATAAGGGTCGGCATGATACAGGCCACCATAACCGCCGCCTGCATGGCCTGGATGGCTTCAGTCGCGGCCTTTCCCGTTATCTCGCCGTTAACGATTTGCTTGATACGGGCTTTGCGGCCTTTCAGCTTCTTTTTATCGAAGACTACTTTCAGAAGGCCCGTACTGTTGGCTAATGACAACAGGACAACAGTGCGGGGATCAATGTCTCTGGTATCGGTGAAGATGGCATGTTCCAGCCGTTTAATCAGTTCCCTTTCAGGCCCTGGATTGACTTCCGGGTATATTTTTCGTGTGAAGATCAGCAGGACTTTGTCTTCGTCGGCCCGAAGAATGCCGCGTCTGCACAGTTGCCGGGCCACGCGATGTTTGAGGTTCTTTACCCCGGAAAACCGCGATACCCACGTCTGGAGTACGGCGCGTCTTTTCGCACTGCTGACTTTTTCGAGGCATTCGTCAATCAACGGCTCGCCGAGAGGAGTCGGGCTGAAAAGGTTGACCAGCTTTCTCTTGCCGGACTGCTCAACCTCGATACGCTTGCTCAATAGCAGCTCAGCCAGCAGCGCTGCGCCGATTGCGTACTGGTACATCGTCCCCGAAGCAATAGTACCTTCCTCATCCCGCAGGGCCAGCAGCAATATCTCTTCGTGAAGAAACAGTTTTTTCTGCATTTTATTATCCAGTCTCCGTCTGGCCGACAGCTTCGGTCCGGTCTTTTATCACTGACGATGCCGCCTTAATCATGCCTGCTATGTCGGAAAGATCCGAAGGAATTATAATTGAGTTGTTGGTCTTTGCGAGTTTGCCGAATTCGTCCAGATATTGTTCCGCGATCCGCAGGTTTACCGCGTTGACTCCACCTTTTTCGTTTATGGCCTTGGCGATTTCCCGTATTCCGTTCGCGGTCGCCTCGGCGACTTTCAGAATTTCAATAGCCCGGCCTTCGGCCTCATTAATTCGCCTTTGCTTTTCACCTTCCGAGCGGGCAATCATCTCCTGCCTGTCGCCCTCGGCCCGGTTGATCTTTGCCTGCCTGTCACCTTCCGACTCAGCAATAGTTGCTCGCTTTTCCCGCGTAGCCCTCATTTGCTTTTCCATCGCGTCTTTGATGCTCTGGGGCGGCAGGATATTCTTTACC
>Ga0180433_10000558_pt1 | contig 63689 bp, 53 predicted proteins | sample SS_ome_8_FD_132980 | JGI IMG/M metagenome (GOLD analysis project Ga0180433, IMG submission 132980) | Hypersaline lake sediment archaeal communities from the Salton Sea, California, USA - SS_1_D_1 metaG | ecosystem: Environmental > Aquatic > Non-marine Saline and Alkaline > Hypersaline >... | reverse complement strand
TGGTCGGTTTCCGGATTCCCCGGTCCGATGGCCGTATGTCTCTGAGGATCCCTTGTTGTAACGGAACCGCGAAAGAAGGGGACGGTGGAAATTGCATGCCCGGCAGAATGTGGTATAATTCAGTTGAATTTCCGGAGGTAACCATGACCAAAACCAAAATCATCCCCGGCCTGCTGGTGTTGCTGTTTTTCTGCTGCCTGGCCTTGCCCCAGGAAGAGGAAAAACCCTACCAGCGCCCCCTGTTCATCCGGGCCACCCTCTATCCCACCTTCAGCCTGGCCCGGTACGATTACAATATCGATCGGAACAAAGTGGAACTGCGGGTGTACCTGAACCTACGGGACGGCCGCCGGGACGGACCGGTGATTCCGGATGCCCGGGTGGCGGTCAACGACGAGACCGTTCCCTTCGATGAACAGGAAAAGGATTACCGGAAACGGATCGAAATCATACCGGAAGCCTGGCCCACCCGGGCGGACCTGTCCATCGAGACCAACGATGGCCGCCGCTTGTCCCAGTCCTTCGATTTTCCCGGATGGCTGCTTCTGGATAGCCCGCCCCCCCAGATCCTTTCCGCACAAAAGGACCTGCCGATCACCTGGACCTTTACCGGGTATCCCTTCGAGGTGACCCTTCATGCCTATGATTTTAAAACCGGTAGGGAAATCGCCGTTCAGCGGAAGATTCCGCCGGAAGGCTGGGTGATCCCCGGCGACCGACTGCCCGATAATACGATCCTGAGGGTGTGGATCACTCCGGACTGGTTCTATAAAAAGTACCTCCGGGACGAGGGAGCGGTACGGGGATCGGAAATCAACATCATCCCCTGGAGCCAGACCTTTCTGCGCACCCGTTTTTCCCAACCTGCCCGGGAGGAAGGGCCGTGAGGAGCGTTACCGGGCTTCTGCTGATCGTCCTGCTGGGATTGACGGCCGGGCTGACGGCCGACCAACCCGACTCCCGGGCTTTGGAACCGGCTCCCCGGGTATACCTGGACCTGGAGCGGCGGCAAATCGATGAAAACTACATCAAGGAGGAGATTACCTTCGTTAATTACGTCCGGGACCGCCAGAGCGCCGATATTCACCTGATCATCACCCGCCGGCAGACCGGCAGCGGGGGCGAAGAGTACAGTATCCGCTACCTGGGCCTGGGAGAAAACAAAGGGCGGAACAGCCAGTTAAAGTTTTACGCCGGGTCCACCGATACCGAGGATCAGGTTCGACGGGGACTGGTCAAGAAGATCAAGCAGGGGCTGATCCCCTACATTTCCGATACCCCCATGGCCGAGTATATCTCCATATCCTATGAGCAGAACGGCCGTCCGGTCACCTCTCAACCTGCCCGGGACCGGTGGGATCACTGGTCCTTCCGGATCGGCCTGGACGGGGAGATGTACTCCCAGGACCTCGAGGAGGCCTATGAGTACTCCCTTTTTCTCTCCGCCAGCCGGGTGACCAAGGATTCCAAGATCCGGCTCTGGGGATTCATGGAGAACGAGAAGAGCACCTATACCGTTGAAGAGGAGGAGGGGGTGTTTGAAGATTACGTTTCCGAGATCCGCCGGAGGATGTTTTTCGCCAGTTACATCCGCAGTATCAGCCCCCACTGGTCCGCCGGGGGATTTTTTGACGTCTTTTCCTCCACCTATGACAATGCCAGGGTATACTATACCTTCGGGGCCGGGATTGAACACAACCTTTTTTCCTATGAAGATTACACCAAGCGGGAATTCAGAATCCAGTACCGATTGGAATATATGCTGCGGGAATATTACGAGCTGACCATCTATAATCTCCTGGAGGAGAACCGCATGCGGCAGCGGCTGACCCTGCTGCTGGCCTTCAAGGAGGCCTGGGGATCGGTGGCCCTGCAGTTGACCGGGCTGACCTATCTTCACGACATCTCCAAGAACAACCTGCGGGCGGATACCGAGATCCGCATGAATGTGGTCAAGGGGTTGAGTTTTGATCTCAATGCCGGGTATTCCCGGGTTCGGGACCAGCTCTCCCTTCCCCAGGAAGGGGCATCCAAGGACGAGGTGCTGCTTCAGCTCCAGGAACTGGCCACCGGCTATGATTTCGAGATCCGGGTGGGGCTCAGTTTCCAGTTCGGCACTATCTACAGCAACATTGTCAATCCCCGTTTCGATGTGCCCCGACGGCACCGGTAAGCCCGGAGACTTTTGATAGAAAAGGCGGTCCAGGGATGAAGAGGGAAGATTATTTCCGGGACCCCGCCTTTGAAGAGGCCCTGCGGGATCTCCTCCAAATCCCAAAAAATCCCAGGCCCCTGGACCCGGCCCGGGCGGCCCTGTTGATCCTGGATATGCAGGATTACTTCCTGGATCCGGCCTCCCATGCTTTTGTTCCGTCGGCAAAGAACATTCGATCCGGTCTTCTGGATCTGCAGACCGTCTTTCAGGACCGTAATTTACCGGTGATCCTCACCCGGCATCTCAACCGCCCGGGCCAGGCACCCAACATGGAGAAGTGGTGGCGGGATATCATCCGGCCGGATCATCCCCTTTCCCGACTGGCCCCTCCCTTCGGGCAGGAGGGAACACGGGTGATCACCAAGAGCCAGTACGACGCCTTTTTTCAGACCGGCCTGGAAAATGAGCTGAAAAACGGCCGGATCTCCCAGCTGGTGATCGGGGGGGTGATGACCCATCTTTGCTGTGACACCACTGCCCGATCGGCTTTTATGCGGGGGTTTGAGGTGTTCTTCCTGGCCGACGGAACGGCCACCTATCACCGGGATTTTCATCTCGCCGCCCTGCGCAGTTTGGCCCACGGTTTCTGCGTGCTGACCACCTGCCGCCGGATCCGGGAACAGGTGGAGGTTTTTTGAAGGCCACGTCCTGTCCCGTGGTCATCGTCGGCGCCGGGCCGGGAGGTTGCGCCTGCGCCCTGCAGTTGCAGCGCTACGGACACCAGTTCCTCCTCCTGGAAAAGAACCGAATCGGGGGGCTGGCGGTCAATGCCCGCCGGATCGAGAACCTGGTGGGAATGCCCGGGGGGATCAGCGGCAGACAATTCTGCGAGCGCATGGGACGGCAACTAAAGGAGGCCGGGATCCGGGTGATTTTCCAGGAGGTGCTGCAGGTGGAAAGGGAATCCCGCAGGGATGATTTTGACATCCGCACCGCCGACCATATCTTTCGGGCCCGGTCGCTGGTCCTGGCCACCGGTTCCCGCCCCCGCTGGCCCGGGGTTGCCCGCCCGGAAATTCACGAAAGAATTTTTTCCGATCTTGAAGGGCTCGGAGAGCGGCGGGGAGAGGAAATTGCGGTGATGGGGGGAGGGGACCTGGCCTTCGATTACGCCCTCTCACTGGCCGGGACCAACCGGGTGATCCTGCTGGCTCGACGGTCCGCCTTTCCCGCTCTGCCGCTCCTGGTCCGGGAAGCCCGGGCGCATCCCCGGATCGAACTGCTGGCGCCGGCGGAGGTGAGAAGCCTGGACCGAGTGGACGGCGGACTCAGGATCCATCTGGCTGGCCGAGAAGATCCCCTCCAAGTGGATTGCCTCCTGGTGGCAGTGGGCCGGGAACCGGATCAGGAAATTTTGCCCCCCGGAATGGCCGGGGAAAAAGAGAATAACAGACGGGAACCACGGCTTTTCATTGTGGGAGACGCACGGAATCCTTACCTTCGGCAGATCAGCATCGCCGCCGGGGACGGCCTGCGGGCGGCCATGATCCTTCACCGGCAGTGGGACGAGGTTTTGGCATGGAAGTAATCATGCAGACCCCCCCCAATCCGGTGGCCACGGTCAGTATACTGCGTATGCGACGGCGTCACTTGGTGGAGTGTGTCCAGTCCATCCAGCCTCCCTTTTCCCGCCGGGAGAAATGGATCCTGATGATCTCCACACTTTTTGGCTGTCCCGTGGGATGCCCCATGTGCGATGCCGGGGGGAATTATGCCGGGATCCTGAGCGTCGAGGAGATGGCAACCCAGATCGATCACCTGGTCCGGGGAATCTTCCCCGACGGCCGGGTACGGGTCAGTCGGTTTAAAATCCAGTTCGCCCGGATGGGGGAACCTGCTCTCAACCACCATGTGTTGGAACTGCTGGAACAGTTGCCCGATCGAGTACGATGCACCGGGGCCCTGATTCCATCCCTGTCCACTGTGGCCCCCGAGGGCCGGGAAGGGTTTTTTCGGCGGCTGGTTCAAATCAAAAACCGTCTCTATTCAGACGGCAATTTTCAGTTGCAGTTTTCCCTCCATTCCACCGATTCCGCTCAGCGGGACCGGATGATCCCGGTAAAGAAATGGGACTTCGATCAAATCGCCCGCTATGGAAAGGAGTTTTACCGTCCCGGGGACCGGAAAATCACTCTCAATTTCGCCTGGGGCAGGGGACAGGTCCTGGATCCGGAGGTGATCGCTGCATATTTTGATCCCCGCTGTTTTCTGATTAAAATCACCCCGGTCAATCCCACCGTCCGGGCCCGAAAAAACCGGGTGGAAAACCTGATCGAGAGTCGCAATCAGGCGGAGCGGCTGGGACCGATAAGGGATTTGAAGAGAGCCGGTTACCGGGTAATCATCAGCATCGGAGAACGCGAGGAAAACCGGATCGGCAGCAACTGCGGCCAGTATATCCGGCAATTCCTCCGCTCCGGTTCCGCCCCTGAGGGCGCCTATACCTATCAGAAAGTAGAGTAATGGATACTCTCGATCCCTCTCGCCTCGATTCATCCGATTTTGACAATTTTGGGAAAATTTTCTATGATATCCGATGATCGCAAAATCTTCCCCAGGGCCTTACCTGATCGTATTCGAGGGAATCGATGGCAGCGGAAAAACCACCCAGTCCCGACGGCTGGCGGATCACCTGATTGATAAAGGATCCCCCGTACGTTGCTTTCGGGAGCCCTCCGACAGTCCCTGGGGGAAAAGAATCCGGAAGATGGCACGGGAGCCGGGATCCTTGTCTCCCGAGGCCGAACTGGACCTCTTCGTCCGGGACCGGAGATGGAACATCCGACATCACATTTGCCCTGCCCTAAAAGAGGGCCAGAACGTGATTCAGGACCGCTACTTTTATTCCACCGCCGCCTACCAGGGGGCCCGGGGATTCGATTACCGGCGAATTCTCCGGGATCATCGCCAGTTTGCCCCCCTTCCTGATCTGGTGTTGTACATCGATGTGCCGGTCCGGACCGGTCTGGGCCGGATCGCCCGACATCGTTCCCGCCGGGAAGAACTGTTCGAACAGGAGCATTTCCTTGAGCGGGTCCGGGAGATATACCGGAAGCTGGAGGATCCCGCCCTGGTGACCATCGACGGGATTCCCGGTGAAGCGCAGGTGTTTGCGGGTGTACTGGAGGCGGTTGCCCGAGCGCTTCCCACGCTCGTGGAGTCCCGGTAAAATCGATATTTTCCTTGGCACCGATGGCAAATGTCACTATAATATGGGGAGAGAAGATCAACAGGAGCCGATTATGAAAACCAGTTTAAGGGGAATTCTGTTGGGTTTGGTAGTGATGGCCCCGGGGTGGGGGGTGGCCGGTGAATTGCTGCTGAAGGTACCGGTCCGGGTTTTCCACCGGGATCAGCCGGTGACGGGCCTGCAAAAGGCGGATTTCTCCCTCAATATCAATGGCCGGGAGCGCGTGATCCGGGAATTGTTACCAAAAAGCCGGAACGTCAGGGATTTTGAAGGGGACCGGAATTTTATCCTCAAGTTCAATACCACCAGCTACCTTCCATCCTTTGATTCGGTTTTTCGTTACCTGCTGGATGAGGTGCTGGGGGAAGGGGATCGCCTGACCATCTGGACGCCGGTGGACACCATTCAGCCCATCGACCTGAACCGGGAGCGGGAGGAGATACTGGAAGGGCTCCGGAAAACCCTGCGGGAGGATATCATCAGTTACCGGTCGATCCGCAACATCGATCTGAGCGAGTTGGAAAGCCGGCTCCCGTCAGATTTTGGCAGTATGGATGGGAATACCACCCGCACCGTGGCCTCCATGCTCCGCAATTTCAAGGTACCCTTCCAGAGCTTTCTCAGCCGGTACTCGATTCCCCGGATCCAGCCCTACGCCCGCCTGGGTTCCATGTTGAGCGATGACGACGGCTACCACCTGCTGATCGATTTTCAACAGATCAATATGATCCCTTTTATCGCAAGGCTGGAGAAAATTTTCCGGGAACTGCAGGACTACATCAGCGGCCTGTCGCCGGAAAAACAGGTAGAAGAGCGGCACAACCTGCAGACAATCCGGGAAATACGAAACCTGATGGTATTTGAGAACCGGTATCCCCGCCAGGACATCATGACGGTCTTTTCCTCCCTCAACCTCAATTACCATACGGTGCTGTTCATCAATCAGAATTACGGCAGCGCCACCCGGACTGCCAATTTTTCTGATTTTACTTCTCTTCTGGGGGAATTGTCCCGGCAGACCGGCGGACTTTCCCTCGATACGGCGGATTTTCTGGCGGCCATGCAAAGGATCTGCGACCATCGGGACCGTTTTTACCAGCTGGTATATGCCTTCGATGGAAAAGTGGAGGACAAGAACCTGGTGATCGATTTGGTATCCCATCACCCCGCACAGCTTTTTTACCGGTCCCGGTTTTTGCAGCAGGAGATGTCGATCCTTGCCCGCTATGCCCAGCAGCCGCAGTTAAAAATCACCGGCTTTTTCTGCCGGAATCTCCGGCTGGGGTTCGAGTTGCAGGATTACGAAATCGGCGGGGAACTGGAGGCGGGGATCATCCAGGTGGAAGTGAAACTCTTTGACAATCAGAACAATCTCGCATGGAGTACCCAGAACACTTTAAAAGCCGATACCCAGAGAATCTCCATCAAAGGCATTCCCCTGCCCTCCGGACTTCGGGGGGCCTACAAGGTTCAGATCATCGCCCGGGACCTGTTGACCCAAAAACAGGCGGAATTTTCCGATTATATACAAATTGAGCACTAAGAATCGGGGCGGGGACGGTGCTTGTATTTTTGTATAATTCAAAATAATTAACCGAATCAAATGTAATGAGAAGAGCAAGGGTAACTTATCAGGGGGCATTCCATCATGCGGTGAACCGTGGCCATGGCGGATTGCCGATTTTTTCCGACAAGGAGGATAAGGCCGTATTTCTGCAAATCATGGACGAAGCGGCCCGGGTTTACCGTATTCGGATTTTTGCCTACTGCATCATGGATAGTCACTACCATCTGGTTTTGCAGAACAGTTCCGGCCGGATGTCGGAATTTTTCAAGAAACTGAATGGGCATTATGGAACCCTGTACAGAAAACAACATTCGGGTGCCGGTTATGTATTCCAGAACCGATACAGATCCAGGATCATTCAAGACGATTCGTACCTCATCCAGGTGATCGGATATGTCCTGAACAATCCGGTCCGGGCTGGTCTGGTAAAGGATTTTTTGGATTACCCCTGGTCCAGTGCAGCGCATTATTTTCGCAGGGGCCGGAATCCATATTTAAACAATGAATTCGTGGAATCCCTGTACGGGTCATTTACCGATATGCTCCGGCAGGTTCGGGGGGTCACCATGGAAAACCTGCCTTCCATCAATACCCGCTATGGCGAAATTATCGGAGGACCTGGTTTTGTTCTGGAATCGCTGGAGAGATTTGATCGGCGACAACCTGGAGAACGGGTGGAAGAATATCAGAGGATTGATGATCACAATTATGACCCGGTGGAGAAGGTGTTTTATGAGTTTCATCGTAAGTATGGTATTAAGCCTTCAGATCTTGACACCAGGGGATCAGGGGGAAAACGGTTACGAGGTATTTTGCTGGTTTATCTGAGAGAGCGGGCGGGATTAACCTACAGGGAAATTTCACGAATCCCGATATTCCGTGATTTAAAGTCCAGCTCTTTGGGGTGGGTATACAAGAAAGCCAAAATGGGGGCAGGAACATGAAGATACAAAAATACAAGCACCGTCCCTACTATAAGGGGGGGTGGTAGTGGATGGATAGGTAAAGCCAGCGGCCGGTGGTTAAGACCCCGGGAATTTCTTCGATCCGGGTATCCAGGAGGTTGTCCCCTGAAAGTTTCACCCGCCATTTTTCCCCGAGCTGGTATTCCAGGATGACGTCCAAAAAATGTCCCCGCTGCCGGGTGTGAAAGATTCCCTTGTAGCCGTAGCGTCCGGAAAGGAAAAGATGACGGGCGAGCCGGTATCGAAGATTGAGGCGGATTTGTCGATCGGGAAACCGCAAGCCGTACTTGGATACCGGGGGAAGGTCCTCAGAGGGGGATAGGATGCGCTCCAGGATGGTGTGAACCGCAAATCGTTCCCGTTGATACCGGTGGGTAAATTCCAAACCCCAGATGGCGTTTTGGGGAAGGTTGACCGCCTGCCAGAAAAGGGGCTTTGCAGTGGAAATCCAGTCGATCAGATTGCGATGCCAACGGTGAAAGGCGGTAAACTGCAGTGTATGGCGACCGGAAACCCAGGCGAGGGCCGACTCCAGGTTCAGGCTTTTTTCCGGTTCCAGCAGGGGATTTGCGGAATTCACCGGCGATTGATAGTACAGCTCGGTAAAGGAAGGGTACCGGTAGGTGTGGCTGATTCCTCCCCGCAGCCGGAGATGGGGATTAAGGGGCCATAGAAATCCTCCGTGAAAGCTGAAGCGGGGCCGATCCGAGTAGAATTCCAGCCGCCCGCCCAGATCAAGGGCCGGTGACCGGGGAGTTTTCTGCCGGGATAAATTCGCAAACAACGCGGGGATTTTTCGTTGATGAAAACCCATGGCTTCGCTGTCCATGTTTTGAGAACGGTATTCCGCTCCCATCACCAGCCGCAGGGAAGGGGGGCGGAAGGTCATGCTGAAGCCGACCCGTTCTTCCCGGGTATAACTGTGATTCTGAAAAATTTCCGGCCGGGTTCGGTCCAGCAGAAAATGGTCGGTATGCCATTGCAGCGAGGTTTTAAGGTTCAGGGTGATCCCGACCAACTGCTGTTGAAAATGTCCCTGAAAAAATCCGCTGCCGGTTTCTTCCCGGGAGGGATAGGGGCCGTAAAATCCCTGAGCTCCAAAATCTTTCCGCTGATAACCGGCAAAAAAATCGGCAGAAGATGCTTCTTTCCGGTAATGGAGACCGGCATTGAAGGACAGGGCGTCCAGTTCCCGCCCGGGGTAGAATCCACGGGTGTCGCGTTTTTCCAACGAAATTCGACTGGAGATCGAACCCGCAAGCCCCCCGGCGGCCACCCGGCTGCGAAACAGTGCGTTTTCCCCGCCGCTGAGGGTAAAGGAAAGTTTTTCGGATTGTTTCAATATGATATTGATGGCACCGGCAAAGGCCCCGGAAGCGTAGACAGAATGGCCTCCCTTCAGCACTTCGATCCGTTGGATATCCTCAAGGGAAAAGGGAAGATCGGTGTTGAAATGGCCGGTCTGGGGATTGTTGAAGGGAATCCCGTTGACCAGGACCAGGGTCTGCTGGAAATTTCCTCCCCTCATGGAGAGGTCGAAGGAACTGTCAAGGGAGCCCCGCCGGCTGACATTGACCGATTCCAGTATTTGAAACAGCTGAGAGAGATCACCGACACCCAGCTCCCGGATTTCTTCATCGGTGATGATCTGAATATTTACCGATGGAAGGGGAAATGAATAGAGGATTCCGTGAATGGTGAGTTTTTCCACCACATCCTGACCGGCCAAAAAAACCGGCATTAGCAGCAGCAGGAACGTGATCCCCGGCAACCGGATGGGCGGCAATGTTCTCCTCCTTTCAGTCAATACCTCTGGTAAAGGGAACCATTGTAACACCTTCGCAGGGGGTTGTCCAAGTTTACGCCTCCGGCAGGACCATTCCGGCCGTCGTCGTCGTACCCCATTCAACGGCCGGGCTCAACCGTTTTCTGCGCGCCGCTTACCGTGCGGAACCGACCTTCTACCCGGTTTCTTCCGCTTTGTGCTCCCGGGTCCGGGTGGATTTCAACATGGACACCACCAGGGCGGCGGTGGCGTGGAAGAATACCAGGGTATAGCCGGTGGGATAGTCCGCCAGGTACGAAACCGAGATCGAGATCACGTTGATGACAAAACCGATGATCCAGGCGTAAATCACCAGGCGGCCCTTTCGAAACAGAATCATGGCAATCAGGGCCGGAGAGATCAGCAGGGAGAAGATCACCAGCACTCCCGCCAGTTTCACCGAACTGGTCACGGTCACCGCGAAGGTGAGAAAAAACAGGACCTCCCGGACAAATCCCCGGGCCTTGCGCATCACCATGACGATAAAAATGCCCAGCAACGCGTAGAGAAGGGCGGTATAGTAGATCTTGCTTCTCTGGGTGAAGAGGATATCGGCGGCCATGAGGTCATGGAATTTTTCCATCCCGTGGGCCGAGTTGGTCAGCAGGATGAATACCGCCGAAACCCCGAAGGCATAGACCAGGCCGATGAAAGCCTCCAGGTGTTTCACCCGGCGGGTGGCCATCGAGATCAGCATCCCGCCCACCAGGGCGAAGGCCAGGGATACCAGGTAATTTTCCCGGCCGAAGATCATCAGGGCCACGGCCGTACCGAAGGCCGCCATCTGACCGATGGCCAGGTCGGTGAATATGATGCCGCGGCGGATAATTTCCAGACCGAAGTAGGAATGGATACCCAGCAGCACCAGGGAAAGGAGGAAGGGTGGATAGAGGATGTCCAGAATCTGCAGCAGGTTCATCGGGTCAGTCGCTCCACCATGACGTCGAAGAGAGAGAAGATATCCTCGGCCTCCTTGACCGCCCCCACATCATGGGGCATGATGATGACCGGGGTACCGGTTTTCCCGCCGATCATCCGGGAGCATTTAATGGAGTGGTAGACATCATGAAGAATGGCGGTGACCGGGGTTTTGTTCAGGCGGTTGATCAGTTCCAGGGTATGGCGGGAGGTGGGGGGGATTCCGGGGAGGGGTTCCACCGTACCGGTAATTTCCAGACCGAAATGAAGGAGGAAATAATCCTGGTTTTTATGGAACTCGATGTACCGGTTTCCCTTCAGGGGCGCCATCGCCCGGTCCCAGCGCGCTTTGTGTTCCTGCCAACGGGTCGTAAATTGTTCGTAGAGGCGGGCATAATGGGATTGGTGATCCGGGTCGATCTCGCAGAGTTTTCGATGGATGGCCCGGGCGATGGGCGGGATGTTCTGGGGCCCCAGGTAGAAATGGGGATTGCCGGCGGGATGGATATCCCCCTGGGCCCGGGACACGCTGTCTGGGACCTGTATCAATTCGACGTAATTGGAGAGATCTAAAAATCCTTTCTTGGACGGCATAATGCGGGGGTTGTTGGCCTGCCTCAACACCGAGGGCAGCCAGCCGATCTCCAGCTGGGCGCCGTTCATGATCAGCAGGTCCGCCGTACGGGCGATGGCGATCAGGGAGGGCTTGGGAATGATGACATGGGGATCCCACTTGCCATTGGTCATGCTCTGGACCGTGACCCGGTCGCCTCCCAGTTTTTCGGTAAGATCCCGAATGTACTGGTAGGTCCCCACCACCTTCAGGCGGGCAGACAGCAACGGCAGGGTCAGCAACAGGATGACGAATGCAACGATGGATATCTTTTTCATGGAAGTTCTCCTAATGTCAGAATTTATGGGCCCCGTGGGCGCCGATGGCCAGGTTGACATGGATGAAAAATTCATGCAGGTCGAAGGCCCGGTTCTCCAGGGTACGGGACCGGTTGAAATTGTATTGCAGCCGCAGGCGGGAAAATTCGCTGGGATTGAATTCCAGCATTCCCGATAACTTGAGGGGGTGATCCGGGAGGAATCTGGAATCGGGGAAGAGGGGATTCAGATGCAGGTCATCGACCTGCAGCAGTCGGTCGACGCGCAGGCCGGTGCGCCACCGCCGGTTGAACCGGAAGACCAGCTCGGCGTACAGACCCGAGTGGGACTGGTCCAGGGCCTGCACCGGAATCTGGTTATCGGAAAAGATCTTGTCCCCTGATATCTTACGGTGAAAGTATTCAAACTGAAAATTCAGATAGCGATAGGAATCCAGCAGGTATTTAAGGGTAAGGTCAAGGGCAATGATCCGGCTGTCGGCGGTGATACCGAAATCTCCCGGGGACTGAAGGCGGTGAATATCCCCCAGGGCCAGACCCGCCCCGTACAGGGCAATCAGGTTGCCGGATTCAAAGGAGGATTTTACGAAGAAGACGCTGAGGGGGCGGGCGGTTTTTTCCCAGACCTTCTCTTTCAGCGTAAAATCCTCGTTTTGAAAGGAATGGGCGTTTTCTCCTTTCAGGATCTCCACTCCCACGGACAGGTACGTGGCCAGGGGAGCCAGCCAGTTGAGTTGAAATCCCAGTTCGTTGAGGTTGCCTTCTCCGAAAAGGGCATGGTAGATCAAGGGGGGGTCGGAAAAATTCCAGACATGATCGTGCAGGGAATTCAACCGGCCCAGGGAGCTGAGGAATTTCCCGATTTTCAACTGGAATCCGGCCGGAAGGGATCGGGTCTTCAGGTAGGCTTCCTCGATGGCGAATTCTCCCTCTTTAATATGGAAGGTACTGAAAAGATCGAAGAACGGGTCCACCACCGACTGGATGGCCAGTTCAAAGTAATTAAGATTGAACCCCCGCGGCGAGAATTCCTCGTTCCCGAGGGTGATTCCCGGCAGGGACAGGGATTGGAAATCCCGGTCTGAGATATTGCGAAACTGACAGGAAAAGTCCAGGATGGCGGATATGTTGGGCACGAATTGGGCCTGGGAGAATGGGGAAGATATTTTCTGACCATACCCGGGTGCGGGCGCTGAAAGCAGCACGAAGGCGAGTAAAACCACTGTGCCAGGATATTTTAACTGCATGATGTTTCCCTCCTTAGGGGCGGTGCCCCTGAATTTTGATTTGGAAGTGTTCAGATAGAAGGGATGGTGGGGGAACCCCGGGTGGTGATGGGGCCGCGGAAGGGGGGCTTGGCGCAGCGGGCCCGGTTTCTTGTCCAGGTATAGTGAAGCCGCACCAGGACGAAAACCAGTATGACCATGGCCAGCCAGAGGGCGAAAAGGGAATTCTCCAGTTTGCAGAATATGCAGTCCGGGTGGGAGTCCAGATCGGAGTGAACATGGGAAATCGAGTGGAGAATGGAAACGTTCAGGATCAGCAGAAGGACTGCCGTGAACAGCAGTGACCGGATAAACAATCGGTTACGAATCATGGTCAGGTAAACATTTTAATGAAACCGGTGGACATTGTCAAGTAAACCGGGGGCGCCGGAGTGGTTGTTGACAAAATAATTGATCCGTGCGAAAATTTTCATCAAAGACCATGTTCATCAACCACACAGCCAGGGAAGTAACGGCCAAGATCGTGTATTACGGTCCGGGATTAAGCGGCAAGACCACCAATCTGCAATACATTTTTTCAGTCACCAACGACAACAGCCGGGGCAAACTGGTCAGTATCGAGACCAATATCGAACGGACCCTCTTTTTCGATCTGCTGCCCATCAACGTGGGATTGATCAAGGGGTATCGGGCCAAGTTCCAGCTGTACACCGTTCCGGGGCAGGTTTTTTACAACGCCACCCGGAAGATGGTTCTCAAGGGAGTGGACGGGATCGTTTTCGTGGCCGATTCCCAGACCCTGATGGAACAGTCCAACATCGACAGCATGAAAAACCTGGAGGAGAACCTGCGGGAATACGACAAGAAAATTGAGGACCTGCCTTTCGTGATCCAGTACAACAAGCGGGATCTGTCCCACATCTACTCCCTGGACAAACTCAACCACAAGTTGAATCCCGGAGACCGGTACGACTACTTTGAGTCCATCGCCATCGAGGGCAAGGGAGTGGTGGAAACCCTGCGGAAGATCACCGGTCTTACCCTGCTGGAAATTAAGGAAACCATCGATTCCGAACCGGCCAATACCGCCAAAGACTTTTCCATCGATTTCGACCTGAACCGGAAAAGGAGCATCATCAAAAAGGATGATCTTCCCATCAAAAAGATGTCCTACGAGGTGCTGGACAATATCAAGGATGAGCATTACCTGGAAGAAGAGGCGGCAACGTCCAGGGGATCCATTGTCATGGAAAAGCGGGATATCAGCGCGAAAAAGAAAGGGAAAAAAACAGCGGGCCAGCCGCAGAATCCCGATACCGAACCCCTGGTGGAACCCAAGATCGACACCCGGCCCCTGCAGGAGGAAAAGAACCTGGACCTGCTGGAGCGGATGGCCGACCAGTCCCGTATCACGGTGTTGAAAAAGATCCCCAAGGTGGATTCCGATCTGAACATCGACATCAAGGACAAGGACGGCAATCTGCTGGAATGTATCCGGGTTTATCCCACCGGCAAGACCAAGAAGATCACCATCATCGTGGATCTGAAATAAGGTTCAAAAAAAAAGCCGGACGGTCTCCCGCCCGGCTTTGGAATGACTCTAATTCTGGTTCTTGTAGATTTCGCTCAGTTTCTTGTAATGTTCATGCCTTTTCAGGTTATGCTCGCGGGCCTGCTGGAAGAGCTGGTCGGCGATTTTTGGTGATTGCCGCTTCAGCGAGCGGTACCGGTTCTCGTTCATGAGAAAGTCGATCATATCCATCTTGGGATCCCGGGATTCGTAGTTAAAGGGAGCCGGTGCGGTGGGATTAAAACGGTAAAGGGGCCAATATCCGGACCTGACGGCGTTTTTCTGGGCTTCGAAGGTGCGGGTCATATCGGTTCCGTGGGCGATACAGGGAGCGTAGGCAATAATGATGGAGGGACCGGGATAGGATTCGGCTTCGATGAATGCCCGGATGGCCTGGTTGGGGTTGGCAGCCAGACTGATGGAAGCCACATAAATGTAGCCGTAACTCATGCACATCAGCCCCAGGTCTTTTTTGGTGGTGCGTTTCCCGGAGGCGGCGAACTGGGCCACTGATCCCAGGGGAGTGGCTTTGGAGGCCTGTCCCCCGGTGTTGGAATAGACCTCGGTATCCAGCACCAGAATGTTCACGTTCTTGTTCTGGGCCAGGACATGATCCAGTCCCCCGTATCCGATATCATAGGCCCATCCGTCCCCGCCTACGCACCAGACCGAGCGGTCCACGACGGCGTCCTGCAGTTCGATGGTCTTTTTCAAAACCGGGAGTATTTCAGAGTCAGCCTGTCCGATTTCCTTTTGCAGGGCCTCTTTGAATTGCCGGCCGGCCTGATAGGCTTCTTCCCCCGTTTCCTCCCAGAGTTCCAGGGAACGGTTGAGGCGATTTTTGAGTTCTCCGCTGACTTTTCCGTTCAGCAGGGTTTCGATATTTCTTTTCAATTGCTTGCGCTGGGCGTTGACCGCCAGTCGCATTCCAAAACCGTACTCGGCGTTGTCTTCAAACAGGGAATTGGCCCAGGTTGGTCCCCGGCCGTCTTTGGTGGTGCAGTAGGGGATCGTGGGAAAGGTTCCCCCGTAAATGGAGGAACAGCCGGTGGCGTTGGCGATCACCAGCCTCTCGCCGAATAACTGGGTCAGCAGTTTGACGTAAGGGGTTTCGCCGCAACCGGCGCAGGCGCCGGAGAATTCAAAGAGGGGGGTCTTGAACTGGGAACCCTTGAGGGTATCAAGCTTGGTGCCGTCCAGGATATTATCCGGCAGGGCTTCGAAAAATTCAACATTCCGGTTCTGTCCCTTTTCCCGTTCCTCTTCGATCGGTCGGAATTCCAGGGCTTTTTCCTTGGCCGGGCAGATGTTGATACAGTTTGCGCAGCCGGTGCAGTCTTCGATGTAAACCTGGAGCCGAAACTTGAGGTCCCGGTCATTTTTGGTTTTGGAGGGAAGGGTGACGAACTGATCCGGGGCGTCTTTCAATTTTTCCGGTTCGATCTGTTTGGCCCGGATCACGGCATGGGGACAGACCAGAACACACTGGTTGCACTGGGTACAGTGGTCCGGCAGCCAGACCGGAACCTGGGGGGCGATCCCCCGTTTTTCCAGCCGGGTGGTGCCGGTGGGAACGGCGCCATCCAGGGGCATCTGGGATACCGGGATGTCATCGCCCCGCAGGTGCATGATCTCCTCGATCACGTTCTTTTCGAAAGAAGAGGCTGAGTCAGGAATCAGCTTGCGGGGGGTAACGGACTCCCGGATTTCCTTGACGTCTTTGGGATAATCGATTTCCTTGAGGGCATCGCTGGCCCTGTCCACCGCCTTCCAGTTCATGTCCACGATCTCCTTGCCCTTCTTGCTGTAGGTCTTTTTGATCATGTCCTTGATCAGTTTGATGGCTTCATCTTCGGGCAGGATCCCGGAGACCTTGAAGAAAGCGGCCTGCATGACGGTGTTGATGCGGTTGCCCAGTCCCACTTCCTGGGCGATTTTCAGGGCGTTGATATTGTAAAATTTAACCTTCTTTTTAATGATCGTTTCCTGCATTTCCCGGGTCAGTTTGGAGAATACCTCTTCGTTGCTGAATTCAGAGTTGAGCAGGAAAGTTCCGCCGGGGTTCATCTCCCTGAGCACGTCGTAGCGACCGATATACGCCGGATTGTGCAGGGCGATGAAATCGGCGTTTTGTACCAGGTAGGGCGCCTTGATCGGGCTTTTCCCGAAGCGCAGGTAGGAGATGGTGATGCCGCCGGATTTCTTGGAGTCGTAGGAAAAATAGCCCTGGGCATTCATATCGGTGTTGTCCCCGATGATCTTGATGGAATTCTTGTTGGCGCCGACGGTTCCGTCCGAACCCAGTCCCCAGAATATGCAGCGGGTGATGTCTTCCGGCTCGGTGTCGATTTCCTCCTGGATGGTCACCGAGGTTTTGGTGACATCGTCGTTGATCCCCACGGTGAATCCATGAAAAGCGGGACCCGCCAGGTGATCGAAAACGGCCTTGGCCATTGAAGGAGTGAAATCCTTGGAACTCAGTCCGTACCGTCCGCCGATAATTTTGACCTCCCGGTCGACCAGAGCGTTGGATACGTCCAGGTAAAGGGGTTCTCCGGGAGCGCCGGGTTCCTTGGTCCGGTCCAGTACCGCAACCCGTTTGACCGATTCCGGCAAGGCCTTGAGAAAGGCATCGGTGGCAAAGGGGCGATAAAGCCGCACCTTGACCAGTCCGACCCGGCCGCCCCGCTGGTTGATATAATTGACGGCTTCTTCAACCGATTCGGATCCCGATCCCATGGCCACGATGACGTCGGTGGCGTCCGGGGCCCCCAGGTAATCGAACAGGTGGTACCGGCGCCCGGTTTTCTTGGCCAGCAGGTCCATGTACTCCTGGACGATGCCGGGGGTTTTCAAGTAGTAACCGTTGACGGTTTCCCGGCCCTGGAAATAAACGTCGGGATTTTCCGCACCCACCTTGAGGAAGGGTTTGTCGGGATTCAGGGCCAGCTTGCGGAAGGCTTCGATATGCTCAGGTTCCACCATGGAGGCCATGGTCTCGTAGTCGATCATTTCCACTTTCTGGATCTCATGGGAAAGCCGGAATCCTTCAAAGAAATTGAGAAAGGGGATTCGGGATTTAAGGGTGGCCAGGTGTGACACCACTCCCAGGTCCATGATCTCCTGGATGGAGGCGGCCGATACCAGGGCCCAGCCGGTGTTGCGGGCAGCCATTACGTCGGAGTGATCACCGAAGATCGAAAGGGACTGGCAGGCCAGGGAACGGGAAGAAACATGAAAGACCGTGGGCAGCATTTCCCCGGCAATTTTATGCATGTTGGGCAGCATCAGCAGCAGGCCCTGGGAGGCGGTGAAGGTGGTGGACAGGGCCCCGGCGGAGAGGGCGCCGTGAATGGCCCCCGAAGCGCCGCCTTCGGACTGCAGCTCGATCACGTCCACGGTCTCCCCGAAAATATTTTTCTTGCCTTTGGCCGACCAGCTGTCCGCCATCTCTCCCATGCCGGAAGAAGGGGTGATGGGATAGATGGCCGCTACTTCACTGAAAGCGTAAGCGACGTGGGTGGCAGCTGTATTTCCATCGATGGTGGCTTTTTGGGTCTTCATTCGATTCTCCTTATTGCAATGAATTCATTTTTGGATTGCAAAATACAATATAACAAAAATTCCCTTCCATGGCAATCGAAAATTTATTTTTCAGGCCCGAAAAGACCGCTGAAATATGGATCCAAAGGGCTTTGCGACGCCGGTTTGTCCGGGTTGGGAAAGGGTTTTTTTTTTATTTGACAAACGGGTGTTTTCGTATTATATATTTAGCAAGGTTCGCAATGGAAGAGAGGAAAACATCCCCTGATTTTCACCAGGTGAAACTGGCCGGACTGATCATCGATCCGGTATCCAAGACCCCGGTCATGCTCCTCAAGTTGCTGGATTCGGGTCAGGTGATTCCCATCTGGATCGGGGAGTACGAGGCCAATGCCATCACCATGGAGCTGGAAAAGATCGTCCCCCCCCGCCCCATGACCCACGACCTTTTCACCCGCATGATCGACAGCCTGCCCTGCCGGCTGACCCGGATCTGTATCGACTGCCTGCGGGAACATACCTACCATGCCAAGATGCATCTTTCCACCTCGGAAGGGGAGAAGGTGATTGACTGCCGCCCTTCGGATGCCGTCATCATCGCCCTCAAAAGACATACCGACATGTTTGTGCACCAGAGTATCATCGACCAGTCCTCTCTGTCCGATTATTTTTCTGATTACCTGTACAACCGGGAAAGACTGGACCAGTGGTTCAGCGCCATTCGCCTCGATGACCAGGAAGGGGACGTGGAGCATTAGGAAGGAGAAGGGAAAAAGGAGAGGGGAGAGAGAAATCTTACATTTTTGAATTTGGATTTTGGGTTGAAGTCCGGGGCCCCGGTGGCGCAAGCTTTATTACGATCCAGGCGGCGATGAAGGCTTCGAGCAGGCTCAGGGGGACCGCGTAAACCAGCAGCCCGAAGGGCAGTACCCCGAGATTGCCGATGGCGACCCACATCATCACGAATCCCGACAGCCAGGCCAGCAGGGTGGTCCCCGGCAGGCAGAAGCGGCGGGCCAGGAAGTAGATGGTGACGGCGAAAAGAAGAGACCAGATTCCCCATACCGCACCGTTCAGGGGAGCAGAGGGAAAGGTGAGACCCAGGGCCCGGTAATGATCGATCCAGAAATCTTTGAAGATAAGCTCGTTTCGGGTGAATTCCGACAGGGCGATCCAGATCGCCGCCGGAAAGACCGCTGTCACAAATTTTATGATTTTCATGGTGGATATTGTACCGGAAAGCCGGGGTTTTTCAAATCCCTGGACCGGCGGAACGTGGAGTTACAACTGCCGGGGGGAAAATGTCGGCCTCCCGAACCCCCTAACAGCACACGATTTTCATCTTTCCCTTCCTCCTTGACATCCCCAGAAATCCGCATTATCATACCATATAAAATGATGCAACGGAGGATCCGGCAGCATGACCACTGACTATTACAAAGTGCTGGGGGTGGATCGCAAGGCCACGCCCGAACAGATCAAAAAGGCCTTCCGTAAACTGGCCATGAAATACCATCCGGACAAGAACAAAGGGGACAAGTCGGCGGAGGAAAGGTTTAAAAAAATCAACGAGGCCTACGCGGTGCTCAGCAACGAGAAAAAACGCAAACAATACGATCAGTTCGGGGCTGAAGGATTCAGCAAACGATACTCCCAGAAGGATATTTTTCGGGATTTCGATTTTCAATCGGTTTTCAGCGAATTCGGTCTGGGGGATCTGTTCGGCCGGTCCGGAGGCGGGAAGGGAGCCGGATTTTTTTCGGATCTCTTCGGGGGATCCGGCCGGTCCGCAGGCGGCCGGCGCGCTTTTTCCTTCGGGTTCGAGGACGGGCCACAGACCCAGCGGGGATTCGGACAGCCCCCGGCCCCGGCGGCGGAAACCGAACTGCAGATCGACCTGGAGGATACTCTGAAGGGCGCCAAAAGGCGGGTGTCCCTGGATACGGGGAGCGGAGTGGAAACCTTCGATCTGCAGATACCGCCGGGGATTCAACCCGGCCAGAAACTTCGACTGAAGGGGAAGGGAATGCCCGATCCCCGAACCGGTTCCCGGGGAGACCTGTTGTGCAAAATTACATTTAAACCCCATCCCCGGTTTCAGGTCCAGGGGAAAAACCTGGTATTGGAACAGTCCGTTCCCCTGACCCGGATGGTCCTGGGAGGAAAGGTACGGATCGTCCCCCTGGACGGCCACCCGGTGGATCTGACCATCCCGGCCGGCAGCAGTCCCAATGCCTGCCTGCGCATCAAGGGAAGGGGGATTCCCGGGGGCCGGGGTCGGCCCGACGGGCACCTGCTGGTCAGACTGAAGGTCCAGCTGCCCAACCGGCTTACGGAAAAGCAACGACAGCTGTTTGAAAAACTGCGGGAGACCGGTTTGTAAACTCCGGCGGGGTATTGTACTATTCCCTGTCCGGCTTCCTACCCGGGCCCGACGCGCCCTTGGCCTCCCGCCAGAGGTTTTCCAGATCCTCCAGGGTGTAGGTCCGGTCCGGGTGGCAAAGGACATCCTTCTCGATGTGGGAAAAACGTTTTCTGAATTTATCGTTGGCCCGGGAGAGAGCGGATTCGGGGTTGATATCCAGCAGGCGGGCCACGTTGACCACCGCAAAGAGCAGGTCGCCGATCTCTTCCCCCAGGGACAGGGTATCCTGTCGGGCCAGGGCTTCTTCAACCTCCCGGATTTCTTCCCGGACCTTTCCCAGCGCCCGACGGGGGGTTTCCCAGTCAAAACCGATCGAGGCGGCCTGTTCACCGATCCGTTTGGCCACCAGCAGGGCGGGCATATCAGCGGGATAACGGGAGAGGATACTGTTTTTGTTCTTTTCCTGTTTTTTGATCTGTTCCCACTGGGCCCTCACTTCGGAGGCATCGGCACAATGGGCGTTCTGGAAAATATGGGGATGACGGGAAACGAGCTTTTCAGTCAGGGTATCCACGATGTCCCCAAAATCAAAATGGCCGCGTTCCTGATGCATCCGCGCCAGTAGAAGAATCTGCAAAAGCAGGTCCCCGGCTTCTTCCCTCTGGCCGGTGGCGGACCCCTGGTCGATGGCCGATTTCAGCTCGTAGGCTTCTTCGATGAGATATTCCTTGATGGAATCGGGATTCTGCTTCCGGTCCCAGGGACACCCCCCGACCGGGTGACGAAGCCTCTTTATAAGTGTTATCAATCGGTTCAGCTTTTTCATCTTGTTTTTTTTGTTTATATGTTATATAACGTAAAAAAGTAAAAAGCAAATCACATCCAGCAGAATATGGAAAGGGATATCAAATCCATCGTAGTATTGCTTCTCACCCAGGCCATGATTAACCTGGGAGAGATTCGGGATCCCGTGCATCAATCCACCCGTGTATTCCTCGAAAAGGGAAAGGTATTCGTGGACCTGCTCGAAGTGCTGCAGGAAAAAACCCGCGGCAACCTGACACCGGCCGAAGAGGAATACCTGGACGAGGTGGTTGACAACGTTCGGGAGGTTTACCGCCGCAAGGCCCGCGAGGAATGAACCGGTGAAAAAAAAGGCTTTCTGGGGGATCATGATCCTGGTGATCGGAGCCGGAATGGCAGCCGGGGAGGATATTCACAGCAGTCTGAAAAAGATCTACTTTTTCAATTCGGTGGAACGGTATTCCCAGGCAACAGAAGTCCTGCAATCCGTCGACCTGCAATCGGTCAGCCGCCAGGAACGCCAGCAGGTGGTCGATCATCTCTTCCGCATCGGCGACAGTCTTCACCGTCAGGGAAAAGATGATATCGCCCGCCAGTATTACCTGAAGATCGTCCGGGAATTTCCCCAGTACTGGTATGCCTACAACCGCATCGAATTCTTGCGCAGGGAGGGGGGTGGACCGCTGATCAGCCTGCAGAATTCCCATCGGCAGATGATGAGCATGTTGAGGAGTTTTGAAAGCATCTATCTGTTCATTTCGGTATTGCTGAACAGCTTTTTCTTCGCTTCCCTGCTGGTTTTTTTCACCTTTGCTCTTTTGATGTTCATCCGATATATCCGGCTGTTTGCCAACGATGTCCTGATCACCGCCCATGACCGGCTTTCCCAGGGCAAACTGGGGATCTTCCTGCTGCTCATGCTCTGGCCCCTGCTGTTTGGTTTCAGCTGGGCGATCTTTCCCTTTCTCATCTACGGTCTGTTATGGGGGTACATATCCGGCAGGGAAAAGAAGATCATCTTTGTGATGTGGGTCGTGATCATGGCCGCCGTCTTTCTGCACGGATTCAACACCCTGATGGAACAGCGCTTCCAGAGCGAGGATTTCAAACATGTCCAGATGACCTATTACCAGAAGACCTACGATCGGGAGACAGTGGAAAATTTCAGCGACGAGTTGAAAATGCTCCAGGCCTGGGTACACTACAACAACGGAGATTACCAGCAGTCGCTGGAGGTAATCAGCCTGTCCGGCGATTCCTTCCGCAGCAAGTTAAAGTACGACCTGCTGGGTGTAATCAATTACCAGTTCGGCAATCTGAATGATAGCCTCAATTTTCTCAACCGCTCTCTGGAGATCGACGATCACGATCCGGTGACCCTGAACAACTTTACCCTGGTACTGCTCCAGGAGGGGGATGAATCGATCCTCCGGTCCTACGAGCAGCGGTTTCCACGGATTCGCGATATCAAGAACCGGGTATCCAGTTTGCAAAAGCCCCGGATCAAGCGATCCCATTTTTGGCGCGCCCTTTTCAATTTCGCTCCCGGTCGTTCCTTCAGCCTGTTTCGGACCGTCAAGGCGGTGGTGGTCGAGTATTTAAAAAATCCGGTGATTTATTACGTTTTGATTTCCCTGCTGTATTTCTTCCTGCTGCGGTTCCTGGACAACCGGTACGGGGAAAGCGTCAACTGTTCCAAGTGCCACAAAATCCTGAAAAAATCCAAGATGCACCGCTCCTATGATATCTGTGATGACTGTTACCAGCTGTTTTTCTTGAAGGACGTGATCTTCCTGGAAGCCAAGTCGATCAAGTCCCGGGAACTGGCCAAAAAAAGCAAGCGGATGTTTTTGCTGGGACTGATCATTTCAATATTCATCCCGGGTTTTCTGTTTTACATCAAAAAGAAGCACTTCTGGTTTGTTCTGTCATTATGGATTTTTTCCTATTTCCTTCTGATTACGGTGGTGGGCAATTATGTTTTCAGAACCCTGTATGGGCTCTCGCCGCTGGTGATCAACCTGCTGGGGGTTTTTGGCCTGGCCCTTTATCTGGTGATCAATATCACTTCCATACTGGGGGAAAACGATGGCGCTTAAAGGAACCCTGAAAGAGTTTGATGTTCCCGATATTCTGCAGCTGATCTCTCTGCAGAAGAAGACCGGCGTTTTGACCTTTACCCGCAAAGACGGCTTCATCACCCTCCTGTTTGAAAAGGGACTGATCGCCGGCGTGGATGCCTTCCCCAAAAAACTGGGACAGCGCTACGGCAGCGTGCTGGTCAAGCAGGGGAAGATCAGTGAGGCGCAGCTCAACGAGGCCCTGGCGATTCAGAAAAAGACCAATCAGAAAATCGGGGAGATCCTGGAGCAGAAAGGGTTAATCGATGAAGAGATCATCAACGAAGCCCTGAAAACCCAGGCCACGGAAATCATCTTTTCCCTGTTCAAATGGAAACACGCCGAGTATCATTTCAAGGTTTACGAAAGCATCAACCGGGACTTGAAAACCATTGAACCCATTCCCACCGACAGCATGATTATGGAAGGGGTTCAGATGCTTGACGAGTGGCCCGTGATCAAAGAAACCATCCACAATGACATGATCATTTTCGAGCCCGTACCCATCGATTCCGGCGATATCCAGATGATCGACGAATTTGAGGAAAATGCCCAGCTGGAGGAGGGAAAGATACCCCTCACTCCCTCCGAAGCGGAACTGATCAGATACATCAACGGCCAGCGAACCGTGCGGGACCTGGTGGCGATCGGGCTCTATACAGAATACAAGGTGACCAAATGCCTGGTCAATATGCTGAATCACGGGATTATCAAGGAAAAGAAGGTCAGCCGGGAGAAGAAAGACAACGTGATCGATCTGGAAGAATACCAGATCACCGACCGGAAGGCTTTCAATTATACCAGCGGGTTGCTGTACCTGTTGATCGCGGTGTTCCTGGTGGTTTTTATCCTGACCTTTGCCCGGCCCCTCAAGCCGGTGGAGGATGCGCATCTGTTCGACCGGATCGAGATTTTCCAGAAACTCCTAGAGGGAATCGAGTAACCGTTCCTTTCCCACCGGGCAGGCGTCCATGAAGGCGAAGTCAAACAGCGTGGCCATCGGCAATTTCGACGGACTGCATGCCGGTCACCAGGCCCTCCTGCAATACCTGCTGTCCCGCCGTCGAAACTGCCATCCCCGGGTCCTGACCTTTGATCCCCATCCCAAGGCTTATTTTGAACCCCGCTTCCCTCTGATCAATACCGCTTCCCAGCGCGAAGAACTGATCCGGAAATACGGGGTTCAGGAGGTGGTGTTCGTGGATTTTTCCCGGGTCCTCAACCTCAATCCGGAGGATTTTGTCCGGCAACTGCTGGTCGGGGAATTGGCCTGCGGGGAAGTGGTGGTGGGGCACGATTTCAGATTCGGGAAAAAGCGGACTGGAAACATCGGCCATCTTACCACCCTTTCTGGCACCTACGGATTTCAATTGACCGTCATTCCCCCGGTGACCATCGATCACCGGCGGGTGTCCAGCACTTTCCTGAGGGAATGGTTGCTGGCGGGCCGGGTGGATGATCCCACGGTTTTGAATATGATGACCCGCCGGTATTTTATCGACGGGCAGGTGGTAAGGGGAAAGGGAGTCGGCCGGTCCCTGGGATTTCCCACCCTCAATATGCAGACCGAGAACCGCATCCTTCCCGAGGGAGTCTTCGAAACCCGGCTGGAATATCGCGGCAAGAAATACCGTTCCATTACCAATGTCGGATTCAATCCCACTTTCAGGCGTACCCGCCGGAGTATCGAAACCTATATCCTCAATTTCAGCGATGATCTATACCGCCAGCGGGTCCGCCTGCATTTTGTCCGCAAGATCCGGGAAGAACGCCGGTTTCGGTCGCATCAGGCACTGGTCGAACAGATTCGGCGGGACCTGAGCCGGTTGAAATAAGCAATTTTCCGCGCATTTTTCATTTCCCCGGCCTTTTTTTATCCGTCGATATATGGTATAAAGGTACCGGTTCTTGAAAACGGTTCAACGAACAAGGTTGTTTTCCTTTCATAAAACCATAACATAGTAAACCAAGCCCGGTATGGAGAAAATCAGTGGTGGACGACGGCAAGAAAAGAATTGAAAAAAATAGCGTGAAAGACAATAATAGTAACAGGAAAGTTGAGGATAGCATGGCCAGGGAGTTTTTGGAAGAAGTCAACCGCTCCGCTTCGCAGCTGAAAAAAGAATTTACCCTGACCATTCCCCGGACAGAGATCGAAAAGAAACTTGAGGAAAAGGCCCGGCTCTACCAGCCCAACCTCCGGCTGCAGGGTTTTCGAAGGGGCAAAGTCCCCCTGGAAGTGGTCCAGGCCCAGTTTAAAAGCGAACTGGAAGGAGAGGTGATCCGGGAAGTCACCCAGAAGGAGGTGGCTGGAAAAATGCAATCCGAAAAACTCCGGCCGGTCGGCCAGCCGGTGGTTCAGAAGATGGATTTCCCGGAGGGAAAGGATTTGACCCTGGGATTTGAGGTGGAGATATTCCCGGAGGTGGACCTGTCCGATCTGGAGAACCTGACGGTAGAGGCGACCGCCGGGGAACTGGAATACCCGGAGTTCCAGGAAGAGGAAAGTATCCGGCAGCTCTTGAAAAACCGCGGGAAATACGAATTGAAAAAGGATCAAACGGTGGAGAACGGGGATATGGTGGTGTATACCATCCAGTCCACCAACACCAAAACCCGCAAAAAGACCCCCAAACAGAAAGAACGCCTGGTGGTATCCCCGGATCGCCCGTCCGACATCCTGGAAGTCACCCGGGAAGTGCTGGGGAAAAAGGCCGGAGACCGGCTGGTATTCAAGAGACGGTATCCCCGGGATCATGCCAGAAAACCCTGGGCCGGAAAGGAGATGGAACACCAGCTGGAGCTGGAAAAGGTATTTGAGCTGCGGGAACGGGAATTGAACGAAGCCTTCTTCGCTGAGATGGGGGTCCGGAACCGGGGAGAATTGAAGGAGCGGATGAAAGAGGAATACCGGCAAGAACGGGATCAGTTTTTGCAAAACCGGAAGATGGAACTGATTCTCGATGATATCTGCCGCCGCAAGGAATTTCCGGTTCCCCGCAGCCTGATGGACGAAAGTGTCAGCAAAGCCCGCATGCAGGTGCAAAAAATCAAGAACGACGGGGGAGAGGATCGGGACCGGAAAATCCTGGAAGTGTACCGGGATATTCATCGCTCCATTAAAAAAGCCTTTATCATCAACACTCTCAAGGCTGAGAAGAAGATCCGGGCGGATGAAAAAAAAATGGATGAAAAGATACGGGAACTGGCAGAGCGCCAGAACATCCCCTTCGGCCAGTTCAAAAAGCTGCTGGCCGGGAACCCGCAGTACCTGGATCAGGTTCGAACCGACGTGGAAAACGAGCTGATCCGGGATTATCTGCTGACTGCGGTGAAAGTCAGGGAGGTCCAGTCATGAGCCTTATTCCGATCGTGGTGGAAAAAAGCGGCAATATCGAACGTTCCTACGATATCTATTCCCGTCTGCTGAAAGACAACATCGTGTTTATCGGTTCCCAGATCGATGACAGCCTGTCCAACGTGGTAATCGCCCAACTGCTCTTCCTGGAGGCGGAAGACCCCAAAAAGGACATCTCGCTGTACATCAATACCCCGGGAGGGTCGGTGACCGCCGGAATGGCGATTTTTGACACCATGAAGCTGATCAAAAATCAGGTGTCGACCATCTGTATCGGTCAGGCCTCGTCCATGGGGGCCATCCTGCTGATGGCCGGAAGTCCCGAAAAGCGGTTTGCCCTTCCCAACTCGCGGGTGCTGTTGCATCAGCCCCTGGGAGGATTTCAGGGGCCCGCCAGCGATATCCTGATCCACGCCCGGGAAATGGAACGCACCAAAAGCAGCATCATCCAGATCATTGCCGATCATACCCGGCGGGATCCCAAGAAGGTTTCCGTGGATATAGACCGGGACAAGATCATGACTGCCCAGGAAGCCCGGGATTACGGGATCATCGACCGGGTGATCGTGAACCGATGACGGGGATATCAGGAGAACAATGGAAACCACAGACAACAAAAAAAAATCCGTCAAGTGCAGCTTCTGCGGGATCGATCAGAACCTGACCAAGAAACTGATTGCCGGTCCCCGGGTTTACATTTGCGACCAGTGCACCAAAATGGCCTATAACCTGATCTTCCGGGACGGGGAAGAATCCCGGGTGACCCGCGAGGACGGGCTGAACCTTTTGCTGCCCAAGGAAATAAACGAAAAACTCAACGATTATGTCATCTCCCAGGATCTGGTAAAAAAGAAACTGGCGGTGGCGGTCTACAACCATTACAAGCGAATCCACAGCCTCGCGGAGATCAACGAGGTGGAGATCAAAAAAAGCAACGTGCTGTTGATCGGTCCCACGGGTACCGGCAAGACCCTGCTGGCGGAAACCCTGGCCCGGATCCTGAATGTTCCCTTCGTAATCGCCGATGCCACCACCCTGACCGAGGCCGGCTACGTGGGAGACGACGTGGAAAATATACTGCTCAAACTCTACCGGGCCGCCGACGAAAACAAAAAAAGAGCAGAGCAGGGAATCATATATATCGATGAGATCGACAAGATCTCCCGGCGGAGCGAGAATCCCTCTATTACCCGCGATGTATCGGGGGAAGGAGTCCAGCAGGCCCTTTTGAAGCTCATCGAAGGTGTCGAGGCCAACGTGCCGCCCACCGGCGGCCGAAAACATCCCTACCAGGAGTTTCTCCGCATGGACACCACCAATATCCTGTTCATCGCCGGCGGGGCCTTTGTGGGACTGGAAAAGATCATCAAGGAGCGTTTGAAAAAGAGGATGATCGGCTTTAACCGCAACCTCCGGAATCCGGAGCAGACCCTCCCGGAAAAAGATATCTTCAAGATGGTTACCAACGAAGACCTGATCAAATTCGGGTTGATTCCCGAACTGGTGGGACGGATGCCGGTCACGGCCTGTCTGGACAGCCTGTCCGAGGAGGATCTTTTCCTTATCCTCACCCGGCCAAAGAATGCCATCACCAAACAGTTCCAGGCTTTGCTACGGATGGATGGAATCGAACTGGAATTCTCCGATGAGGTGCTGCGGGAAATCTCCGCCCGGGCCACCGAACGCAACACCGGGGCCCGCGGCCTCCGTTCCATTTTTGAGGAGCTAATGCTGGATATCATGTATGAAATACCCTCCCAGGCCCAGAAACCGGACCGGATGGTCATCGATTGTGATTACCTGAACAAGATCAAATGGATCGCCTGACAGAACCGCAGGAATTGCCCCTGATCCCCCTCCGGGAGGTGGTGGCCTTTCCTTCCGCCGTGATCCAGATCCTGGTCGGCCGGGAGCGGTCGGTCAAGGCCTTTCAATATGCCATGGATCATGAAAACGGCCTGTTGATACTCTCCGCCCAGAAAAACCAGCTCTCCGAGTACCCGGCTCCCGAAGAAATCTGCCCGGTGGGAATTCTGGCCCGGGTACGCAAGGTCATCAAACAGTCCGACCACAGCTACCGCCTGACCATCCGGGGGCTGGAACGCCGGAAGCTCCTGGAGATCGGGGAAGCACCCCAGGGGGGGTATTACCGGGCCCGTCTTCAAAAAATCCCCGAAGAGGGCCTGGATGCGGTCAGCGGGAAAAAACTGGGCCTGAAACTGCTTCTGGCTTTCCGGGATTACCTGGCCAACCGCAAAATCAAACTGCAGGGAGTGGATGTCAAATTTACCGGCAACAACATTGCCGCCCTGACCGATATCATCGCTTCGGTCATCCGGATTCCCCCGGACCTGAAGCAGGCTCTGCTGGAAGAATTCAACGTGTATCACCGGGTGGTCCGTCTGCTGAACATACTCAAGGAGGAAAACAAGAAGTTCCTCCAGGGCAGAGAAACCGCCGCCTTCTTCGAAAAGGGAGAAGAGGAAGAGGATGACGAGATCAAAAGGTACAAACAGCAGCTCAAATCCACTCCGTTGCCCGAAGAAGTCAAGGAAAAATTGACCAAGGAGATCCAGCGGCTGGAGGCCATGCCCGCTTTTTCAGCGGAAGGCAGCGTCATCCGCTATTACATCGACTGGATTTTTTCCGTGCCCTGGATGAAATACAAGGATGAAGAAATTGACATGGACCGGGCCGAACGGATTCTGGAAAAGGAACACTACGGCTTGGAAAAGGTCAAGGAACGAATCCTGGATTACCTTGCGGTCCGGATTTTAAAAAACAAGCCGGACGGGGAAATCATCTGCCTGGTGGGACCTCCGGGAGTGGGGAAGAGTTCCCTTTCCCGTTCGGTTGCCCATGCCATGGGCCGGGAATTTGTCCGGATGTCTCTGGGCGGAGTCAAGGATGAGGCCGAAATCCGCGGCCACCGGCGGACCTATATCGGGGCCTATCCCGGGCAGATCGTCAAGGGACTCAAGCAGGCCAAATGCATGAATCCGGTTTTCCTCCTGGACGAAATCGATAAAATCGATTCCAATTTTAAAGGAGATCCGGCTTCTGCATTGATGGAAGTACTGGATCCGGAACTGAACACCCATTTTGTCGATCACTACCTGGATCTGGAGATCGATCTGTCCAAGGTTTTCTTTATCACCACCGCCAACCTGGTGGATACCATTCCCCCCCCGCTCCGCGACCGGCTGGAAATTATCGAAATCCCCGGTTACACCGAGTTTGAGAAAGCCCAGATCGCACTCCGCTATCTGGTCAAGAAACAGGCGGAAAAGAAAGGACTGGTTGAGAATCAATGCCGGATTCGAAAACCGGAAATCCTCCAGATCATCAACCATTACACCCGGGAAGCCGGGGTTCGGGAGCTGGAACGGCAGATCGCGATCATCATGCGCAAAATGGCCCGGAAAATGGTCAAGGAACAGGATCGGGACCGGAAGCTGGAGATTACCCGAAAAGAGGTGGGGGAGTTTCTCGGCGTGCCCCGGTACAGCGACGAGGAGATCATGAGTGCTCCGGAAGTGGGCGTGGCCATCGGGCTGGCCTGGACCCAGTTCGGGGGAGAGATCCTGCTGATCGAATCCCGCAGCATCAAGGGCAAGGGAGAGTTGATTCTGACCGGCCGGCTGGGGGAGATCATGAAGGAATCATCCTCGACCGCCTTCAGTTTCGTCAAGTTGAAACTATATGAAATGGGATTTGATGTGGATGAGATCGACCGTTACAATTACCATCTGCATATTCCCAAGGGAGCGGTGCCCAAGGAGGGACCTTCCGCCGGCGTCACCCTGGCGGTATCCCTGATCTCCCTGATTACCGGGGTTCCGGTGCGCAATGACCTGGCGATGACCGGTGAGATCACCCTGCGGGGAAAAGTGCTTCCGGTCGGCGGGATCCGGGAAAAGGTAATCGCCGCCCACCGGTATGGAATCGGGCATGTGCTGATCCCCTACGATAACAAAAAGGAATTTATGGAATACGTCTCCGAAGATATCCAGAAGAAGGTTAAGGTTTCCTTTGTCGGGGACATGGACGATGTTCTCCGAAAATCCCTGACCGCACCGATCAAAATCGGAAATATCCGGGAACGCGGAAAGACCCTGGACCATCCCGAGATCCAGTAAATTCGATTGGGTCACCCGAAAGGAAAAATGAAGATAGATCAGGTAAGTCTCTACCGAAGGTTCTGGGATCCACAACAGCTCCGGGAGGAACCCCTCCGCCCCAAGATCGTTTTCATGGGCCGGTCCAATGTCGGAAAATCCTCCTTCATCAACAGCCTGGTGGGAAGAAGCCGGATGGCCCGGGTCAGCGGCCGGCCCGGCAAGACCGTGACCGTGGATTACTATCTGATCAATGAATCTTTTTTCTTCGTGGATCTTCCGGGACTGGGGTACGCCCGAATTTCCAAGATCGAACGGCAACGGGTATCCAGATTGATTCGAACCTTTTTCGAGCAGACCCGGAACATCCGGCTGCTGGTGCTGCTGGTGGATTGCCGGCGTGAATTCGGCCCGGCGGAGGCCGAACTCCTCCCCCTGATTCTGGAAAAAAATATTAAAATATTGACAGTTTTGACCAAAAGTGATAAACTGTCCAGACTCAAACTAACTAACAAGTTAGCGCAAACAGAAGCACAGTATAAATTAAAAGCGATTCCATATTCTACCCAATCAACACAGAATAAAAAAGAAATTTTAAGACTAATCGGTGAAGGTTTAAAGGAGAAAAAATGATCACATTAAAAGAACTCAAGGAAATGAATAAAACCGAATTGAAAAAGGTAATCGAAGGGCTGGAGCTGACCGAGAAGGTCAAGAAAGTCAAGAATCAGGATTCCCTTTTCTTTGAAATTCTGAACGCCCAGGCGGTAGAGAACGGCAAACTCTTCGCCGAAGGCTGCGTGGAGATGCACAAGGACGGATATGGTTTCATCCGGTTTCAGGAGTACGCCTACCTGTCCAGCAATGAAGACATATACGTTTCCCCCTCCCAGGTGCAGAAATTCGATCTGAGGACCGGGGACATGGTCTCCGGATCGGTCCGTCCCCCCAAGGGAAAGGAAAAATATTTCGCCCTGCTGACGGTGGAGGCCATCAACAACGAGTCACCTGACCGGATATTCGAACTGCGCAAGAACCGCCGTTTTGAGAAGCTGACCCCGCTTTATCCCGACGAACGGATCAACATGGAGACCAGCGCCGAAAATACTACCGGGCGGATCATGAACATGTTCACCCCCATCGGCAAAGGACAACGGGGACTGATCGTGGCGGCGCCCCGGACCGGCAAGACCATGATCCTGCAGAACATCGCCAAGTCTCTGGAACTGAATCACCCGGAAGTGATCCTGATCGTGCTGCTGATCGACGAGCGGCCCGAAGAGGTGACCGATATGCAGCGCAATGTCAAGGGAGAGGTGGTTCACTCCACCTTCGATGAAAAGCCGATCCGGCATACCAAGGTGGCCAAGATCGTCCTGGATAAGGCCAAGCGGATGGTGGAAATGGGACGCGATGTGGTGATCCTGCTGGACTCCCTGACCCGGCTGGCCCGCGCCCACAATGCCGTCACTCCCGCTTCCGGGAAAGTACTTTCCGGGGGAATCGACGCCAATGCCCTCAATGCCCCCAAGAAATTCTTCGGGTCCGCCCGTAACATTGAAGAAGGGGGAAGCCTGACCATTATCGCCACCGCTCTGGTGGAGACCGGCAGCCGGATGGATGATGTGATCTTCGAGGAATTCAAGGGAACCGGCAATTGTGAGATCAACCTGGACCGCCGCCTGGTGGACAAACGGATTTTCCCCGCCATCGATCTATCCCGGTCCGGTACCCGGAAGGAAGAATTGCTTTTGGACCCCGATGAACTGAAAAAGATCTGGGTGCTGCGCAAGGTCCTTTCCCAGATGTCGGAGGTGGAAGCCATGGAACTGCTGACCGAAAAGATCGTCAAGACCCAGACCAACAAAGAGTTCATGCAGAAGATGGCCCATAATTAAACGGGAAAGGGGCGTTTGGCCATGAGTGGTCAATTCCGATGGTCTTTCCCGGGGATTTTCACCGGTATTTTACTGGTGATTTCGGGTGGCTTTCTCACCGCCCGGCAGCCTTCTGCCGGTGACCTGCTGGACCAGGTGAGAACCCGTCTGACCCGGGCCCTTCCCCTGAGCGCCGGTTTTACCCAGCAGCTGGTTTACGAGGGGAGGGTGGAGCTGGAAGAAAAGGGCCGCATGATCCTGAAGAGCCCGCACCTGATCAAATGGGAATACCGGGAGCCGGAATACAAGGTGTTTCTTTTGAAGGGGGAAGAGTATTTTTTCTATGACCGGGAATTCATGCAGCTGACCATCGGCAGTATCCGGGACAAAAAGCAGCAATGGATCTGGCAGCTTCTCTTCTCTGACGATATCCGGGATCATTGCCGCTCCGATGTTCCAAACCGGCTTCTTATCATTCATGATCCCGGGCAGGGGATTGATATCCGGGTTCAACTCACCGCCGGTCTGCTGCCCCAAACCGTTACCCAGCAGGAGGAGGGCGGGTACCGGCGGGTGCTCATTTTCAGGGATTTTGAGGAACGGGTTCGTCTTCCGGAGAAGGAGTTCGAACTGAACGTTCCGCCGGGGACCGAGGTCATCAATTTAGATTAAACCTTTGTTGTTTTTCTCCGTACAACATAATGAACTTGGATGAAGATCAAAAACTGATTCGAAAGGTGTTGAATGGCAACCCCCAGGCCTTTGAGGAATTGATGAAGAAATATGAAAGCAGGATTTACAACTACATACTCCGGATGGTCCGGGAACGGGAAGCGGCCACCGAGCTGACCCAGGAATTTTTCCTCAAGATCTACCGGATGCTCTCCACATACAATTTTATTTACAAGTTTTCCACCTGGTCCTACCGGATCTGCTACAACCTGGTCATCGATCATTTGCGCAGAGACCGGATGAAAGTCAGTTCCATGGAAAATGACATCATCCGCCACCAGGTGCACAAAGAACAGGCGAATACACCGGAAAAAACGGACATCGAAGCCCTGGAAAAACAGGAACTCCGGCAGCTGGTATGGGACGCCATCGGGCGGATTCCTCCCAAGTACCGGGAACTGATTCTGCTCCGCTACCTGGGGGAGAAGAAATACCATGAAATCGCCCAGATCAGCAATCTGCCCCTGGGCACCATCAAGAACAGGATTTTCAAGGCCAAAAACCTGTTGCGACAGGAGATCAAGAAATATGGATTGCTTGAGTGAAGAGAAACTGTCCGCTTATGCGGAAGGATCCCTGAGTTCTATCGAGCGGGCGATAATACGGGATCATCTGATCCTGTGTCCCCGATGTCAAAAGAAATCCCGGGAATTCCACCGGTTGGAAAAGGAACTGGAAAGACCGGTTCTGGTCCCGGCCCCGGCGAAGATCCGCCGGAGCGTTATGCGGCAGATCTCATCGGATGTTTCCTATTACTCTTCCCTGACCGCCCTGGCCGCCGCCGCCTTCGTCTTCGTGGTGACCACCCTTTATCTGGTTTTTGATTTCGCCAACAATTCGATCATCAGAACCTTCCAGAAGGCATCGGTGGATTCCGGAGGGATCGTTTCGGCGATAATCAAGGCGATTTCCACCACCTTCAAGTGGTTTTATTCCCTGTTGAATACCGCCAATATTTTTCTCAAAACCCTCCTCCAGATCGATGCGGGCGTAGAGTTGATCGCCTTCTTCTCCCTCGGATTTTCACTGATGCTGATGTTTTTCATCTATACCAAACTGCTTCGAAAGGGCTGGAAAAAATGACGCCGCATCGACGATACTGGCTGATCCTTTGGCTGTTGCTCTTCAGCCTCCCGCTCTTTTGCCAGCCGGTGGTGATCTCCCGTGACCAGGTCCGTCAGGGGGATGTCTTCGCCTTTTCCAAGGATATCAACATCGCCGGGCGGGTAACCGGAAGTATTTTTATTATCGGGGGACGTTTCGTCCTTGACGGCAAGGTGGAAGAAGACGTGGTCTGTATCGCGACCGAGGTGATCATCCAAGAGGGCGCGATTATCGGCGGCAACCTGATTGTCTTCGGGGGTACGCTCCAACGCAGCGGGGGGGCCGAAATCAGAGGAGACTATTTCAATACCCCATTCAATTTAAAGCAGATCGAATCCACGATCCTGCCCGATCTGCTGGGCGGAGGCTCCCTGTCGACTTTCCGGATTTTGAAGATGCTGTTGTGGGCGATCCTGGCGCTGCTGATCCTGGCGCTGTTCTACCAGAACGTGGTGACCGGCGAGTGGATCATGAGGGAACATTTTACCCGGGTGGTGATGGCCGGATTGTGGTCGGTCCTGATATTCATCTTTTTATTCCTACTGTTCATCCTGCTCAGCTTCTTTGTGATCGGGATTCCCTTCGCCATTGCCCTGGTCTTGACCATGATCGGTCTGGTCCTGTTCGGCCGGACCGTGCTTTTTTTGACCATCGGACGCATGATCGGGCAGGGCTGGTGGAAGATGAAAAACATGCCGGTGGTTTTTATTCTCCTCGGCGGGTTTGTCTACGGGCTGTTCAAGCTCATCCCGGTGGTGGGGCGGTTCACAATACTTTTGAGTATACTGGAACTGGGAGTGGCCGCACTCTACCTGCTGCGCAACCGGTTGCGCCGGAAACTGACCCTGCCGGAATCCTGACTCCGGACCCGGATTTACAATCGGCCATCGCTGGGTTATAATGAAAGCATCCAATGAGAAAAGGCCTCCGTCGCATCTTACTGATCCTGCCGGCCGTGGTTCTCGCCCTGATTGCCGCCGGGATTTTTACCAATGCATACCAGATCTTCCTGCCCTGTTTTGAACGGGGAGAGGAAGTACAGCCCCAGTACGGGGATTTGATTCTGGTGCTGGGCGGGGGGATGCGGCGGGGGCTGGAGCTGGGGTACAGCACCCGGGAACGGCTGGAGCTGGCCCTGCGGTTTTACCGTGAACGGTCGAGAAGGATACTGGTAACCGACGGCAGTTTGTATCCGGGCAGTCGCGCCATTCGGGTATTCCGGGATTTTCTGCTGAAAAACGGCGTACGATCAGGGGATATTCTGCTGGAAGGAAAAAGCCAGACCACCTATGAAAATTTCCTGTATACCCTCCCGCTGGTACAAAAACATTCCCGGGAAGGAGTGATCATCTGCACTTCTCCCTATCACCAGAAACGGGTCCGGATTATCTTGAGAAATCTTCAGCCCGGCTATTCCTACGTGATCGCCCGGATGGAGGAATCGGAGATCTACCAAGCCGGATCGGTCCGGCGGCGGATTCGCAACCTGGGCCTGATGATTCGGGAAACCGGCGCCCTGATCAAGTATCGGCTGTTTCCTTCACCGGCGGTTGGAACCGATGGAACTGAATAGAAGAGATATAGAATTTTTGAAACAGCGGAATATTTCACCGTCATCGGCGTACGACCAGGTGGCCAGACTGACCAGGGGAACCCGTTTCATCCGGCTGCGGGCTCCGGCCCGGCCGGGAAGGGGAATCGAGGATTTGACAACCGGCCAGGAGGACGAACTGGCCCGGTTATATGACCGGCGGTCCGCTGACCGCCGGGTGATCAAATTTGTGCCCGCATCGGGGGCTGCCAGCCGCATGTTCCGGTTCCTGACCCGCTATTTCCAGGGGGAAGAACCGGCGGATGGAAAAGGCGGGGATTCATGGCAAAGGGAAAAGATCGCCCGGTTTTTCACCGCCCTGAAAGCCGGGCGTTTCGCTTTCGCTCCGGTTTTGCGGGAGGCCCTGACCCGTTCCGGTCAGGATCTGGATGAACTGATCGGCCGGGGGGATCACCGGGCGATACTGAAAATTCTGCTGACCGGAGAGGGGATGAATTACGCCAATCTGCCCAAGGGGCTGATTCCCTTTCACCGTTATCCGGATCAGCGGATCGTCACCGCCTTTGCCGAACATATCCGGGAATCGGCGGCCTTCGGGGTGCATCGCCCCGGTCTGCATTTCACGATACCCAGGGGATTTCAGGATCGTTTTGACCGGGAAGCCCGGGGATGGCGGGAAGAACCGCGGGCCGAGGTGACCTATTCTTTTCAGAAGGCGGATACCGACACCCTGGCCCTGGATGAGGAGGGGAATCTGTATCGGGATTCGGACGGATTGCCCCTGCTCCGACCGGGAGGACACGGCGCTCTCATTGAGAATCTCAATGATATTTCTGCCGATATTGTGCTCATTCGGAATATCGACAACGTTCCGCGGAAGGAATACCATCCAGGCCAGGTCCGGACCCACAAGGTGCTGGCCGGATTGTTGATATCCCGGCAGGAAGAGACCCAGGCCTACCTGCAGCGAATGGCTGAGGAACCGGTGGATCCCGGGATTCTTCCCGAGCTTACGGAATTTGCCCGGAGCGGGTTGAACATCACCCTGACGGAGGAGGAAAAAAAGACAACTCCCGAAAAGTTGATCCGGATACTTAGGGATCGTCTGAACCGGCCCCTGCGGGTCTGCGGGGTGGTTCCCAATGAAGGACAACCCGGCGGAGGTCCCTTCTGGGTGGAAGATGTCGACGGGCGTTTTAGCCTGCAGATCGTGGAGAAGGCCCAGGTGGATCTCGATTCCCCCGGGCAGATACGCATCTGGGAGCAGGCCACCCATTTCAACCCGGTAAATATCGCCTGCGGGGTCCGGGACCATACCGGCCGCGCTTTCCAGTTGTCAGAATTTGTCGATTCCGAGGCCTATTTTGTCACCCGAAAGTCAAGGCGGGGGAAACCCCTTCTGGCCCTGGAGCTGCCGGGGTTGTGGAACGGGGCCATGGCCCGGTGGAACACCATCATGGTGGAGGTTCCCCGGGAGACTTTCAACCCGGTCAAGGAGGTCAACGACCTGCTGCAGCCCGCCCACAGTCCCCGGGATCCCTGAGAGCGGGTTGCTCCTCATCCAAACCGGTGGTGGTAGTCCGGGTGGCGCCGACCCAGCCATTCCAGGTAGGCGGCGGACTGCTGTTCGTTTTTCTGCCAGCCGCCGGTGATCAGGCCGTCCGACCCGGCCTGCTGCAGAATGGTCCGTTGGGAAGGATCCAGAAACCGGGGCCTGGCAAATCCCAGAGGAGTTCCGGGAAGGGGGAAAAAGAAATGGACCTGGACGGTGACCCGGAATTTTTTTTTCAGGCAGCGGATGAAGTCCAGGGTCCGGTTGAACTCGGCCGGCGTCTCACCCGGCGTTCCGATGATAAAATCAACATTGGCCCTGAAACCGGCCTGGTTGATCAGGCCGACCGACCGGATGACCTCACGGGGTTCGTGATCCCGGCCGAGACTTTTCAACCGGCTGGAGGCACCGCTCTGGGCCCCGATGGTCAGGGAACGGTTGCTGACCCGTTTCCGAAGATAGGTCAGCAGCTTCTCTTCGATCCTTTCCGGTCTGATTTCGGAGGGGAAGATGCCGAACTCGATGAAGGCAAAGGCCCGGGCGCGGGCGGCTTCGATTACCGAAACCACCGCCTGCCGGGAAAGATTCCCCGAGGTGATGAAATTGATGCGCTCTACTCCTTTTCCCCGCAGGGCATCCATATACCGGATTACCGACGGGTAATCACGCTGGGCGGCGGGAATTCGGGAGGTGGCGCAGAAACGGCAGCGGCGGGGACAACCGCGGGTCAGTTCCAGGGGCGGAATGGTTTTCAGATAACGGCTCAGGGGCAGGTAACGGGACATGACCGACCGGGAGGGAGGTTGATAGATCCGGAACTCTTTTGCTATATTTCCTTCCCTCAGATCCCGTCCGAAATCAATGAAGTTCTGTTCGCCCTCCCCGATAAAAATGATATCGAATCCGATCCTGCGGGTGAGTTCCTGATCCCCGGTGGCATGGGGGCCGCCGGCGGCGATAATGATGTCCGGCCGGTTGATGGCCTGTATTTCAGCGGCGATCAGGGGTAGAAAAGGAGTCATGAAGGAATACAGGATCACGTCATCCGGTCGGGGCCGGGGGCGCTGTTGACTGATGACCACTTCGAAGGCCGAATCGATTCTCCGGGTTTCCCAGGACCGCAGCAGGACCGGGAAGGTGATCCGGTTGAAGGGAAAGATTCGCAGGATCACCCGCCGTTTTTTCATTCTCCGGCGATCTCCTTGGTGGAATTGGCAAAAAAATACCACTGGTACTATAATAGATTACCGGGGACGGGTCAAATCGTCTCAACCCAGGAGGACAGCATGGATATCGAAGAATTCAAAGCCCGGGGCCATCAACTGGTGGAGTGGATGGCGGATTATTTTCAGAAAATCGACCGATTCCCCGTGAAATCCCGGGTCCGGCCCGGCGAAATACTCAAACAGCTTCCCCTCCGGCCTCCCGAGGAGCCGGAATCCTTCGATGCCCTGTTTGCGGATTTTTTATCCGTCGTCCTGCCGGGGATGACCCACTGGCAGAGCCCCTCCTTTTTTGCTTATTTTAACGCCAACAACAGTTTTCCTTCGATCCTGGCCGAGATGATCACCGCGACCCTGGGCGCCCAGTGCATGAGCTGGCAGACCTCCCCCGCGGCCACCGAACTGGAAGAACGGGTAATGGAATGGCTGAGGGAACTGATCGGCCTGCCCGACGGTTTTACCGGGGTCATCCAGGACACCGCTTCCACGGCCACCCTCTGTTCCCTTTTGACCGCCCGGGAAAAACACTCGGGATACCGGATCAACCGGACGGGTTTGGGCCCGGAAAAGTTCACCGTTTACTGTTCTGAACACGGCCACTCGTCCATCGATAAGGCCGTGAGAATTGCGGGAATCGGGTCGGATCAATTGCGCAAAGTCAGGACCGGCGATGACTTTGCGCTGATCCCGACGGTCCTGGAAGAGACCATCGACCGCGATGTAAAGGCGGGATTCACCCCCCTGGCGGTGGTGGCGGCACTGGGGACCACCAGCTCCGCCGCCATCGATCCCCTCGCCGAGGTCGGGCGGATCTGTCGAGACCGGGGGATCTGGTATCATGTGGATGCCGCCTACGCCGGGACTGCTCTCCTGGTGGAGGAGAACCGGTGGATGATTCGGGGAATTGAGGACGTGGATACCCTGGTCTTCAATCCCCATAAATGGATGTTCACCAATTTCGACTGCTCCGCCTATTTTGTACGGGATCCCCGGGCATTGATCCATACTTTCACCATCTTGCCCGAATATCTTCGGACCCGGGAAGGGGAAGAGGTGAAAAATTACCGGGACTGGGGGATACAACTGGGGAGAAGATTCCGGGCCCTGAAGCTGTGGTTTGTGATCCGATCCTTCGGGGCAAGGGGATTGAGGGAAAAGGTGCGCGCCCATATGGAATGGGCGGGACGACTGGCGGCTGAAATCAAAAGCGAAGATGATTTCGAATTGCTGGCTCCCCCGTCCCTGGGAGTCCTCTGCTTCCGGCATCATCCAGATGACCTGGCCGATGAGCCCGACCTGACCCGGTGGAACCGCCGGCTGATGGAAACCCTCAACGACACCGGAAGGATATACCTGACCCATACCAAACTGGCGGGACGGTTCACCCTGAGGCTGGTGGTGGGTCAGACCTATCAGCGGGAGGAACATGTGCGGCGGGGATGGGAACTGATTAAAAACTCTGCCCGCAGTCTGGCCTGAGTTCCCGGGCGGACGGACAAGGCCATTTTACGGAACGGCCCGCCGCCCGGTTTCATCCTCTGCAAGCATCCATCAATCTGGTCCCGGCCGGATTTGAGGTTTGTTAAGAATCGGTTAACATCGCGGATTTGCAGTGAAAAATCTTTTCTTTTATGCTACTATGAATTCCAGGATAACGATCATGGTCCAATTTTCAGGGCGGCGATTTTTGGGCACCGGCATGGTGGCGGCTGTGGTTCTGCTCGCCTTCACCGGTTTGATGTCGGCCCAGGGCAATCCCTATCGCCTCGACCGGGCCATCAATCTTACTTCCGAGGACGGGCTGTCCCATGATTTTGTCTACAAAATTTTCCAGGATCACGTGGGGTACATGTGGTTTGGGACCCAGGACGGCCTTAACCGCTACGACGGCAAGGAGTTTCGGGTTCATCGTTTCGATTTTGCCGATCCCGCCAGCCTGAGCGGGAACAATATCACCGCTATTTGTGAGCAGGAGCGGTACTACCTGTGGATCGGTACCCGCAGCGGCAGACTCAACCGGTACGATCCGGCGGCTGAAAACTTCCGGCGTTGTAATGAATACAGCGAGGGGATGGACCGGCGGGGTAACTTTCCCATCAGCTGCCTGGCCCATGATCCCCGATCGGGGATTCTGCTGGTGGGACTGATCCGGGGCGGTCTGCAGACCTACAATACCCGGAAACAGCGGCTTTGCCTTCCCTGGGAGCCGTCCGGGCGGCCTTTTCCTCTGGGACCCAATCTGGGGAGCGTCCTGCGGCTGCTGGTCACCGAACCGGGTACGGTGTGGATGGCCACCGAGCGGCAGGGCCTGATCGGGCTGCGATGGGACGGGGAGATGTACCGGGTGTGGAAACACTTTTATCCCCGGGGGGAAAATTCACAGAGGTTGCCCGATTCCCACGTCACCGCCCTGACCCGGGATGATCAGGGGCGGCTCTGGATCGGTACGGCCGGGGGAGGGCTGGCCTGGATGTCCGCCGACGGGGAATCCCTCAACCGGATGGACATGACCGACGACCGGTACCGGGGCAGCGGAAAGGGGTATATCTCCGGTCTCTCCTGGGACCGCCCCAACCGTACCCTGTGGATCTCCTACCTTTCTTCCGGACTGCGCAATTACAACCCGGCAACCGGATCCTTCTCCAGTTTCTTCCACGTGAACGATTCCAGCTCCCGGCGTCGAAGAACCCTGATCCGGGATATTTTTTGCGATCCCACGGGGATTCTCTGGGTGGGCCTGGATGAGTATGGCGTGCTGAGTCTGATCCCTTCCTTCAAGGAATTCCATACCCTGGTAAAAAAACCGGGAACTTCCGGTGGATTGACCTTTTCCAGTATCCGGTCGATCACCGAGGACGACCAGGGGCGGCTCTGGATCGGCGGATACGGGGGAATTAACGTGATCAACCGGGAGACCGGGGAAACCAGACAATTTCTCCATCGGGATGTTCCCAACCGCTTAACGGTTTCTACCCGTTTGAAATCTCCCAACATACGGGTGCTGCTGCCGGATCTCCGAAACAGCTACCGCATGTGGGTGGGGAGCGAGGGGGAGGGGCTGTCCGTCTACCGGCGGGAACGGGGGGATTTTCTGCATTATCCCCACAGCTCCGGTCCTTTTGCCGACAAGCTGATGGGAAAGATCATCTACTGTATGATGGATGACGGTTCCGGAACCCTGTGGATCGGCACCGAGAGGGGATTGACGTTGATGGACAAAGCATCCGGGCAATTTACCCACCACTGGCATGATCCTGCCGATCCGCGGTCTCTGGGCCCGGGAAGCGTGACCGCCATGGCCCGGGATTCCCGGGAACGCTACTGGCTGGGTCTTTCCAACGGAGGATTAAATCGCTATGATCCACCCTCGGGTGATTTTTGGCGCTATACCTACGATGTCGGGCAGCCCCGGGGGATCAGCAGCAACAGCGTTTTTTCCATTCTGCCGGGGAAAAATGAGGCCCTGTGGATAGGGACCGGGGGAGGAGGTTTGAACCGCTTTGATCCGGCCCGGGAAGTTTTCACCCATTTCACCAGCCGGGACGGGCTGGCTAACGACGTGGTCTACGGAATTTTGCAGGATAACCGGGGGCATCTCTGGCTGAGCACCAACAAGGGAATATCCCGTTTTGATATCCAGAAGGGGGAGTTTCAGAATTTCAACCATATTCATGGACTGCCTACCTATGAATTCAACGCCGGCGCTTATTACCAGGGGCGGGGCGGACGGATGTACTTTGGCAGTGTCAAGGGTGTGACCTTTTTTGCCCCGGAAAAAATCCGGAAAATTCCCTATCCGGCTCACCTGGTCCTCTCGGATTTCAGAATACTCAATCAGAAGGTGACCCTGGAAAAACCGTTGCATGAGATACGGAACATCAACATCACCCACCGGGACAAGATGCTCTCTTTTTCCTTTTCCGCCCTCAGCTATTTTTATCCCGGAAAAAACCGGTACGCCTACCGGATTCAGGGGATTAACCGGGAGTGGGTTCACCTGGGGGAACAAAATACCCTCACCCTCACCGGCCTGAACCCGGGCCGTTATGACCTGCTGGTCAAAGCCGCCAATGCCGACGGAGTCTGGGATCAGAGGGAACTGGATTTGAAGATAAGGGTTTCACCGCCTTTTTACGATTCTCTGCCCTTCAAGATCCTGTTGCTGGTCCTGATTTTTCTATCCATACTGGTGGCCTTCCGGTTGCGGCTCCGCGGTCTGAGGATGCAGCGGAACCGGCTGGAAAGCAAGGTGCGGGAAAGGACCTTCGACCTGGAAGAGAAAACCCGTCAGCTGGAAAAAATCAATACCATCGTGAAAACCATGAACGAGGAGATCGGGCTGAAACGGTTGATGGGAGCCATCCTCAAGGAAACCCGGGTCATTCCCGGCGTGCAAAGGGCCCTGGCCCTGGCCAAAGACCGGGAAACCCGAAAGTTCAGGGTGATTGCGGCGGAAGGCTGGGAAAATACCGGGGTGCCCCGGATCATACTCGGTCAGGCGGAGATTCGTGAGCGGTACCTGGATCGATCCCGGGAAGTCCTGGAGGGGGTTCGGATCGTCAAAGAACCGGAAGGAAGATCCGGCCGGGACAAGGTCGGATACCTGCCCGTTGCCCGTTCCCTGCTGATGATGGAAATCACCATCGATTCGGAGAACGAGGGGTACCTCTTTTTCCAGAATTTACAGGTAGAGAATGCCTTCGAGGAGGAGGATGCACGTTTTCTCGGCAACCTCAGGGAACATATCATATCCGCCTATTCCAAGGCCCGGGTACTGGAGGAGCTCCGGCTGCTGGATGACAAGAAGAACCAGCTGCTGGGGATGACGGTCCATGACCTGAGAAACCCGCTCATCGGGATCCAGGGTTATCTGGAACTGGCCATTCGATCGATCCGCAAGGAAACCTTCAACCAGAAGCGATTCCTGCGGGATCTCCAGATATCCCTCAAGAATATCGAGAAGATGAACTACCTGATCGATAAACTGCTGGATATTTCCGCCATAGAATCGGGAAAGCTCCAGCTGAACCGGCAGGTCCAGTCATACGGTGTACTCCTGCGGGAATCCATCCTGTTCCACCGGCGACTGGCCAGGGATAAGGATATAGAGATCCGTTTCCATCCCCCCGGAGAACCGGTCAAATTCAGCTTTGACCGGAACCGGGTTCAGGAGGTTCTGGATAACCTGCTGAGCAACGCCGTCAAATACACCTTCCCCGGCGGCAAGGTGACCGTTTCGGTCGAAATCGGCGCCGATGCAGTCACCACCCATGTGGAGGATACCGGTCAGGGCCTTTCCAAGCAGGATCTCAGCCAGATATTCACCTATTTTTCCAAGCTGGGGCCCGCCCCCACCGGCGGAGAACCCAGCAGTGGTCTGGGGCTGGCCATCGCCAAGAAGATCGTGGAACTGCATGGGGGAAAGATCCAGGTGGTCAGCACCAAGGGCAAAGGATCCCGTTTTTCCTTCACCCTTCCCCTGCGACAGACCGGTCCGTAGGAGCCGGCCCCCTTTTTCCTTGACAAAAAAGGGGAGAGTGGTCTAAGATAAGGACAAGAAATAAGACGCGCGGCATCGGATCCATGAAACCAGAAACCAGAAACCGGACCACCGGGGTATTCAATTACCTGATGGTCTTTTTTTTCCTGGTCCTGATCGTCCGGGTAATCACCGGGGGATTTGTTTTCCGTTTGCTGGGGGTCACCATCACCGTTTCGGATATCCTTCCCCCGATTCTCATCATCGCTTTTCTCTGGGCGGCCAAAAAGGCGATCGGCTGGTTTTCCGGCAAATCGCCATCCGCCGATTTTCGCCGGGGGCTGGTTTTTATCGGCGCTGTTTCGATCCTGCTGCTGCTGAATTTTGTACTGTCCGGATGGATCGCCGGAGGCCGGGGCGGGTTTTTGCCCGATATTTCTCATGCGGACACCCGGAATCCGGATGGGAAACCGCCCCGCGGCAGCTGGAACGTCATCCTGATCAGTATCGATACTTTGCGTCCGGATCACCTGGGCATATACGGATATCACCGGAATACTTCTCCCCACATCGATGCCCTGGCGGGGGAAGGCCTCCTTTTTGAAAACCATATCGCCACCGGTCCCTCAACCCTGATTTCCCACGCTTCGATCCTGACCTCCCTTTATCCCTCCGCCCATCGGGCGGAATTCTCCACCTACGCGCCGCTGAATCCGGCGGTGTTGACCCTGCCGGAAGTGTTGAAAATGTACCAATATCAAACCGCGGCCTTTACCGGCAGTGGACAGATGAACCATATTTACGGCCTGGACCAGGGATTCGACACCTACAACGACCGGGGAGGAAAGTTCACCCGCACCCTCAACCGTTCCCTTGCCTGGCTGCGGGCCCATGGCCAGCGGCCTTTCTTTCTGTTCATTCATTCCTATGTCACCCATCATCCCTACACCCCTCCGGCTCCCTACCACCGGATGTTCTACCCGGAATACCCGGGGAAACTGGGATCCAGGATCGGAATCAGCCTGCTGCAGAGAATTAACCAGGGGCAGTTGGAGGTCAGCGACGAAGATCGACGACATATTGTGGCCATGTACGATGGTGAAATTGCCTACATGGATAACCGGATGGGGTGGTTTTTCCAGCAACTCAAGAAGATGGGCCTTTGGGACCGGACCCTGATCGTTTTTACCTCCGATCACGGGGAAGAGTTCAACGAACACGGCATGATGGGCTGGCATTCCCATACCCTTTACGACGAGTTACTGAAAACTCCCCTCATCCTCCGGTTTCCCTCCGGCTCCCCGGCCGGCCGGCGGATTGCGGACCAGACCCGGGGAGTGGACCTTTTCCCTACCCTTCTGGATCTGATGGAGATTGAGATTCCCGATGGTCTGCAGGGCGTTTCCCTGACCCCACTTATGGTCCGTCCGGACACCTCCCTGGAGTTGACCGCCTTCAGTGAACGGGAAAGCTACGGCCGGCCTTACAAGATGGAGAAATCCCTGCGCTACGGGGATTATAAATTCATCCTCAGTACCCCGGACCGTCGGCCGGCCGGGGGGATGGAAAGATTCTTCCAGAATCTTCATATTTCGCCGCTGGACAGTTCGGTCCGGGCCCGGGAATTTTACCATCTGGCCGCGGATCCGGGGGAAAGCCGCAACCTTTTCCAACGGCAAAAACGGCTGGGTCGGGAATTCGAGCAGCGGATCTGGGAAATGACCCGGCTCAATCTCCAGGTTCTGGGAGAACTGGAGGCCGACAGGATCACCATTGACGAGGAACTGGAGAAAAGGCTCAGATCCCTGGGGTATATCGATTAACCCGGTTTCGGTTTACCCGATTTCAAAGAGGAGATGATCGGTGAGGATGTTGTCCCCCTCGCGCACGTTGATGGACTTGATGATCCCGGAACGGGGGGCCCTTATTTCGTTTTCCATTTTCATGGCCTCGTGAATGAGGATGATATCGTTCTCTTTCACCCGGTCGTTGACGGAGAAGAAGATCCGTTTGATGTTTCCGGGGATGAAGCTGAACACCCGCCCCGGCTTGTCGGTCTTGACATCCTTTTCCCGGTAGTAGAAAAGCTGGTCGATCTTTTGCAGCGAAGCGGGATAGAATCGATCATTCACATAAATTCCCCGGGGATACCCCGCATGATCGCGAACAACGCGAACCCGGAAAAAGCGGTGATTGACAAAAAACGATTTGATATCGTCTCCGTCGGATTCGTTGATCAAGACCTTCAGGTCCGAGTGACCGATCCGGACCCGGGTTTCGGAATGGAATGTGGCATCGTTGGGCAGTGAGACATCGTAGCGGTGGTTCATGACTTTGAATCTGTATTTCATAAATAATCCCCTCAGGAAATTCCCAGGATCCGTTTGATGAAACTGGGTTGTTTCATGGTTCGCAGCTTTTCTTTGTAATTGTTTTTGATGTTTTCACCATGGAAGGCGGCTGCCAGCAGCGCGGTGGCGATCCGGATATCCCCCTCCGGCGGCGGGGAAGTAAAATCAAAGGTGGAATGCAGGTAGTCAATCGTGGTCTTTCCCTGCTGCAAGGGCGGATCCGCCAGCAGGTTTTGGAGAAAGAAGAGGTTGGTGTCGATCCCGCCGATGTGAATATTTTCCAGGCAGGAGGAGAGATTCTGCAGCGTGGTCCGGCGGCGGCCGGAGAAGGAAAGCAGTTTGCCGATATAGGGAGAATAAAGGGGCGAAACCTCCACTCCGGTGGTGACGGAGGTACGGAATATGTTGCGGATGGAGGCATAGCTGTAAAAATCGGTCACCCTTCCTGAAGACGGGCGGAAGTCCTGGTAGGGATCCTCCGCCATGATGGAAACCAGGGCGATGTGGTGGGCCGGTTTCAACACCTTGGTTCCTTCAACCCCATGCAGTTCCTCGTGATTGGCGATGGCGAACTGCTTCTTGATGAAATTGGAGATGAGATGGACCTCCGGGATCAGGGAGTTGATCTGAAAACTGGGGTTGATCTCGGAGAAATAGAACTGGTCTCCCTGGAGTATGAACTCGATATACCCGAGACCGATGTACTCGATTTCCCGGATCAGGGTTTCCGCCTGCCGGACCATCTGCTCGCGGAGGGCAGGGGGGAGGTTGGGGCTGGGAGATTCCTGGAAGATCTTCTGAAAGCGACGCTGCACCGAGGATTCGATCTCCGGCAACAGAAGGATGTTGCCCTTCACGTCCCGAAAGAAGGGGATCTCTATCTGGTGAGCGGACGGACAGTATTTTTCCAGGAAGAATCCATCCCGTTTGTATATCAGGCGGGTCAGGAGGTTGGGCATCAGCTGCCGGGTTTCCCGCTCTTCCCGGATCACCCGGATGCCTTTGCCTCCGTACCCCCGCAGGGGTTTGAGCAAAAGGGGGTACTCCAGCCCGACCCGGGCTTCTTCCCAATCCTGTTCTTGCCGGATTACACCGGTATGGGGCAGAACGGGAATCCCCAGGCGATCCGCCAGTTTCTTCAAAGAGAGTTTGTCGGAGGTGAGTTCCAGCAGTTCCGGAGAGGGGGCGATCAGTTTCACCCGGTTTTCCCGGCACAGTCGGCCAAAGGCGGGGTTTTCGGACAGCAGGCCATATCCCGGATGGAGGTATCGGGTGTTCAGTTCCAGAGCCTTTTCCAGGATGGCTTCCTGGTCCAGGTAACTGTCTTCCAGCTTGGATGAGATAAATTTATGGCTCTGGTCGGCCAGTTTCACCGGCAGCGAATTGGCATCTTCCGGGGAATGGTAAAGGACGGTTTCCAGGCCGATGCTTTTCAGTGAATCGATAATGTCCAGCGCCACCACCCCGCGGTGGGGGATCAGGACTTTTTCCGGGCCAGAATTCATGGGGATCTCCTTAGAGAGGGATGTTGCCGTGCTTTTTCTTGGGGAGGGTGGACACCTTGTTTTCCAGGGATTCCAGGGCTTTGATGAGCAGGGGACGGGTTTCCACCGGGGAGATGATGTCGTCGATGTACCCCATGGAAGCCGGCATTCTGGGATTGGCGAATTTTTCCTTGTAATTCTGGATCAGTTCCTCCCGCAGGCGGTCCTGGTCCTCGGCATTCTGCAGGTCCCGCCGGAAGATGATGTTGATGGCTCCCTGGGGGCCCATTACCGCGATCTCTGCGGTGGGCCAGGCGAAAACGATATCGGCGCCCAGGTGCTTTGAGTTCATCACGATATAGGCGCCGCCATAGGATTTGCGGGTAATGACGGTCAGCTTGGGAACGGTGGCTTCGGAGTAGGCGTAGAGCATTTTGGCGCCGTGCTTGATGATCCCCTTCTTTTCCTGGTCTTTGCCGGGGAGAAAACCGGGAACGTCCACAAAACTGATGATCGGGATGTTGAAGGCGTCACAGAACCGGATAAAGCGGGCCCCTTTCATGCTGGCATGGATGTCCAGCGTGCCGGCGAAAAAGGAAGGGTTGTTGGCGATGATCCCCACGGATTTTCCTCCCATTCGGGCGAAACCGGTGACCAGATTGGGGGCGTAGTCGCGATGGATCTCAAACATTCGCCCGTGGTCCACCACCAGGGCCAGCAGATCCTTCATGTCATAGGGCTTGTTGGGATTGGCGGGAACGATGTCGTTCAGCTTGTCTTCCATTCGGTCATAGGGATCGTCGATTTCCAGCTGGGGAGCCGGCATCAGATTGGAGGAAGGCAGGTAACCCAGCAGCTCTTTGACCATATCCAGGGTGTGTGTTTCATCGTTGCCCACGCAATGGGCCACCCCCGATTCGCTGGAATGAGAGAGGGCACCGCCCAGGTCTTCAAAGGTTACCTCCTCCTTGTTGACCGCCTTGATCACCTCCGGCCCGGTGACGAACATATAGGATGTCTGGTTGACCATAAAGATAAAATCGGTGATCCCGGGAGAGTAGACCGCTCCACCGGCACAGGGTCCCATGATCACCGAAATCTGGGGGATCACACCGGAAGAGATGGTATTGCGGAAGAAGATATCTCCGTATCCCGCCAGGCTGCTGATGCCTTCCTGGATCCGGGCGCCGCCGGAATCGTTGATCCCGATGATCGGAGCGCCGGCTTTCAGGGCCAGGTCCATCACATTGACAATCTTCTGGGCATGCATTTCTCCCAGCGACCCTCCCAGGACGGTGAAATCCTGGGAATAGACATATACCTTCTTCTGGTTGACCTTGCCAAACCCGGTGATCACGCCATCCCCGTAGAATTTCTTTTTGTCCAGACCGAAGTTGCTGGAGCGATGGCGGATGTATCCCTGAAGCTCAACGAAGGAGCCATCGTCGAAAAGGTACTCAATCCGTTCCCGGGCCGTCATTTTCCCCTGCTGATGGCGTTTGGCAATTTTGTCTTTACCGCCGCCCAGAATTTTGGATTCTCTCAACCTGGCCAGCTCTTTCAGCTTTTTTTTCATCCTTTATCCTTATGATACGGGTATATATTTTCGTGAAAGGGCCATTTTATAACCTTTTTGGGCAAAAAGCAAACCCATTTTGATTTTTACGGGGTGCCGGACCCGCCCGGGGCCCTGGATTTACACCGCCATCGAAGAATGGTATAATAAGAGCATGGATGGAAAGCGGGGTCTGACCTTTCTGGAGGTACTGGTGGTGCTGGCCATCATCGGAATCCTGGCCACCATCGCCGTTCCCAATTTCCGTATTTCCATTAAAAAAGCCCGGGAAGCGGTACTACGGGAAAACCTCTACCAGATCCGGGATGCCATCGCCAAGTATTATCAGGACAAGCAGCGCTACCCCGATGAGCTCCAGGAACTGGTGGCCGCGCGTTACCTGCGGGAAATTCCCGTGGACCCCGTCACCCGGGAGCGGGAGTGGGAGCCGGTTTATTTTGATCCTCAGGATCTTTCTCTTTACGGGGACGATCAGCTGAACGGGATCGTGGATGTCAAAAGTCTGTCAAAGGATACCGCCACCGACGGGACCCGGTACAGTGACTGGTAGACCTTCTGTCTCCAAAACCAGGGGGATCGTCTTTATCTCCGCCCTGGTGCTGGTTATGATCTTTTCCATTTCATTGCTGATGGCCCGGGCCTTCTGGGAACGGGAGATCGAACGGGATATGGAGGGGGAACTGATCTACCGGGCCCGTCATCTGGTACGGGGAATCGAAGCCTATCATAAACGGTACCGGCGGTACCCCGACAGCCTGGAAGTATTGCACAAAGAACGTTTGATCCGGAAGCTCTACCCCGAACCGGTCTCGGAGAGCCGCCGCTGGAATTACGTGATGATTCCCAAGCGGGCGGGACGTCAGGTACTCACCGTTGTCCCGGCAGACCTGCTTCCCCGATATACCGAAACCCACAATCTGATCGGGGTCTGTTCCAGTGCCGTGGGAGAGAGTTACCGGGAGTACCGGCAGGTCAAGTATTATTACAAATGGGCTTTTTACGTGGGGGCCAAAGAAAACGAGGAGATGCCGGATCTGCGGTTCATTTCCACCCTATGAAAAAGGCATTGATCGTATCGGCTGAACCTTCGGCCGACACCTACGCCCTGGCGGTGCTGGAAGAATTTCGACGCAGGGATCCCGTCCGGTTCCACGGGGTGGGAGGAGACCGCCTCCAGGATGCCGGGGTCAATATCCTGATCCATAATCGCCGGATGGGAATCGTGGGGATCGTGGAGGTGGTGTTCAGCCTGCTGCGCATGAAACGGTATATGGAACGGCTGGTGGATTTTGCCCGGCGGGAGCGGGTGGATTTTGCCCTGCTGATCGATTTTCCGGATTTCAATCTCCGGCTGGCCCGAAGACTGCACCGGGAGAAAATACCGGTCTATTACTACATCAGTCCCACCATCTGGGCCTGGCGCTACCGGCGCATCCGGCTGATCCGCCGGGTGGTGACCCACATGTTTCTGATCTTCCCCTTCGAATCGGACATTTACCGAAGGGAAGGAATTCCCCACACCTACATCGGGCACCCCCTTCACCGCCGGGTTCATTCCACCCGGTTGGGTCGCGAAATGCTGGTCCGGCAACTGGATGCCCGGGAAAAGACGGTGCTGGCCATCCTGCCCGGCAGCCGCCATTCTGAAATCAGGCGCCATCTTCCTACTCTGATCCGGGTGATGAAACGGATACAGGAAAGAATTCCCCGCGTCCTGTTTGTCCTGCTGAAGGCCGACCATATCGAGAAAAAAATGCTGGAGGATGCCCTCCGCGGACAGGACCTCGATATCCGGATCGTTCTCCAGGAACAGGCCTACGACCTGATGGCCGTCAGCCGGGCCGCTCTTTCTTCCTGCGGCACATCCAATCTGGAAATCTGTCTTCTGGGGACACCTTTCTGCGCCTTTTACCGGGTTCATCCCCTTTCCTATCTGTTGGGGAAGGGCATGTTGAAGATCGATCGGTATTCCATCGTCAACATTCTGTCCGGTCGCCCGGTGATTCGGGAATTCATCCAGAGCGGAATGAGAGAAGAGGATCTGTTTCGGGAAGCACTGCGGCTGCTCACCGATTCTTCCTACCGGCAGGGGATGATCAGTGATTTCGCCCGGGTTTCCGCCGGGCTGGCCCAGGAGGAAAATCCCGCGGTGATGATCACAGACAAAATCCTGGCCCTGCAGGACGATGCGGAGAATCGGGACCGGGGGGACATTCAGTGATCCGGATCCCGGTATCGTACCCGGATGAAGATATGCAGGGCGTTGAGGGCCGCCGGCGTGACTCCGGAGATGAGGCTGGCCTCAAAAAGTGTGGGAGGATTCCTGCGGGAGAGTTTTTGCCGGATTTCCGTGGAGAGACCGGGAACCGACCGGTAATCGATGTCCGGCGGGATCCTGGTGGTTTTGAGTTTTTCGGTTTTGAGGAGTTTTTCCTCCTGGAGACGGATGTACCCTTCATACTTGATGGTGGCTTCCAGGTAGAGGGTATCCGGTCCGCTGAGACGGGGAAACCGGAAGGGGTGACCGGTACGCCTCAGGGTTCTCCTCAGACGGGCGACGGTCATCTCCGGACGTTTCAGCAGATCGTGGAGGGAGAGGCTTTTTTTCCCCCGGCGGATCCGCTGTTTCTTCAGGTTGGAGATTATTTTTTTGCGACGATCAAAGATCTGCCGGATCCGTACATATTCCGGTTCCCTGATCAGGCCGTATTTGCGTGCGATACTTCCCAGACGTTCGAAGGCATTGTCCTCCCGTAATTTCAACCGGAATTCCGCCCGGGAGGTAAACAGACGATAGGGTTCGTCCACCCCGCGGTGGATCAAATCATCGATCAGTACGCCCGTGTACCCTTCGGAACGTTTGAGTACCAGGGGGGGCTGGTTCCGACACCCCAGAAGGGCATTGATCCCGGCCATCAGCCCCTGGGCGGCGGCTTCTTCGTAGCCTGAGGTTCCATTGACCTGCCCGGCGAAATACAGGTGACCGATGGATCGGCTTTCCAGGGCCGGGGTAAGCTGTGTGGCATCTACCGCATCATACTCTACCGCATAGGCCGGGCGCATCATCACCGCTTTTTCAAGCCCCGGAATCGCCTGCAGAAATTCCATCTGGGTGGAGACCGGGAGGCTGGAGGAGAGACCACTCAGGTAAATTTCGGAGGTGTCCAGACCCTCCGGTTCCAGGTAAAACTGGTGGGTTTCCCGTTGGGGGAATTTCTGCACCTTGTCTTCAATGGAGGGACAGTACCGGGGACCGATGCCTTCGATTTTGCCGCTGTAAAGCGGCGAATGCTCCATGTCCCTCCGGATCACTTCTTTCACCCGCCGGTTGGTATGACCGATGTAGCAGTCAACGCGGTTTTTCAACCGGGTGGTGGTGAAATGGGAAAAGGGACGGGTGGGGGTATCGCCGGGTTGCCGGATAAATCGGTCCCAGCGGATCGAGTCCCGGTGGATTCTCATGGGGGTTCCGGTCTTCAGGCGCAGGGTGCGGATCCCCAGGTTGCGGATATCCCGGGCCAGCTGAAGGGAGGCCGGTTCGCTGGCCCGCCCGGCCTCGTATGCCGTATTCCCGATGTAGATGCGTCCGCCCAGGAAGGTGCCGGTACAGATGACGACGGCATCCGCCGGCAAGAGGTGGCCTTCCTGGAGTTGAACGCCGGTGACCCGGTGATTCTGTAGGGTCAGCCCGGTGACCTGGGACTGGTAAATACGGATCCCGGGTTGACCCTCAAGAAAGGCTTTCATGTATCCGCGGTACTGACGCTTGTCATTCTGGGTCCGGGTGGCCTGCACCGCAGCTCCCTTGCTCTGGTTGAGGATCTTGAAGTGAATGCAGGTGGCATCGGCCGCCCGGGGCATCACTCCGCCCAGAGCGTCGATCTCCTTGACCAGATGACCCTTGGCGATACCGCCGATGGAAGGATTGCAGGACATCTGGGCGATGGTGTCCAGGTGCATCGTGACCAGGAGGGCTTCCCCGCCCATCCTGGCCACAGCGGCCGCGGCTTCGATGCCGGCGTGACCGGCCCCTATGACGACAATGCGTTTCATTTGCCTATGCAGAAACGGGAAAAGATGTCCTCCAGAATATCTTCGCCGGTGACCTCACCCAGCAATTCTCCCAGCTGACCGAGGGCCAACCGGAGTTCCTCGGCGACCATCTCCAGGGGTGGTTCCTGCCCCCTGCGGGTCTGAAGACTTTCTTCGATCGTGGTGAGGTGCCGGTGGACCTTTTGCAGAATGGTTTTCTGCCGGAGATTGACCGAATAATCTGACAAATGGGCCTTCTTTTCCCGGATCAGACGGGTCAAAAAACCGGTGATCCGGGAAAGGTCCCGGTCCCGGATCAGGGAAATTTTAACCGGCGGCGAATCGGCAAAGTGCTGTTCCACGGCCCGGACGGTGCCGGGGCGGGGGATGTCCATTTTGTTCAGGCAAACCAAAGTTTCTTTGTCCCGGGTCAGGCGGTACAGCGACTGGTCTTCCCGGGTAAAATCCCCGGCGGCGTCGAGAAGAAATATCACCGCCCGGGCGGATCGGATCTTTTCATAACTGCGCTTGATTCCCTCGGATTCCACTTCGTTCTTTTCGCCTTCTCCGATCCCGGCAATATCGGTCAGGCGAATCGGGACCCCTTCCAGGTGCATGCTGTCCTCGATGTAATCCCGGGTGGTATGGGGCAGGGGGGAGGTGATGGACCGTTCTTTGAGGAGCAGGGCGTTGAACAGAGTGGATTTGCCGACATTGACCTTCCCCATGATGACCACTTCCAGTCCCCGGGAGAGCTGACCATGATAGCGGGCATTGGTCAGGATCTGATCCAGTATGCGGCGGGTATGGCGGAACTTTCCGTGCATTTGCCTGAGGGAAACCGGATCGAGGTGCTGATCTTCGGAGAACTCGATCTGGGTTTCTATCGTTACGGCCAGGGCGGTAAGGTTGCTTTTCAGTTCTTCCGCCATCCTCGAAAACTTACCTTCCAGGTTGGAGAAGGTCATGCGGGCGAAGTGAAGGGAATCGGCATGGATCAGATCGTTGACCGCCTCCGCCTGGAGCAGATCCATTTTGCCGTGTACGAAGGCCCGGTAGGTGAATTCTCCGGCCCGGGCCGGACGGGCGCCTTCATTGGCCAGGAGTTCGAGAATCTCCCCGATCAGGAAAGGGTTGGAATGGGTGGACAATTCCGCCAGGTCTTCACCGGTATAGGAACGGGGACCTTGGAAAAAGGTGACCAGGCATCGGTCGATCCGCCGGCCGCCCTTCAGAATGTGGGAAAAGTGTATCTGCCGGGGAGTGGGGGATGCTGGAAGGGGACGGAGGATTTTACGGAGAATTTGAAGGGTTCTGGGGCCGGAGAGCCGGATCACGCCGATCCCGCCTCTTCCCGGAGGCGTGGAAAGGGCCGCGATGGTGTCATTGTCGATCAAGAGATTTCTGAATGGTGAGGGTTTTTAAAAACCGGTTGCCGCTGCTGACCGATTCGATGCCCGGATACTCATTGATCGCCAGGTGGATGATGCGTCTCTCAAAGGGGGTGAGGTTTTTCAGGACGATGGAACGCCCGTTCTGCCGGATGGCCCGGGCGTGTTTGTGGGCCAGCCGGGAGAGTTCCCGTTCTTTGTTTTTTCGAAAGTTGTTGCATTCACAAAAGATCTTTTTGCCCAGTCCGGCGGAAAACAAGCGGTTGAGCAGGTATTGAAAAGAGTTGAGCAGTTCCCCGTTCCGGTACAGCAGCAATTTGAAATCCTTCCCCGTAAATGTAAGCTGTACGGACTCTTCTCCGGTTCGGGATTTTACCGCCAGATCCAGATTCATTTCCCGGAGTACTTTCTCGATGAAGGCGATCACCGGGTCCTGGGCGGGACGGGGATCTTCCACCCAGGCCTGGATGCAGATCTCCTTGTGTTTATGGCCAAAATAGCGGGTTTTCTCGGGAACGATCCGGTATTTCAAATGCTCCCGTTCGGTTTCCAGTTCCTTGGCGGCCTGTTCGATCGCATCATTCAATGACTGGGCGGTGAATTCACGAACTTGCATGGTTTTGATTATCCTCGCTTTTTCTTGGGTTTTTTTCTTTTCTGGTCTTCCGCCTTTTTCTTCTTGCTGATCAGGTTGTTGGTGATTTTCTGTTGAACGATCATCAACAGGTTGGATATGAACCAGTAGAGGGTCAGGCCGCTGGGCAGACTGAGGCAGATCAGGACGAAGAAGACGGGCATGATGTAGGCCATCTTTTTCTGATTGGCATCGGCGGAGGTGGGGGAGAGTTTCTGGACCACGATCTGGGTCAATCCCATGGCGATGGGTAGGATGTAAAGGGGATCCTTGAGGGAAAGATCCTGTATCCACAGGATCCAGGGTTCATGGCGGACTTCTATGGTGGTTCTAAGAAGGGTGAAGAAGCCGAAAAGAATGGGCATCTGCAGGAGCATGGGGAAACATCCGGAAGCGGGATTGATTTTTTCCCGTCGGTATAACTCCATGGTCTCCGCGTTCATCTGCTTGCGTTGTTCCGGATCCCGTTTGTAATTTTTGTATTTTTTCTTGATGGCTTTCAGCTTGGGCTGCAGGGTCTGCATCTTGGCCATGGATTTGCTGGAGGTGTAGGTGAGGGGAAAGAGGATGATACGCAAAAAGATGGTGAGCAGGACGATGGCCCAGCCGTAATTGGGGATGACTCCATGGATGAATATGATGCCGTCCCGCAGGAGCTTGGAAATAAAGCCGAACCATCCCAGACTGATCACGTCGGATGGTTCCTGAAAACCATGCTGGCGGGCGGTTCTCTTGAGAATGGAGGCGTCCTTGGGCCCCAGGTAGATGGAGACCGGATCTTTGACCGCCAGGTAGAAGTAAATCTGGGTGGTGTCCGGGTCCACGTACTCGGTGATAAAAAACAGTCGGGTGGTGGAGCGGGCAAAATCGGTCTTGAACAGGGCGGTAAAATAATTGCGGCTGTAAGCGGTCCAGTAGGAATTGCGGGAGTCCTGGATGGGCTGCAGTGAGGAGAATTTAAAGGGGGTATCCGGGGTGGGGACCATGTCTTCCCGATTCATATTCCGCAGGTATTTACTCAGTTTGTCAATCTTGGCGTCCTGCCCGTTGAAGCTTCCCACCTCATAGGTGTGTTCCATCCCCCGGCCCATCTGACGGAGGTTGTTGCCCAGCCGGGGGCCGAATACGAAGGTGGCCGGAACCGGGCGATTCTGATAAAAAATCTCGTAATCAAAATCGATCACGTAGCTGTCTCCGTAGAGAGTGTAGGTTTTCTTCACCAGCAGATCGCGTTCGGGGTCGGAATAGAGGAACCGGACCTGTTTTTTTTCCCCTTCCCGTAGAGTCAGGCTGGTCGGGGCGGGGGATTGAAAAAGGGAGAGATTGATGTTGCGGAAGAGCTCCAGGTTTTCCCGGTCAAACAGATGAAAGGGATAGAGCCCGGTGACCTCGGCCTCCCGGGCCACCAGGTCCAGGGGGTTCTTCTCCGGCTGGTCGTCATCCAGGTACTCCCGGAGTACGAAGGAATGCAGGGCGGCTCCCCGGTTGGAAAAGACCGCAATGTACCGTCCGGTTTCCACCCGGATTTCCCGTTCGAATTCCGCCCGGGTGCTTTCGATCACCGGTGGAATTTCCTCGGAGGGGGGCGTTGCCTCCGGTCCGGCACCCATTTCCTCCAGCGCGGATCGCTTGGGAGTCTGCGGGTCCACCTTCTTGTCCTGAGGCTGGGGTTGCGGGGAAGTCCGGGTTGCCGCAGGGGAATCCTCCGGAGGGGTGATCGGAGGGTTTTTGGGCATGAACAGCAGCTGATAGATGGTGATGACCAGAATGGACAGCACCAGGGCGAAAATCAGGTTTTTCTTTTCCATGGGTTCTTTACCTCAAATGTATTTGGGACCGGGTCATGGCCTCCCCTGCAAAAGGGATTGCACCTCAGGATGCGGAAACCTCCCAGGAGCAGTCCCTTGAAGATGCCGTGAAGCCGGATGGCCCGGTAGGTGTAGGTGCTGCAGGTGGGAGAAAAACGGCAATGCTGTCCCAGAAGCGGGGAAAGGAATCGCTGGTATCCCCGGATGGCGGCCAACAGGGCTTTCTTGATCATTCCAGATGGCGGAGATGAGAGAGAAACATTTCCCGGATCCGGGGAACCTCGGGCCTGGAAAAGCGGTGCTTGATCAATACCCACAGGTCGTAATGGTCCTTCAGTTCCGGCCGATGCAGGCGGAAAAGTTCTTTCATCACTCTTTTCATGTAGTTTCTTTTTACGGATTTGGCAACTTTGCTGTTTATGCTTACGGCAAACCGTGAATAGTCGAGATTATTGGGCCGGGTGTACAAAAAAAAAAGCGGTTTTTAAAACAGCGGCCCCTTTTTAAAAGGGACAGGATGTCATTTTTTTTTTTGATGCGATAGCGGGAGGGAATTCGGTAGCTCATATGGTGACAATCAGGCGGATAATTGCTTCCGCCCCTTGGCCCGGCGGTTCTTGAGAATCCGCTGTCCGCTTTTGGTGGCCATTCTGATCTTGAATCCGTGTCGTCTTTTGCGCTTGATCTTCTTGGGCTGGTATGTTCTTTTCACGGTTGCTTGCTCCTTGCAACTGAATTTAAACTACAATATATAAAAAAAACCCCCAGATGTCAAGTTTTATCGACCCGGGGGGTGACGGGGAAGAAAAGATACCCGGTCTCCTTTTTTGACTAAATTCTACCGAACATTTATACTTTAACCAGGGAGTGCCGCTATGCGCAAAATAAAAACAATCCTTTCACTGATAACGGTCATCTTTTTTTCTTTGATTCTCCACGGGGGGCAAAATTCGAAAGTCCTGCGAACCGACCTGATGGAACCCCGGACTCTCGATCCCACCCAGTGCTGGGATGTGGTTTCCGCTATCTACGTACACAACATCTACGATACCCTGCTCAGCTGTGACCCCCAGACCCTGGAAATCCGCTCCGCCCTGGCGGTAAGCTGGGAGCCCCGGGAAGGTCACAAATCCTGGGTTTTCGATTTGCGAAAAGGGGTGTCTTTTCATGATGGGACGGAGTTGACCGCCGATTCCGTTGTTTTTACCTTCCGCCGCGGTCAGGAAAAGGATTTTGACCACTGGTATTACGATCTTCCCGGATACCTTGGATTGATCGAGAATTTGCACACCGTCCGGAAAATCAACCGGTATCGGGTGGAATTCGTGTTCGATGCTCCCTATGCCCCTTTTCTGAAAGCGCTCACCTCCCCCGTCGCCTCCATTGTATCGCCGGAGGCGGTCATCCAATACCGGGAAGAGTTCCCCCGAAATCCCGTGGGAACCGGTCCCTACAAACTGGCTGAATGGGAAAGCGGAAAGGGCCTGGTGCTGAAAATGAACGACGCCTACTGGGGAGACCGTCCCTGTTTTCACACCATCCAGAACCGGTTCCTGGTCAACATCGATCAAACCATCGATTTCATCCGGGAGAAGAAACTGGATCTGACCCTGCGCTTTTCCATCTCCAAAATGGAAAGCATCCAGCACCTGGACTGGCTGAAAGTCCAGATGGAACCCCAATTCTCAACCACCTTCCTGGCCTTGAACACCGGCCGGGGTCCTCTGCGGGACCGGAATTTCCGCCGGGCGCTCAACTACCTGTGGAACAAAAGTTACGTGAAACTGGTTTTTCAGAAATATGCCCTGCCCACGGATTCCATCCTGCCCCGGGGGATGACGGGATACAATGACAGGCAGATCGTCAGGTACCCTTTTTCCGTGGCCAAAGCCCGGGAGATGCTCGAAAAGGCGGGGGTTCAAACCGGGACCGAGTTGACTTTCCTGGCCTTCGACCCGATGTCCTCCCTGTATATGGAAATGATTTCCTTTTTTTCCAGGAGCCTGGAAAAGGCCGGGATCCGCCTGAAAATAAAAAAGGCCGGTTTTGAGGAATACGCCCGCTGCGTGGCCGGCGGGAACTACGACCTGACCCTTTCCGGCTGGTCGGCGGATTATGTTCACAGCCACAACTTTTTTTCCGCCCTGTTTTCCAAGGATATCCAGGAAAGGGGATTTGCCAACCTGTCCATGTCCGGATCCGGAAAGATCCGGGAACTCATCGACCAGGCAAAGCGGGAGTTTGACCAAAAGAAGCAGAGGTCAATGTACGAAAACCTGAACCGGCTGGTCAGCCAGGAAGCGCTGGCAATACCGCTCTATCAGCCGCTGAATATCATCATTCTCGACAAGCGGATCCGCGGACTGGAATCCAACGGATTGGGACTGGTTTCCTTTTTCCGGGCGAGGGTCGATGAAGATTAAAACCAAACTGATCGCCTCATACATCGTGATCGCGGTGATCTCGGTGGTATTCTCTTCCTACTTCGCGATCGATTCGGTGACCGGGAAATACCGGAAAGCCGAGGTGGAAAAATTGCAGGAGTCCCGGCGCCAGATCCAGGCCGGTTTTTACAACCAGATGACGGAATTAAAAAGAAAAACCATTATCTTCACCGGTTTGAGCGAATTCTACCGAAATATTTCCAGCCCGGCGTATTTGAATACCTTTTTCGGCACCAAGGATTTCATGTTGCAGAACACCCATTTGAAAATTATCGGCAAAAACTTTTCATTGCTTTACGAATTCAGGAACAGTGAGAGCGAATCGTTGGCTCCCCGGCGGATCGGGGAGATCCCCTTTTTCCAGGAAAGGGTCGATCCCTACCTGCGTCAGGCCGGCATTTTCCGGTTCGATCAAGGGATTGCCATTCTGGTAAAGGCGCCGATTGTCGATCAGGACACCTTCGAACTGCAGGGCTATCTCCTCCTGGAACAGCCGGTGAATCAGTTCGTCGGCGATCTGTTGAAGGGGAGAGCCGATGCCGAAATCGTTATTTTTTCCAGCAAAAAATCGATCAGTACCACCTTTCAGGATCCCCAGGCCCGGAGTTATTTCCCGGACCGGGAACGCCTGGCCAGCACCGGGTACCCCGCGGAGGTGCGGATCCAGAGCCAGCGTTACCTGGTCACCCGGATCAATATCACCGATTTTTACGGGCGGCGGATCGGAGATATCTTCGTTTGCCGGAACATCCAGCACATGCTGGGGCTGCAGAAGGTATTTATCCGGAATTTTCTTCTGCTGGCGCTGGTCACAGCGGTGGTGCTGGTTTTTGCCGGTATATACCTCGCCCGACGGCTGTCTCGGCCCCTGCTGAACCTTTCCAGTTCCGCCCGGAAACTGGCCCGGGGAGATTACGATACCCGGGTCGAGGTCACTTCCTCCGATGAGATCGGCAAACTGGCGCAGGTTTTCAATGAAATGGTTCAATCGCTGCGGGATCAGCGGCAGGAAATCCTGTACCTGGAACAGTTCTTTGCCACGATCGTGGAAAATTCCCCTTCCGGGATCATCATCTGTGATCAGGATTTTACCGTGGTCAACATCAATTCGGAAGCGGAAAGAACTTTTCAGGTAAAAAAACCCAGAGTGGTTCAGCGCAATCTCTTTGAAGCCCTGCCGGCGCTGGATCGTTTTGTTGACGATTTCCGATATATATACCAGAACGGCATCACCCGGTTTGTCGATGATTTCGAGTACAAAAGACCGGACCGGGAAAGCATTCTCCGCTTCGCCTTTTACCGGATATCCATCCAGGAGAAAAATTTTGTGGTGATCCAGACCGAGGACATTACCGAGAGAACCAAAATAAAGGAAAGACTGGTCCATGCCGACAAGCTCAGTTCCCTGGGGGAGCTGTTGACCAAATTTGTCCATGAATACAACAACCTGGTGGCGGGAATCACCGGAAATATCGAGCTGCTCCAGCAGCAGGTAAAGGACCGGGACCTGCGCGAACGGATCTCCAAGATCAAGGACCTGGTATTGAAATCAAAGAATTTGTCCCTGAACATACTTAACTTTTCCCGCAAGAGAAAACCGGTGCAGGAAAAAATCGATATGGTACAGACCGCCGAAGAGGTGATCCGGCTGCTGGAAAGCACGGCGCTGAAGAATATTGAAGTGCAGAGGCAGTACGAGGCGGAGCAGATCCACCACAAAATAGACCGGGAGAAGATATCCCTGGTGCTGTTCAACCTCCTTTTAAATGCCCGTGACGCCGTCGAGGAGACAACCGGTTCGAGGAAGGAAATTATCATCACCATCGGGGCAACCCGGACCGAAAAAGGCGAATGCCTGTTGATCCGGGTGGCGGACAACGGAGTGGGTATCGAAAAATCCCGGGTCGATAAAATCTTTGAAAGGTACTATTCCACCAAGAAAGAGAAGGGCACCGGACTGGGGCTGGCCATCGTCAAGGAAATTATCGAAGAGTACGGAGGAGAGGTCAAACTGGAAACGGAACCGGGGAAAGGATCCCGTTTTTCCCTGCTCCTGCCCCGGGAAAATCAACAATCCACTTGATAAAATTTTCTCCCCGGTTATACTGGTGACAGGATGAGCCGGTATTGCATGGGATATCTCCTGCTTCTTTTTTTCTCCCTTTCGGGGGTGATCCCGGTGATGGGAGAGGGAGACGGGGTGGTCTACGAGAGGAGCAACGATTCCCTGACTCTCCAGCCCGCAAAAATCAGGGACGTCTATTCCGCCGAGGTGGCTTTTAACATCTACCAGGGACTGGTGGACCTGGATCACCGGACGTTGCAGGTCCGGCCCTGCCTGGCTGAAAAATGGGAAATCCTGAATGACAGCAAAACCTGGATTTTTCACCTGCGGGAGGGCATCTGTTTTCATAACGGCCGGGAGTTCTCCGCGGAAGACGTGCGCTACACCTTTTCCCACCTGATTACGGACCGGGAGAGCAGCCGGAAATTCTACATGGTGAAAAACCTGATTGAAGGGATCCGGGTGATGGCCCCCGACCGGATCGAAATCCGCCTGAACGCTCCCTATGCCCCCTTTCTGACCGCCCTGACCGACCCCTCTTTCCTGATCGTTCCCCGGGGAGGCTATGAACAAAAACCCTTCCTGCCGGTCGGCACCGGTCCTTTTGCCTTCCAGGAGTGGGAAAGAGGAAAAGTGCTCATCCTGAAAAAAAATCCGCGGTTCCACGACGCACCGGTCCGACTGGAAAATATCATCTACCGGGTGCAACCCGACGGGTACTCGAGGCTGCTGCATATCAAGAATCAGGATTCAGACCTGCTGGTCATCCGTTCCAAGGCGGAAGAAGATACCCTGGCTTCGATGCCCCATATCCGGATCGTGAAGAATCAGAAGCTGCAGATCAACTACCTGGGTTTCAACCTCAAAACCAGCGCCTTTGCCGATCTCCGCCTGCGGAAAGCCTTTGCCCGATCCATCAACAAGGAACAGCTGGTCCGGTTTGTTTTCCAGGACCTGGCCCTTCCCATATCCGCCCCCCTGCCCCCGTCGGTAATGGATTTGCGGGAAGAACTCGGGGAGGACCGCTACGATATCGAGGCGGCAAGGGGGGTGTTCCACCAGCTGCTGACGCCCGGGGAGAGGACCTTCCGGCTGATCTATGCCTCGGGCAACCATTCACTGAAGGAACTGGCCGGACGGCTGAGCGCGAACTCCGCCCGGATGGGCATCAACCTGCAGGTGACGGGGGCACCTTTTCCGGAAGTGATCAGAAGGATCGAGAAAAGGGATTTTGACCTGTTCCTGCTTGGATACTCCTCGTCACCGGACCCGGATCTCTACCTCACACCCAATTTTACCCCCGAAGGGCGTTTCAACCACACCGGATATGAAAATCCGAAACTGGGAAAACTGCTGGACCGGGCCCGGGCAGAGTTTGATGAAGACCAAAGAGAAAGCCTCTACCAACAGGCCCTGCAGTTTCTGCACCGGGATCTTCCCTGTATCCCCCTTTACTCGGAAAGATGCTTCGTGGCCTGTAACCGCAGGATTGAAAATCTGCAGCTGCATCCCTTTGGCATTATTCTCTTCCGGGATGCCCGAATCCGGTAATCCCGGTTTCCGGGCGAAGGGGGGGCGGAGAATACAGTGTCAACGCAAAATAGAAATGTCCCCATTTCTGCATAATAGAAATGTCACCTTTTTCTTTGAAAAAAGGATGTGGTAATGTGGTAAACCCGCAGGGTTTTCCATCATTTCCACATCCCAAAAG
>Ga0180433_10000557_pt1 | contig 63706 bp, 41 predicted proteins | sample SS_ome_8_FD_132980 | JGI IMG/M metagenome (GOLD analysis project Ga0180433, IMG submission 132980) | Hypersaline lake sediment archaeal communities from the Salton Sea, California, USA - SS_1_D_1 metaG | ecosystem: Environmental > Aquatic > Non-marine Saline and Alkaline > Hypersaline >... | reverse complement strand
TCTCTGCGGGTCTTCTTTATTGCCGACTTGAGATTTGCCATGGATTTTCCTCCAATTCTGTCCTTGCAGTTAAAACAAGATTGTTCCTATCATACAAAAAAAGTCCTGCCTTGTCAACCGATTTGCCGGGTCTGTACCCGACCCGGTCCCGCTTTGGATGTGAACCTTTTGCCCTTCTGATTCGTATTCAGGTATCGACAACCCCAAACCACCCACAGGAGGTCTCAACATGAGGTATTGGTTTTCCCCCGGAACCATAATGGCAATGACGATTGTATTTCTTGGTGTTCTTCTTCAGGCGCAACAGGAACCACCGGCCGTCGAATCTCATCCCACCCAAACCTGCCAGATCCCCCGGATCGATACCCGCATTCAGGTGGACGGTCGCCTGGAGGAACCCTGCTGGGACCGGGCGTTAAAGATGGATGTCAACATCGAAGTAATGCCCGGCGAAAATATCCCCGCACCGGTGGTCACTGAGTGTTACCTGTTTTTTAACGATCACCAGTTGCTGGTGGGATTCAAGGCCTACGATCCGGAGCCTGAAAAGATCCGGGCCTTTTTCTCCGACCGGGATGAGATGTGGCGCGATGATTTTGTCGGGATCATCCTGGACACCTTCAACGATGAAAACCGGGCCTTCTCCTTTATGGTGAATCCCCTGGGTGTCCAGGGGGATGAGGTGTTCAGTGACGGCGGCAGCAGTGAGGACACCTCCTGGGATGCCATCTGGGAATCAGGGGGGCAGTTCACAGATTACGGGTACTCCGTGGAGATGGCCATTCCCTTTCGTTCGCTTCAGTTTCAGCCTTCCCGGGAAGAGCAGACCTGGGGGTGTGCTCCCATGCGCAATTATCCCCGGGACAACCGTCACCAGATTACCAACTTCACTTATGACCGCAGCAATCCCTGCCTTTTGTGTCAAAGCCATAAAATCAGGGGATTCAAAGGGGCCACTCCCGGCCGGAATATTGAACTGGATCCTACCCTGACCGGATTGCGGACCGACGAGCGGGAAGATTTTCCCGCCGGAGACATGGTCAATCAGAAGCAGGAATTTGACGTGGGGATCTCCGGGCAATGGGGGTTTACCAACAACCTGACCCTGAGTGCGGCGGTAAATCCGGATTTTTCCCAGGTGGAGGCCGATGCCGCCCAGCTGGATGTCAACACCCAGTTTGCCCTCTATTACCCGGAAAAACGACCCTTTTTCCTGGAGGGCAGGGATTTCTTTCAGACTCCCACCGAGGTGATCTATACCCGGTCCATCGCCGATCCCCTGTGGGGGATGAAGATATCCGGCAAGGAAGGCAAAAACGCGATCGGGTTCTTTTCCGCCCAGGATACCATTACCAACCTGTTGTTTCCCGGCAGCCAGGGATCTGAAACCGGTTCCCTCGATCAACGATCCTATGGCAATGTGTTCCGGTACCGTCGGGATATGGGAAATTCCTCTACCCTGGGAATCATTGTCTCCGACCGGGAGGGACCGGATTATTACAACCGGCTCGGTGGAATTGATGGTCTGATCCGGGTTACCAAGTCTGACCGGATCCAGTTCCAGCTGCTGGGCACCAGTACCCGCTATCCAGATTCCGTGGTTACGGACTACCAACAGCCCTCCGGCAGTTTCGGGGGATACGGGATCGATCTGGGAATCGTGCGGGAGAAGAAGCATTACTTTTTGTTTGCCGAGTACCAGGACAAGAGTCCCGATTTCCGGGCGGACCTGGGTTTTGTGCCCCGGGTGGATTTCCGGACCGTGGAGTTTGGGGGGGGGTATATGATCTGGGGTAAGAAGGACAGTGTGCTGACCCAGGCGCAGTTCTCCGCCAACTATGATCATACCTGGGACCACGACGGAAACCTGCTGGAAAGGGAACTGGAAGGTGGTGTATTTGCCCAGGGACCGATGCAATCTATGGTGGAATGGACTATAGGTGGACGGGAGAAGACCTACCAGGGAACCAGCTTTGAGCAGTTCTTCAATCACCTTTACGTGCAGGTCCAACCGGTAAAGGGGGTGATGGCGGATACTTTCTTCAGTTTCGGTGATGAGATCGATTACACCCACGTCCGGCCCGGGAAGTACCTGCAGGTTTCTCCGGAGCTGAATCTGAATCTGGGACGGCGGCTGAAGCTGGGGCTGGTCCATCACTACTACACCCTGAATGTCGATCAGGAAAACCTCTTTGTCCAGAACATATCGGAGGTGCGGCTGGTTTTCCACCTGACCCGGAAAATGTTCCTGCGGGCCATCACCCAGTACGAACACCTGACCATGAACCAGGCGCTGTATGCGGATGAGATCGATCCCCTGTCCAAGGAACTGTTTCTGCAGCTGCTGTTTTCCTATAAACTGAACCCCCGGACGGTCCTTTTCCTGGGCTATACCGACAACCGCCTGGCCCTGGATGGCGATCCCCTGACCACCACCGACCGCACGGTGTTTTTCAAGATCGGCTACGCCCTGAATCTATAGTCACCGTGCCTGCGGTTTGACTTTTCCACCGGCCTTTGCTCTAATTACAGAATCAGGTATTCCGAAAAATCATCGGAGACCGGGTGGAGGATTCCATGAAACAGGCCAATCGTTCTTCCATTCCGGTCATTCTTTTTGCCTTCAGCGCCAACCTGGTCATCTTTGTGATCAAACTGGTGGTTTCCTTTGTAACCCGTTCATCGGCCCTGCTGGCCGAGGCGGTTCACTCCCTGGCCGATACCCTTAACCAGGTCCTGTTGATCGTGGGGATCTTCAGGGCCCGGCGAAAACCCGACGATCTTCACCCCTTCGGGTTCTCCGGCGAGTTGTATTTCTGGTCCTTCATCGTGGCCATTTTACTGTTCAGCGCCGGCGCGGTTTTCTCGATCTATGAAGGAATCCACAAAATTACGAATCCCCGGGAAATGCAGAATGTTTTCTGGGCCTTCCTGGTTTTGATTGCCGCCATTATCGCCGAAGGGGCCGCCTTTTTAAAGGCCCTGAACCGGATTCGCCGGGAAAAGAAAGAGCGCCGGATTATGGAGTATCTGAAGTTCTGCAAGCACAGCGAGCTGATCGTGGTATTCATGGAGGATCTGGCGGCCCTGTGCGGATTGACCATGGCCCTGGTTTTCATCCTGCTTCAGCAGATCACCGGTCTGTTGATTCTGGACGGGATTGCGTCGGTGCTGATCGGCGCCCTCCTGGCGGTGGTGGCGTTCTTTCTGGCCCGGGAAACCCATTCCCTGCTGATCGGAGAGGCCGCCGACCCCCGGCTGATCCGGCGGATTGCCTCCCTCCTGGCCGATCCGGCGGTCAGACGGGTGATCTACATCAAGTCATTACAGTTGGGGCCTGAAGATATCCTGCTGGGGATCAAACTGGAATTTGATCCTGGCCTGAAGGCCCCGGACATATCGCGGTTCATCAACCGGCAGGAAGAAAAAATACGGTCTTCTTTTCCCCATGTCAAAGGGATTTTTATCGAGCCGGATATCTTTATCCCCGGGCGGATTTGACCCGCTTTTTACCTGCTGTTGAGCGGCTGGCGGAGCCAAAAACGGAACAGTTCGATACAGGGACGAAAAGCGTTGACGGTGACGGGGGTAAAATGACCGGCGCTGAAGGATCCAAAATACAGAGTCCCCTGCAGTCTCTGGCGCTGGTAAAGGGGCTGGGCGTAATAAGAGCGGATTCCCAGGGGGAAAAGGTAGGCCCAGTCCAGCAGGGAGTCGCTTTGATTCAGATCTTCGATGATCCGGTAAGTTCCCCGGTCTCCGGTTTTTTGAAAACCGGGCAGTGCCGTTACCGGCAAGGGCGGACTCTGCATCGGATCCCCGCCGGTTCGGGTAATGAGATGTATCCGCAGTTTTCGGCTGTTGCGATCGGGTCCCAGCCAGCCCACCAGGTCAGTGGCGGCCTGCGGAATTTGATGCTGAAGGATGCTGTGCAGAGCCTCGTCGATGGTTTGGGCGGACCGGATCCGGTTTTGGGCTTCGGAGTTCAGTCCGGGGGACATGCCGGCGGAAGGAGGGTTTCCTTTCTCCCGGGAATTGGGGACCATAACGGGTCGGGCGGTGCTTCCGCTGACGGATTCATGGATTTTTTCCAGGTCCCCGGTCAGGTCATGGATATACCCGGCGGTGAGCCGGTTCGACTCCAGAATCCGGCCCTTGAGTTTGATGGCGAATGACCGTCCTTTCAGATCCCGGAAGCGGATGATCGCTTCGGCCGATTGATGGTCCCTGATCTGCTGGGTAAACAGTTTGAAGGGAATGAAATCCTGCGGGGCAAAGAACTTCCGGGCATATACCAGGTCGGTGAAGAATGCGGAGAAATGGGTGGCAAAACAATCTTCTCCGGCGGGATTTTGCAGTTTCAGAGACCGGGAGTCCCAGTGGTAGGTCCAGAAGACCAGCTCGGAGGTGGAAAAGAGTCTGGATATCAGCTCCCAGTCGGGTCTGCGGTCCATCTTCCTTATTTTACCCCAGGAAGCAGGCAAAAAACAAATCGATCCCGCCCGGAGTATGTTATAATGGGAGCGGCAATGCCCTCCCGAGACCATGATGGATCAAACCAGCTGCAATTGTTTTTTCGTTTCAGACCTGCATGGCAACCGGCGATCCTACCGTGTACTCTTCGATACGATCGAAAAGGAAATTCCCCGGGCGGTTTTTCTCGGGGGAGATCTGCTGCCGTCGGCCCTGCATCAGATGGCCCCGGCGGATGCCATTGATGAGCACTTCCTGTCGGATTTTCTGGCCCGGGGATTTTCCACTCTCTCCCGCCGGATGGGGGACCGCTACCCCCGGGTCTTCATGATTCTGGGTAATGATGACGGGCGGTTTGAGGAAGCGGCGATGCTGGATCTTGCCAGTCAGGGAATCTGGGAATACGTGCACAACCGCTGTGCAGAGTTCGATTCATTCAAGGTATGGGGATATTCCTACATCCCCCCCAGTCCTTTCCAGTTGAAGGACTGGGAACGGTACGATGTGTCCCGTTACGTCGATCCCGGCAGCACCCATCCCCACGAAGGAACCCTGTCGATTCCCCGTTCCCGCCATGACCTGTATTTTCGTACCATTCAGGAGGATCTGGAGGAACTGGTCCGGGATAGATGGAGCCGGCGCTCCATTTTTCTTTTTCATGCGCCGCCCTACCAGACCCTGCTGGACCGGGCGGCCCTGGATGGCAAGATGATCGATCATGTTCCCCTGGATGTCCATATCGGCAGTATTGCCATCCGGCGGTTCATCGAAAAGTTCCAGCCCCGGATCACCCTTCACGGGCATGTGCACGAGAGTTCGGCCATTACCGGAAGCTGGAAGGATCAAATCGGCGAGACCCGGCTTTTTTCCGCCGCCTATCAGGGAGAGGAGCTGTCTCTGGTGCAGTTTGATCCCCTGACGCCGGGACAGGCGGTTCGCCGTCTGCTGTAACTGCCGGTCAAGCTTTCGCTGATCCCATGACCAGCGGTTTGGCCGGGTCGGTCACTGCGTTGATCTTGACCGCGTAGCTGGTCTTTTTTTTGATATCCTGATCGGTGATATAATGGACGTCCAGCAGCCCCGAGCTCTGGTACCCGGTCCGCTGCCGGTTGATCTCCGCCAGACATTTGCTCCACCCGTCCAACCAGAGTTTCAGCTCCTTCAGTTGTTTTTCGGTTGCCTGATGGTGGACCAGCAGGTCGATATCACTTCCCGGACCGGCGGTGGCGTTCTTCACCGATCCGATCAGATAGAATCCCTTGATTCCATATTTTTCAGGATCCAGTTCCCTGGCCAGTTGCTCGGCCATGTTTTTCCGCCATCGCCAGAAGTCGTCCCACTGTTTTTCTTCGGGGAAATCCGGTGGAGGAACGTCGTCCGCGGAGGGAGGCGTGGGTTCGGTAAAATAACCGATGGCGGAATCCAGATCGGCATTCATCACGATCTTCAACACCTTGCCCTTTGTGGCCTGCTGAATGTCGATGACCTTGACCGTATTTTTCAGGTAAGCATAATCCGGCAGAACATCGGACAGGATGTTTTGGGAATGGGAAAAGAAGGTGTTCCGGTACAGGATCCCGGGTTCGTCGGGGAAAAGGGGCAGGTACCGGATCCTGGATTCTACCAGATCCTGAAAAAAATGCGTTCCGAAGGAAAGCTCAGGGGTATAGTTGCCTTTCTTGAATGCCACTTCGATCAAAGCGGCGGTATTGTTAATGTCGGAATATTTGACACTCACCCCCAGTTTGATGTCCCCCCGGCTGCCCCACCGACCGGGTCCGATCAGCACAAACTGGTGCTTGGGCAGGATCTTGTTGAGTTTGCCCACCGCTCTTCCCACATTCTTCAGCTCTTCCAGGTTTTCGATCTGGTTGTATCCCTCGGGATCGACGTATACCAGGTGGGTAATATTGGGTAGAATACCGTTGGAAATATAGCGGTTGGCGGTGAACAGGGTGTCCTCCCGGGGGACATCCTGGGGGATCGGGGCCGGCGCTGTATCCCGGGTATAGCTCTGGGGCCGGCATTGAAGCAGGTAGAATTGTTTGCCGTCGTGGGCAAACTCGACATCCACGGGGGTTCTCAACTCTTCGCTGAGCACCGTAAGGAGGCTTTCCATCCGCTTTACAAAATCAGTCCGGGAGATCAGTCCCTCAAAGGTGATCACGGTGTTGTCCCGGTCAAAGTCAAGGCTGAAGCGGTTGGTGGCCGGCATGATCATGTCGCCGTCGTAGATGGAAACCATATTCTCAATTCCCGGGATATCATGACCGATCTCCTTCAGAAGGGTATTGATCTTGATGGTCTGGAAGGTGTTGGTTTCCAGATTGATCACATCGATTTCCTTGGGTGCGTATTTGACTGTTTCGTCGGCTGAGAGGTTCACCTGCAGATCCGGTTTGCCCGGGGCGATCAGCACGGGGTAGTCATCGGCCATCCGGTCCACGGCCCGGGTGCCCAGTCCCGGCACCATACGGATCAGACCGTCTTCCCGGTTGATCCGGGATGACCAGCGGAATTCGTTGTTCCGGAAGGCCACGCCGGCAAAGGAGGGGATGAAATAAGGCCCCACCCGGTTGCCCACTACTTCCTGGATCATGATTCCCATTTCCTCGTGAAAATCCAGCAGGCCCCTCTCGGAACGGTACTCGATGGGATCGGCATCAAAGATCGATGCGTAGACTTCCGCAACGGCGTCGGTCAGGGCTTCCAGCCTTTCCTCCCGGGATCCCTGGTTGGCCAGAAAGAGACTTTTGTATTTTCCCGAAAAACTGCTGCCCAGCCGATCCTCCAGGAGACTGGAGCTTCGAACGATAATGGGGGTTTTCCCGAAATCATCCAGGGCCATCTGCAGTCCCTTGAGAATTTCCTGGGGAAACTGGGAATGTTTGAAAATCTGAATGATGTTGGGATACTCCACGGATATTTCATCCAGTTCTTTGTACTTCTGTTCCATGATGTTTTCCAGGTTGTTATAATAGATGAAATTGATCAACCCGTCGGAGTTGATATACCAGCTTTTCGGGGTTTTAATTCCGGTAAGCAGGGGGTGTTCCTTGGAGTATTTCTTGATGATCTGGCTGGCCAGAAAGAGCCCGGCGCTTTTGCCTCCGAGTTTTCCGTAGCTGTTCTTGGGATAGATGATATTTTTGGTCAGGGCAAAGTAGGATTCGATGCTGAGATTTTTCTTGGCGATTTGGATGAACTCGATCTGGTCCGAGAAGAATCGCCTGACCAGGGAAACCCGCATGCCCTTCTGGAGGGATTTGGGGATCTCGGTTTCCTTCATCCCGATGTGCTGGAAACGGTTGAGGGCGTCGATAATTTCGTCCATGGAGGAGTTGTAAAGTTCCAGGGTTCGGGTCAGAAACTTGACTTTCTCCTCGTCCATCCATTTCTGGATTACCGTCAGAATCTGTCGCGAGTGCAGGTTGCGGGCGGCAATTTCAAAAATCTGTCCGCCGATCTTAATAAAGTAGTCAAGATCCTGTTTTTTGACCGGCCGATTCATGTCTTCCGGATCCTGACTGCTGCCGGGAAGGCGGCTGGTTCCCGACTGTCTCAACAGTTCGTTGGCCTTGGGGATATTGTGGCAGGACAGAAAATGCAGCATTTTCCGGGAGATGGAAATGTAAAGGTTCTTATCGGACCGTTTGAGCATGTTGAGAATGATTTTCCACTCGTCCTCGGATTTCTGGTTGATTTTTATTTCCGCCTGTTCCCACTCGGTATAGAAATCCTTCAGTTCCTGGTGCAGGATGATGAATCCGATCCGGTCGGCGATGGAGTTGAGAAGTTTGAGTTCCTCTTCCAGAAAGAGACTTTGGACCGCCTTGCCGGGGAGGGGGTTGTAGGTGATGCTGATGGTTCCCACCACATGATCCTGAACCTTGATCATGACTTCCTGGCGGATATCCTGCTCGATGTAATTTTCGGAAGAAAATTCCTGGTCCCGGTACTGGATTTTTACCTGGGCCAGGTCCGGATACTGCCAGCCGGAAGGAATCACCTTGATCAGGCGGTTGAACACTTGGTGAAAGGACAGGTCACAGCGGTTCAGAATTTCTTCGACCTTGTACAGGCAGGTCAGCTCTTTGCTTCTTTCCTGAAGTTTCCTGAGCAGGCTCTGAACATTGGGATTGACATCTTTCATCGGTAAATTTCTCCTTGGTTGTGCCGGCCGTCCACATAGACCTTCAATGCCTGCCGGCATTTAACTGCCCGGACGTGTCGGCCGTTATACACCTTCTCCTGTTTTTTCAGCCAGTCCCAGTCCAGGGTATAGGGAGGGGTCTGGGTGACATGGAAATAAAAGATGCCGAGATTGCAGAGGTTGTGAAAAAAATGACTTCCCTGGCTGTAGTCGATCGGGGAGCGGGGATCCTTCAACTCGATAATGATGCGGGCGTTGGAAATCTGGGGCCAGGCCACCGGGATTCCCAGGCAGGGATCGGAACTTCCCCAACGCCCGGTTCCGATCAACAGGTAATACCGGTCGGATTCCGCCAACCGGTGGTTGATCTGGTCGATTTCGGATACGATTTCCCCGGCATTCCGGGGATTGAGATCAGGGGATTTGAGGTAGACGACATGATCGATCCCGGACATTTCTCCATTGCCCATCACCTGATTGGATTTCACCAGCAGGTCTTTTTCATGGAGGTTCCCCCGGGTGATCGATTGAGAAGGGTCATAGGTATGCATGGGGCGGACCTGAAGCAGAGAAAAATGGTGGGGATGATCCCGGCGGGGCTGGAAGGTGACGGCAAACTCTATTTCCACCTGGCTTTCGACGGTTTCCCGGCAAAAGTCCAGCACTTTCCGGATGGTGTTGTTCAAAGGCAGGGTCCGGTACTGGAGGACCGGGCCGAAATCGATCATTCGGGGTCCCGGCCGTCCGATTCCGGGCAAAATGGTGTCGGACTGGGCATTGTAGGTGGAGGCGATATGGGTCAGCCGATTGTCGTACTCGGCATCCGACAATTCCAGCCGGGTCAGAAACTCGGTTTCATTCAGGGGATTGAAACGGTGAACCTGCCCGGTATCGATGGCCCAAAAACGGGTCTGGGTGTTTTTCAACCGATCCGTCAGAGAATTAAAGGGAGGGATCTTCTCGGGAAACCGGGGGTTGTAGGTCCAGGAAATACCACCGTCCACGATGGTTTTTCCCAACCCCAGCGCCAGGTTGACGACCCCGTGCTCGGGCCGGGAATCCCCGAAGTTGTAATAACTGAAGGAACGGGCCACCCCGGATATATCCGGATAAAACCGCCGGTTGGACTCTCTTCCGGCCACCTCCTGGATGATGATGGCCATCTTTTCCCGGTGGTGATCGATACCCCGGGCCCGGGAGTAGGCCCGGGCCCGGGAAAAAAATGTGGAGGCGTATACCAGTTTGATGGCGTCGCGCAGTGCCCGGAACCGGGTATCCGGATCCGGATGGTTGTTGGGAATCATCTTGGTGAAGTAGATGCCGGCATAGGGGGCTTCCAGTTGATCCTCCAGGTAGGAGGAGGATCGGATGGCCAGGGGAGATCGCCGGTGACGGATCATCTCGCGGAGGACGCCCGTGATCTTGACCGAAAGATCCGATTCCAGGAAGTGGTGGCTGATTACCCGGTCCGAAAGCGAGGATTCCCGAAGGGAGTCCAGCCGGTTTTCCTGGAGGAAACGGTCAAAATGATCGGTGGTCAGAACCGCCAGAGAGGGAATCCCAGTGGTAAAGTCCAGTATTTCACCCTGGAAGCGGCCCCGAAGTTGATCATGCAGCCGTATCAGCCCCCCGGCTTTTCCCCCGACGCTCCCGGAACCGATAATCAGGGGGGGGGGATCGGAACGGCCCGGCTTCGAATCAGATTCCTTCATGAGCGATTTCGGTTACACCCATCCCCGCACCTTGCAGGCCTTGGCCACCCGGTCGATGGATATGATGTAGGCGGCATCCCTCATGAACAGTTTCCGTTTCTGGGACAATTCGCTGACCGAGAGGTAGGCGTGGGTCATGATGTTGTCCAGTTTTCCCAGTACTTCATCTTTTTCCCAGTAATAATTGGCGTTGCTCTGTACCTGTTCAAAGTAGCTGCAGGTGACCCCGCCGGCGTTGGCCAGAAAATCAGGAATGACCAGCACGTTGTTCTTCTTGAGAACCGCATCCGCATCGATGGTGGTGGGACCGTTGGCGCCTTCGGCAATGATTTTCACCGAGGGTCTGATCCGGTCCACATTGTCCTTGTTGATCTGATTCTCCAGGGCCGAGGGAACCAGGATATCCACTTCCTGTTCCATCCAGGCGTCAGCCGGGAGCACTTCGTAGCCCAGGTCCCGGGCCTTGGCCTGATCGATTTCGCCGAAGGTGTCGGTAATATCCATCAGCTCTTCCAGGGAAATGCCGTTGGCCTTCTTGTAGGTGTATGCCTGTTGTTCCTTCTGGTTCCAGCAGGAAACCGCCAGGGTTTTTCCTCCCAGTTGATGGTACAGCTGAATGGCGTACTGGGACACGTTGCCAAATCCCTGGAAGCTGGCAGTGGTATCTTCGGGACGGATCCCCTTTTCCTTGAGGGCTTCCCTCAGGGTGAAAATGACACCGTAGCCGGTGGCCTCGGTCCGACCGAGGGAACCGCCCAGTTCCACCGGTTTACCGGTGATGAAACCGGGGGCTTTGGTGCCGGTGATGGTTTCGTATTCGTCCAGCATCCAGAGCATATGCTGGGCGTTGGTCATGACATCCGGGGCGGGAACATCCCGGCTGGGACCCACGTTCCGGGCCAGCTGGCGGACCCAGCCGCGACACAGCTGTTCCTGTTCACGGCGGGTGAGGTTATGGGGGTCGCACACCACGCCTCCTTTGCCACCGCCGAGGGGGATATTTACCACGGCGCATTTCCAGGTCATCCACATGGCCAGGGCCCGCACCGTATCGATCGTTTCCTGGGGGTGGAACCGGATGCCGCCTTTCGCAGGGCCGCGGGCATCGTTGTGCTGAACCCGAAAGCCCCTGAACACCTGGGTGGACCCGTCGTCCATCTTGATGGGAATACTGAAATGGTATTCCCGCATGGTATTGCGCAAAAGCTCACGGGCACTGGGTTCCAGCTGCAACAGGTCGGCAATATGATCAAACTGTGCCTGGGCTGTCGCAAAGGGGTTGTAGGCATTGTCTTTCATGATTCCTCCTTGGGATTGTTTATAAAGGCCGAAAAGATTTGGGTGCTGATATCATTCTGCAGGGTATCCGAAGGGATTACCTGCCGTTGGGTCAACCAGGTGGAGATGAACCTGAATTTCTGCCTGAGTTGTTGTATTGCCTTTTTGGTCTGTCCGTCCTGGATCGCATGGGTGATTTCGATATAGGAAGCAAAGATGGTATTCAGCGCGAAATCTCCCAGGTTCAGGATCTGTTTCCAGAGCAGGGCGTGGGAGATGGAGGTGTCGGAGATGAAGTTGATGATATACTGGTTTTTGGACATCTTGGAGATGGTGGTATAAAACAGGCGGTCCCGATCGATAATTTTCCCGTGGTCTTTTTCCAGAATGCCCCGACTGAGGTGTACGATATGATCCTGAAGACGATTGATCTCCACCGGGGTTTTGCGCAATATGGCAAAATATAGAACCAGGGGGTAAAATGAGTAGGCGGTTTCCAGGATATCCTGGATCTGATGATGAGGCTGAAGGGGATCCTTGAAAAATTCATCGAGGAAAAGCTGGGGATTTTCCGCCAGATAGATCCCGCTGCCGCGTTTGACGGTGAACAATCCCCGGGCCTCCATGGATTTGACGATTTCCCGTATTGTGGCCCGGCTGGTCTGGCATCGGGCTGCCAGTTCCCGTTCGGACAGGATTTTATCGCCTTTCCCGATCTTTTGATCGGTCAGATACCGAAAAAAGGTGCGCAGAACCTGTTCCTTTTTCCCGGGCAGCTCGACCTGATTGGTCATACCAATAATTAATATTTATTGTGGTTAATGTCAACCCAAAAAATAAAGTTTTTTATAAACGGTATATTGGTATGGCCAATAATCGGTGTTGGGGGGATCTGGTCCGAATGGGGAGGGCCCGCCGGAATTCCCCGGCCTTCAACGGTCCGGCTGGTTGGGAAATTCCGGGTTCCTTCTTTTCTGATTGTACCTGCCCGGATTCGGCCGATCAACCGACTCCCGGTTTGACATCGGCCTCTTCATCCAAGATAATGTAATAAGGTCCCCGAGGGGACCCGGCGGGAGGAGCGGCATGATTAAATTATTACAGATATTATCCCGGCAGGCAGCCCAATCGCCGGGCACCCTCACCCTGGTGGGGGAGCGGAAGGTGGACCGGGTGACCGTCCGGGGGATGGATTACGATTCTCGGGGATTTGAGGAGAATGAGATCCCGGCCGACGGTTCCGTGATTCCGTCAGGGAAAGAGGGAAAGATAACCTGGATCGATGTGGTGGGGATTCATGATATCGAGCTGATCAAGCGGTTGTGTGACCGTTACTCAATTCATCCCCTGACCCAGGAAGATATTCTCAACACCTTTCATCGGCCCAAGGTAGAGGAGATCGACGACTATATTTTCATGGTTCTGAAGGTTTTCCGTTACGAAAACAATGAATTCCAGATGAACAACATCAGCCTGATCCTGGGGAGTGATTATGTCATCTCATTCCAGGAGAAGAGCAGCGATATTTTTGAAACGGTTCGGGAGCGAATCCGGAAGGGGGGGCAGAAAATTCGCCAGGGGGGGGCCGATTACCTGGCCTACTGCCTGGTGGACGCGGTGGTGGATTACGGGTACGTGACCCTTGAACGGATGGCCCGGAATGCCGAGGACCTGGAAGAGCAGGTCATGTCCAATCCGGGTCCGGATACCCAGACCCGGCTTCATTATGCCCGCCGGGAGATCTCCAATTTTCGAAAGTACATCTGGCCGGTCCGGGAAATCATCAGCAGCATACTGAGGGGTGAATCCCCGCTGGTTCGTAGACCTACCCTGATTTTTTTCCGGGATGTATACGACCATACCATCAGTATCATCGAGACTGCGGAGAGTCTGCGCGAACAGATTGGCGGATTGCGGGATCTCTATTTGTCGGGAATCAGCAACCGGATGAACCAGATCATGAAGACCCTGACCATTTTTGCCTCCATTTTTATCCCTCTTACCTTCATCGCGGGGGTGTACGGGATGAATTTTGATTTTATGCCCGAATTGCGATGGTCCCCTGGGTACTTTGTCGTCCTGGGCATCATGCTGCTGGCAGCGATATCCCTGTTGATTTATTTCAAGCGGAAGAAATGGCTGTAAAGCATTCTGCTGGCGAGTCCTGACCGGTTCTGCTTAGCGCAGGTCCTCCTGAAAAAAGGAGACCAGTTCCAGACGGTCGGGTAAGATGGCGAAAACCCTTACCCTGACCATGGTGGCCGAGTCTTTGGGGCAGGCGACGGAGGTTGTGAACCGATCCAGATCTTCTCCTTTCAGTGCGAAGGAGTTGATTTTCAGGTCCCGGGCATACACCTCAATCAAATACCTCCGATCTGCGATGATCTCCCCGCCCACGGCCCGAAATTCCAGCAAAACAAACCGCTGTTGGCCGATTTCCGCCAGATTTTCCTGTTTTTCCACTTTCAGGTCAAACCGGTTTTTCACGACGGTGAAGCTGCGGATCTCACTGCCGGCAATTGGATTCTGGTCGAAATCGAGGGCCTGAACCATCCAGAAATACTTTTCGCCCACCTCCAGCGGTTGATCGATTTCCCAGGTGGTTTGGGGGGTTTTATGGCCGTCCGTTGATTCCAGGTCTGTTAAATCCGGTACCGAGGATGCGTATATAAACCGGTATCTCTGGGCCAGCGGGTAATTCTCCCAGCTGAAATAGGGGATCTCGCCGGCACAGAATTCGCTCTGGTCCAGGGGGATTTTCAGGGTCAACCGGTTGGGGATTCCGGACACAAAATAATGGATGGAGGGAATCCGGTCGAAATCCGGTTTGGGATCATTGAAAATGATGGACACTTCGTTGACGCCTTCCTGGAGGGTGGGAACCTGGTCCAGGGACAGTTCGACGGACTGGCCAAAACTCAGCAGCCGGCTGATGATCCGGTAAGGCGCGCCGTTTATGGACCAGTACGCGTTCAACCAGCCGGTTCCTTCGTATTTCATGCGGCTGACCACTTTCACATTCTCCGCCCCGGAGGGCACGGTCATATAGTTGCTTCGATTCCGGGCAAAGAAAAGTTCCATTCCGGTGATCATCAGATCAGCGATCTTGGATGGGGCGGGACGGACGTTGATGATGACTTCAAAGGTACGGCCGATGGCGGTTGCCGTTGGAATCTGCTGCCCCGGGGTCTGTCCGGCGGGATCCTGTACCCGGACGGTGAAAGTCCCCGGTTTCCGGTAGATATGCTGTACCACGCTGCCGCCGGTAAAACTGACCCCGTCCCCGAAATTCCACAGTATCTGGCTGGAGAAAAAATTCCGGGCCTGAAAGGTAATGGATTCTCCCACCCCGGGGTCGGTTTTGGACACCAGCAATTCCCGGTTGTCCTGGAGATTGAGGGAAAAGGTGACGGGGACCGTCGAAGTCCCGTTGAAATCATAGGCCTGGATGTTGTAGGTTCCTTTGCCGGTATAGACGTGGGTCACCTGGTTGCCGGTGGAGGTGACGGTGGTGCCATCCCCCAGGTCCCAGTGGATGGGGGGCTGTTTGGCGTAGTTCAGGGTAATTGTGACCGGTTGGCCCGGAACAGGATTGGCGGGGGAAATGGTAATGGTCCGGTCATCACCGACCGTCACATAAGTGGGGCCGACGGGCGGAGGGGTAACCGAGCAGGATAGAAAGGTAAAGGTGACATAGTAGGTGCCGGGGTCTTTGTAGAAATGGGATGTCTGGTAATTGGGCGACGGGGCGTTGGCCGTGGCGCCGTCTCCAAAGGTCCATTTGCTGCTGCCGCAGGCGGCCGGGGTATTCTGGGTGAATTGGATATTCTGCCCCACCACGGGGTTGGACGGGTTGACGACAATGGCGGCCTGTCCGATTGCAGTCGCCACCGCAAAAAGCATGAATGCCAAGGAAATTCTTTTCATTGTTCCCCTCCTCAATAGATGGTAACCATCATGTTACCGTAGATCCGGTAATCCCGGTTTGTTTCGCCGGCGAAGGCGTTTTCCAGGTACTGACCTTCAATAAACAGGGAACTGGACGCCAGTTTTTCCCACAGCCAGCCGAGATGCAGGGATAACCGGCTGGCCAGGTTGAGGTTGCTCATGTCGTACAATCCCCCCGGAGTTTTGGCGCTGGTGTACGAGCCGGTCCCCGAGATGCTCAACACCTTCGGGAACAGCACGATTTTGTAGGTGATGTAGGAGGTGATCGTCCGGGTGACCTCACCGTTGTCGTCCACCCACAGGTAGGTTCCGCTCGGTGAGAGAATGAAATGATCCGAGAGGTTGACGGTGAAACTGCCGTTGAAGGTATAAGAAGACTGTTCGGTGATGGATTTGTTCAGGGACCGGCCGCCGCTGAGCATTAGGGTGAAGGGCGTGGTGCTGTATCCGAGGTTGAGCAGGAATTGGCTGGATTGGATCCGGGGGGCGATTCCCAGATTCTCCTGGATATCGGTGCTTTGCTGATTGCTCTGGTATCCGGTTCCCACCATGAATTTGCCCAGCATCAGGTTGATATTGGGGCTGATGTTATGGGTCGAACTTTGGGGGGAGCCGCTGATCGTTTCCTCCAGGTTGGTGGTCAGGTAAGAGTGGTTGAGGGTCAGGGCCACTTTGGAATTCAGAAGGGTGTAATTCAGGCTGGATTGGATGCCCCGCTGGTTGTTGGCCAGGTACTGGGTCCCGACGGAATTGTACTCCCCGCCGATATCCTGGAACTGGGAGGTGAGGGATAGATTCTTGTGGTTGATGGAGAGGGTGGAACTGATGGCATGATCTTTGATTTTTTCCTGGTTTTCCGAATCACTGCTGTAGTTGGACAGGTAGTACATGCCATGAAGGTTCACGGCGGATTTGAGCAGTTGAATATCCAGCCCGAAACCGTATACCGATCCCTGCCGGATGGCATCGAAGGTGTAATAACTGTTCAGGCCCAGGGTGGGGTCATCTTTGCCGCTCATGACCAGGGTCAGCAGTCTGACCGGTCCGAGGGACAGATCCAGCATTCCTCCGGCCAGGGTGGAATTCCGTTCCGGCAATCCGAATCCGGCAATCCGCTGACTGCTGAGGGTAAAGGCCCGTACATGGATTCGTTCACTCTGGAAACGGTACAGAAAGCCCCTCTTCCCGGTGGGGCTTAAAACCAGGTCCGGCGGTGCGAAGGATACGTTGCCCAGTTGCAGGCTGTGTTTCCCGGTCCGCAGAACCATGGCCACACTCGACACATCGAGATTTCCCCGGTCGGGCTGGTTGGGCAGGTAGTTGGAGGTGGAGGTGAAGGCCATGGAATATCCCTCCCGGGAGATATTGCCGTTGATGGATACATTTCCGTTGGAAAAACTTTTGTCGGAGCCACTCAGCTCTTCTTTGGATTCGATGGCCCATTTGCCCTCCATGTTGCCGTTAAATTTAAAGGGGAAGGGCTCCTGGATTTCCCTTGGAGGGGGAAGGGTGACCGGTTCCCCCGATCCCCGCACCACGATTTCTTCTTCGGCCGGGAATCGGGTATAGGCCTTTCCCGAGCGGGTCACGAAATGATATCGAAGAATTCTCCCGGTAAATTGCCCGCTGTCCAACCGGTAGGTGTATCTGTTTTCCGGGTCCTTCTCCATCTTGCGCACCTGAAAGTAATCGCTATCCCCGACCTGGTAGAAGAGCAGGGCGATACTGACCCTCTGGTCCACTTCCATTTGAAAAACCAGTTCAGCGCCCAGTTCAAAGTCATCGATCTTTTCGTGGGTGAAATTGAGGGGGTATAAGCGGGATCCCCAGACTATCAGAAAGCAAAGAAGAAAAAATTTTCTCATGTCTTTCTCCCGGAGGGCATCGGATCTGATTTTTTTTTGCATACCCGCAATCAAGGTACCCGATTCAAAAAAAAAAAACAACATCTGGCGGCAGGATTCAGAGATATCCCCGCAGATGACAGCGATCCGGGCACCTGTCACTCCGATCTTCGGAAAGATGGCGAAAAACCGGGCCGGGGGGATTTCGAATTGTTTCCCAGAGTTTTTGCCGAGAACCGCAAATGAATTTGCAAGGAATTCATCATATCTTTGTTGTACCAAGTATTCGGGTTGCCCCGGCCCGGATTCAAAGGAAACGTATGGACAGGTTTAAACCGATTGACAGAATCGACGTATACAGATCATTGGCTTTTTGCCCCTTCCGTAGAAATACATGAAGTGAGGAGAACGAATGAAAAACAAGGGATTGACACTGATAATGACGGCGCTGGTTTTGCTGTATTTTTGGGCCGGTTGCGGCGGGCGGGAAAAGGAAACCGGCGAAACAACAGTGGCGACGGCTGAGAAAACCGAGGAAAAGGTTACGGATAATTCCCTGCCTCCCGGTTCCGACCAGGGTCCGGATGAATCCGCAAAAACCGGTGAGGAAGGGGAAAGAATGGAACAGATGAAGCAGCGGCTGCGGGACCGGGGAATCGACCCGGAATCGTCTCAGGGCAAGCGTATCATCGAGATGATGAAAAGCCGGGGCATGGGACCCGGCGCCGGGCAGGATGCTCCTCTGGTGGAATTGCAGGAGGTATCCCCCCACAACCTGAAGAGTTATGTGACTCTCAATGGAAAAGTGGAACCGGAACGCAGTGTCAAGGTGTATTCCCGCCTCTCTGCCTACGTGGAGAAAATCCTCAAGGAAGAGGACGATTATGTCTCGGAAGGAACGGTTATGGCGCTGCTGGATGATACTGAAATCCGGATCCAGTACCGCCAGGCGGAAAACCAGCTCAAGCAGGCGGAATTGACCCTGAACGATGAAGAACAGAAATTCAACCGCAGTGAACAGTTGAAAAAGGAGGACCTGATATCCGAAGAAGATTACCAGATGGCCAAGACCAATTATTACAACGCCCGGATTGAATACCAGAACCAGATGGAGAATTTCAAAGACCTGCAGTTGCAGCTGGAATATACTCAGATCCGCGCCCCGATCGAGGGCTACATCGTGGAACGGTTGATCGATGTGGGCAGCCGGGTGAACGCCAACGAAGAAGTATATTCGGTCGAGGACTTCAGCCCCCTGCTGATCCGGCTGTACGTTCCGGCTTCGGATGCCATCAACCTGGAAAAAGGCATGCCGGTGGATATCTCCTCCGAACTCTTTCCGGGCCGGGTGTTCCAGGGGGAGGTCAAACTGATCAATCCCCGGATCGACGCGGAATCCGGCACGGTCAAGGTAACCGTGGAAGTGAAGAATTCCCGGGATCTGCTGAAACCGGGTATGTTCGTCGAAGCCCGGATTCTGATCAGCGAGGATGAAGACAAGCTCGCCATTCCCCATAAAGCCCTGGTTTACAAAAAAGGAGCTCCCTTTGTCTTTCTTTTTGCGGCAGGGCAGGTCCGGCTGCAGGGAATCGAAACCGGGATCAGCCATGAGGACCGGATCGAGGTGGTAAGCGGTCTGCAACGGGGAGATAAGATCGTGGTGGTGGGAATCGAAGATCTCAAAGATGGAATGAAGGTGCGCGTAAAACGATGAAGATTGTAAAAAGCTCGCTCAACCGGCCGGTCACGGTCATCATGTTTACCCTGGCGGCGGTCATTTTCGGCCTGATCGCCTATTCAAGACTGCAACTGGAACTGCTGCCGGAAATTTCCTATCCCACCCTGACCATTAAAACCGAATATGCCGGCACCGCTCCCTCCGAGATCGAATACCTGTTGTCCAAACCCATCGAGGAGGCGGTCGGGGTGGTGGACAACGTGTTGAAGGTATCGTCGGTGTCCAAAGCCGAAATTTCCGAGGTTCTGATTGAATTTGCCTGGGGGACCAATATGGATTTTGCCGCCCTCAAGGTGCGGGAAAAACTGGACATGCTCCGGTTGCCGGTGGAGGCGAAGGATCCGGTGATTCTACGCTACAATCCCAACAGTGAACCGGTGATGAAACTGGCCTTCTTCGGAGAACCCGGCCTGTCGAGAATCCGCTACATAGCGGAAACCGAACTCAAGCAGGCTTTTGAAAGTCTGGAGGGGGTGGCGGCCCTGTCAGTCTCCGGAGGCCTGGAGGACGAGATCCACATCGACCTGGATGAGCAGAAAATCAGCATCCTCAATCTGTCGATATCCACCATTTCCAACCGGCTGGCAGCGGAAAACGTCAATCTTTCCGCCGGTATCCTCAAGGAAGAGCGGACCCAGTACCTGGTGCGAACGGTCAACGAGTTCAAAGACGTGGATGAAATCAAGAATATCATCGTGGAAAAGAGGGATGAGGCGGTCATCCGCCTGGGGGATATCGCCCGGGTCTTTCGGGGGTACAAGGATCGCAAGGTGATCTCCCGGGTAAACGGCCGGGAAGCCATCGAAGCCGCCGTGTACCGGGCCTCGGATGCCAATACCGTCCGGATCGCCAACCTGATCTTTGAGCGGCTGGAACAGCTGGAAGGAACCGTACTGAAGGACTACGGGATTGAGTACCACATCGTGTCCAACCAGGCCAAGTTCATCAAGAACAGCATCAGCGAGGTGATCCAGACCGCCATCATCGGGGGGCTGCTGGCAATTTTCATCCTGTTCTACTTTTTGAAAAATGTTCGAAGCACCCTGATTATCGGGGTGGCCATCCCGGTGTCGGTTATCATTACCTTTTTTTGCATGTTCTCTTTCAACATTACCCTGAATATCATATCCCTGGGAGGGCTGGCCCTGGGGGTGGGAATGCTGGTGGATAACTCCATCGTGGTGCTGGAATCGGTACAGCGTCGCCGGGAACTGGGGCTGGGATTGTTTGAGGCCGCCTACCAGGGAACCAGTGAGGTGGGATCGGCGGTGATCGCTTCTACCCTGACCACGGTATCGGTTTTTTTCCCGATTGTATTTGTCAAGGGGGTGGCCGGCCAGTTGTTCAAGGACATGGCCCTGACCGTTACCTTCTCCCTTCTGGCATCCCTTTTTGTTTCCATCACGGTGGTCCCCATGTTGAGTTCCCTGAAGATATTCGGCACCAAGAAGTCGAAGGGAGGGGTTTCGCCACTGACCCGGCTGTTTACGCCGGTTGACCGCCTGTACAACGCATTTTTTGAAGGGTACAAGAGGTGGCAGCTCGCCAGTTTTGACCGGAAAAAAATCATCCTGCTGGCGGTGATCGGTCTTTTCGGTCTTTCGGTGCTTCTTACCGGTCTGATGGGCAGGGAGTTGATCCCCACGATTTCCCAGGGGGAGTTTCTCATCGAAGTGGAATTTCAACCCGGAACCTCGCTGGAAAAGAATGCCCGGGCGGTGGCCGCCATGATCGAGGAGATCCAGGGAGTGGAAGAGATCGAGAGTATATATGAAATCATCGGCATGGGATCCAGCGGCGGGATATCCTTTCAGGAAGAACAGGAGAACCTGTCGGTGGTAATCGTAAAGCTCAAGGAGGGCATTCTGGGCCGCAAAGAGGAACGGGTGATGGGCAAGGTTCGTCAGGTCATCGCCGAAAACCCGGATATCAAGGCCAAGGTGGCCCGTCCCCGGTTGTTCTCCTACAACGCGCCTCTGGAAATTGTGATCTTCGGCAATGATATCGATGTGTTGAAACGGGTATCCGATGGTTTGAAAGGCAGGATCGAGAAGGTCAGTGGGATTACCGACCTGAAATCCAGCATGGAGGAGGGATATCCGGAATTGCAGATCATCTTCAACCGGTATATGCTGGCGGCCCAGAATCTGACCATCCAGGAAGTGGGCCAGCAGATCCGCAACAAGATCGAGGGAGAGGTGGCCTCTGAATTTCTGGAAAAGGACCGGGAGGTCGACATCCGGGTTCGTTTGTCCGAACAGTACCGGACCAGCGTGGAGAAGATCAAACAGCTGAATATCCGCAACGGGATGGATCGCACCGTACCGTTGAAGGTACTGGGCGACATCAGTGTCGAGACCGGGCCCGCCGAAATCCGCAGGATTTCCCAGCAGAAGGCGGCGGTAATTACCGGGAACCTTTCCGGGATCTCCCTGGATGAAGCGGTGATGTCCTGTGAAAAGATTATCGGAGAGCAGGATCTGCCCGATGGGGTGATGGTGGAATTTGCCGGGCAAAGCCAGGAAAAAGACGTCGCCTTCACCTCCATGGTATTTGCCATCGCCCTGGCGATTTTCCTGGTTTACCTGGTCATGGCCTCTCAGTTTGAGTCTTTTATAAAGCCCTTTGTCATCATGTTCACCATTCCCCTCGGGGTGATCGGGGTGGTACTGGTCAACCTGGTGTTTGCCATTACCATCAATGTCATCGTGCTCATCGGATTGATTATCCTATCGGGTATCATCGTAAACAACGCCATCGTTCTGGTGGACCTGGCGGGGAAAATGCAAAGAGAAGAAAAACTGAGCGCTCAGGAAGCGGTCATCCAAGCCGCCCGGATCCGCTGGCGGCCGATCCTGATGACCACCTTGACCAGTGTGCTGGGACTGCTGCCCATGGCGATTAATTTCCAGGAGGGATACGAGATCCGCATTCCCCTGGCCATTACCCTGATCGGGGGGCTGATATTCGGAACTTTTCTGACCCTGATCTTCATCCCCCTGGTCTACAGCCTCTTGGCCAGGAAATCTGAACCAAGAGAACAGATATGAACCTATCCGAATATTCCATGAAACGACCGGTGACGGTCATCGTGATCATGCTGATCTTTTTGACCATCGGAATTATCTCCTTCACCCAACTCCCCCTCGAGCTGATGCCGGAAATTTCTTTTCCCATGTTGATGGTGTACGCATCCTATCCGTCCTCTTCTCCCAAGGAGGTGGAACGAACCATTACCCGTCCCCTGGAAGATATTCTGGCGACGCTGGAAAACCTCAAGACCCTGAGCTCCACTTCGGATGCCGATTCCTCCAGGATTTTTATCGAGTTTGATTCCAAAACCAACATGGACCTGGCTTCCATGGAGATCCGGGAAAAGATCGACCAGATCCGGGTCAACCTGCCCGACGATCTGGAGCGGGTGTATATCCGGCGCTGGTCGACTTCCGACCGCCCGGTGATCCGGTTCAATTTTTATGTGCCGGGGGATGCCGAAACCAACAGCTTTCTGGCGGAAAATATCATCAAACCCAAGCTGGAGCGGGTGGAAGGGGTGGCCAACGTGGATATCCGGGGAATCCTGGAGAAACAGCTGCGCATTGACATCAACCCCGATTATTTTTACACTTCGCGGGTGCGGTTGTACGATATCATCGATACCCTGAACAGCAACAATGTCAACATTTCGGCGGGTCATATCATCGATGACGAGGAAAAATTCCTGCTCCGGGTCAAGGGAGAACTGAAGGAGATCGATCAGCTGGCCACTCTCCCCATCAACGATCAGGGGTTGCGGATCAAAGATGTCGCCACCGTCACCTACGATTATCCGGAAAAGGAACGATATTTCTGGTTGAACGGACAGGAAGCCCTGGGGTTCCGGGTCTACAAGGCATCGGATGCCAACGTGGTGGAGGTCTGCAACCAGGTCCGCAGGGTGATGGGGGAACTGCAGGAATCCGAAAAAGACCTGTCGGATATGGTAATCCGGTTCTATCGGGATTCTTCCGAGGATATCAAGGACAGTATCCGGAGCCTGGTCCTTTCCGGAGTTATCGGGGGAATATTCGCCATCCTGGTGCTCCTGTTTTTCCTGCGCAAGATCCGCAGCACCCTGATCATCAGTGTGGCCATACCCATTGCCATCGTTTTCACTTTCAGTTTCATCTATCTGTTTCGGGAATGGGTGGACAGCAGCATTACCATCAATATCATATCGCTCAGCGGGTTGATGATGGCGGTGGGCATGCTGGTGGACAACAGCATCGTGGTACTGGAGAATATCTTCCGGCTGCGCCAGGAGAAGGGCTACAGTGCCTTTCAGGCCGCTCTGGAGGGAAGCAGGGAGGTCTCCGTGGCGGTGGCGGCCTCCACCCTGACCACCCTGGTGGTTTTCGTGTCCATCGGCTTCATTTCCGATTCATTCTTCGCCAAAATGATGAGCAACTTTGCCCTGAGTATTTCCCTGGCCCTGGTGGCTTCCCTGATCGTGGCCCTGACGTTCATTCCCCTGGCGGGCAGCCGGCTGCTCGTGGGCAGGACCCGGAAAAAAGCGGCCTGGCTGGTCTGGTTGACCGCCCTTTACGAGCGGATTATCTCCTTTTCCATCCGCAACTGGAAGACCAAACTCGTGATCCTGTCGGGAGCGGCCCTGGTCATCTTTTCGGCGGTGTACATGCTGAGCCATATCGAGCAGTCCTTCATGCCCCCCAGCGAAGAACGGGAATTGGAGATCACCGTCATGACCCCGGGCAATTATTCCAAAGAGAACATGGTGGAACTCTACACCACCCTCAACCGGATCGTGGAGGAAAACAAAGAGGCCTTTGCCGTGGACAATTACACCTGTTATTTTGACGTGACCCGGGTCCGGCGGGGTCGCTTTTACGGGGAAGTCGAGTTGAACCTGCTCGAGGAAGGGCCGTCAGTCAGTGAGATCAAGTCCCGGATACTGGAATTGTTTCCCCAGAAACCGGGAGTCAAGTACGAATTCGGTCACATGCGTCACCGGGGCGGCTTCAGCGGCGGGATCAGCATTGAATTACAGGGCAAGGACTTCGCCGTTCTGGAGACCCTGGCGGATCGGGTGATCGCCCAGGTTCAGGATATCGATATCGTGGAGGATATCTCTACCGATCTGGAGGGGGGGAGTACCCACCTGACGGTGAATATCAACCGGCAGCGGGCCAAGAACCTGGGGATTGACAGCCGCAGCATCGCCCGCACCATTCAGAGTTCTCTTTCCGAACGGCCCATCGGGAAATTCAAAACCGAAAACAAGGAAATCGATATTATCCTGAGGCTGAGGAAACGCAGCGGCCTGGATCAGGAGGATATCAAAAACCTGAATATCATGACCGAGAACCGGGACCGGATTCCCCTGGCCGCCATTTCCGAGTTTAATTTCGAAGAGGGGACTTCGGCCATTCAGAAGGAAAACAAGAAGAGTCGCCTGCGGATCGATATCAACACCACCACCCAGGGGATGAAAGAGATCTCCCAGGTGGTCAGTGAGAAGATGAAACAGATCGAATTTCCTCCCGGATATTCCTGGAGTTTCGGTAAATCCTTCCGCCGGTTCCGGGAATCCCAGGAAAGTTCCAATATGGCCATTATCCTGGCCCTCGTGTTCATCTATATCATCATGGCTTCCCTGTTTGAATCTTTCATCCACCCTTTCACCATTCTGCTGACTGTTCCCCTGGCAATCTTCGGTGTGGCGCTTTTTTTCACTGTCTTCGGGATCACCATGAACACCACCTCCATGCTGGGATTGCTGACCCTTTTTGGTATCGTGGTCAACAATGGAATCATCCTGATCGATCATATCAAGAACCTGAGATTGAAAGGGCTGGACAAGAATGAAGCCATCGTGCAGGCGGGCAAGGACCGGATGCGACCGATTATCATGACCGCCATTACCACTATTTTCGGCATCCTGCCCATGGCCCTGCCGGTCATGTTGCCTGGGGTTTTCACCGGCCTGTCGAGAAGGGCCCAGATGTGGGCCCCCATCAGCGTGGCCATCGTCGGGGGGCTTTCCACCTCCACCTTTTTCACCCTGATCTTCATGCCCACCCTCTACTCGATCTTCGATTCTCTCGGTACCCGGGTCAAGGGAATATTCGTAAAGGAATCATAGGGTGTGCCAGATTCCATACTCCTGTGATCGAAAATTAAAAATCACACATTGAAAATTAAGCATTGATCAGCGACCTTTTTCCCCGGACTCCGATCCCTCACCTCCGGCTCATTCGTCTTTTTCAGACCCGGAACGGGATACATCTACCGGGTTTTGAAAAAACCGGCGATGGGGTATAATAAGATTATTCACTCACCGGGAGATTCAAGATGAAGATACGAATGATTGAGACGGATAAGGCACCGGCGGCGGTCGGTCCTTATTCCCAGGCGGTGAAAGCCGGCGACCTGGTTTTTGTCTCCGGACAGATTCCCCTGGCCCCGGGATCCGCCGAAAGGGTATCGGAAGATGTGACGGATCAGACCCGTCAGTGCCTGGAGAATCTGTCGGCGGTTCTGAAGGCCGCCGGGTCGTCACTGGAGAAAGTGTTGAAGGTAACCCTGTATATTCAGGATATGGGGGATTTCCAGAAGATCAACGAGATTTATGCCCGGTTCTTTCCCCATCACCGTCCGGCCCGGGCCTGTGTGGAAGTGGCGCGTCTTCCCAAGGAAGCCAAGGTGGAAATCGAGGCGGTGGCGGCGGTCTGACCGGCGGCTGATCCGGGCAACCCAAGGAGTAAAATGTGGATAAACATGGGAAAATAAGAGCCAAATTTCCGGCCTTGAAAAAAGAAATGGTTTTTCTGGAAAACGCCGGCGGTTCCCAGGTGCCGGAATTCGTGATACAGAAAATCGACGATTATTTTCGTAACCAGTTTGTTCAACCCGGCGCGGATTACGAGGTTTCCCGTCAGGCCACCACCACCATCAACCAGGCCCGGCGCTTCCTGGAGGTGTTTTTCAATGTTCAGGATCAGGGGAAGATTATCATGGGTCCTTCCACTTCCGCCCTCTGCGCCATGCTGGCCGACTGTTACCGCCGGATGGAGGATCCGCACCGCAACGAAGTGGTCATCTGTCAGGCCGGTCACGAGGCCAACGTGGGACCCTGGGACCGGCTGAAAAATGAAGGGTTTATCGTTAAAACCTGGCAGCTGGATCCCGGAACCTTTCGGTGTTCCCTGGAGCAACTGGAAGGATTGATCACCTCACGAACCCGGATCGTGGCCGTGGTGCATACCTCCAATATTCTGGGTGAAGTGATGGATATGGCCGAAGTGTGCCGGATGGCCCGTCGGAGGGGAGCGCGGGTGATCATTGACGGGGTGGCCCACACCCCGCACCGGGCGGTGGATATGAGAGCTGTGGAAGCGGATTTTTACTGTTTTTCTCTATACAAGGTCTTCGGGCCGCATATGGCGGCTCTTTACGGCAGTGACGAGGCCCTCCAGGAGCTGGAGGGCCCCAACCATTATTTCATCCGCAGGGACGATATCCCCTACAAGTTTGAACTGGGGGGGGTACTGCATGAAGGGTGCGCCGGGATTCTGGGGTTGTGGGAATATCTGTGTTTTTTGACCGATACCGATCCGGATCTGAAATTCAACCGCCAGGTGGTCGAAGATGCCTACCATATCATCCAAAAGCTGGAAGAACCCCTGGTTGAAAAGATGCTCGAATATCTGTCTGCCCATCCCCGGGTCAGAATCATCGGTTCCCCCCAGCCTTCTCCCCGGCGGGTTCCCACCATCAGTTTCGTTCATGAGAAGAAAACCTCCCGGGAAATCGCCCGGGCCGCCAATGAGATAAGCCTGGGAATCCGCTCCGGCCATTTTTACGCCCACCGGCTGTTTGAACCCCTGGGGCTGGATCCCGAAGACGGCGTGGTGAGGGTAAGCATGGTTCACTACAATACGCCGGATGAAGTGGACCGGTTGTGCGCATTTCTTGACGATATCCTGTAAAGGTCTTCCCTCTGCCAGCTGCCTTGACAGGGGTGGGAAAATAGAGTATTATGGACTGACAAAATAAGGAGCGTGATAGTTTTGGCATTTGTAAAATTAAGAGACAACGAATCGTTCAACAGTCTCGTCAGAAGGTTCAAACGCAAAGTTCAGCAGCAGGCCATCATCAAAGAGATCAAGAAGCATTCGGTTTATATCAAGCCTGGCGAGCGGCGGAGACTGGAGAAGGAACAGTCTTTGAAACGCATTCGCAAGCGTATGAAGCGAGAGCCGTCGCATAAGATTTGATCACCCCGGGGCATAGCGCAGTCTGGCAGCGCATCGGTTTTGGGAACCGAGGGTCGCAGGTTCAAATCCTGCTGCCCCGAAAAAAAAATGGCACCCGTAGCTCAAAGGATAGAGCAACTGACTTCTAATCAGTAGGTTGGGGGTTCGAGTCCTCCCGGGTGCGCTCTACGTCCCGTCCCGAAGCTTTTCGGTTGCCGCCCGGTATCCTTCTTCGACCAGCTTCTCAATCCGACTGGTATCAAAGCGGCTGAATCCGGAAAGATCCGGGGTGATCAGGATGTCCGCTTCCCGGGTCTGAAAACGGGTGGCATTCCGGATGACCATATCGAAACTGTTAAGGAGTACATCCACGATATTATCCGGTTTTTCGTAGGTGTTGCAGGCGTTCAGATCCACGGCGAAGATGCGCTCCGCTCCCATTTTCTTCAGGGGGGAAACCGGCACGTTTTCCACGATCCCGCCGTCCACCAGCATTCGATCCCCGATGGTGACCGGTTTGAAGATCCCCGGGATACAGGAACTGGCCATTACTCCACTGGCCACCGGTCCTTCCCGGAGAACGATCTTTTCGGCGCTGGTAATGTCGGTGGTCACCAGGGCCAGGGGGATTTTGGCCTGTTGGATGTCGACATCCCCGATACTTTCCTCGACCAGCGTGCCCAGTTTGTCCAGGGAAAGCAGACCGTACCGGGAGAGGGAAAGACCGGAAACATCCGGCCATTTCAAATCCAGGGCGATCTTTTGAATTTCCCTTGGGGTTTTCCCGAAGGCATAGAGGGAAGCGACAAAGGAGCCAATGCTGGTTCCGGCGATAAATTCAACGGAGAAATTGAATTCCGAGAGGGCCTGTAAAACCCCGATATGAGCAGCGCCCAGTACTGCGCCGCCCCCCAGTGCAAGACCGGTGGCGACTTTATTTGGCCGGGTCATGGGCTGACACTCACAAACGCTGAAGGGCGGTATCCAGGCATTCCAGCACCAGGCTCACTTCTCCGGGGTTGATGATGGTGGGAGGAAGAAAACGGATATAGGGGCCGGTGGACAGGCTGGTTTTTACGCCTTCTTTGCGTAATTCTTCCTGAAGTTTTGCCACTTTTTCCTTGCTGCCCACCGAAAATGCCACCATCAGACCCCGCAACCGGATGTCCGTTACCACCGGATGTTTCTTTTGCAGCCGGGACAGTCCCCGGTTGAATTGGGCGCTTCGTTCCACCACGTTGCGGGTGATATTCCACTCTTTCATCTGCCGGGTGGCGATCAGAGCGCAGGTCATGGCCATGGGATTTCCGCCGAAGGTGGACCCGTCGTATCCCGGTTTCATGCTATGGGCGATTTTTTCACGGGTCACCACCGCCGTCACCGGGTAGCCGCCCCCAAAACTTTTTCCGATGGTCATGATATCCGGAACCACTCCATAGGTCATACAGGCGAACCAGTCGTTTTCCCGGATAGCGCTTCTTCCAAAGCCCGCCTGGATTTCGTCGTCGATGATGACCAGGTCCCGGTCTTTTTTCAGCTTCCAGAGTTGGCGGATGAATTCGGGATCCGCCGGCAGGTTCCCCGCTTCTTCTCCCTGAACCATCTCCATGATCAGGATCCGGGCTCCGGTGTTCTCCAGGACTTCTTTGACCGAATCGATCCGGTTGAAATCGGCGAAATGGACCCAGTCTTCCCGGTCCAGTCCAAAGGGAACCCGGTATTTCGGGTTGTGGGTGACGGACACCGCCCCGTGGGTACGGCCGTGAAAGCCGTTTTTAAAGGCGATCACGTGACGGGAAGCGGTATGTGCCTTGGCAAACTTGAGGGCTTTGTCCACCGCCTCGCCCCCGGAGTTCTGCCAGTAAAAATAATCCAGTCCCCGGGGCATCATCCCGCCGATCTCCTTGAGAAAACGGGTCCGGGCGATCTGGACCCGGTCCTCTTTCATGGAGATCAGCAGGCGGGCCTGGTTGGAAAGCCCGGTGGCGATTTCGGGATTGGACATCCCCAGGTTGGTGGCGCTGTAATTGCTGTCCAGATCGATGTACCACCGGCCGGTGGTATCCATGATCCAGCATCCTTCTCCCCGGACCGGTATGGGAGCCTCTTCCAGGTGGGATACGGGAATTTTGTAACGACGGTGAATATCGATGGCTTCCCGACCGGCGATCTCGGAATATTCCAGCTGTTGCAGAATCCTTTCCATGGCCGCCGGCCGGATATCGAATCCCTGGAGGAGTTCGATAATCTGTTCGGCCTGGGACCGGGTGAGGGGATCTCTGGATTTCAGGTCTCTGATTTCTCCCTCGATCTTTCGGGAGATCTCCTCCCCTCTTACTTCCAGTACATTTTTCAGCACCTCTTCGATCCTCTCAAAAGTGGCCACCGTACGTTCCGGATTCCGGGTCCGGTCGGGTATCAGTGCGTTTCTTAATGGTTTTTCCAACATTGTGGACCTCCTTTGGATATTGATGAAAGCGGGATCCAACGGGCATCCGCCCGGTTGTGTCTCTCCTGATCGAATCCCGGGATCGGGCAGTATTCGCGCCGGGATCTGCTGATTGCGTTGATCCGGTGATGAACCCCTTGCTCTCTTCCCTTACCAATATAAAGGAAACCGGTCCGGATGTCAAAGATGGCCTCCGGCGTGGGATTCAACCCGGCAGGGAATCCGGTCGCCTGCGGCCGGTCAACAGGGCGGCCGTCACCAGGATGAACAACAACTCCAGGCCGATGAAACCGAAAAGAGTGTGGGCGATGCCCGTGGTAAATCCGTAGGAATGGAGTCCCACCCCCAGCAGATTTACGCCGAACCAGGCCAGGGAAACTGCGATCACCCCGATAACGGCACCGTAGGCCATTCCGGTTTTCCGGATCCATCCCCCCTTGCGGGCATGGAACAGGAGAGCGGACCAGAGTAGAATGACCAGGGCGCCGTTCTCCTTGGGATCCCAGCCCCAGAAACGTCCCCAACTCTGGTCGGCCCAGATTCCACCCAGGATGGTCCCCAGGAAAGTGAGAACGAGGCCGAAGGCCTGCAGGGCATAGATCGCCTGATCGATTCTGTTCAGCCGGTCTTCTCGACGTTTACCGCTCGGTCGAAATACCCGTTGTAGAAGGTAAACATGTCCGAGAAAACCGGAGAGGATGATGCCGGCGTATCCCAGTACGATCGTGATCACGTGACTGGCCAGCCAGAAGTTGGAGTTGAGTACCGCCACCAGCACGGTCATGGTATCTCCCTGGGTTGCATAACGCCCGGCAATCATCAGCAATACGAAACCGGAGAGGCCGCCGGTGATGATGCCGATATTTCGTGTTTTTTTCCATTCCAGAAGGATTCCCAGCAGGGCGACACTCAGGGAGGTGAAGACAAAGGTTTCAAAAAGGTTGGTGACCGGGGCTTTTCGGGTGATCAGGAATCTGAGCACCACCCCGCCCAGGTGGAATCCAAATCCCGTGATGACCAGGAAAAATCCCAGCCGGTAGAGGACCCCGGAACGGAAAACCAGGGAAAGCATCACCGCCAGCACGGCCAGGCCGTACAGGATTTTCGCCCTCTGGAAAGGGGCCAGCCGGTGGTAGAAGATTTCGGTTTTCAGGGCAGATGGTCTTATCTTCACCGAACTGGAGAATACCAGCTGCAGGTACCGATCGATGGCCCGGTCATAACCTTCCTGGTCCCCGCGGTGGTATCCCTCTGCAATTCTTTCCAGCAGGGATAGGATCCGGACAACCTGAGGACGAGGCTGTTGATGATGGTAAAACAGGGCGGAAGGGGTAATCCAGGCAGTCTGACGGGTATCACCGCGAAGGGAGGGGGAGATGATGGTGAAGAAAGTATCCGGTTGGTTTTCAGGTGGGGTCTCGATTCGCCGGATCAGCCGGGAGATACCCCGGGCGGGCAGCGGGTTTTTCCCGGAGGGATGGCGGGAGTACTGTTTTTGCAATTCTTTCAGTTTCTCCAGGTTGACCAGCAGATCAAAATCGCTGAATATCTTTTCGCCGCCGGGCAGGGTCAGATGAATTTCTGGATTGGAGCGGAAGATCGCCAGACTCTCCATCAACGCCCCGCAGGTATAAATCCGGTTGTACAACCCGATGGCTTCAGTTTCAACAATCCCCCGTTCAGCGGGGGGAAGACGACTGGACTGGATGGCCAGGGACTGCAGACGCCAGAGCCCGGGTTTCAGTTCGCTGAAACTGTATCGGTTGCGGGCTTTGCCCCGGCGGGGGATTCCCATGGCGTTGAGTATTTCGGGATTGGAGATGAGAAATACCCGGATATCCCGGGTGGCGGGGGGATCCATCAACAGAAGGGCCAGATAGCGAATGGCGGAATACCCTTCGATCCGGCTTCGACCGGCAAACCGTTTGAGAAGGTTGCGGGCGAAGGTGTCCAAGGGTTTGATCCGGCCGTTTTCTATTATCGGGATGTTCCCGAGCTGCCGGTGATTCAGGGCGGATGAGGCCCGAAGGTCTGCCGCCGGTCCCAGGAGGCACAGACTCGCGGCCATCAATCCCAGGATGGAGTGAAAACGGGTTTTGCGGTTCATTTTTTCGATCCTTTCTTTCCGGGGGGGATCAGCTGACTGAGAAAATGCAAAGAGATTCCCACGAAGATCATCAGACAGGATAAGTAGGGGAGGAGGCGGGCGGGCGATCTTACCAGGGTCAGAACGGTGTGTTCCAAACCGTCGTCGGAAGTGAAATAGGAGGACTGGTAGAGGGTAACCCCGGCATGGCGGAGGGGTTTGTTCATGGAAATTAGAACTTCCCGCTGCAGCCCCCCGGTTTTCTTCAACAGCACCCGGCTTTGATAGCTTTTGGGAATCACGCTGTTGGGATGGACGATCATCTTGAAATCAATGAGTTCCAATCGGAAAGGCAGGAGATGGTGGCGGAGGCGCAATTGGAAGTAGAAGGCCCGGCTGTCGATCACTATCCGGCGGGGATCCGGATCCAGGCCGTAGAGAAGTATTCCCGGTACAGAACCGGATGGGCCCCGAATAGTCAGCCGGGCGCCGGCCACGTTCTTTCCCTTTTCCCGGGTGCTGGGAAGGGGTATAAGAGATCGGCCGGCAGCGGATTCTGGAGAACCGCCGGTAGAGGAACGGCAGTTGGGATAATAAGCGGTTACCGTGATGGCCAGTCCCGTGTCGGGGATAGCGTACGAATCCCCCTCTTTCCATTCATCGGTGGGCAGGGTTTGCACGGGATGGGTCAAGGTGGCTTGTTTCCAGACCGCCAACTCCCATTCGCCGGGGACCACGGCATGCCCGGTGGTTTCTTTTTCCCCGATCACCATACGGGCGGTCAGGGAGGAAAGCTGGATGATGAAGCTTCCCAGCAGGAGCAGGACGATCCCGATGTGGGCCAGCAGATTCCCCAGTCGGCGCCAGTGCAATCCCAAACGGAAGAAAATGGCGAAGAACAGGTTGACCAGGAGGGCGGTCATGACCAGACGGCTCCCGGGCAGCGGCATATAACCGAAGATCCAGATTACCCAGGAATGGAAGAACTTCTGCTGGGCGGCGTACAGCCCGTGGTCGACCTGATAGAGGGTTCCCCAGACGGTCAGGAGAATGAGCAGAAACAATCCCACGGTGGTCAGCCGCGGAGAGGACAATACCCGGGCGATATCCTGGAAGAGGAATTTTTTTCTCATACAAATCCTGACGTACGTATCATTTTCACGGTGGTGCAAATATAATGATATTAGGTTCCAGGAGGGTTGTAAATGGAAAAATGATATCACCACCGCCGGTGTAACCCTTCCGGGGTGTTGATCTCGTCCTAAGGAGTAAGCAAGGATCAATGAATCAATATGATGAGAAACGGGTGGTTGAAGGAATCTTCGCCGGCAGTGTCTCGGCTTTCCGGCCATTATCCGGGAGTAGGTGGACCGGGGTTTTGAATTTTTCGCCCTCCGGGAGTATAATATCCCGGAGAGATGGCGTTTGTCGACTGGGGTATTCTGATCATATATCTGGGTGCTCTGATTCTGATGAGCATCGTGATCGGGAGAAAACAGAAAGACCAGCGGGACTATTACCTCGCCGGCCAGCGCTTGAAAAGCTGGCAGGTGGGAGCCTCCTTCGTTGCCAACCAGGTGAGCGCCATCAGTTTGATCGGAGTACCGGCCTTTATCGCGGTCCGGCCGGGGGGGGGATTGAAATGGCTGCAGTACGAACTGGCGGTTCCCCTGGCCATGATCGTGATCATCGTCTTCCTGATCCCGGTATACTGGCAGAACCGGGGATATTCCATCTACGAATACCTGGAACGGCGATTTGATGCCGTTACCCGGCGGATCCTGAGCCTGGTGTTTCTGATCAGCCGCTCCCTGGCGGCCGGGGTGATCCTGCTGACCACCTCCTATGTGGCCAGTATCTGCATCCGTTTGCCCCTTTGGATGACCATTGTGATCATTGGATTCATCGCCCTGGTTTATACCTCGCTGGGAGGTATCCGGGCCGATATCTACTCGGATATCCTGCAGCTCATCACCCTCTGGGCCGGCTCCCTGATCTTGATCGGCGTGATTCTCAATACCCTGAAGGGGGTGCCGGTTACCGCGGATCTGGATCCGGCCCGGTTGGATATATTCAGGTTCGGTCACGGTCCTGAAAACCAGCGGGATCTCTTTGGATTCTGGCCCATGCTGCTGGGGGGATTTTTTCTTTATATTTCTTATTACGGATGTGACCAGAGTCAGGCCCAGCGTCTTTTGACCACCCCGGGGCCGGAAGGTGCCAAAAAAGCCCTTCTCTACAACACCTTTCTCCGTTTTCCCCTGGTGCTCACTTACTCGGCGGTGGGCATCCTGCTGATCTCTTTTCTCAAGCGATATCCCGAATTTCACCGGCAGGTCAGCCGGCTGGATCCGAATTTCCTGATGCCGGAGTTCCTGCGCCGTTTTGTACCGGCCGGTCTGCTGGGAATCATCGTGGCGGGAGTATTTGCCGCCACCATGTCCAGCCTGGATTCCACCATCAACTCCCTCAGCGCGGCCACCTGGGAAGACGGAATCCGCCCCCTGATGCCCCGCTGGGTGGCCGGTCTGACCCGCCGCCGGAAAATCCTGGTTTCCCGGCTGATAACCCTGGGGTGGGGGATGCTGGTGATCGGGTTTGCTGTCCATTTCTCCCACAGCTCAGAAACGGTAGTGGAGCTGGTCAACAAGATCGGGTCCGCCTTTTACGGTCCGGTGGCGGCGGTCTTTCTTTTAGGGGTGTCCCTGCGGCGTTTACGGTCTCTTCCCCTGTTGATCGGACTGGCGGCCGGGGTTATGACCAACCTCTCCCTCTGGGTATTCTGCTCCCGGTCGATTTCCTGGATGTGGTGGAATGCCATCGGATTCGGGATGGTTACCGGGGTGACCATATTGCTGCAGGCTCTGCGGGGAGATCGGATCGGGACCGTGGATCTCCAGAAATCGGCCTTTGGGGATAACCGCCTTCGCCTGGTGTCCCTGTTGCTGTTCTTTTTTTTCATCTTTCTGTTTCTGATTTTGATGGAAAGGGTTTTCAGCTGACTGCCTGTGACAGTGCCCGGGAGTTGTGTTATAATCGGATCGGCAAATCGTCCATGAATGGTAAAAAGAAGGAAAAAATACTGGTCATTTTCAATGCCCGGGCCGGAACCCGGACCAAAGACCGTTTTGCCTCGGTGGTTTTCCGGGAGCTGAGGGAGCATTTTGAAACCATTTCCATCATGGATTCAAAGTCCATCACCCACGGGGAAACCATCGTCCGGGATGCCAGTCACCTCTTTGATCTGGTGGCGGTTTTCGGAGGAGACGGTACCATCAATTCCATTGCCCGGGGCCTGTTGGAAAAGGAGGTTACCCTGGGAATCTTGCCGGGGGGGTCGGGGAACGGCCTGGCCCGGAATCTGAAAATCCCCCTGTTGTGGCGGCAATCTCTGGATGTGCTGAAGCACGGAGAGGATCACTTTTTTGATGTGGGGATCATCAACGGGCATACATTCTTTAACGTATCCGGGATCGGACTGGACGGCTACATATCCAAGCAGTACAACCAGGATGCCAGTGTCCGGGGCATCCTGCCCTACATATACTACGGGGTGAAAGGGGTGAAAGAATGCCCGGAGTATCATGTGCAGATCTCCCTGGATGACCGGGAAAAGATTGAAAAAAAGATTGTCCTGGCAGCTTTTGCCAATTTCAAACAGTATGGCGGCCGGGCGGTCATTGCTCCCCAGGCGGAGGCTGACGACGGGAGTCTGGATCTCTGCCTGATCGAGAAGTTTCCCTTTACCCGGGGAGTGCTGGGATCCACCCGGTTGTTCACGGGCAGTATCAGCCGGTTTCCCTATTACAAATCCTACACTTTCCGGTCCTTGACCATCAAATCCCTGTCCGGTCCCATCCCCTGTACCCTGGATGGTGAATACATCAAAGACGAGACTGACACCTATACCGTCCGGGTGGTTCACAACAAAGTCAAGATCCGGATTCCCCCTCCCCAGGGCCGTAAAGAGTCCGGAACCTGACCCTGCCGGCGGCGCCCATCCCTGCGCAGGGGATTTGCATTTCGCCCGGGGAGGGCTTACAATGGGAAGGAGAAGGTCCCATGAGAAAAGCCATGCTTTATGCTTCCCGCTCCGGAAGATCCCTGCAGTGCCTTCTGTGCAGCCACTACTGTAAGTTGAAAGCGGGGCAGACCGGGAAATGCGGGGTTCGAAGAAATGTGGACGGCGTTCTGTACTCCTTCAATGCGGACCGGGTATGCGCCCTGCACGGTGATCCCATCGAGAAAAAGCCCCTCTACCATTTTCTCCCCGGTTCCGTTTCTCTCTCGGTGGCGGCCATGGGCTGTAATTTCAAATGCTCGTTCTGCCAGAATTATTCCCTGTCCCAGGTTTCAGGGGAGGAGGGCATTCAGGGAGAGGCGATCTCTCCCGATGAAATCGTCCGCCAGGCCCGTTCCGGAGGGGCGGATTCAATTTCCTACACTTACACCGAGCCCACCATTTTTTTTGAATTGATGTATGAAACCGCCAGACTGGCCCGGCAGGAAGGGATCCGGAATGTGATGGTGACCAATGGATATTACAGTCCCCGGGCCCTGGAACTGATCGCTCCTTATCTGGATGCCGCCAACATCGATCTCAAGGCTTTCACCGATGAATTTTACGTCCGGTATTGCGAGGCCCGGCTGCAACCGGTCCTCCAGGCCATCGAAAGAACCCGGAAGGCCGGGATCTGGATAGAACTCACCACCCTGCTGATCCCGGGTTTGAATGATCGAGATCCCGAACGGATCATCGATTTCATCCGGGAGGTGGATCCGGATATTCCCTGGCATGTCTCCCGGTTTTATCCACAGTACCGGGAACTTTCCCGCCCGCCGACCGACGGAACCCTGATCATTGAATCACTCCGGAAGGCCAGAGAAAAAGGATTGAAATTCCTATATGCCGGCAACATGACCGATGACCGCTGGGAAAACACCTACTGCCCCCGATGTGATTCTCTGCTGATTGAACGGACCGGTTACCACACCCGGGTCCGGGGGTTGGAAAAGGGGACCTGTCGCAACTGTCACGCCCCGATTGCCGGGGTATGGGAATAGGGTGACCTATTTTTTCTTTTTCAAAGCTGCCTTGATGAAATCGAAGATATCTCCGTCCAGCACCCGCTGGGTATCTCCCCGTTCGATCCCCGTGCGGTGGTCTTTGACACTCTGATAGGGCTGGAGCACGTAGGATCGAATCTGATTGCCCCAGGCGATCTCGCCCTTCTCATTCTCCATTTTATTCTTTTCCTTTTCTTTCTTCTGCCGTTCCAGGTCGTAGAGTTTGGACTTCAGAATCATCATGGCCCGGTCTTTGTTCTGGTGTTGAGACCGTTCGCTCTGGCACTGGGCGATGGTGTTGGTGGGGAGATGAACGATGCGGACGGCGGAATCGGTGGTATTGACATGCTGCCCTCCCTTGCCGGAGGCCCGGTAGGTATCGACGCGAAGGTCCTGAGGATTAAGGGTGACCTCGATGGAGTCGCTGATTTCAGGGTAGACAAAGACGGCGGCAAAGGAGGTATGGCGCCGGGAATTGGCATCAAAGGGAGAAATCCGCACCAGCCGGTGAACCCCGATTTCCTGTTTGAGATAGCCGTAGGCGTAATCTCCTTCGATCCGGACGGTAACGCTTTTAATCCCGGCCTCTTCCCCGGCCATGCACTCCACGATCTTGGCGGTCAGCTGTTGTCGTTCCGAGAAACGCAGGTACATCCGGAGAAGGATCTCCGCCCAGTCCTGGCTTTCGGTACCGCCGGCCCCGGGATGGATGCTTAAAAAGGCATTGTCCCGGTCATTGGGGCCATTGAGGTAATTGCGGATTTCCATCTCTTCTACATAACCCTGAAAGCGGTCCAGTTCCCCTTCCAGTTCATTCTTCAGCTCCTCTCCCTCACGGGAGAGTTCCAGGTAGGTGTCGATGTCCTCGATAAAGCGGGTCACTTTCTCTTCCAGCTGCACGACCTCTTCCAGCCGTTTTTTTTCCCGGAGAAGTTCGGCCGACCGGGCGGGCTGGTTCCAGATTTCGTTGTCCGCCAGCTGCCGGGTAATTTTCTCCAGTCTTTTTCTCTTTTCGTCGATCTGCAGAAAGGCGACCAGATCAAGGGCTTTATTCTTTACCCGGTGATACTGATTCTGGTACTCTACCATTTCCATGTTCATTATGATTCTATCCGGAAATCCCTTTGGAGTCAATGATCCGGCGGGGGATTCCCTTGACAGAAATGTCCAATTCTGTTAAGAATAAACCAAGAGGAGGTGTCACGATGGCTGAAAAAAAGGGATTCCCAATTGTACTGCTTCCGATCCTTGTGATCGCCTTTCTGGTTTTATCCTGCGGGAATGGAACCGATCAGAACAAGGATGGGGAAATGGGGAAAAAGAGACTGGAAAAACTGAAGGAAACCTACCAGGAGAAAGGGGAGATCGTGGTGGGCACCAGTCCGGATTACCCGCCCTTCGAATTTTACCTGCTGGACGGTGATACTACCAGTGACCTGGTGGGCCTGGATATTGACATTGCCTCGGAAATTGCCGGAAGGCTGGATGTCAAGTTAAGTCTCCAGGTATATCCATTTCATCAGTTATTCGAGATTCTTGGAGAAGGGGAGGTTGATTTCGTAATTGCCGGTATCAACCCTTCGGAAAAACGAAAGGAATTGGTGGATTTTTCCGATATCTACTACCAGGCGGTACAGAATCTGCTGATCCGGTCGGAAGATAGGAAAGTCATCACCGGTTTGGTCGACCTCCGGGGAAAAACCGTGGGGCTGCAGACCGGTACCATTCAGGAGAACCTGGCGCAGAAGATGGTGGTGGGGGCCGATTTCATCAGCCATGAATCGATCCGTGAACTGGTCCGGATGCTGAAAGAGAAGGAAATCGATGCCCTGGTGGTGGAAAAACCGGTGGCTGATGCCTACGTGGCCCGGGTCGGGGGAATCCTGAGTCTGGATTGTGAAGTCGATGCTTTTGACAAGCAGATTGGTTGTGCGGTGGCGGTGCGCAAGGGCAATGACGATCTGCTGGCCTTCATCAACCAGGTGCTGGACGACCTGGAAGAAGAAAACAAAATTGCCGAATTTTATGAGAATGCCGCTCTATTGAATGTCAAATCCCAGGAACTTGAAGAATCCCTGGGGGAAAGCGAGCTGTAGATACCGGTCCCTGCGGCAGAATTCCTTGTTCGGTTGAGAACGCCGGCTGTCCATAAACGGACATGTTCCGGATCCCGATAAAACCGTTACTCTGAAAATCCCCGTTTTACCCCCCTTCGCCGATCCGCCGGCGGGTGGAAGGAAATTTGCTACTCAATGGTTCAGGAGTGCTGTCATGAATTTGAAAAATGCCCTGATCGTTGTCATCATCCTGCTGCTGGCTGTGCTCATGCTGGCGCGGGAAGAGGGAGAACCGATGTCCCTGGGACTGGCGGATTGCATCGGACTGGCGGTGAAGGAGAACCTCGGCCTGCGGGTGGAGCAATTGGGGTATCAGGTCAGTCGCTGGGACCTGGTCAGCAACCGGGGGCTATTTGCTCCGGTTTTTTCCCTGTGGTACAACCATGATCAGACCCGTAGCCCCTCCGCTTCTCTGCTGGAGGGAGCGGATGTGACCGAGGGCCAATCGGATGTCCTGGGGGTAACCCTCGATCAGGCCCTGCCCCTGGGCGGTCAGGTGGAATTCTATTTCGGCGAAAGCCGTTACGAGACCAACAGCACTTTTTACAACCTGAATCCCCGTTTTGATGCCCGATTGCAAATAGAGGTGGTTCAACCCCTGCTCCGGGATTTTGGTGACCGGGTGGCCCGACGCGACATACTGGCGGCCCGATATCGACAGGACAGCCGGTACCAGAGCCTCAAAGAGGCCCTGCAGGAACTGGTGTACCGGGTTGAGAATGCCTATTGGGATCTGGTGTACAGCCGGATGAATCTGGAGGTCAAACAGGAGTCGGTACAGGCGGCCCGCCGCCTGCTGGCGATCAACCGGAAAAAACTGCAGGCGGGAACCATCCCGGAACTTGAGATTCTGACCGCCCGCTCCCAGGTGGCCACCCGGGAAAGCGAGATCATACAAGCCCGGGCCAATATCCGGGATGCGGAAGATACCCTGGCCGATCTGCTCAATGTGCAGTTGAATACCGGGGGATCAGAGGACCGGATCGTTCCCCGGGATGTCCCGGCCTCTTTTTCCTCCTATGAGCCCCCGGCCCTGTCCGTGGTACTCGACCGGATCCGCCGGGAAGATCCCCGGATCCTGCGGCTGAAAGCCGAACTGGAAAACCGGGGGCTGGATGTTCGGTACTATCAGAACCAGATCCTTCCCGAACTGGATGTGATCGCCAGGCTGTGGACCACCGGATTGTCCGGGGACGAGATCATTTTCGAGGACAACGATGTGTTCAACCGGGTACCGGTGGACATCATCCGGCGGGACATGTGGTTATCCATACGGGATGCGCTGAAGGGAATATACAACAACTGGAGCGTCAGCCTCAATCTGCAACTGCCTCTTTTCAATGCCGCCGCGCGGGCCGACCTGAGGAAAGCCCGCCTCGAATTTCAGCAGGCCAGACTCAGCCTGCTCGATGCCCAGCGGGTGGTGATCCGTAACCTGCAATCCTCCCGGCGGGGGATCCTGACCAACCGGGAAAAACTCCTGGCCTATGTTGCTGCCAGCAAACTGGCCCGGGCCCAGCTGGAGGCGGAGGAAAAAAAATTCAAGGCCGGCGTGAGTACCAATTACCAGGTGTTGAAAGCCCAGGAAAATTACGAGGAGAACCGCTCCGCAGAGGTACAGGCCGCGATCGACCTGCGCAAAGCCATCATCCTCTTTCAGAAAAACACCGGATCTCTCCTGGAAGAGAAAGGGATTGTCTGCACCCCCGGGGGGAAGATCCGCCCGGAAGAGGTGGGTCAAAGGCAATCAGAGTAGAAATCCCTATTTGCTTTCAAACAGGTACTGAGTGGAAAAATCCGGATCGCTGGTCACGTTCAATCCCAGCTTTCGCATTCCTGCGGCATCACCCGGAGTGGGCATGTGGGTGCTGTGCACTTCGCAATGTCTCAGTTTATCCAGGGTGTTGATGGCCGTTTTGGCCAGGGGATTGATGGTAGAGCTGATACTGAGAGCGATGAGGGTTTCCTCCAGGTCCAGGCTGATGATGTTTTTCTTCAAGACCTCTTTTTTCAGGTGATTGATGGATTCGATGGCCGAGGCGGGCAGCAGGTCGATGCTATCCGGAATCTGGGCGATCTGCTTGATGGCGTTGAGCACCATGGCGGAGGCGGCATGCATGACCGGGGAATTTTTGCCGGTGATGACGGTGCCGTTGTCCAGTTCAATGGCGGCGCCGCAGAAGATGCCTTTGTTTCCCTTGCCGCCACTCATGGCTTCCCGGGCCGCCCGGCGCGCGGGATTGACCACCCGGCGGTCTTCGACGTTCAGACTCAGGTTTTTCATCAGCAGTTCCACCCTCTCCACGGTTTCGCGGTCGCAGAGTCCCAGCTTGTATTCACAGGAATAGCGCAGAAACCGGCGGATGATCTCCTGGGCAGCCGCATCCCGTACCACCTGATCATCCAGGATGGCAAATCCGGCCCGGTTTACCCCCATGTCGGTGGGGGAACGGTAAAATGAAGCTTTGCCGGTGATCTTCTCGATGATCCGTTGCAAGAGGGGAAATGCCTCCACATCCCGGTTGTAGTTGACGGTTTTTTGGTTGTAGGTTTCCAGGTGAAAGTGGTCGATCAGGTTGTAATCTTTCAGTTCGGCGGTGGCGGCCTCGTAGGCGATATTGACCGGGTGGTTGAGCGGAAGGTTCCAGATGGGGAAGGTTTCAAACTTGGCATAGGTGGCCGGGATATTCCGCTTGTATTCATGGTATAACTGGGAGAGGCAGGTGGCCAGTTTGCCACTGCCCGGACCTGGACCGGTAACGACCACGATCGGTTTTTGGGTCCCGATATAAGGGTTGGCGCCGTATCCCTCCTCGCTGACGATCAGGTCCACATCGGTGGGATACCCCTTGGTATAGCGGTGGGTATAGACCTTGATTCCCCGTCTTTCCAGACGTTGTTTGAAGGAGATGGCCGCCGGTTGCTGTTCGAACCGGGTGATGACCACCGCAGTGATATGGATGTTCCAGTGGTTAAGGTCGTCAATCGTGCGCAGGGTATCGGAATCATAGGTGATCCCGAAATCGCTGCGGATTTTTCGTTTCTCGATATCTCCGGCGTAGATGCAGATGATCACATCGGCCTGGTCCTTGAGTTTGACCAGCAGGTCCATCTTGACGTTGGGATGAAAGCCCGGCAATACCCGGCTGGCGTGGTAATCGAATAGAATTTTACCGCCGAATTCCAGATAGAGTTTCTGGTAATTGTCCCGGTTCACCCGCTCGAGTATCGCCCTGGATTGTTCCTCCAGGTATCGTTCATTGTCAAATCCCTTTGTTCTGGCCAACCTGTCCTCCTTGCCACCGCTGTTGGATTCTCCTTCCCCGGGATATTTCATTATAGGGATTTTTCGGGGATTCTTCAAGGAATGTTCGGGAATTCAGAAATAGAGGGCGAAGGTGGTGGGGTTTTGGGGTGAGAGCAGCTTGATCTGCCCGTTGTGCAGTTTCAGCACCTGGCGGCAGAAACTCAGTCCGATACCCGATGAGCGTTTGGTGGAGTAGAAAGGGACGAATATCTTGCCCTGGTTGTGGGCATTGATACCGCTTCCGTTATCACTGACCTGCAGGATTACCCGCCCGCTGTCTCCCAGAAAACATCGCAGGGTGATCCGGGGATCTTCAATCTTCTCCAGGGAATGAATGGAGTTGAGGATCAGGTTGATCAGTACCTGCTCGATCAGTGAACCGTCGGCGCTGATCTCCAGGGATTCAGGTTCCACCAGCTGTTCAAAGCGGATCCGCCGGGACCGCAGACGTACCGCCAGGATCTTATGAACCCGGGCAAAAAGGTCCGCCACCGGAAGAATGGTGAAATGTGGTTTGGGAATCAGGGTCAGGCTGCGATAGGCCTTGACGAAATCGGTCAACCCGCGGCTGCGCTGGTGGATGGTGTCCAGGGCGCCGGAAATTTCATCCAGCCGGCCCTGGAGAGTATGGTCCTGGACGGATATGTTCTTCATCAGGTCCCGGGTCGTGCTGCTCAGGGAGGAAATGGGGGTCAGAGAATTCATGATTTCGTGGGTCAGGACCCGGATCAGTTTCTGCCAGGCCTCCAGTTCCTTGTCTTCCAACAGGTTGTGCACATCCTGCATCGAGACCAGTTTCAGGTTCTTGTTTCCCACCTTGAATTCAAAGCCCGAAACCGCCATTTGCTTGTTCTCCGGTCCTTCATGCAGGACCTTTTCACCGTGACGGATCCGTTTCATGAGATGGTACAGGGAAGGGAGCCGGGTTTGGAGAGATTCGATGTTTTTCAGGTGACGCAGTCCGAGCATCCGTTTGGCCGCCCGGTTAATGAAGTCGACGGTACCATCCTGGTCAAAGCTGATCAGGCCGTTGTAAATGTACTGGACGATGCTGTGCAGGTATCGGTAACTTTTTTCCTTTTCTGCCCGGGCCTGCTGGAATTTCTCCACCACCTGGGTGAAGGCATTGCTCAATTCCGTGAAAGACCGGCCCAGGTTGCGGTCGGTGAAGGATTGGGAAAAATCTGAATAATTGATGGCTTCCAGAAAACGCACGAAGTTACGGTTGGTCTGGTCCATGATCCGGATCAGCCGGTGGATCTGGATCACCAGTAATGCGACCATTGGCAACACCAGCCAGGGACGCTTCAGGTAAAACCCCAGCAGGGTGGCAATGCCGATATTTCCGCAGATCAGCAGTATGTGGATCACCACCCGGACCCGGAATTTTCCAAAGTATTTTTTCATGGGGTGATGCGGTATTTTTCCATCCGCCGGTAGAGGGCGGCGCGGGAAAGACCCAGTTCCCGGGCGGCGCGGGAAATCACCCGGTTGTGTTTTTCCAGCGCCCGGAGGATGGAACGGGCTTCCAGCTGTTCCAGATTGAGAGTGGACTTTTCCCCACCGGATCCGGGAAACTTGGGAGGTAGGAAAAAATCATCGGGGGTAAGGGTCTCTTCTTCTCCCATGATCACGGCCCGCTCGATGGCATGTCGCAGTTCCCGGATATTCCCCGGCCAATGGTACGCCAGCAGCTGGCGGCGGGTTTCCAGGCTGAGTCTGCGGGATGTTTTCTGATATTTCTTGCCATACTCCTGCAGGAAGGTATCGGCCAGGAGGATGATATCCTCCCCCCGTTCCCTCAGGGGGGGTAGCTTGATCTCAATGGTATTGATCCGGTACAGCAGGTCTTCGCGGAATTTGTTTTCCCCCACCAACCGGTGAATATCATTATTGGTGGCGCAGATCAGCCGGATATCGATCGGGATTGCCTGATTGCTTCCCACCCGCTTGACTTCCCGGGTTTCCAGCACCCGGAGGATCTTGGATTGCAGGGTGTAGGGGAGGTTGCAGATCTCATCCAGGAACAGGGTACCCCCGCTGGCCACTTCGAAATGTCCGGCCCGGTCCTTCTGGGCGTCGGTGAAGGAACCCCGCATATGACCGAACAGTTCACTCTCAAAGAGAGGCTCGGGGATGGCGCCCATGTCCACGCTGATAAAGGGCTGCTGTCGGCGGTGTGAATCCCGGTGAATGGCCCGGGAAACCAGTTCTTTTCCGGTGCCGTTCTCTCCCAGGATCAGGATGTTGGCGTCGGTTTTGGACACCTTCTGGATCATTTCAAAGACCCTTTGCATGGGCTCGGACCTGCCCAGCAGGTTGTAAAAGGGCTTGTTGATGCTGTCGATCAATTGTTCCTTCTGGGATTGCAGGGTCCTGACCTGGTTTCGGGTGGTGCTCAGTTGAAAGGCGGTGATGACCGTGGCCAGCAGCTTTTCGTTCTGCCAGGGTTTGATGATGAAATCGGTGGCCCCTTCTTTGATGGCCTTGACTGCCAGTTCCACATCCCCATAGGCGGTGATCAGGATTACCTCCGCGGAAGGATCGATGGCTTTGATCTTTTGCAGATACTGGAATCCCTCCTCCCCGCTGGTCAGGTCCCGGGTGAAATTCATGTCCAGAAGAATTACGTCGTACCGGGCGGATTGCAGGGCCTTTACCATGTCCTCGGGTCGGTCCATTATTTCCACCGTCTGAACATGCTGCTTAAGATAGAGTTTGGCCGCCTGTAAAACTCCCAGATCATCATCTACGATCAATATCCGTCCCTGCAGTTTTTCTTCCATGGCGACTCCTTTTCCATGATAAAGCAATCGATGTGCCAATGTCAACAGAGTTGGAAGCCTTGATAACAGAGCTTTTCGGCTGTCAGACACAGGATCCGTTGTCCGCTTGCGGACAGTGCCGGCCCCCGATCACCAGGCGGTGAATCGGTCACAAAACAGATCCTGCTTGTACATTCCCGGGCAAAGGTGTATAGTAGAACCGGAAGGAAAGCAGCAATGAATTTTCAATATCGAAAGGTCAGTATGGGGAAAAAACTGGGATTTTGTCTCCTGCTGGCGGGGATGGGTCTTTTCACCGTCTGCCGTCTGTTTCAGGGAGCATTCGAGGATTTTGCCTTTGAGCAGTTGGAATTTCCCTTTCAGAATCCAGAGCACATCGAGCGGATGGCAGCTTTCGGGATTCCCGGCTGGAGCGGGTCCGAGCCCCATAACGGAATCGATCTGATCATTTATGACAGCCTCGACCGAACCCGGATCATTTCCCCCCATCGCGGGACCGTTCAATCCATTGAGGCATCGGAAAATCCCTTCTCCCATCCAGCCGGACAGCTGCTGCTAAAAATTAATATCTTCATCAACGATACCTGGACGATTTCCCTGGTGATTGAACCGGGGACCACCCGGACGGACACCAAGGCGGATCAGCGGGATGCAGTACTGGTGGAGGAAGGGGAAGAGGTCCGCCGGGGGCAGGGCATCGCGGACCTGCTGACCGGGGAACACGGTTATGCCCACCTGCATTACATGGTATTGATGGATGACGAACCGGTCTGCGCCTACCACTGGTCCACTTTGTCGGCCCGGCGGGAATTTGAAACCATCCTCCGTACCCGTTCCGGAAATTACCTGCCCGACGGCAATATCTGCTACGGGGAAGATTGATCCGGCGGCCGACCTTGGGCCGGCCTGCTGTCCAGAAACGGACAGGAACTGTCCAGTAGCATACAGAGGAATTCCCCGGTACCGGGCACTCATCCCCGAAAATCCCCCGGGACCATTGAATCGGCCTCATTTTTCCCTTGGCAAGGATATTGATTGTAACTGTTATGATTCCCAAGGAGTATTAAATGGGCATGGACCGAAAAATTGAGAAGAAAAAGTGGACCCCCCGCCGGATCCTCCTTTTGTCCCTTGGCGGCGCCGCCCTCCTGCTGGTTCTCTACCTGCTGCTGACCATCAGAAGCGGCCAACTGCGGGTTCGGCAGGAAAGGCTGACCATTTCCACCGTAAAACGGGGTCCTTTCCAGGAATTTATTCCCATCACCGGGGAGATCATTCCCCAGGATACCCGCTACCTGGTGGCGACGGAGGGCGGCCGGGTGGAAAAAATCTACCTCCGGTCCGGCACACTGGTCAAGACCGGGGACCGGATCCTGAAGTTATCCAATACCAATCTTCTGCTGGACATCATGTATCGGGAAGCCGAGCTGTACCGTCAGAGCAATAACCTGCGGAATACCCGGCTGGAGCTGGAACGGTACAGCATCCAGCTGGACCAGCAGCTGGCTCAGATCCGGTTTGAACTCAAGGAGGCGGAAAATAAATTCAACCGCTATTCCTATCTTTTCGGAGAAAAAATTGTGTCCAAGCAGGAGTTTCAAACCGCTGAAAATAATTACCGGTATCTCGAGGAAAAATACCAGTTGACCCGTCGATCCAAGGAAAAGGACCTGACCTTCCGTCAGCAACAGATTGAACAGCTGGAGTCGTCCCTGAACCGGATGGAGAACAATCTGGAGATCGTAAAGCAGAAACAGGAGGAACTCACGATCCGGGCGCCGATCGACGGTCTTCTCAGCCTGGTGGATCTGGAGATCGGGGAATCCAAGGATCGGGGAGTCCGGCTCGGCCAGGTAGACGTGGTCAACAGTTTCCGGGTCCGGGCCCGGATCGACGAACATTACATCGCCCGGGTGGAAACCGGCCGGATCGGAACCTATACCTATTCGGACCGGGAATACCGGCTGGTGGCGACCATGGTGTACCCGGTGGTGGAAGAGCGGCAGTTTAAGGTGGATTTCAATTTTCAGGGGGATAAGCCATCCGACATCCGGCGGGGTCAGACCCTGCACATTCGTTTTGAACTGGGCGATCTGTCTGAGGCACTGCTCCTGCCCCGGGGGGGGTTCTATCAAAAAACCGGGGGATACTGGGTTTTCGTGGTCGATCCCTCCGGACAGCGGGCAATCAAACGGGAGATCCGGCTGGGGCGCCAGAATCCGCTGTTTTTTGAAGTGCTGGAAGGATTGCAGCCCGGGGAACGGGTGGTCACCTCCTCCTACGATCATTTCGGGGAGGCGGAGGAATTGATTTTAAAAGAGGGTTCATAAATAGAATGATGCTGACCAAAGGAGCGATAACAAATGATTGAAACCAAGAATCTCAAGAAAATTTACACCACTGACGAGGTGGAGACAACGGCCTTAAACAACGTCAACCTGAAAGTGAGGGAAGGGGAGTTCGTTTCCGTGATGGGTCCTTCGGGTTGCGGCAAATCCACCCTTTTGAATATTCTCGGGTTGCTGGACAACCCCAGCGAAGGGGATTATATCTTCATGGGAGAGAATGTCTCCGGTTTTCCCGAACATCGCCGGACCAACTTCCGCAAGGGGAATATCGGGTTTGTATTCCAGAGTTTCAACCTGATCGATGAGTTGACGGTGTACGAAAACATCGAACTTCCCCTCCTCTACCTGAAGGTGTCGACCGCCGACCGTAAAAAGAAGGTGGAAGGGGTGATGGAACGGCTTAAACTGGTTCCCCGTCGCAACCATTTTCCCCAGCAGCTGTCCGGCGGACAGCAGCAGCGGGTAGCGGTGGCCCGGGCGATCGTGACCAAGCCCAAGTTGATTCTGGCGGATGAGCCCACCGGGAACCTGGATTCGGAAAACGGCGAAGAGGTGATGAACCTGGTTACCCGTCTGCACGAAGAGGGGGCCACCATCATCATGGTCACCCATTCTCCCGCTTATGCCGAATACAGCCAGCGGGTGGTGCACCTTTTTGACGGTCATATCGTGACCGAGAATGTCAAAGAAGAATTTCATCTGTAAACCCCCGGTGAAGAGATAAGGAAGTGGCCGATGAGCCTGAAAGAAATTTTACTGAAGCTGGCGACCGACGGGGTGGCCTTCCGGCTGGCCGATGGCACCGGGTCCTATCAGCCGAAAGAACTCCTGGAGAGCCTGACCCGTTCCAAACTGGCCATCCGGTCCCATTACCAGCCGGGTATGTATATCGCCCGGATCAGTGACACCGGCTACCTGGGCACGGTTTTATACCGGGTCGAGGAATCGGGCCGGGTTACAAAGGAGGAGTGAGATGCTCAGATTGCGGGATATCACCAAATATTATACCAACCGGTTTGTGAAAACCTTCGTACTGAGGCGCATCAATCTGGAAGTGAAGGAAGGGGAGTTTGTGACCATCATGGGACCTTCCGGCGCCGGTAAATCCACCCTCCTGCACATCCTGGGGATGCTGGACACCGCCTCGGAGGGAGAATATTTCTTTTTAGAGGAGCCCGTTCATCAGCTCAGGGAAAAACAGCGCACCGCCCTGCATCACCAGAATATCGGCTTCATTTTCCAGCAGTATCACCTGATCGATGAGATGACGGTCTATGAAAACATCGAAACCCCGCTGTTATATAAAAAGGTGAAAGCCGCGGAACGAAAGGGCCTGGTGGCGGAGATGCTGGACCGGTTCAATATCGTGGCCAAAAAAAAACTGTTCCCCAATCAACTGTCCGGCGGTCAGCAGCAGCTGACGGCGGTGGCCCGGGCCCTGATCATCCGCCCCAGACTCCTGCTGGCCGATGAACCCACTGGGAATCTCAACTCCCAGCAGGGAAGGGAAATCATGGAGCTGCTGAAAAAACTCAACGAGGAAGAAGGGATGACCATACTCCAGGTGACCCATTCGGAGGAAAAAGCGGCCTATGGTCACCGTATCATTCATCTGAAAGACGGCTGGATAGAAAAGGAAGAACCAAAATGATCATCAATGACCTGAGGATGGCCTGGCGGCAACTGGGGAAGGGCAAAGTCTTTTCCGTGATTACCATTCTCGGACTGGCCGTGGGAATCGCCACCAGCCTGCTGCTCCTTTCCTGGATCAAACATGAACTGAGCTTCGACAAATTTCATCACCGCCAGAAAGACCTTTACAAAGTGGTCACCCGATACCGGTATCCCGGGGGGGAAATATCCCATTCCACCCAGACCCCGATGCCCCTGGCGGGATATCTCCGGGAGCACATTCCCGAAGTGGAGAATGCCACGATTTACTGGCGCCGCCCCTGGCAGCTCAAACGGGGTGCCCGGCAGTTTATGGCCGACGCGATATTGACCGAGCAGAGTTTCCTGGATATGTTCACGTTTCCCTTTGTTTCAGGCAGCCCGGAGGCCTTGCTGACCGATCCCCGGTCAGTGGCCATCTCCGAAACGCTGGCCCGGAAACTCTTCGGGGACAAGAACCCGCTGGGGGAAAAGATCGAGGAGATTCTGTACGGTGCCGGCCTTTTCACCGTCAGAGGGGTTTTTGCCGATGTGCCGGCCAATTCCCATATGGTATTTGATATACTGGCTCCCTTTGACCTGGGGTACGGAGGGTACGGTCAGGAATTTGACCCCTGGGATCTGAGTGATTTTGAAACCTACGCCCTGCTGCGGAAAGGGACGTTGCAGAGGGATTTCGATGCCAAGGTGAAAGGGGTGATCCGCCGGCACCTGCCCGACAGTATCGAGGACCTCTACTCGGTTCAGTTGGGCCAGATCCATCTGAATCCCGATATCTGGAGCAAGAAACGGGGGAATATCACCAATGTTTATATATTTTCCACGGTGGCCTTTCTTATCTTCCTGCTGGCGGCGATCAATTATATCAACCTGACCGTGGCCCGGGAATCCGGCCGCCGCCGGGAGGTGGGGATCATGAAGGTGGTCGGGGCCGGACGGGGATCCCTGTTCGGAAAGTTTATCCTGGAATCCATGGTGTACTTTTTGATCGCCACAGGGCTGGCCCTGGGTCTTGCCGCTTTATTTCTTCCCCGGTTCCAGCAGCTTACCGGCACCCCGGTTTCCATCGGTCTCAACCAGGGAGTGACCCAGGCAATGATCCTGGGGATCCTGCTGTTGACCACCCTGACTGCCGGCGTCTATCCCGCGCTGCACCTCTCTTCGGTCAAAGCGCTGTCCATGATCAAGGACCGGAAGGAAAAATACAAGGAGAGATTCTCAGTCCGCAAAATGCTGGTGCTGTTCCAGTTCACGGTTTTCATTGCCCTGATCGTGGGGCTGATCGTCATCTACCAGCAAACGATTTTCATGATTCAGCGGGATACCGGGTTTAACCGGGAACAGGTGGTCAGGATCCAGGCTTCCGCGGCGATTTGGAAGGACTGGCGCACTTTTCGCACCGAACTGCTGAAAAATCCCGATATCCGTTCTTTCACCATTACCAACACCATCCCGGGACAGAACGAAAGCACCACCAATCACTGGTCCTGGGAAGGAAAAGCCGATACCGAAGTCAGCCAGTTGAGTATCGTCGGGGCCTATGAAGGATTCCTGGAGACCTTTGGTGTCCGGATGAAACAGGGGCGCTTTTTTTCCCCGCAGTTCCCCTCGGAATTACGTGAGGGGGTGGTGATCAACGAACAGGCAGCCGGGACCATGGGTTTTGAGGATCCGATCGGAAAATACATGCAGGTGGGGAATGACCCCGAGAGGAAAGTGATCGGGGTGATCGAGGATTATCATTTCAATTCCCTGCGGGAAAAGATCGGACCCCTGGTATTGATCTACGGGTGGGGACTGGACAACATCTTCATCCGGATCAATCCCCGGGACGTCAGGGGGGTTCTGTCTCATGTGGAGGGGGTGTTTCACCGCCTGGCTCCGCAGGATGATTTTGTTTATTCATTTCTGGACCAGGAGGTAGCCCGGCTTTATACCGATGAACAGCGGCTGGTAAAAGTATTGGGGCATTTCACCCTTCTGGCCATTTTGATCTCCGCGCTGGGATTGTACGGTCTGGTCCTGTTCAGTGCGGCCCGGCGAACCAAGGAGATCGGGATCCGCAAGGTCAATGGAGCTGGAATCTATGCGATCGTTTCCCTGCTGACCCGGGATTCTCTTCGCTGGGTGTTATGGGCCAATATCATCGCCTGGCCCCTGGGATTCTGGGTGATCCGACGCTGGCTGCAGAATTTTGCCTACCGGATCGACCTGACTGTTTGGCCCTTCCTGTCTGCCGCTCTCCTGGCGCTGGTACTCTCCCTGCTGGTAATCCTGTATCAGACCCTCAAAGCCGCCCGCACCAACCCGGTGGACAGTTTGCGCTACGAGTAGGAGATCACTATGGTCAGAAACTACCTGAAAACCGCCTGGAAAAACCTGCTGAGATATAAAGGGTACTCCCTGATTAATATCGCAGGTTTTGCCCTGGGGATAGCGTGTTGTTTGCTGATCCTGGTCTACACGTTGCATGAACTGAGTTTCGACCGGTACCACCGGGATGCGGAACGGGTGTACCGGGTGGTAATCGACATCCAGAAGGAATCCTCCAGCCGGGCTTTTGCCCTGATTTCCCCCACCGTGGCGCCGGTTTTGAAAAGTGACTATCCCCAGGTGGAAGAATCCGCGCGGGTACTGGCCCCATTCTGGAATGACCGGCTGGTAAAATGGCGGGACAAAAAATTCTACGAAAAACGGTTTATGTATGTCGATCCGGAGATATTTGAGATTTTGACCATTCCCTTCGTGCAGGGAGACGCCGCACAATCCTTGGCCCGCCCGAACACCATCGTGGTTTCAGAACGTATGGCAGGCAAGTATTTCGGAAAGGAAAACCCGCTGGGTGAAATTTTGACGGTCAACGATGAGGAATTTGAGGTCACTGGAATTGTCAAAAATCCCCCGGGCAACACGCATCTGACATATGACCTGATCGCTTCCCTGAGTACCCTCGATGGATGGGAAGAACTGTCCAACTGGCATTCGACCATGTTTTACACCTATGTCAAACTCAAACCGGGGATGGACCCAGCTGATTTTTCCCGGCAAATCCGTCGGCTGGCCGATCCCTACGTCGGGGATTTACTCGCCGGCTGGGGAACGGCATATGAGTACTCTCTCCAACCAATGCCATCGATACACCTGCATTCCAAACTCAGTTATGAAATAGGGATTCCCGGGGATTCGGCCAATATCCTGATTTTTTCCTTTGTGGGATTTTTCATTCTTATCATTGCCGCCCTGAATTTTATCAACCTTTCCACAGCCCGTGCCGGTAACCGGGCCCGGGAAGTCGGATTGCGCAAAGTCCTGGGTGCCCGGCCGGGACAACTCATCACACAATTTACCGGTGAGTCCCTGTTGATGACCGCAGTATCTCTGGGTATCGCCCTGCTGGCCGTCGGTCTGGGCCTTCCGTGGTTGCAGGAAATAACCGGTACAACTCTGGGCTTCCGGATGGGACTGGTTCCCCGGAGCCTGATCGCCCTGATGGCGGGGGCGGTGGTAATCGGCAGCGCGGCCGGAATTTATCCGGCCTTCGTGCTTTCTTCTTTCCGGCCGGTCGATGCCATCAGAGGATCAACCGGATCTCGGAGATTCCCTCTGCGGACGGTTCTGGTGGTGATCCAGTTTGCAATTTCCGGAATTCTGATCATCGGCACCCTGACCGTGGCCCGGCAGATGCAATTCATGAAGAATCAGGAACTGGGATTTGACCGGGAACAGAAACTGGTTCTGCCCCTGCGGGGGGGAATAGATATTCAACAGAATTTCTCCACCATCAAGGAGATGTTTGCCCGCCACCCCTCGGTTCAGGGGGTGACCGTTTCCTCTTCGGTCCCCGGTCGGGACCTTTCCAGTTTTTCAGTCCGGCTGGTCGGAGAGGATGATGACCGGAATCAGGATATGTACCACCTGTATTTTGACGATGATTTCATTGACGATTACCAAATCGGCCTGGTGGCCGGACGTTCTTTTCAGAAGGAGATGAAGACCGATTTTATGGGGGCCTTTTTAATCAATGAAGCGGCGGTCCGGGCATTCGGATGGGGTGATGCCGAACAGGCCCTGGGGAAAAAGCTGAGAACCGGGCATGGCGGCCGGGTCAACCCGATAATCGGGGTGACTGAAGACTTCCATTATCGAGGCCTTCAATCTGAGGTGGAGCCGCTGGTGATGGAATTCTTACCGTGGGTTTTTCGTTATGTCACTCTTTCCGTCCGCGCTGACAATCCCGGTGAAACTCTCGCATTTGTAAAATCACAGTGGCAGAGTCTTTGGCCGGAGCAGCCTTTTGAGTATTTTTTTCTGAATGTGGATTTTGACCGCCAATATCAGGCTCATGAGAGAATGGGGAAACTGTTCGGGATTTTCACCTTCATCGGCGTCTTTGTCGCCTGCCTGGGACTGCTGGGACTGGCCTCCTATTCGGCACAGCTGCGGATCCGAGAGATCGGTATCCGTAAAGTCCTGGGTGCTTCCACCGCCGGGATCACCTTGACCATGACCAGAGAGTTTCTCCAATGGGTGTTGCTGGCCAATGTGCTTGCCTGGCCGGTGGCGTATTTCATCATGCAGAGCTGGCTGAAAAACTTCGCCCACCGGGTCACACTGGATATCACTGTTTTTATTATTTCGGGGTTGATATCGCTGATTATTGCCCTCTTGACCGTCAGTTACCAGTCCCTCAAGGCTGCCCGGGCCCACCCGGTGGAGAGCCTGCGGTATGAGTGAGGGGAGATGATATGCTGAAGAACTATCTGAAAATTGCCTTGCGGAATTTAAAAAAACATTACGGTTATTCAATGATCAAGATCCTGGGGCTGGCGGTGGGGATCGCCTGCTGCATCGTTATCTTTTTATGGATCCAGAATGAACTGGGCTTTGACCGGTTCCATGAGAACTCCGACTCTCTGTACCGGGTGATCTCCCACATGGATGGTGCCTGGACCTCCACCAGCCCGTGGATGCTGCCGGTGATGCTGAAAAAGGACTTCCCGGAGGTCCGAAAGGCCACCCGCTTCAACAACTGGACTTTCCTCGCCCGGTACCAGGACCGTTCTTTTTATGAAAATGTGGGTCTGGTGGATCCCGACTTCCTGGAGATGTTTTCCTTTCCCCTGGTCCGTGGCAACCCGGCCACCGCCCTGGATGCGGAGAATTCGGTTATCTTGTCCCGTACCGCCGCCCGGAAATATTTCGGTGGGGAGGAAGCCATGGGGAAGGTGCTTCTCTTTGGCGAAGATCTTCAGCTGACCGTCACCGGGGTGATGGAGGATGTTCCGGCCCGATCTTCCCTGCAGTTTGATGTGCTGGTGCCGGTCCGGCTGGTGGGGGAACGGCGTTTGAACAGCTGGTGGCTGGAAACCCAGGCCTATATCCAGGTGGCGGACAACACCCTGGTGAATGATCTGATTTCCAAAATATCCGGAACCACCATGAAGTATGACCAAAGGATTGAAGACAAAGTGGTGAAAAACAGTCTGCAGCCGCTGACCCGCATGCACCTGCACGGCCTGAACGATACAGGCAGTATTCTGTACGTTTTCATTTTTGGCGTCATCGCGGTTATTGTGCTGTTTATTGCCTGTATTAATTTTATCAACCTGACCACCGCCAAGGCCGGCACCCGGGCGGGAGAAGTGGGGCTGAGAAAGGTGGTGGGGGCCAACCGGAGACATATCATCCAGCAGTTTTTCAGTGAATCCTTCGTCCTTGGGTTTATTGCACTTCTGATAGCCATGGGACTGACGTTGATTTTACTACCGGCATTCAACAACCTGGCCGGCCGGGAATTATCCCTGAATTTCAATGGCCCGTTCCTGCTGGTGCTGGCGGGGATTGTGCTGGTGGTGGGATTTGTGTCCGGCAGTTACCCCGCCCTGCTCCTCGCTTCTTTCCGTCCCCTGAAGGTACTGCAGAAATCCGGCAGTTCAGGAGCCAGGAGTCCCCTGCTCAGGCGCCTGCTGGTGGTTTTCCAGTTTACCATCACTATCGTACTGATTATCAGCAGTATTGTTCTGCAGCGGCAGATGAACTATATTCACACCAAGGACCTTGGTTTTGATCGCCGTCACGTGATCCGCATGCCCCTGAATTCGCCTATTCAGAAACATTATGAGGCCTTTAAAAACCGCTTACTGCAGGATCCCCATATTATCAATGTGACGGCGGCCAATAACCTCCCCACCCGGGTGGGAAATATCAATCCGGTATACTGGGAGGGCGGGGGCCCCGATCAATACCAGACCATGAACTTTGTAACCGTGGATTATGATTATTTTCAGACCTTTAAAATGAAGATCGTCCAGGGCCGGAGCTTTTCCCGGGAATTTCCCACCGATACCCAGAATTACATCATCAACCAGTCGGCGGTTGATCTCGCCGGTCTGAAAGAACCGGTGGGGAAGATGTTCTCCATCTGGGAACGGGAAGGGAAGATTGTCGGAGTAGTCCGGAATTTCCACAGCCAGCCTTTGCACAATGAGATCGTACCCATCGTCTTTGCCCTGACCCGGAACTGGCCCCACACCGACATTTTTGTCCGGATCAGTCCCGACCGCCCGCAGGAGGCCCTTGCCACTCTGAAAGGAGTGTGGTCGGAGTACGCCTCCGGTTTTCCCTTTCATTACGAATTCCTGGGCGATATTTACGAGCGCATGTACCAGTCCGACCGGCAGACCAAAATTCTGTTCGGGTACTTCACCTATCTGGCCATAATCATCTCCTGTCTGGGATTGCTGGGGCTGGCGGCTTTTGCCGCTGAACAGCGCACCAAGGAAATCGGTATCCGTAAAACCCTGGGGGCGACGGTTTCCGGTCTCATCATGCTGCTGACCCGGGAATTCCTGGTTCTTCTGGCCATTGCCAATCTGGCGGCCTGGCCTCTGGCCTTTTATATCATGCAGAATATGCTGAAACGGTATGCGTACAAGGCCGGCATGAATATCTGGATGTTTGTTCTGGCCGGAATTCTGACCCTGTTCATCACCCTGGCAACGGTCAGTTTCCAGGCCCTGCGCGCCGCCCGGGCCAACCCGGTGGAGAGTTTGCGATATGAATAGGAGAGGAGTCATCCCATGTTATGGAATTTGCTGAAAACCATCTGGCGGAATGCCCGGAAATACCGGTTGATATCGATAATCAACCTCGCCGGGCTGGCAGTGGGTCTGGCCTGTTGCATTCTGATATCGCTCTGGATTCAGGACGAACTGTCCTTTGACCGTTTTCATCAAAAGGCGGATCGAATTTACCGGGTGGTGTTCTCCACGGCAGACGATGGCCAGCCCACCAATGCCAACGGATCTTACGGAGTGGGGCCGGCGCTGGTCAAGGATTTCCCCGAAGTCATCCAAACCGTCCGCCTGCGGAAAATGGGGCAGGATGTCAAGAGATACGTGGGGTACAAAGATAAAAAGTTTTATGAATCCCGGTTTTTCTTTGCTGAACCGACCATTCTGACGGTTTTTGACTTTCTCCTGATCAAGGGGGATCCGGCCACTGCATTGAGTAAACCAAATTCAATTATTCTGACCCGGCAAACCGCAACAAAATATTTCGGGAATGAAGATCCTGTGGGAAAAGTCATTGAGGCGGATCCTTACAATGATGGGAATATGATGCGCTTTCTGATCACCGGCGTGGCGGAAAATGTTCCTGATAACTCCCACTTCCATTTTGATTTTCTGGCCTCATACTCCACCCTGAAGGAAGACACCGAATCCTTCCGAGGTTTTTATCAGCATTTCACCTATATCCTTTTGGACCATCCCCGGGCGGCCCCATCGGTGGAGGGCAAATTATTGGATTTTCTCCACCGGCACTGGCGGGAAGATCCCTGGTATACCCTCCGTCTTCAGCCTCTCCTGGATATCCACCTTCACTCCCGTTTAAAATCAGAAATCCAACCCACCGGCAGCATTGTTCATGTGCATATATTTACTTTAATCGCTCTGCTGGTCCTGGTGATCGCCTGTATCAATTTCATGAATCTGATTACCGCCTGTGCAGTGAGGCGGGCCCGGGAGGTCGGGATCCGCAAGGTGGTTGGAGCCCGGAAAAGACAGTTGGTCAAACAGTTCCTCGGTGAATCACTCCTGCTCAGTCTGGTCTCGGTGGGTATCGCACTTTTTCTCATTTATCTTGTTCTCCCGGTATTCGGCAACCTTACGGGTAAAGAATTCTCCTATTCTTCCATTCTGCATCCTTTTTTCCTCGCTGGTCTGGGAGGCGTAGTCCTGATCGTCGGGTTTCTTTCCGGTATCTATCCGGCCTTCTTGCTTTCTTCTTTCCGTCCCGTGCAAACACTCAAATCACGCCCTTCTTATTCTTCACAAGGGAATTTAGTGCGCAAGGGGCTGCTGGTCTTTCAGTTTGTCCTCTCGATCGGTGTGATATTTGCCGCGCTGGTTTCCCAAAGACAGATGAATTACATACAGTCAAAGAATCTCGGTTATGACCGGAAACAGCTTGTGGTCATCCCCCTGAACCGAGATCTCAGGAGGGATTACGAGTCTTTCAGAAATGAGCTGATAAAACATCCCGGGATTGAAAATACGGCCACCTCATCTCTGGTTCCGACCCGGGGCAGTTATCATATTAATTTTCGTTTTAAAGGTAACGACGAGTCTATCACGCAGGTAATATATATGGTAGACAAAGAATTCATGACTACTTTCGGGATCCAGCTACTGGCCGGGAGGAACAATCAGACCACAGCGGCAGAAGGGGGACCCATTGGGCTCATGATCAGCAATCTGAGCATGAAGGAAGCCGGTTATGCCTCTCCTGTTGAGGCTGTCGGGGAAAGTTTTACCATGCAAGAAAGACAGGGCCACATTGCCGGCGTGGTCAATGACATCAAGATCTATTCGCTGCACCGGCCGCAATATCCCATCAACTATGTGGTGACACCCATTGACAGACACAACTACCTTACTTTGCGGCTACACCCCAGAAGTATATCGGATGCCCTCGGCCATCTCCAGAAAACATGGCAGGATATGATGCCCAATTATCCGCTGGATTATTTTTTCCTGGATGCCAGTTTTCAGCGGATGCATCTTGCAGATCAAAAGATGAGTCGGATTATTTCCATTTTTTCTTTCCTGGCCGTATTTGTGGCCTGCCTGGGACTTTTCGGGCTGACTGCTTATACTGTTGAACAAAAGACCAAGGAAATTGGAATCAGGAAAGTGCTGGGGGCTTCTATTCCCAGGATCTACCTACTTTTAACTCATAAATTTCTCAGATGGGTGATCGTGGCCAACCTTATCGCATGGCCATTGGCCTATTATGCCATCGATCAATGGTTGAAGAATTTTGCTCTTCGAATCAATATGAACATCTGGCCCTTTTTCATATCCGGTTCCCTGGTTCTGGGTATTGCAATGCTGACGGTCAGTTTCCAGGCCCTGCGCGCCGCCCGGGCCAACCCGGTGGAGAGTTTGCGATATGAATGAAACCTGCAAAACAGGAAGCGATAATCAACCAACGGGTAATGTGCCGTGATGTTTAAGAGTTATATCAAAACCGGCCTGAGATCCCTTCACAGAAACAAAGGGAATTCCATCATCATCATCCTTGGACTGGCCCTGGGCATGGCCCTCTTTATCCTGGCCGTTCTGTTTACCGACATCCATTTGGGTTTTGACCGGTTTCATGAAGATGCGGGCCGGATATACGCCCTGGTTCGTAATTATTCAACCGGGGATGGCCCCGACCACCACACCATGAAAATCCCCGCGCCGGTACTGCCCATGATGAGAGGAAGATTCCCGGGGATAGAGGACATGACCCGGTTTTTCCATGAAAGCGGCCGGATCATCGGAAGGAATGGAAAGAAATTTTACGAAAACCGGGTATGGTACGGGGATCAGAACTTCTTTGCCTTCTTTTCTTTTGATTTGATATCCGGCAACCCGGATCGGGTGCTGAACTCTCCCAATTCCGTGGTCATCACCGAATCGACGGCACTGAAGTATTTCGGTGATGAAGATCCCGTCGGACAAAGCCTCACTATAAACCGGAGCGGAATCACCAGACTGACGGTGACCGGCATCTGTCGGGATCTTCCGGTCGATTCGACTCTCCAGTTTGATTTTCTGGTTTCATCCGATACCTTCGCCTGGCTGGAAGACCGGGATGTCGAGAGCACGGTTTTCCTGAAACTGGAACAGGGGATAAATCCCCGGCGGATCGAGGCAAAGTTTCCGGATTTCGTGAGTTCCCGTCTGCCCCTGTTACAGAAGCATGAAGAGCAACTGACCCTCTTTCCCTTTACGCAAATCCACATGCATTCCTGGCATATCATGCACCATTTTCAGATGCGGAGTCTGCACCCGACTCTTTTATTCGGTATTCTGGGGACCAGCGTGATTTTCCTGCTGATCGTCATGGTGAATTTCATGAACCTCTCCACAGCCAGGTATTTGAAGCGGGTCAGGGAAGTGGGAATCCGAAAAGTTGTGGGTGCATCAAGAGGCCAGCTGGTCCGGCAATCCCTGGGAGAATCTGTTCTGAAATCAATCTGCGCGCTTCCGTTGGCGGTGATTCTTTTTGAACTGATCAGACCCACCTTCCTATCCTATGTCGGTCTCCAGACCCATCTTTCCATATGGAAAGATCCGTTGCTGATGGTACTTCTGCTGATCATGACCGTCTCGATCGGTCTTCTGGCAGGTTCTTATCCCGCGGTTTTCCTATCAAGGTTCCAATCCCTATCGATCCTCAAGGAATATATTTCCACCGGAATCAAGGGAAACCGGGTCCGGAAATTGCTGGTTGTCCTGCAATTTTCTCTCTCGATTCTTCTGATTATTTTTTCCCTGGTCATGGGCAGGCAATTACACTATCTGTCCGACCTTGACCTGGGCTATGACCGCAGCCATGTGGCGGTTCTCGAGGTACACCCGGAGATGTCTGACCGCCTCCCGGCCCTCAAGGAGGAACTGTTGCGACATTCCGAGATTGAGGCAGTGGGAGGAGCCAACGGATACCCCTTCAACTGGGCACATGAAGAAGATGTGCGGACCGCAGGAATGGTTGATGCTGAAGCTTTTCCCATGAAGACCTACCACGTGGATTACGGTTTCATCGAAGCCCTGGACATCCAGGTGACCCGGGGGAGAAGCTTCTCCCGGCAGTTCCGGGATAACGATACCTGCGTGTTGAGTGAAATGGCCGTCAAAAGATTCGGATGGGCGGATCCGGTCGGGAAATTTCTGCAGGTCGGCGATCAGAAAGTAACGGTGATCGGGGTGGCGAAAGATTTTCATTTTAACCATGTGATCTTTGAAAAGGAACCGGCGATCCTTTTTCTGGAACCCGGTTGGACGCATCACCTTTTTATAAGGCTGACTTTTCCGCCGGATGGACGTTTGCGCCCCTTTGTAGAAAAAAAATGGCAGGCCGTCGCGCAGGATTTTCCCTTCGAGTATTCCAGTCTGGAAGGGATCTTTGAAACTGATTTCAGGTTGTTGATCCGGGTTTCGGCGGTGTTCCGTTTCGTCAGTATTGTGTCTCTTTTCATCTCGTGTCTGGGGTTGATCGGGCTCACCGCCTTCACGGTGGAACAGAGGACCCGGGAGATCGGTATCCGGAAAGCCCTGGGAGCGACGATCCCCTCCATCCTGCAAATGCTGGTCTCTGAATTCATGTTTTTCGTCGTGGTTGCCAATTGTATTGCCATTCCCATTGCCCTCTGGGGATCCGGTTTGTTCCTCAAATCATTCTGGGTGGAGAATGTGGATCCGGGTATATTCGTTTTTATTCTGGCTTCGCTTCTGTCACTCACGGCGGCCCTGGCTTCGGTTATCTTTCAGTCTTTGAAGGCGGCCACCGCAAATCCGGTGGACAGTTTGAGGTATGAATGAAATGAAAACAGGGAATGGATGGATGATGATGAATTATTTGAAAGTAGCCTGGCGTCATTTAATCCGGGATAAGGGATATTCCTTTATCAACATTGCGGGTCTGGCTTTGGGAATGGCGGTTTTTATCCTCATTTTTCTCTGGATCCATTCTGAATTGAACTATGATCGGTTTCACGAAAATATGGATGAGATCTGCCGGGTAGAATCCAACCAGAATTTCAACGGCCGAATACTGCATATTTACTGGACTCCCCATCCTCTCGGTCCGGCGTTGAAAGAGGAGATCCCGGTAATCCAAGATGCCGCCCGGGCCCAGAATTTAAGAACCCAACTCATCCGGTACGGTGCCAAAACTTTCGAGGAAAATGACGTCTGGTCCGTGGATCCCTCATTTCTCGGGATGTTTACCTTCCCCCTGGTAAAGGGAGATCCGGATACAGTCCTCTCCGGAATAAATTCCATGGTCATAACCGAACGGCTGGCCGGGAAGATATTCGGTGCTGAGAACCCCATCGGGAAAGTGGTCAATATGGCGCAAACCGCTGATTTTACCATTACCGGGATCCTGCAGGACATCCCCGCCAATTCCACTCTGCAGTTTGATGTGCTGATCCCCTATTCTTATCTTGATTCCATCGGTCAGACCGATGACAACTTTTCCAATAATCAGACCTTTACCTGGGTCAGGCTGCAGCCGGGGACATCTGCCGATGATGCCGGCGCACGGATTCGCGGTTTCGTTCGTCAGAAAGTACCCCGCAGCCGGATGAATCTGGAGCTTCTTCCATTGTCCAAAGTCCACCTGTATACCTATTCCGGTTACCAAAAAAATACTGCCATCCAGTCTGTGGCGCTATTCTCCATAATCGGTCTCTTGGTCCTGATTATCGCATGTATTAATTTTATGAGTCTGACCACCGCCCGATGTGTCAATCGGGCCAGGGAAGTGGGCATCCGGAAAGTGACAGGAGCCCGGAGAGGACAGCTGATCCGGCAGTTCTGTGTCGAACCGCTGCTCTATTCAACGATTGCCCTGGGTTTTGCCGTTGCCATGGTTTCAATTGCGCTGCCCGTTTTCAGTTCTTTCACGGGCATGGATATTTCATGGAGGTCCATGGATCCCGGATTCCTGGCAGCCGGCCTGGCCGGCTTTACCGTATTGACCGGATTGATCTCCGGCAGTTACCCGGCTTTGTTCCTGGCTTCTTTTCAACCGGTTGATACCCTGAAAGGAAGGATGAAACTCGGGAAGGTTTTTTTTCGCCATGCCCTGGTGGTGATCCAGTTTTCTCTTACCATCGGTCTCATTATCGGGACCTCACTGGTATCCCGGCAGGTATCGTACATCAACAACAAGGAGCTCGGATGGGACAAAGAACAGGTGGTTGCCATTCCCATCCGTTCCTACAGCCGGTCTTCACTGGCTGCCCTGAAAACAGAACTGGGAAATGTCACCGGGATTTCAAATCTTGCGGTTGCCACCCAGAAACCCTCGTTTACCAGCTGGAGCTCCAGTGGGTTTGACTGGGAAGGGAAGGATCCCACCCTCAAGGTGGACGTCACCTATCTGGGGGTCGACGACGGTTACCTGGACACCATGGGAATGACCGTGGTCAGGGGCCGGAATTTTTCCAGAAAATTCCCCGGTGATAAAACCGGGAGTTTCCTGGTAAATGAAGAATTGGCCAGGTTGATGGGAGATGAGAATCCGGTGGGAAAATCATTCTCCTTCTGGGAACAGGAAGGAAAAATCGTGGGAGTTGTGAAGGATTTTCATTTTCAGCCCCTCAGAAGGAAAATTGAACCTCTGGTGATCAAATGGGCGGAGCTCGAGTGGACCCATTTTTTGTTCCTGAGGATCCTGCCGGGCCGGACGGCTGAAACCATGGAATTGGTTGCGGAGATCTGGGGAAAACTCCTTCCCGGAATTCCATTCAGGTATCAGTTTACAGATGAGGATTTTGCCCGGATCTACAATTCCGAGAAACAGACAGGAGCGCTGCTGAAAGTCTTCACGGCCCTGGCCATGCTGGTGGCATGTCTGGGGCTCTTTGGGCTGGCTTCCTACACCGCCGAACAGAAAACCAAGGAGATCGGGATCCGGAAGGTTCTGGGAGCCAGGATTTCATCATTACTGGTGATGATGGTCGGGGGTTTTTCCAGGCTGGTTTTCATCGCCAGTTTTGTTGCCTGGCCCCTGTCCTATTTGTTGATGAAGAACTGGCTTGATCATTTTTCTTACCGGACTTCCATCAACATCTGGATATTCGTTTATTCCGGGCTGCTGGCGATGGCAGTTGCGGTCCTGACGGTGGGGTATCAATCTTTCAAAGCCGCCCGGGCCAACCCGGTGGAGAGCTTGCGGTACGAATAAGATAAGGAGCGTAAAATGCTGAGAAATCATCTGAAGATCGCCTGGCATAATATTGTCAAACACAAGGGCTATGCCCTGATCAATATTCTGGGGCTGGGGGTGGGAATTGCCGTCTGCCTGTTCATCTACCTCTGGGTTCAGGATGAATTGAGTTTTGACCGGTTTCATCAGGACAGGGACCGGATCTTCCGGGTGGTCAGCAGCTGGGAACGTCAGGGATGGGAAGG
>Ga0180433_10000556_pt1 | contig 63801 bp, 60 predicted proteins | sample SS_ome_8_FD_132980 | JGI IMG/M metagenome (GOLD analysis project Ga0180433, IMG submission 132980) | Hypersaline lake sediment archaeal communities from the Salton Sea, California, USA - SS_1_D_1 metaG | ecosystem: Environmental > Aquatic > Non-marine Saline and Alkaline > Hypersaline >... | reverse complement strand
ATGAAAGTATATTGGCCAAAGCCAAAGGGCAAGTTGAAATCGTTCCCTGTCATTATTCCTCACAACCTATTGTATTTATTTGGTTTACAACGATTTAGTTACAAGTTAATGGGACAGCAGTGAGTTAATATCTTATTTTGACGAAATATTGCCTTTAATGAGTTTTTATAACATTGCTTCCAAACACACCATTTTTTCGGAACTTCAGTTACAGCGTTCCCGCCACTTCATAACTGACAAACTTGATAAACTCAAGCGGACTAACGGCGGCCAGCCGTTCGTGCAGAGGCGCGAAACCCTTTCGCTTTTCGGACTTAAAATAGTTCTGGATACGTTTTTCAGTTGTTTTATCCGCGCTGTCCCAAACCTGCTCGAGAGCCCACAATAATTCTCCATCTCTAAGGTCAAGAAGCTTCAATCGCAATCCTACAGCCATATGAGGATAGGGCCTGAATTCCGTAAGGGTGCCAAGCAGCACCCCATCACACCTCAATGTTTCACGAATCGCCAATAACTCATCAAGAGTATATGCCGAGTTTCGGTCCAACTGCAAACTCCGCCACGAAGGATCATCCTGATGGACTATCTTTAAGCCAAAGACCTGCTTCTTTTGCAAAGCCTGAAAAAGCGCACTGGTTACATCTTTAGAAACCTGGGGATAACTGGAATCGTTATCGAGCTCGATAATAGCAACCCGCCCGATGTCAGTCAGTTTCTTGTTCAGATTCAGGTAATAGTAATCTGATGCCGGTATAGTTTCACTATTATTGTTGCAGCCGGAAAAAAGGACCGCCAGCAATAATATCACACCCCATGATTTGGAGCTTGTGGCTCTTGATCTTTGCCTTGAATAATGGTCAAAAAACGCCGAGTTACGAGTCAACAGATATGATAATAACCTTGCCGAACTGTTCATTCGATTCACCTGACATATAGTTTTATGCTATTAAGACTGATCGGGGCTGTTTTGCAAAGCAGCGGCTGAGCCTACACTCGTTGTGTCCTTAGCCTCGACAGGCTCTTCAGCAACCTGTCCGCCAAGAACTTTAAGTATCCTAAGCAACGTTTCGAGCTGAGCCGTTTCGGCATCACGCATTTCATTTCGAAAGCCAAGTATGTCGGTTTTCCAGTTGTTTAACTCGATACGCATCTCGATCAGGAGGCTGTTTGCCTCCTTTAATTCTTTTTGCGTCTGCTGCAATTGCGCATTTAGGGAAACAGCCTGTTCTTCAAGCTGACGGTTCTTGGCGATGCAGTCCTGATTTTGCTGCCGTAATACAGCCGCCTCCTGGCTGAGTCTGGCATATTCTTCGGATAATTTCATTGCCGACTCGACTACAGTGGGCCCTTCCGGGTCGGGCTGCTGGAACCTTTTTGCAATAGCATCATTCTGCCTTTTTTCGACCTGCACAGGATCGACAGCAACCTCGGCCGCTTTTTGACTTGACGAGCAGCCCCCGAATAGAAAGATCGGTATCGATAACATCGCCAAAATGATTATTTTTCTGTTAGTTTGCATTGTACTTTTCTCCATATTCATCTAATTTGATATCGTTTCTTTATAGCACCATTTACGTTTGGGGATTATCCGCAGGTCCAGCACCGGCATATTCGCATCTCAAACACATTTTTGTGCCACAGGAACACGTCACTTCTATTACGGCGTATTCCGCGTGACTTTCCAGGATACGCACTTGCGGTGGAGCAGAGACCGCCGATTTTTGTTTCGGCAAATTCGTACCGACCTGTGCAATATCGAGAATGAACCGGCCTTCGAGTTTAACATCTTCGCTTTTTAAAATCCGCCCTGCTGTTTTTACCATTTGTTACTCCAATCCCTCAAAAAAGGATTATAGTCAGGCACAGTAATCAATCCCAATACCGTTCGAGTCGATATCTCTATCGTTTTCGGTCTGCTCTTCAGGCAGAGTTTCCCGGTCCCGGGCCGATTCGTCTTTTTCCTCATTTTCCTGGTTTAATTGCTGCCGGCGCTTTCTTTCTTCGCGGTGTTTTACAGGAGTCAAACCCGTGATATTTTTCAATCCTTCCACCGGCTTTATCAGATTGGAATCATATTCTGCCATCTTTCCACTGCCTTAATTTTACCGACAAATTGAATAAAGCGCTCGAGTGCAATTGACTTACACGCGACTCGGTAATTTCCAATATTTCCGAGATTTGTTTCATTGTCAGTTGCTGCTGGTAGTAAAGCAGAATAACCTGCCTTTGTTTTTCGGCCAGTCGCTGTATCGCTTCAGTCAATTTATCTATAAGCTCTTCTTTTTCGATCTTATCTTCCGGAGCGACCGGATCTGCCGACTCCAAAAGATTACTCAGTACGGGTGAATCTTCCCCAAAGCCATCGAGCGAAATAAAATGCTGTGCTCGGGCATTTTCGAACGTTTCGTAAAGCTCTTCAAGAGTTATTCCAAGTTCTCGAGCTAATTCGATATCATTCGGCGAGGTTCCGGACTGCTCGGTGATTTTCCGGCTCACCTGCTGGGCCATTTGTATCCGCTTCCTGATGTTATCAGGTATGAAAGACCAGCCTCTTAGTTCATCGAGAATGGCGCCTTTGATCCTGATATAAGCGTAGGTTTTGAATTCAGCCTGGTAAGAAGGATCGAAATCGCGGGCTGCCCTGACGAGCCCGACGGTCCCGGCGGAAATCATATCTTCGAACGATAACGGAGGTTTAAGATACGTCACGACTCGCCTGGCTATCTTGTGAACCATAGGCAATAACTCAGATATCTGCTCATTTTTAACTTCGCTTCGGACGGTCCTTCTCTCGACAGAATACGCGCGCAGGGCAACAGCATTCAGGTGCTTCCGACTCCTCTTGGTAAACTGCTCTTCACTGATGTTATTAGTCTGTACCGCCACTGTCCTTTCCCTCGGACCTCACTTTGTTATCCGCCGTAAAATGAGAACCTTCCTGTTGATTTACCCGGTTTGCAATCATCGCATTTACCAAAACGGCATTTATCGCTTTTACAGCCAAGCCGCCCGCTATATATGCGAGCACCGCTCCTATGAGCGCCCTCTTACAGCATACAAACGGTGAAATGCCGCAAAACCATCCAATTAAGCTCAGGACGAAAAAACATATCACTGCAATACTTACTGCAATTGATCGAACGTTTAGCGGCATAATTATCCCGTTGTTCTTATTACGTTTATCATATTGTACTTATTACTTGCATAACATATCAGCTCGTAGCTGATACAAGTTCGCGCCCCGCCGGCTCTGCCGATTCGGTTTGCTGAGCGGATATAGTTTCTATCGGTTCCACTTCGGTTCCCAGAACGATTTCGTCATACGCCACTACCGGCAACATCGACACCGTTCGCGATAACATTACCGCCAGCGGCGAGCGTAATCTTGCATCACACAGCAAAATCACCTTATCGTAACCTTTATCCATTGCCGCCTTCCAGGCCTGCGCGGTTTTCCTGCTTATATCCATCGCCGTCTCGGTCGGTAATGCCATGTTTATACCATCGGCATCCTGCTGCAGAGCTGAGGCCATCTGATGCTCGAGCGCAGGATTTATCGTTATGGCCAAAATCCTGCCGCCATCGGTCTTACACTGCTCGGTAATAGTTCTGCTCAGACGTTTACGAACCATCTCGGTCAATACGGCGGTGTTTTTGGTTTTCGAAGCGTGCTCCCCCAGCGATTCAAGAATGGCGGTTAATTCGCGAATCGGTATTCCATCATTTATAAGGTTTTTAAGCACACGTTGAAGCAATCCGATAGATACTTCCCTGTCGGCTCCAATAACGTCTCCGACGAGCGAAGGCTGGGTTTGACGAAGTCTGTCAATAAGAAGCTGCACATCCTCGCGGGTCAACAAATCGGCTGCGTGTTTTCGCAGCGTTTCGGATAGATGCGTAATAAAGACCGACTCGGGATCGATCACGGTATATCCATTCAGTTCGGCCGTTTCCTTATTATTCGGTGTGATCCATAAAGCCGGCAGTCCGTAAACAGGTTCGGTGGTATCTACGCCCTTTACTTTTGTTTTGACAGTACCCGGATCCATGGCGAGGAACATCTCAGGCTCTAACCGTCCCTTTGCTATCGGGAGCTCTGCGATTCGAATCTCATAAGCAGTAGGCTCGATATTAATATTATCCCGCAGCCGAACAAGAGGAATGATTACGCCAAGCTGCTGGGCGAACTTTCTCCGCAAAGCACCGATGCGGTCGAAGATAGTACTGTCTTTCCGGGGGTCCACCATACTAATTAATCGCACACCGACCTGGACGGAAACCCGGTCGACATCCAGCAGCTCTTCGACCGGCTGTTTCTCGGCCTTCGCCTGTGGAGAGGCAGGGGCCTTCTGCTTACGGTCCTTTTCGGACTTAGCCACCACGCGCCCAAGCAGGGCTGCGCCGCCGCCCAAAAATAAAAACGGTATCTTGGGCAGGCCGGGCACAAATGTCATCGACGCGATAATCACAGCCGCTATTATCAACGGTTGGCTCGTCTTGAGAAACTGCTTGGACAAATCCTGGCCAACGCTGTAGCGTGATGATATTTTAGTTACCAAAAATCCCGAGCTCACGGCGATTATCACAGAAGGTATCTGGCTGACGAGGCCGTCACCTATGGAAAGAATAGAATAATTCCTCATGGCCTCGACAACTGTCATACCGCGCGTATAACCCATGGTTATGCCGCCAATAATGTTAACGATTGTGATTATCAATCCCGCCTTGGCGTCACCGCGTATAAACTTACTGGCGCCATCCATTGCGCCGTAGAACTCGCTTTCTTTTACGATTTTCGCCCGGCGCTCATTGGCCTGCACCTCGGTAATGGTTCCGGCGTTGAGATCCGCATCAATGGCCATTTGTTTGCCGGGCATCGCATCAAGGGTAAAACGAGCGGAAACTTCGCTGATTCGCTCGGCACCTTTTGTGATTACTATGAACTGGATAACAACAAGAATTAAGAAAATTACCACCCCGACAACAAAACTGCCGCCGGCGACGAAATCGCCGAAGGTCTGAATGATCTTTCCGGCGTCACCCTGAAGGAGTATCAATCTGGTCGAGGCCACATTCAGAGAGAGGCGGAATAATGTTACGAAAAGAAGCAGCGAAGGGAAAGTAGATAATTCGAGCGCTTCTTTCGATGAGAGGGTAACTATCAAAACACCTATAGCCAGCGATATACTGCAAGCAAGAAGTACATCCAAAAGCGGCGTCGGAAGACGGATTAGAAGGGTGGCAAGAACGGTAACCATGCCGAAAACCAGGATGATATTGCTGTAAGATCCCAGAGATGCATTGGGCCGGTTAGATACCGGTAATCCCCGAAAGTTCGATTGTCCAAGTCCCGCCATCACAATTCCTTCTTAAAGTTATGCCCCGGAAGCAGAATCGCCGAGGCCGAGAATTTGCTTTATCCTGATGGCAAACCGGCCGTCCACGACCACTACGTTTCCGGTAGCAAACTTAGTGTCCCTCAGATACAAGTCAGCCGGCTCATCAATAGATTTGTCGAGCTTTAATACCGAGCCGGGTCCAAGCTGTAAAAGCCGCTTAACCGGCAGTTCCGTTTGGCCGATAGCGACCATAACAGAAACATCCATAGCCAGTAAGACATCGATACTTCCGGCGGCAGTTGCACCCTCGGTTCCTGCGGCCTCGGAAAATTCCACCGATTGTGCCTGCGTTTTAGAGTCTTGCGGCGTTGTATCTTCCTGCAAATCTTGTTTTTCTTCTACGGTATTAGCTGTATCCGCCATATCTTTAAGTCCTTCCCAATCATTTAGTCTTTATGTCAGGATCTATTTTTCGTCGGTATCTCCAACAGCCGCCGCCGGGGATGTAACTGCGACGGCATACCTCCCTGCTGATTTTGCAGGCCAGCCATAATAAACCGTCCGGCCGCCTGCAACCAGTTCAGCAGGCTGATCGATTCTCTTGTCCAGTAAAAGTATATCATCCACCTGAAGATTCATTATTTCTTCAAAGGTAAGTACGGCAGAAGCCAGTTGACCCGTAACGAGAACAGGCATTCTCTCCAAATGACCAAGAATCACATTTGAAAGATCCTCTGCGGCAGACTTGCCTGAATCTTGTGCCGCTTTTCCAACTACAGGCGTCAGCTTACTGCACAATATCAAAAAGTAAGCTCCGGAACTTTTCTCCGATTCGGCGTTATTAACATCAAAGGAGATTTTACAAAGCTCCTCGGTATCTCCGAGTCCAAGCGGCCATTGCCCCCTGACAATGTTTTGTCCCGGCTGGAAAGCTAATGATTTATCAGGGCCGGAAAATACTTCAACCAGAGCAGAAGCCAGATCCAACAAAAGTGATTCTTCCAGCGGCGACAAATCCCCGCCCGGATCCTTTTCCGATTCGGCATCACCGAGCAGTTGTGTCGCCCAGCTAACCGCAGCCTGCTCGGGTATGCCGATAAGTCCGCACATATGCTCCGTGTCGGCGCCGAAGGGCAGGTAAAAATCCCGCTGTTCGCTTTCAGAGAGCTGATTAAGAAATTCATAGGCATAGTGCTGAGTGGTCGAGGTTATTGTCACATTAAACTCGCTGCGGCAAAACTTGGTAAATTTTTGAGCCGCTGCTGCAGCCACCGATTCCGTAAAATATTCGAGCCTTCCTAACTGCTCGCCATTGAAGTAATGAGGCTCATGCCAATTGTAATCCGTGGCCTCCACCTGTGCGGTATCCTCCTTCGGCTCAGAGCCAACAGCCATTAGAAGCTGTTGTATCTTTTCTCTGCTCAAACTGTCTGTTACTCCACCACTCATTGTACGGGAAATTCCTTAATCAGAACCTGCAGGATTTGCGACTTTGAATCGGGAAAAAGCTCTTCGTTAAAGGCATCGCGTATTTGCGACTGAATACTTCTGAGGTTGTTATCGCCCCTTATATCCTCGAGGCCCAGGCTCGAAAGATAAACAGTAAGCCAGTTTATCAGGATCGGCTTTTTCTGATCAAGAAATACGGTACCTTCCTTTACATCCAATTCCGGACTTATCTCGAGTGTTAAAGACGCCCGAACGTATCGTGTTACCGTAGGCTCATTCAGATTAGCTACGACGGGATCCAAGTCATAATACCAGACTTTATCAGAGCCCTTTCCGGAATCACTATCCGCATTGAGATCCTCTTTCTGGTTCGCCTCCAAGGAGTTAGGGTCGGAGTCGGCCGCTTCGGTCGTGCGCGAACCGGCAAACAATCGGCCGAGGCTAAAACCCCCGCCGGCACAAAATCCTACCACTACAATCATTACCACCCACGGCAGCAATCGGGCTACCAAGGACTTTTTTGCACTCTTCCCGGCTTCCGGTTCTTTTTGCTCTTGCTGTTCTTCTTGTTCTTGCTGCTCTTGCTGCTCTTGCGGTTCTTCCTGCTCTTTTATATCATCCGCATCTGCCATTTTTCGCCTCAATCATTTATTACACGGAAATCGTAATCATACCAATTGCAGAGAGCCTTCTCGCCGATAGCGATGTATTCTATCTCGCAGCGTTCGGTCGCTGATACCCAATACCTTTGCGGCCTTTGTCTGGTTGCCTCCCGTCTGGCGCAACGTACCCAAAATCGCCCGCCGTTCCACCTGCACAAGCGGCACGCCAGCCAATCCCGAATCGCATTGTGCGCCGGGTGTATCGTACGGCACATTTTGTTCGGAGGACGAACTATAATCGCCGGAATCCTGCTGAGCCAGTGGTTGTAGTTCATCAAACAGCCAGGAGACGTCCGCCAAAGACAGGGTTTCTCCGACACCCAAAATCAGCGATGTTCGCACGACGTTGCGCAACTGCCGGATATTTCCGGGCCAGTGGTACTTGGCAAAGATGTCCATCATTACAGGATCGAGCTTGGTGATATGACGCCGTACTTCACGGGCATAAAGATTGACAAAATACCACACAAGATCGGTCAGGTCATCCTTACGTTCCCTCAGAGGACAGATAACCAATCTCACTCCGCTTAAGCGGTAATAAAGGTCCTGACGAAACCTGCCCATCCGGACCTCCCGCAAAAGATCTTTATTTGTCGTGCTTATTATTCGAACATCTACACTGACGCTTTCATTTCCGCCGACACGTTCGAAATCCTGCTGTTCGAGCACTCGCAACAGCTTGGCCTGAAACCTTATGGGAGTTTCGGCAATCTCATCCAGCAGCAGGGTACCGCCATGAGCCATTTCGAATCGTCCTTTGCGCTTCGCGTAGGCGCCGGTGAAGGCGCCTTTCTCATGACCGAAGAGTTCACTTTCAAGAAGAGATTCGCTCAGTGCGGCACAATTGACTTTGATGTATGAGCCCTGAGATCTTCTGCTTCTGTGATGGATCAGGTAGGCGATCAGCTCTTTGCCCGTCCCGCTTTCACCGGTTATTAAGGCAGGCGCTGAAGTAGGAGCGATTTTTTTGGCCAGATCGACGATTTGAACAAGGTTCGAACTCCTGCCCACAATCCTGTACAGACAATGAGTGTCCTCGCTGGCCGAAGCTATTGTCGAGACACTGTGGTTAGGCAGAAAGGTATCCAGCAAGGTTTCAATTTTTCCCCGCTCGGGCGGCTTTAACATAAAATCACAACAGCCATGGCGAACGGCTCTGACTGCGGTCCTGACGGCTTGCTGCTGATTTTTAAGGTCTGCATTCCCGTTCGTTGTGAACATAACCACCGGCATCTCGGGCCAATTTTCTCTGACTTTACAAAGCAGCTCAAAACCATCACGCAACCGGCCTGATAATTCTGTCGGGGAACTTATAGTGTCACTTGTGAATACAAAATCGCAACTGCCCTTGCTGATAAAGTCAAGGGCTTTCTCCTTGTTGCCGACGAGATGTCCGCGGATTCCTTTGCGGGCTAAAATCTCAAGCATAAACCGAGCCAGCTCGGGATCGTTATCGGCTATCAGAACATTCGCTATATCTTTCTGTTTACCCATGTTTGTCTCATCTATTGTTTTCTTGTTCACTTGCGGGATTCTTTATTTCAGCAACCAGCTTAACGGGCTCTTCTTTCAGGTACCAATCGATTAATATGCTTCGGGCCTTGGCCAGGTCCGCCCACGGTGAGTTTGGATATTCTGTCAGCAGCCGCTGATACATTTTCGCAGCCGCAGGCATATCATCATCTCGCAGGCAGTTGCCTATTTGAAATAATATCCATGCCCGGTCCAATGACGAGCCGGCGTCATTCGGATCTTTGCGATTCAGCGCCTCGACGTAAACAATCGAAGCTTCTTTTAAGTTTCCGCTTAAAAACAGAATCTCTCCCAACTCAAGAGGGTTATCGAGCTTCTCCGGATGCTGCACCAGGCTTCTGAGTATTTGCATAGTTTGATCGGTTATCGGCTCGTACGGCAGCTTGGATTTGATTCGTTGTTTCTCATCCTGCCCCTGCACCGGTACTTCGGATACGGTTTCGTTAGGCTCAATCACAGGAGTTTTTTCGGGAGTAGTAACGGGTTCATTGGTCTGTTCTTGCGATTTGAATCGAACAGAACGAATTTGATCGATAATTAGCTTTAGCTGCTTTTTGCTTTTAGTGTCGTTTTGATCTTCGGCAATACTAAAATCGGCTCGCAGCAACTGGAGTCCGTAAACATTATTCGGATCTCTCGGAGCCTTTAAACTGTCCGGCGATAATTCCCGGTCAATCCCGGCGGAAGAATTTGCATAAGTGATTCCGGTAATAGACGTTAAGAGACGTAATGATGAAAATGTAAAGCAAATAATATATAAATATGACTTAAAACTCGAAGTCGCGGGACTTTCGAGTTTAGCGTCATAATTGTGATTTGCATTTCTGTTTTTCATTTTTACTTCCATTGACCCGAAAGGGCTAACGTCGCCTTGTCGTAATTTTTCTGCTGCTCATAAGCCGCTGCGAGCTTTTTCAGGATTTCCGATCTAACCTGGTCTGAAATATCCGAATCCAGAAACTGCATACAAACCGAGACAGTTTGCGAACTTCGTTCGAGTTTAAGACAAACATCGGCCAGTTCCATTGCGGTTTGCTGCGCCAAAGGTCCGGGCTCAACAACACCGAGGATTTCACTTAAGCCGCTGCGGGCACTTTCCAGATTGCCTTTTGCTAAATGGCACCGCGCAAGTTCGAAAGAGATTTTGGCATTCAACTGCGGATCGGAAATATATTCGGCTCTGTCACGCAGAAGAACAATTGCCGAGTCAACCAGACCCAGCATCCGGAAAATCCTGCACTTGAGCAGTAACATTTCGACGGATTGTTCCTTTGACAATGCAACCGAACGTACGCTCTCCAGTGTATCCAGCGCCTCGACAAATTGTTCTTGTTCTATGTGGCTTTTAACCAGCAATATGATTGCCTCGACATATTGCTCCCTTGAACTCTGTTCTTGAAGTGCATATTTGAACGCGTCACAGGCCCGCCTGTATTTTCCCAGCGCCAGATTGGTTTGCCCCAGAAGGAAATAGGCAGAATACAAGTTGTTATTTTTGTCGTTTCCGGCCAAATCGATGTATCGAGTCAGCCATTTAGCCGCATCTTCATACGCCTTCGTCTCATACAAGCATCCAGCCGCTCCGATGGCAGAGGCAGTCTTTGATTCCAACGACAGGCCAAAATTGTATACCCTTTGATACAACCTTGCGGCTTCTTCTTTAAGCCCCGCTTCCATCGTGGCATCCGCAAAACGCAAATAAGCCTGTCCGTAAATCTCGACGTCAGGATACTGCTCAATGAGCTGCTTCAAATCCTCCCGGGCACCGGGATAGTCGCGCAGATTCCCCTTCAATTTACTTGAATGCAACAAAGCAAAAGGCGCTAACGACATCTGGGAAAAACGATTGGCCACTAATTTATATTCTGCAATCGATTCTATCGGCATTCCTATCTGAGCCTGCAAGATCCCCATGGCAAAATGGGCGTTGCCGAGCCGTTGGTCGCTGTAAAAAGTGAGCACGAATTTTTGCCAAAGTGAAATAGCCTGCCGACTGAGAAAAGATACGTGCTGACGTAGAGAAGAATATTCGGCCGGATCATGAATAGTTACCTTCTGCTTGCCGGGTTTTCCTTCCGTACACGCCAATAATCCGGCACAGCCCGCCGATATCAGGACAATCTGCTGTGATGTCGCCGCCGGCAGATATAAGCCGACCGGTCTTTGTCGCAAGACATCATCTCCCGAACCCAATCCCAAAGCTCCATTGAAAGCCCAGTGAAGATCAATCTCCGCGCCGGCGGCGAACTTCGCCAAAAGCTCCTCAACAGGGGCTCCATAAGAGGTTACAGACCAACGGGGCAGCCCCCCCTGCTCTTCGAGTTTTTGAATCTGCGGATCAAGTAATCCCTTATCCAATTGCTCTGAGCCGGAATTCAGGAATTCACGCAGCTCAGCCTCTTTTAATTTGTCGAAGGGGTCCAAAAATGCCTTCGTTTTGCCCCATAAATCATCGGGGATATCGGTATCGGTGCTGCTGAGCAAAAGGATATGACGTGTAAGACATTCGGCGATCAGAAAAGAACAATCACACTCAAACGACAACGCCCAGTCATCGTCGAAATCAACCGCCTTGATTAAAGCAATCGTGTTATAAGCCCTGGTCCTGGCTCTTAAGTATCGTTTTCTTTGTATTTCGAGCAGGCTCAGGTGATAATTGGCAACTATCCTTACAGCAGGTGAGCGACTCTGAGAAACCGCTGCCAGCAAACGGCTTGCCTGCTCTAAATCATCGACTTGCTTTGCACATAAAGCCATTTTCAACCGGAGAAAATCCCTTAGCAATTCTTCGCCGGCCGGAACAGCCTGGCGAAGCTGGTCATAGGCGACAAAAGCATTGCCGTAATCTTTTTGAAGATAAAAATCCCGGGCAACTTTTAATGACAATGGTTGTGTTGTTAAAAGCCCGGACTCCAACTCATGAATCTGCTGCTGCATAAGCTGCTTGGAATCGGCATCCGATGATCTGGAGATGGGCGTTTGACTAACGGGTTGCTCCAACCGGTCGGCAGGTGTCGTAGTCGAGCCGGCAATGATTCCCGCGGGGGATTTTATCAGTACATACAGAAGCATCGACACGACAGCGAGAATACTGACAACGAGCACCTTCTGAAGGGGCGAAAAACGTTTCTGCCGGACCATTACTTGCGGAGTTTGGCCGGCGGCGACGGATTGTTTAGGTGCCGTCTCCCGGGAGGATTCTGCCAGGAGATCATAAAAATCATCGTCGCCGGCAAATAGATCATACTCTGAGAGCTCCTCATGGATTGCCAAATCCGATTGCTCGATATCGTCCTTGGGCTTGCCATCGTGAGCGTCATCTATAAATAATTCGCCGTCCGACAGCACCTCGGAAGTTCTATCTTCATCGCGAACATTTTTTTGTTCTTCTGCCGCCATAGCATCCAACTTCACCCTCAGCCTAATTCAGGCAAATACGAACCGGTTCATAAATATGAGGGCGTATTTCACAACCTTTTTTTAAGACAACTGCAATAACTGTGCCAGATTCCATAATAGAGGAGGGTCAGGAGTGTTTCGGTGCTTTTAATACTAAAAATGAAACTATTGTGCCAGGAGTACCTGTTAGCACAGCAATAAAATGTCAGGATTCTATACGAACCGGTAGATTTTCTGACAAAAACCGGAAGGCCATGGCCTTATCAGTGAATCGCCACAGGCTTTGTCAAGGATGAGGCCGGAAATTCACTTTGCTCTTCTTTAACACTCGCGGACTTCTTTGCAGTATTAGAATCCTTCTCAATATTGTATTGCTTGACCTTGGCGTAAAGAGTTGCTCTGGTAATTCCAAGAAGAGCGGCAGCCCGTGTCTTTTGCCAGCCCGTTTCCTGCAGGGCCCGCGAGATCAGTTCACGCTCGGCATTCGCCAAAGAAAAACCCTTGATGAGTCCGGCGGTCGGATGGTCCGAGGCCTGACTGCATTCGGTCGGATCGAGCACGATACCACCCAACCCGATCTTTTCTGTTGTCTCCAGCAGAATCGCTCTTTCGATCACGTTGCTTAGCTCACGAACGTTTCCCGGCCAATCGTGTCTCTCCAGGGCCTCAATCGCCAATTGGGTCAGGGATTTTACCTTATCGCGCTTCTCCGGACAGATGTTCGAGGTCTTGATAAAGTACTCGGCCAGAAGTCTGATGTCCCCCCTTCTCTCAGGCGATCTAAGAGGTGCGAGCGTTATAGGACTAACATTCAGGCGATAATAAAGATCACGCCGGAAGCGATTAGCAAGAACCTCTTTACTAAGATTGCGGTTGCTCGATGCCATTATAGTGGCTTTGTAGTCAATATCTCTGATACCTCCGACCTTTCGGAAACTTCTTTCCTGGAGCACACGTAACAATTTAGCCTGCAAATCCATCGGCATCTCGGAAATTTCATCAAGCAGAAGCGTGCCCGATCCGGCCAATTCCAAGAGCCCCGTCTTTTCACGGTCGGCACCTGTAAAGGAGCCTTTGACATGGCCGAAAAGCTCACTTTCGAGCAGGTTCGCCGTAAGAGCCGCACAATTTATCGCCACAAACTTCTCGTCCGGATGTCGTAAGGTATGAACCGCTCTGGCCACCAATTCTTTGCCGGTGCCCGTTTCCCCGACAATCAAAATCGGATTACACTGGCTGCCGGCAACAATTTTAGTCATCTTGAGGGTATTAATAATCGCATAACTTTTACCGACCATAGACACGGAGGCAGCCAAGTCCTCGACAAAAAAACGACTCGCACTTTGTTTGGAGTCGGACTCCTGATACCCTTTCTTGTGTTCGGCATCACAGTCAGTACCCGTTATATTGTTATTTATCCTGCTAATGATCTGCTCCAGCCTGCCGTAGTCCTGCCTTCCCTGCAAATAGTCATAGGCTCCCATCCGTATAAATTCATTAGATAAGTCAGTGTCACTATCATTGCCGCCAACCGCCACAACAGGAACATCGACCATTTTTTTATCGGTCTTATTGAAGAACTCACAAATGTGACTTGCATTAAACCGATTGTCGAAAAGAATTAAATTCGGATTGACCCTTTTAACAATATCCAGAGCATCGGTCAGGTCATCCGCCCCGAAAACTTCCCTGCTATATCTTTGAGCAAGCTGTTGAACTTCGGGGTCTTTGCTTACTGTAACAATCCTAAGTAAACTCATCCTTTCCAAAACTATAAGCGTTACCTCTTACTCTATCGTTTTAATCATGCGGGTATTCCAGTCCAATCGAGTGGTTGACCCAAAGCCATAAATCGACAGACGGCGGGAAACAACTTTAATTTTTTTATGGGACGGGCCAATAATGTCACCGCTTTAATGGAACCAAAATATTTATAGATTTTATGTGATGATGTTATAGGACATTTAACACCTCATCAGCTCAAAGCCGCCCTCAACAAGCACGAGACCGGCAAGTAAAACTTGCAGCAAGACAACGCACTTTCTTATGGGACGTCACGCCTATACTCGCATATGTCAAAACAAAGCATGAGACATACAAAATTTTACAACCAGGCCCATACGGCAAAATTTTCTGGGTATAGGAAAATATCTCCTCCGTAAAAATCGAATAGGAAGCTTTTTTCAAAATCCGTTCAATTTTTTAGCACCCTAACGTTCTTTTTGATAAGAAGTTGTGCACCACGGAACCAACGGCAATCTAATTATGGCACAACAATTGCACATTCATGCAGGTATGACGCTTAAGTCCCAACTGGTTATACCGGGATTAACAAAAGTTCATAGGATTTAAATCTTCAAGAAAAGGTAAAAGTTATGGATTCATCGTCAGCAATCGACACTGCAAGCAACATCCAAATGAATTACATGAAGCTCCTGATAACGCAACTGCAAAACCAGAATCCGCTGGAACCACTGGATAATAACGAAATGGCTTCACAACTGGCGCAGTTCTCACAATTACAGCAGCTCGAATCGTTGAATTCAAACTTTGCAAGTGTCCTTTCCTCCACGGAACGTAACTACGCCAACTCATTGATAGGCAAGGAGATTTCATTCGCATCAGAGGATGAGACCGGGAACCGGGACCTCACAAACGGCATCGTCGAAGAAGTCATCAATAACGTGGACGGCGAGATAATTCTGGTCACAGCAGATCACACCATCGCTTTGAACGGCGTAATATCGGTCAAAGACTAATTTCAGATTTTAAGGTCAATATAAGGAGAAACAAAAATGAGTTTTGCATTGTCAGCGGGAGTTACTGGATTGCAAGCCCACCAGAAAATGCTTGATATAGCAGGTAACAACCTGGCCAATGTCAATACCACTGCTTTTAAGTCAAGCAGGATAACCTTCTCGGAGCTGCTGAACGAGACAATCAAAAAAGCATCGCAGCCAACTTCCGGCGTCGGCGGTACCAATCCGCAACAGATAGGCAGCGGCGTGGGAATATCCGGAATATCACCCAATGTATCGCAGGGTAATATCATAAACACCGGTAATCCTTTAGACCTTGCCGTGGAAGGAGAGGGTTATTTTGTGTTGAGTGACGGCCAGCAAAACGTTTACACTCGGGGCGGCACTTTCTCGGTCGACGCAGATTCAAATCTTATTGACCCCGCCACCGGCTACCACGTCCAGCGTATCGGCTCGGAAGGAGAAATTGACGGCTTCCAGGTCCCAGGTACCAGTGAGATTCACGTCCCTTACGACGTAGCAATGCCAGCACAAGATACGTCAGAAATAGCAGTCTCCGGCAACCTTAGCGCAGATGCTAACAGTCCTGTAACGCAAACTCAGGTAATAACGTCGAATTTAACTTATACGTATGGCAATGGCACTGCGGCCACAGAAACTACGCAACTCGCCGACCTCGACCAATGCAATGGAGCGTTGGCCGCGGGTACAATTACCATCGATGGCTACGATAAGGACGGTACGGCGTTCGACTCCGGCCTGAATTTTGCCGCGGTGGGAACCACCACAATGGGAGATATTATTAATCATTTGAACACCAATGTTCTCGACGGATCGACGGCCTCTCTGGTCAACGGACAAATCCGGATAACCGATGACACCAGCGGCTACAGTCACACGGATATGGCTCTGTCGTACGACAATGATTCGTTGTCGATGCCGGGGTATTTCGAGATATCTACTGTTGGCGGAGATGAAGTTAAAAGCATTAATATCACAGTTTACGATACTCAAGGCGGTAAGCACGTCCTATCGGGCGCGTTTGTACGAACGGACACCGCAAACACATGGGATATGGTGCTGACCTCAATCACAGGCAATGTCGAAGAAATAGAAATGGCAAATCGACGTATCGAGGATATAGCGTTTAATGCCAGTGACGGCTCTTACACCGGTTTAAGTGGTACAGATTCAGCCCAGTTCGTAATGACCTTTGCACATGATACATCGAGTCCGCAGACTATCCAGTTAAACCTGGGTACACCGGGCAAGCTCGACGGTTTGACACAGTTCGCCGGAAACTCGACTGCGGTAGCAAGAGAGCAGGATGGCTACGAAGCAGGCCGGCTCTCCACCGTCTCGGTTAATAATGAAGGCATTCTAATCGGTGCATTTTCAAACGGTATCAAGAAAAACATCGCGACTATAGAGATAGCGTTATTCCAGAATACATCGGGTTTGGAACGCATCGGCAACGGATACTACATTCCTTCCGCCAACTCGGGCGAGGCCATAGCCACGCAGGCAATGACCGGCGGTGCGGGCTCGATTCACGGCGGGTCACTGGAAAAATCCAACGCTGACGTCGCAACAGAGTTCGTAAATATGATCCAGGCGCAAAACGGCTTTCAGGCCAATGCCAGAACCATCAGGGTTGCCAATGATATACTGCGAGAATTGACCAGTCTTATTAGATAGTAAGTTCGGAAAGGTAAGATGGTAGCTGCATCAGTAATAACCGCTGGAGTGAACGCCGCTGTTTTGGCATTAACGCCGATTGAGCGGTGGAATGCCGCCCGTCGGCTCGACAGCACCTCGACGGACCAGCACTGGTTTATTCTACTGAGCGTGGCAGCCATAATTTTATTGACTCTGCTGCTCATCGCGGTCAGCTATAACAACAAGACCAAAGAACGCAAAGCCACCAATCAGGTATTTTTGACTTATGCCCAAAGGGTAGGTTTAAGCCGGCGCGAACGTCAAATTCTGCTGGATATAGCAAACAAAACAAAACTTAAGCGGACCGAATCCATTTTTACTATATCCGCTGCTTTTGACCGCGGAGCCGAGGAATTAAAAAAAGATATCCTCGCACTTCGTGGAGCCAGGGCAAGCAAAAATCTAAGCTATCGCTTGTCCGTTATTCGTGAAAAGCTCGGCTTTGAGAAGAAAAGTCCAGACTCGGACTCAAGCTCGAACAAACCCAGCAGCAAACAAATTCCTCCGGGCAAACAACTCCATATGACCCGACGCAAAACAGACGATTTGGCGAATATCGAGTCCACTGTCATAGAAAATAATGATGAAGAGCTTACCGTCAAACTGAAAGTGTCGCTGGAAAGCAAACCCGGGGAGTTCTGGTCCGTGCGTTATTATTTTGGCGCATCGGTCTGGGAATTCGAGACTTCTTCGATAAGCTGCTACGGCAACATTTTGGTACTTAAACACAGCAATAACATCCGATTCATCAATCGCCGGCGTTTTTTACGTGTTCCGGTAAACAAGCCGACCTTCATCGCACGCTTCCCGTTTGCAAGAATGCTTATGCCAAACAGCGGCAGCAAAGAGCCCGGGCACCACTCGGCTGATATATCCGCGGACAATTGGGGGCCGCCGGAATTCGTTCCGGCATCCGTTACCGAGCTGGCCGGTCCCGGTCTGCGAATAGAAGCGCCCCTGGAAGTAAAAGTCGGCGATAGAGTATTGGTGATACTTAAGTTGACCGAAGAAGACCCAAAACCGGATTCGCAAAGAAACAACAAAACGGAATCGTACAAGATCGTGGAAGATATCGGTGAGGTCAGGCATACCAAAACCATAAAAGACGGTTTTTCAATAGCAGTTGAATTGACAGGGCTCACCGATCCAAACATTAACGAGCTAATTCGCGCTACGAATACGGCCTCTTTGAAAACCAGGGCCAAAACTAAAGCTGCTCAGGCCTTCAACGATAGTAACGATAAAAAGTCAGAAGAACCAGAGCCGGCCGTAGCGCAGGGAGTCTGAAATGGCAGGGATTGCAGATCAGGTTAGTACAAGCATTGATGCGTTAACACAGGAATTTAACATCATTGCGCACAACCTGGCTAATGTAAGCACAATTGGATACAAGCGGAGATGTAACGCATTTTCAAAATCCCTTGAGGCGCAAGATGCAGAGGCATATTCGCCCGGCACTATCGATTTGAACTCAATATTCGATTTTTCCCAGGGCAGCGTCGTTGAGACGGTTCGGCCGTTGGATTTTGCTTTGTACGGAAAAGGGCTCTTTGTGATAGAGACGCCCGAAGGGCCGCTTTACACCCGCAACGGCACATTTCAGACAAACCAAAACAGCCAGATAGTCGATTCGCAAGGACGAATCGTGGCAGGCCAGGCCGGCCCAATCACGATACCGGGCAATGTGGGAATCTCGCAACTGAATGTCGCAAGTGACGGTACGATAAGTGCCGGCGGGATAGCTCTTGGGAAATTCAGACTGGTGGATTTCGGAGAAAATGAAAACAAACTTGTGCCGGCCGGCAATAGCTGTTACCGGATGACCGAGGAGAATATACTGCCGCTTGAAGCAGAAAATATAGTCGTAAAACAAGGATACAAGGAAGCTTCCAACGTTCAAATCATAGACGAATTAGTGGACATGATACTCGTGTCCAGGCTCTACGAAGCAAATATGAAAACACTCACGGCGAAAAAGGAAGCTTCCAGCAGTCTGTTAAGCGTTGCTATGGGCTGATAAGTTACAAAGATAAAAGGAGAATAATATGTTGAGAGCATTTTCCACCGCAGCGACCGGCATGACGGGACAGCAGACGATGGTGGACGTAATCGCCAACAACCTTGCCAACGTCAACACCACGGGTTTCAAGCGAAGCCAGATAAATTTTCAGGATTTGCTTTACGTCACGATGGAAGAGCCCGGCACGGAAATAGCTTCGGGTATAAATTCACCCAGTGGTATCGAAATCGGCAGCGGAGTCCGCGCCGCATCAACGATTAAAGTCTTCAGCCCCGGCGAGCTCGAGAATACGGGCAATCCTCTCGACATAGCTATTGCAGGTGACGGCTTTCTTCAGGTGACTATGCCAAACGGCGATCTCAGATACACTCGTGACGGCTCTTTGATGACAAATGCCAACGGTGAATTAGTCACCACTAACGGATATGCTATAGAGCCAGCCATCAGCGTTCCAATAGACGCCGTTTCGGTGAGTATCGAAAAAGACGGAGGCGTTAATATTACCGATTCTTCAGGAACCCAGTCGGTCGTAGGCACAATTCAACTGGCCCGATTTCCCAATCCGTCGGGCCTGTTAAGCGAAGGTGGCAATCTATTGTCGGAAACCGAGGCAAGCGGCACTCCTACGACCGGCACACCGGGAGAAAACGGAATCGGCTCTATCCAGTCCGGATTCCTGGAAAAGTCCAACGTGCAGATGGTGACCGAGCTGGTCAATCTCATAACAGCCCAGCGGGCATACGAGATAAACTCGCGCGCAATAAGGGCGGGCGACGACATGCTGCGAACGGCAAACGGTATCGTTAGATAGGGAATTATTATGATCGGGAAAAAGAGAATAAAAGCGCAAGGGCATAAGAACGCAGAAATATTCGCAATTTGTGTGGTTATGACCTTTGCAGTTTTTTGCCCGGCATCAGAAAATAACAAAACAAGTAACTTACAGAAAGATTCTTACTTAAAGGTTTACCTACCGAGAGAAGTTACAGTCAAAAACAAATCCTTAAGCCTGGGCCAGGTAAGCATCATCCGGGGCGGAGAATCTCTCGTAGCCAAGGCAAGCAAAATCGCATTAGGACAGATCTCAGTACCGGGCCAAAAGCTTACTTTCGACAGGCCGATGATTGTAAGCAGACTGGCGTGCAACGGAATTCCCGCTTCGAAAGTAAAATTAACCGGCTCGGAGAAGATAACGGTAAAACAGCAGCATCATACTATCAGCAGTCAGGAATTTGTTTCCCTGGCAAATTCCTTTTTAGAAAATAATCACATCGGCAATTCAGCCTGTAGATGGAATCCGGTACGCAAACCTAAGAATTTTATTATTCCCGCCATGAGCAAAGACATAAGCTTTTCTTCCCGATTAGTCCAAACCGGCGCAAGAAACTATGCAAGAATCGAGATTACCGTGCTTTCCGGAAGTAAAAAGATCGGGGTACGTCAAGTGACTTTTGCGCTGAAATATGACTGTCAGCAAGCAGTCACAATGGTCGATATTCCGTCAGGCGGTGTAATTAGTCCTGACAATATCAAGATAGAGACAACCGTGTCGAACGAACCTGGACCTGCCGATTGGAAGCCGCCTTACGGCCTCGTCGCCAAACGCAGGGTGCCGGCGAACACCGTGCTTCGTTCAAATATGTTCGAGCCTCTCAAATCTACAATTATTGTCAAACGAAATCAAAATGTCGTTATTCGTATTGAAAATCCCGGATTCCTGATTACGGCCGTAGGAAAAACTTTGCAGGAGGGCAGATCCGGTGAATATATAAAAGTCCGGAATATGGACTCACAACGAATAATCATGGCCAGGATCAGCGAAGACGGCACGGTGGAACCGGTATTATAGCAATAACTCACAAAATGAAAAACCGATCAAAGGAGAAATAATGAACAACAAAAGATTATTAGTACTCGCTTTAACGGCCTCGGCATTGCTCTCAACGGCCTGCTCGCAGGCAGGTTCTATCTGGGCAAAGAGGGATAAGAACATGAAAGCAATATACGCCGACGATGTCGCTCGCCAGATAGGTGATGTTCTTACTATCACAATTACCGAAAACAGCAAGGTAGATAACAAGGCAAAAAGAGATTTGAAAAAGGAAACCGATCGCTCGACTGTTTTCAACGGGGACGTAGGTAATCTCATGGACCTCGGCGAATTCGGCATGGACGCCCAATCGGGCAATGAGTTGAAAAGCAAGGCCGATTACAAAGACGAACGAAAGTTTGCCGACAACATTACGGTAGTCGTAGTGGATATCCTGCCGAACCGCAACCTTGTCGTCCTGGGGACTCGTCACCGTGATATTTCAGGTGACACACAAACCATCGAGGTAAGCGGTATAGTCAGGCCGAGTGACGTTGCGTTTGACAATACGGTTAAAAGCGAGAAGGTAGCGGACTTTCGTATTGTGTCCAGGAACGGTGGAGTTTCGGCACCGTACACCAAACCCGGCTGGCTCGGCAGCATATTCGATGTCGTCTGGCCGTTCTGATCGTGCCATACAGTCAGAATCATCTTTTAAGAGTAAAACTTATGAAACTGATTACAAGCATGAGAGCTAAAAAGAAAAAGAACATAATTGCACTTATGACTTTTGCGGTTATTGCCTGTACACTTATACCCGGCGTCGGGCAATGCGAGCGAATAAAGGATATTGTCGATATCCAGGGACTTCGGGGCAATCCGCTGACAGGAGTTGGTTTGATCATCGGCCTGGCCGGAACCGGCGACACCACACTCCTTTCGCGTCAAATGCTAACGAACATATTGAGAGATTCGGGCCTTGTTCTCAATCCCACCGACTTGACCGGCGGCAATATCGCGGTTGTCCTGGTAACAGGGGAGCTGGGCCCCTTTGCTCGTAAAGGTTCGCGAATCGATGTTGATGCCTCCGCGATAGGAGACGCCAAAAGCCTTCAGGGTGGAAAGCTTTTGCCGACACCCTTAAAAGGTCTCGACGGCCAGGTTTACGCCGTAGCCGAGGGCGGTATTTCAATCGGCGGCTGGACTGCGGCAGGCGATAAAGCCTCGATTACCAAGAATCACCAGACGGTCGGAAGAATCCCGGATGGAGCCATAGTGGAAAAGGAGGAAATCGCCACATTCGTCGAGCATATCGCCGGCAACAGGATAATTACTCTTAATCTCAGAAATGTCGATTTTTCAACTGCAAGGCAAGTCACCGAGGCCATCAACCGGGATTACCCAGAAAGTGCCGTGGTAGTCGATGCCGGCACTATTCAGGTTAAAGTGCCTCCCGAAGCCCGTCAGCAGGACATAGCCGGCTTCATAGATGATATTACACAGCCCCAAGTCCAGGTCGATACTCCCGCAATAGTTGTCATCAACGAGCGCACGGGTACTATTGTCGTTGGTGAAAACGTCGGCATATCCGCCGTGGCGATTTCCCAGGGCAGTCTCGTTGTAAAGATAAAAGAGACCGAAGTCATTTCTCAGCCGGTCGCTCCCTTCTCCGACTCCGGTACAACGGAGAAAGTTCAGGATACAAAAATTGGCGTCGAAGAGCAAGAGGCGTACCTGATTCCTATGTCCCGATCGGTTACCGTCTCAGAGCTGGCCAAAAGCATTAATGCTATAGGGGCCACACCTACAGATTTAATAGCGATATTCAATGCCCTCAAAGAGGCCGGCGCCCTCCAGGCCAAGCTGGTGATAATGTAGGAGCAGTTTTATGGATAGTGCCAAATTGATATTAACCGAGCCCGTCTCGCCGCCGGCGATGCTGGAGAATCCGAACAAATCGGAACTCAACAATATCCCGGAAGATAACAAGAGGCAGATAGCCAAAGATTTTGAGTCCGTCCTGCTCAATAAAATGCTGGATGAGATGAAGAATAGCATCGGCAACTGGGGTTTTGAAAAGGATGGGCCTTCCAACCAGATACAGGGAATATTCTGGATGTATCTTGCACGCGATATTTCGAACAACGGCGGCATCGGATTATGGAAGGATATACATCAATATCTAACCAATGCCGATCAGTCAAACACGGCGGAAAAGTCACTGGATAGGCAAACATGAAAGCGACTGTAATTGGAATAGAGGATAAAATCGAAGAGCTGTTGATTTGTTTGGACAAAGACATACAACACATGCAGGAGAATCTGCAGAAGTTGAATGAAATTCGCACGTTGGTTATCAAACGCGACGATACCGCTTTGGGCAAACTGCTCGAAAGTATCCAGGCCGCAACGGACTGTTACAGAAATCACGAATTAAACCGCAAGGCAATACGAAAAGAATTGGCCGAGAGCTTCGAATGCAGTATCGAGCAAATGACTTTATCGGCGCTCGAAGAAAGGCTCCCGGAAGCGAAAAAAGGCCGGGTAACCCGGATGAAAGTCAAGCTGAGATCGCTGAGCGCGGAACTCAAGAAAGAATATTTGAGTACCGCTTTGCTCTTATCCGAATGCGCCAGATTTAACAACCTGCTCTTAAAAGGTATCTTCGATCTCGGTAAAACAGGCTCGGTTTACTACAACTCCAACGGTGAGACCAGGCGTCAAACTGATATGGCTTTTGTAAATTTACAGCTTTAAGGAACCTCAGTTGAACTCGAACCAAACAAGTGCAAGACCGGAAGCCTTAGAATCGTAATCTTAACGGATATAACAAATGGATAGTTTTGGCATAGGGATTAGCGGCCTTAACGCAGCTCAAAGGGCCTTTGACATAATCGGCAATAATATTGCCAATGCAGCTACTGACGGCTATCACCGCCAGAGACTGAATCTGACCCCGGCTTATTCATCACAAGTTGGTACGGTTATTGTGGGAGGAGGCGTCGATATCGCCGGCGTTACCAGAATGATTGATGGTTTTTTGCAAAAGGAGACTTTCCGGCAGAATTCCTTATTAGAGCAGATATCGCAGGAACTTGCCACGCTGCGCACCGTTGAAAACTCATTCCAAGAGCTTTCAGAAGAAGGTGGTTTAAGCAGCGTTATAGATAATTTTTTCAACGCCCTGCAGGACCTCAGCGCTCATCCCACAGAAAGCATCTGGCAAAACCAGACATTGAGATCCGCCGAGACCATGGCCGCCAAATTCAGAACTCTGGGAGAATTCCTGGGGACATTGGAAAACCAGATTGCCTTAGAAGCCGAGAACACAATGGAGCAAATTAACGCCCTGGCTCACAAAATAGCCGAACTAAACCACAGCATCAAAGGACAGGAAATAAGTGGCGCCCAGGCCTACAATCTGAGAGACCAAAGAGATCAGTGCATAACCGAGCTATCCAAATTGATAAGCGTAGATACCCAGTCCCGAGAGTACGGCGTAGTCGATGTCAGTGCCAGTGGAACACCAATAGTGACGGGCACTTCCGCCTTTGAACTGGAAATCGGATTAAAAGATGATGTCACAATGGGCATTACCGTCGCCGGCGAGTCTAATTACAACATAGAAGTGCAAGGGGGGCGGCTCGGCGGATTATTGACGCTAAAAAATGACCTGCTCGATGACATTCAAGACGACCTGGACAACCTGGCAAGGACGATAGTACAACAGATAAATCAATACCACGTACAGGGAGTGGGTTCAGAGGGCTCTTTTGACGAGCTGACCGGCTGGTCGATAACAAGTGGAGACCTGGCCGATTTTGACCCTCCCGTATCCGACGGCAACATATATATCAGGGTTACCGATACCAGCACAGGTGCAGTAACACGAACCCCTATACCCGTTGATGTGTCAACAGATTCATTAACCACCATAGCCGCTGCTATCACAGCCGTCCCGGGTATCAGCGCTTCGGTCTATGATTTGAGGCTTCATATACAAGCCGATCCGAATTATACGTTCGATTTTTTGCCCGGCGTTCTCCCGAGACCCACCAACAGCGACTTTACCGGGGCGACATCGCCGCCAACCATATCGGTATCCGGCATCTACACAGGCACGGATAACCAGACTTTTACTTTTACGGTATCTGGCACGGATTCGGTCGGAAACGGCACATTGCAGATCGCCGTTACCGATGGTGAAGGAAATACGGTAACTACGCTTAACGTCGGCTCCGGCTACGCGGCGGGCGACAGGCTCGATCTTGGCAATGGAATCAAAATAGCTCTAAGCACCGGCGATTTGGCCAATGGTAATACTTTTGAAGTAGAGGCGCTTGCGGATACGGATACATCAGGAGTGCTGGCAGCGGCAGGCATCAACACATTTCTTTCAGGCAGCAGCGCTTCGGATATAGCGGTTTGCTCGGATATTTCCGCCGTACCGGAGCGCATAGCCACGGCTCTAAGTGAGGACGTTACGAACAACATCAACGTCCTGCGGATGGCGGCACTGAAAGACCGGCCTATAAACAGTTTGGACTCGATGACGCCGGGTGAGTACTGCCACCTGCTGAGTACGGATATCGGTCAGCAAATCTCTATTAGACAGATACACCAGGAGAACATCGAAGCTATGGTTCAAAACCTTGCCAATCAGCAGGGTGAGATAAGCGGCGTCAACATCAACGATGAAGCCGCCCGTTTGCTGATCTTCGAGCAAATGTTCAAAGCAATGTCCAAATATCTGAGCACACTTCAAACGTCACTGTCTACTGTTATGGAAATTATATAGAAAATATAAAACGCATTCTGCGAGAGCATCCGGCAGAATGAAAGACATGAAAAATGAGTGGATCACTTAACAACATTTATAATAACGTCAGCTTTGCCTTACATCTTCATTCCGAGGCAATGTCCCGGTTGCAGGAGCAAGCTACTACGGGCTCGCGGATAAATCGAGCCTCTGATGATCCTTCCGCCGCATACCGCGTAGAAACTCTTAACTCTCAGGAAAAGTCTCTTGGCAATTATATAGACAACCTCTCGGAAGTCGTCGGTACTTTGGAGCTTTCATCTACTATTATCGAAGAAATCCAATCAGCTCTTACAGAGACTAAAGTACGCCTGACTCAGGTCATCGGAGGTATCTATCACGAAGAAACAAGAGAAAGGCTCGCAGAAGGAGTCAATGACATATTAGAGCAGGTAGTCTCATTGGCCAATACCAAACACAAGGGCCAATACCTGTTCGGAGGCAGCAATACGAATTCGCAGCCGTATCTCGCAGAGCGTACTAATGGACAGATCACAAATGTAACTTATCAGGGAAGTTTAGAGAATCGAGAAATAGAAGTATCTCTCGGTGTAAAATCATCGGCTTTTCACGTGGGTTACGATATCTTTCACTCGGATGACCGCGGTGATCCGATCTTTCTGGGTAATACAGGCGCCAAAGCCGGCAGCGGAACTTCAAATATCCAGGGAGATACATGGCTGACGGTAACCGGTTCGGCCGGCAATTATAATCTATCCATCGATGACGGCCTGAGTACCTTCAATACCGACGGCACCGATACAAACCTGGCGGTAACCGACTCGAAAACCGGCAAAGTCCTGTACGTTGATACAACTGAAATTAACAGCACCGGAGTCGATTTGATAAGCATCCCGGGAACTTATGATATATTCAATACACTCATCAGCATTCGGGACATGCTGAAAAACGAAAGAGAGCTGTCCGATGCCCAATTGCGGGAGTTGCAGAATAACTCGCTAATCGCGCTGGAAGAGGTAAGCGAGCTAATAGTACAGGCCGAAGTTGCCGTCGGCTCAAAAATAGGCTTTCTGGACAACCTCAAAGGCAGCCTGAAAAACCTCAAGTATAACGCTGAGGATGAAACGACCCGCCTGCAGGAAGCCGACATCGCCCAAATAGCCATAGACCTGTCCAGACGTGATGTCCTATATCAAATGTCGCTTTCAATAGCCGGAAAAATTATGTCCGTATCGCTGCTGGATTTCATCAGATAGCAGCTAAAAACGAGACTCAAAAAGTAGAAAGGTATGTTCTTGAACAACATATATGTTTGATATTTATACAGATTTCAAGGGGGATACCGCCAAATTGCAAATATGCACCAGTACAGCCTAACGGCACGGAATTTGCACAAAAGCTATTAATGCCTTCGGTTTTTTTGTAAGCAAAATTCGCTTGGCCGGACTTAAAAGGAGTAAAGCAGATGACACTTGAATCAAATTCGAACCCGCCCGGCGGGCAAATGCAAAATAACGCATTTAGGAACGCGAACTACGAGAGAGGTTTGCAATTGGCCGAAGGCGGTAGGTATCAGGAGGCCCTGGCCTGCATGCAGGAACATCTTCGCTCGGCGCCGGATGACGCACAAAGCCTGAACGATACAGGGGCAATTCTTCATTGCCTCGGCCGCTCGAATGAAGCAATCGATCATTTTCTCAAGGCTCAGAGACTGCAAAACGACTCGGCCGAGATAATATGGAATCTGGCGGAAGCATACCTGGCCTCCGGCAGAGCGGACGAAGCCGTGCAGCTTTTCGATAAAATGGAACAGATGGGCATACTGAATGCGGATGTCCTGAACAGAACGGCCAATCAATTTCTGAATCAGAACAATAAAGCCGATGCTATAGAAATGCTGCTTCGCTCACTACGAATCTGCCCAAACCAGGAAATTCTCGAACCAATGGTCCAGGTGATTAAATCTAAAAGGCCGAAGTTAGCCTTTTTCTGCGGCGGCGACGGCATGACATTCCTCGATGAAATCATTGAATTTGCCAGGCAACGCTTCGAAGTGAGCCTTTTTGAAGGCCGGACAAAAGAAGAGTTGTACGAACTGATGAAATGGAGTGATATTTCATGGTTCGAGTGGTGTACTAATTTGGCGGTCATAGGCTCAAAGCAACCCAAAGTATGCAAAAACATTATCAGGCTGCACCGCTACGAAGCCTATGAAAAATGGCCCCAACTGGTGAACTGGGCCAATATCGACACCCTTATTACAGTCGGTAACAGTTACGTCCGGGACGCCCTGCTCCACCGGGTTCCGTACATCGAAAGCCAGACAAAAACTGCGACAATATTGAACGGCGTAAATCTCGAAAAATTTGCTTTTACCAAACGGCCACGCGGCAGGAATATCGCTTTTTTGTCAAACCTTAGAATGGTCAAAAATCCTGCTTTTATCCTCCAGTGTATGCAGAAGCTGCACTACATCGATCCCGAATATCGTCTTTTCTTTGGCGGGCTGTTTCAGGATGAGGCCCTTGAACAATATCTAAGGCATATGGTCGATACTCTCGATCTTCGCAACGTGGTGTTCTTCGACGGCCGGCAGGAAAATGTCAGTTCCTGGCTTGAAGATAAACATTATATCGTTTCAACCAGCATAATTGAAAGCCAGGGCATGGGATTGCTGGAAGCGATGGCCTGCGGATTAAAGCCGGTGGTTCATAATTTCCCCGGCGCGGACCAAATCTTTCCGTCCGAGTTTTTATTTAATATCGCCGAGGAATTCTGCGAGCACATTCTCTCGGAAAAATACGAACCTCACAGTTATCGCAGATTTGTCGAAGAAAACTATTTGCTGAAAAACCAGTTGGCCGGGATCAACAACATTTTAACTCAGCTCGAAGCTGATATAGATGCTCAGCAATCGGGAACACCGCTTTGCGACAACCTGCAAAACATGGACCCTAAAATAGTTGAATTATCCGCCGGGCCTTACCCTCAGGTGTTCGAGAATAATCTGATTGTGTAAATCCCGGCTATTTTGTGAATCTAATATACTTTTAGAATGATAGAAAACTACGAAAAAAAAACCGGGCCGGTTGTCAGCGTGCTTGTCCCGACTTTTAACCGGCCCCAATACCTTTCTAAGGCCCTGGCCAGCGTTTTGCAGCAGAGCTACAAAAACATCCAGCTCATCGTAATCAATGACGGCGGGGAAGACGTAAGCGATATAATCAATTCATTCGGCGATCCGAGGCTGACATTCATAAATCGAAAAGAAAATCGGGGCAAACCTTATTCCCTCAACGAGGCGTTAAATCGAGCCGAAGGCAAATATGTAGCTTATCTTGACGATGATGATATATATTATCCCAATCACATCGCAACACTTGTCAACGCTTTGGAATTTCAAACCGACTGCCAGGTCGCGTACAGCGATTTCTACAAGGCATTTTGCAGGATTTCTTCAGATGGCAGCCGCCAGGTGCTGAGCAAAACTGTGGAAGTCAGCCGCGACTTCGACCGCTTTTTTATGCTGCACTTCAATCATGTTTTGCATGTAAGTCTGATGCATCGCCGGGACCTGATTGAAAAAACAGGACCTTATAACGAGCAGCTAAACGTTTTAATCGACTGGGACATGACCCGCCGGCTGGTTTTCTTTTCAGATTTTCACCACGTCTGTGAAATCACCGGCGAATACTACAATCCTGAAGGTGAATCCGACAGGATATCGATTCAGCGGCGCAAAGATAAGAGCGAGTACATGCGAAACGTTCTTACGATACGAACCACCAGCCCCCCCAAGCCCTGGCCGAAGATACAGGACATGTCAATCATTTTTCTAACAGACCGGCTGGACAAACAAGTGGGAGAAACCATAAATTCCATTTGGACTCATACCTTTTTCCCCTATAGGCTTTTTCTGCCCATGCCACAATCCGATATCAACAGATTAAACACCGACATGCCCACTTTAAGCACCGTGCCTGTTAATCCGTCATCTTCCGTGGCTCAGCGTATGGATGCAGTTTTGGAAAGATGCGACAGCGAATATATCGCAATAGTCGAAAGCGGTCTGCCCATAGAGGATATGTGGATAGAAAAACCGCTCCATGCCCTGATGAACAATCCGACCGGCCGGCGGGGATATGAGCCGCAAGAATCAACCGACGGACATTGGGCTGTAGCAGTCAAAAAAGATGACCTAAAGCTTGCCCGGAGAAGCTTTCCGAATCTATCGGTCAGGGAATCTCTTAAAAAGGCAGGAATTGTACTAATTCATCCCGATCTCGAAGAGCTTCCCTTCCAGTTCGACAATTTACTCCAAAAAGCCCTGTCAGCGGAAAAAGACGGCAACTGGTTGCAAGCAGCACAAATGTACGAATTCATCGCCGATCACCACCAGAACGAACTGTGGATGAAAACACTGGCCGCAAAGGCTTTCTTTAAAGCCGGAGACCATATCAGAGCAGCCGAACTAAGTCAAAGTGTCAACCGGCAACGGCCGACAGTGAATACCCTTTTGTTGGAGGCAAAAGTAAAACGCGAGAAGAAAGATTACGATTCGGCAATTGAACTGCTCAAAACAGCAGAACAAATACTTGAAAATCCGATCCGGCACTTATCCGGCAGCCGCCTCCTGTCACAGTTGCAGGTCTTGGAACACGAATAAGCGCAGGATGGGAATACTTGAAGGAACAGAATTGATATGGACATAAAACATAACAATGTTGATCAGCAGCAGGATTCGACTCAGCATTATGAAACTCTGCAGGAGATGGGAGACTGCTACACTTCTGTCGGCAACTACCAACAGGCACAAAAATACTATGAAAAGGCCGCCGTCTTATCGCCGGATGCGCCGGACCCATACGTCGGACTTGGCGTAGTCGCCCTGCAGCAAAATCAGCTCGACGACGCCGAGATAGCCTTCAAGGTCGCCTGCAGACTGGATGCAAACTGTGCCAAAGCTTATGCCGGCCTGGGCTTAACCGCTCAGCAGAGAACAGATTACAAGCAGGCCTTCGAGATGTACCTTAAATCTCTGGAGCTGGACACTGAAAATCTCATAGCGCTGCTGGGCCTGTTTCAGGCATCCTGCCAGATGGGCTCATTCGCACATGTCACGCACTACCTGAACGTATATTTGAACATGCACCCGGGTGACACATCCGTCATGTTCCCTTTGGCGGCGCTATATATGAAAGACGGCAGGTTCGAGGAATCCAGAAAAGTACTGCTGGACATTCTGAGTCTGGACGAAAACCATAAAGACGCCGCCAACCTGCTGGAAGAAGTGGAACACAGTCTGGCCCAGAAAAACCAGGCGGAGATTAAAACCACATGAGCACCGATAAAGAAATATCTATGCTGAATGAATTGCAGGGCCTGTTAGAAATGCAATTGAAGCTGGCCCATCAGGGCAATTCAGCCGGCGAACGGATCGAGGTCTTAGGCAGGCGAGCCGATTGGCTTGTGGAAAAAATCACACAAGCAGGAATTCTCGAACGGCCTGAATTTAAGAGTCAAAGAGAGAAATTGAAAAAGTCCTACGAAGATCTGCATCTGGCCATTACGGCTCAGAAAGCCAACACGACAGAAAAACTATGCCATGTCCGCAGAGGCAGAAACATTGTTGATACTTATCGTAGCAATATTTAATTACAAGCCGGTTTAGGGGCAGGCCGCAAGACCGAGGAGTTCTGTTGATTTTAGTGCTGCCCAGAGACATCGATGATTAGTAGCAAGGAGAACCATTAAATGAGATGGTTATTGATTACAACAATCGGAAAAAATCCTGGTGATGAATGGATTCGAATTGGCATCCAGAATGTGATACGTCAAGTTGATCCTGACAGGGAATACATCCTTTTAGATAAGGAAAGCCCTTCGATGCGAAAAACTCAGGTTACATTCGACAAGTGTATATGGTGTGGGATGCCGGTTTTCTGGTCTCTGGGAAATAACCGTAATTGCAATATAGACTGGTGGCAAGAATTAATGCTGGGCTGGCCGTCTGAGAGAAAAAATGATTTTATGGTATTAGGAGCCGGCAGCTTTCTCCCCTGGGGCAAGGAACTTGAAACAGTCAGTGATAAACAGCAATTAATACAATCGGCTGAAGACGTTCTACAAAGAAGCTTTTGTGTTACTGCCAGGGATGAGATCGTCCCCAGAGTAACGGAAAGACCAATACCATATATAATATGTCCCGCGGTTTTCAGCATACTTGATTACAAAAAGTATCATGAGTTGAAGCTCGCAAATATAATGCCTAACGGGGCACATTATACTTCTTTCGGCCCCCAGGAAGCTGCTATCTGGAACGAAAAGAAACACAGGATCTCCGATATATTACGCAATAATGGTTTTGTCTTCGTTGCCCACAGTCTTGCAGAACTTCAGTTCGCTCAAAAGTGCGGCTGGAGAAAAATTATTCCCTACAATGGCGATCCCTACCGACTGCTGGAGTATTACGGCAGATGCGGCAAGTTTTTCGGCAACAGAGTTCATGGTGCAATAGTTGCTCGTGGGAATGACGCAGATACATGGAGTGTTGGGTATGATTCAAGGCAAGAGGCAGTCAGATTAAGCGGAGCGAGAGTCTCAAGGCCTTCGGAGCTGGATATTAACGAGATAGAAGATTGGGCATCCCGGGACATTGAAACCGAGCCGTTCGATATGAAATCTAATTTTGAAAAGCACGTGGATATCATGAGAAGATGTACACTTGCAGGCAGTAAACCGTTATCAGACAAACTCAACATCGGTTGTGGTCTTGATTACCGGGAAGGGTTTGTGAATGTTGACGGAGATTCTAATTTGCCGAAGGTTGACTATGTTTTGGAAATAAAGCCAGGAGTTTTGTTGAAAAAGTTTGGACGAAGAAGTTTTAATTACATTTTGTCCAAGGACTTTCTTGAACACCATTTTCACTGGGAAGCTCGTGGCCTGTTGAAAGATTATCACGACTTGCTTAGCCGAAAGGGAAGATTAGAACTTTCTCTCCCAAACATTGAAAACATTATAAATGACTCGACCAAAGGCACTGCTGAAAAAGCTCTTTGGTTGTATGGCGGTCAGGAGATTCAACCAGACACGCAAGCGAAGACACGAAGTTTAGCTCGTCAGAAACATCCTGAGCATTTTTGTCATAAGTACGGCTGGGCACCTGATACCATTAAGTCTGAGCTTTTCTCGGCTGGTTTTTCGAATATTGAAATTATCGATGATGGTTGGAATATGAAAGTTGTAGCTCAAAAGAAAGATGAAAGGATTGACCTGTCAGTAGCGTCACAGCCTTTAAACGCTCGACTAAATGCTTTTGAGCTCTTTTCGCAACAGCAGCCCACAGTACCCCCAAACGACCACAGGAAGATCCTTTTCGTCCGTCCTGATTCGATAGGGGATTTTGCGATCTTTTCAGGGGTTCTTGAACATTTTAGAGAGATATACAAAGATGCCGGGATTCATATTCTCCTGCAGGAACACATTGCTGAATTAGCCCAAAACTGTCCGTATATTGATGAAGTTATAACATTTGATCGGAAGAAGATGGTCCATGACCAGGCTTATTGCGATGGCATTATCGAAGGATTAAAAAGTAAAAAGTTCGATGTAGCGATATACCCTGTTTACTCAAGGGATGAGGTCGGAGATTTTCTTACTCTCAACAGCGGGGCTGATACAACAATTGCGTCCGAAGGCGATGAATCAAATATGCCCCCGGACAAAAAGCTTGCAAATGACAGTGCCTACACCAGACTCATACCGGCAAGTAACGAATCCATGCTTGAAACTGTGCGGAACGTCGAATTTATCAACAACCTTGCACTCAAGAATATTTGCGAGCAATGTGCTCCGAAGGTATGGATAAACAGAGAAGATGAAACGATAGTCGATACGCTGCTCAGCAATTTGAATCTTCAAAATCCCATAGTGATTTGCCCCTTCAGCCAGCATATTATAAAGGATTGGCCCTTGTGGAAATGGGCAGAATTTATAGCCAAATACAAAAATTATCCTATTTTAATCTGCGGTTCTGAAAAAAATAAGACACAGACAGACGGATTGATAAACCTGTCGGATCATAATAACCTGCATAATATGTGTGGCAGAATAACATTGAGGCAGTTAGCGGCTCTGTTAACAAAATCGCGAGTTTGCGTAGGAGCCGATACTGGCTCAGTACATATTGCCGCGGCTGTTGGATGTCCCCAAGTAGTGATAACAGGCGGGGGGCATTTTGGCAGGTTTATACCGTACAGTCCCGGCACAACGCTGGTTTATCTGCCAATGAAGTGCTATCAGTGCAACTGGCGCTGTAAATATAGTCAAGCTCGATGCATAACCCAGATACGAGTTGAAACAGTTGATACTGCCGTACGCCAGGCACTTGACGGTTCCGGAGCCCGAAGGTCAGGGCCTGCGCTTATCGAGGAAACTCTAATAAGTGATTCTGTTCCAACCGGACCGGCCCAAACCAATTTAAAGCCATTAGCGGATGTAGATATTAGCGAAATTGACAAAGACAGCAAATATCTTGTCACTGCAATTGTCTCTACCTACAACGCCGAACGGTTTATTGCCGGATGTCTGGATGATTTGCAGCGACAGACAATAGCAGACAAACTCGAAATTATTGTCGTCAACAGCGGCTCGCAGGAAAATGAAGAAGCAATCATCCTCGAGTATCAGCAAAAGTATAGTAATATCGTCTATATTAAAACTGAGCAACGTGAAGGAATTTACACCGCCTGGAATCGTGCTGTTAGTGTAGCCCAAGGGACTTTCTTAACCAATGCAAACACGGATGACCGGCACCGCGAAGATGGCCTGGAAATAATGGCTAAAACACTGCTGGCCAATCCTGATGTCGCTCTTGTTTATGGTGACCAGATTTGCACTGACACGCCAAACGCCACATTTGCCAGACATCACGCCACCGAAATGGCCAAAAGGCCTGAATATAGTCGGGAAAGACTCCTTTTCGGCTGCCGCGTTGGTTCACAGCCGATGTGGCGAAAATCGCTCCACGACGAACTGGGCAATTTTGATGAATCATTAGATAGCGCGAGCGATTGGGATTTCTGGCTGCGCATCGCGAGCAAATACAAATTCAAACACATACCCGATTTCCTGGGCCTCTACTATTATAACGAAAACGGCATCGAACATAGCCGGAAGATTCACAGTTTATATGAAAGATATCTTGTCGGAAGGCGGTACGGAAATCCATATATATCCGTGATTCCTCAGTACAAAAGCAATGATAATCCTTTAGTTTCGGTGATTATGCCGGCATACAATGCCTCTGAATATATCGCAAAGGCAATTGAAAGCATTCTGATTCAAAATTATAGAAATTTCGAACTTGTCGTTGTCGACGACGGTTCAACGGACAATACAAAAGAAATTGCCACCTGGTTCAACGAAGACATAATCAAATACTTCTACAAAGTCAACGGCGGTCCTTCAAGCGCACGAAACCTCGCAATAAGCAAAGCCAGGGGGCATTATATCATACCTCTGGATGCTGACGATCTGATGACAACAGACTTCATCTCTAAGCATCTGCAAGAATTCGAGAAGCACCCCGAAGCCGATCTCGTTTATTGTGACGACTACCTTGTTGACCAGAATGATAAGCCAATTCGAATAATAAAACGGACGGAGTATAAGGATAGAAAACTGCTCATCAGAGACTTGTTTCGCAGTGGTTATCCGATAGTACCGTTTAGAACGTGCATCAGAAGAAGCGTATTCGACAAAATCGGTTTCTTCGACGAGAACCTTCGAATTGGCGAAGACTATGATATGATGCGCCGATTCGTTAAACACGGCTTGAAAATACATCACTTGCCGAGTGCCCTATATCTCCGCCGAATGACTGAAAACAGTCTTTCAAGAAATTCAACTGCACAGAAGGCAGAATCCCATTTTGAGCTGGTTAAGCGGTTTGTCGAGACTTTCAGGTATGACGAGCTGTTTCCGGATGTGGATTGGGGCGAGATACCCGCCGAGAAGAGGCAATTGCACGCCAAATGCCTGGCCGTCGTAAATTATCTTGCTATCGGGCAGGATTACTTAAATTCGAATTCGGCGAGCTTTTATGCCAACGTCGCCTTCCAACATGCCTGCTCGGAGCTGCGCGACTGTCTCAAAATCGATCCTGAGAACCGGGAAATCCGAGAATTGCTGCAAAAATGTGAGCTTGGCAGGCAAAAATATGAGAAACATGTAAAACAAGCCGTCTGTTAAGCTTTGAAAGGAGAAAACGTATGCCCTGCTCAAGACCATCTGCTTTAGCTCGTATGTGTAACGGGATAATGGAAAAGAATCCCATGTCGGTTCTGGATATCGGAATCGGATTCGGAAAATTCGGATTTCTCACAAGAGAATATACGGACATTCGGCTCGGCAGATACTTTGACTGGAAGACAAGAATAGATGGAATAGAAATCTTCAAAAAGTATATAACACAATTACAGCGGGATATCTACGACAAAATTCATATCGGCAATGCGATAGACATTCTGCCTACTTTGGACCGCTATGATATGATAATCTGCTCTGACATGTTGGAACACTTGAGCGAAAAAGACGGAGCCGCCCTACTGGATTCGATAAGAGAAAAGTCCAGGTTCGCCATGATAGCCACACCCGTCAAGGTGTTGCAGCAGGAAGCCCTATACGATAATGAGCACGAAAGGCATCTCTCCGCCTGGTCGGAGGAAATACTTAGCAACTGGGGCGAGGTTTTGCAATTCGAGAACACTTACCTGCTGGAAATCACTTCAATCCCACAGGCCAAATACGGCGATACGGTCAAGATTCACTATACAGGCCGTCTGCCCGATGACACGGTATTTGCCACCACCATGAACCACGACGCCCTGCAATTTACGATCGGGCGTGGCCAGGTCATCCCGGGTCTTGAAAGCGCCGTAGTCAGCATGAGTCCGGGCGAATCCAAAACTGCCAAAGCCCCGGCGGCCAGTGCGTTCGGCCCGCACCGTGAAGAAATGACACAGACAATAGGCCGAGACCAATTTCCGAGGCACCTGAAACCGATGATAGGCCAGACATTACAGGACCATCAAGAAGACGGCCGGACAATCACCGTCACGGTGGCTGACGTTTCCGAATCAACCGTAACCCTGGATGCCAATCATCCACTGGCCGGAAAAGACCTGATTTTTGATATCCAACTTGTGGAAATTCTTTAAACGATGTGTTTATCAAACAAATATTTAAGCAAAAATTGCTTTTGAACGATAATAAAATGTACGGATCCTGTTATTACTCATATCCGTGAATCTTTGTAGAAGTAGAAAACTTGAACAATAGGACAAACTGAGATGTCGTCTTTACGTCTTCCGGGGCTTTTAACGGGAATAGATACAGGCAACCTCGTCGCCCAGCTTATGGCCGCCGAGCGCCGTACGCTCAATTTATACGAAGAGCGAAAAACCACATGGGACGAAAAAAAAGAAGCCCTCGGCACCCTTGAAACCAAACTGACCAATCTGCGAAGCTCCATTCGGTCTCTTTCCAACGCCAACGAGCTTCGCGCTTTCTCAAGCACATCGAGCGACAGCGATAAAGTAACCGCAGAAGCATCCTACAATGCCTTCGAAGGCAATCATACGGTCGAAGTCAACCAGTTAGCCACCGCTGAGCGATGGGTTCACACCGCCGGAATAGAATACGCCGAAGATTACGTAGGGGCCGGCACATTTATCTATTCTTATAACCACGAGGAAACAACGATAACGACCACGGCTACGACAACACTTCAGGACATGGTCGGTCTAATCAATAACGATGCGAATAATCCCGGTGTCACGGCGAGCTTGCTGTACTACAATAACGCCTACCATTTGGTGCTGAACGGCAACGACGCCGGAACGGATTACTCGATATCCGTCAACGCAAGCAGCACCGAAGTATGGCAAGCCGACTCGGCCCTGACCGTCGGCAGCGACAATGCTACGCTGAGTTCAAATATAACAGAACTCGACCAGTTTACAGGCAGCCTTGGAACGGGAGATATAATTACAATCACCGGCAATGACCATAGTGGTGTGGATATAACACCTGTGGAGCTTACCGTTACCAGTAATACCAAACTCACTCATCTTATTTCAGAAATCAACGATGCTTTCGACGGGGTAGCCAAAGCAAGTCTCGTTAACGGAAAAATCGTTTTAACCGACGACCTCGATGGAGCAAGCGGGCTTGAAATTGGTTTATCTTTTACACAGGGCACCGGGTCATCTGCGGTGCTTAGCCTGCCCACTATGGCCGTCGAGACGGAAGGCGGCGGCACAACGGCGGACCTTGCGGACTTTGCAGAAGCGGACTTCACCGAGACCCAATCAGCCCAGGATAGCCAGATACGAGTAGACGGCTACCCTTCCGGCGATTGGATCAGCAGAAGCACTAATACCATCGACGATGTCATTAGCGGCGTAACGCTGCATTTGCATGACACAACTGATGCGGCCGGAGAGGAAATAACTCTCACAAGAGATTTACAATCGATAAAAGACAAATTGACCTCAATGGTCGATGCCTACAACCTCGCGGTAACCTATATACAGGAAAAGACCGGTTACAATCAAATACTGGAAACAGGTGGCCTCTTAATGGGGGATTATGTCGTTTCAACAATCAGATCCCAGATTCGCACACCTCTAATTGCGCAAACCAGCGGATTCATAGAAGATATCGATAATTTTCTGATGCCCGGACAGATCGGCCTGGAGATCGATAAAGACGGAGTATTAAATCTGGATACAAACGTATTCGACGAAGCCATCGCCGAAGATTATATGGGCGTTTTGGCCGTCGTCGGAGCGGACAAAACCGGCAGCAGTAACAGTAATACTGTCCAGTTTTATCAAGCCAGCAGCAATTATACGACAGCGGGCAATTATGACGTCGAGATAGTCGTAAACGGCGGAGCAATTACAAGTGCAAGAATCAAACTCTCCACCGAATCGTCCTGGCGAGATGCAACATACGGCGACAATATCGTCACGGGCGACAGCACCTTCGACGATAACGGCGATCCAATGTACGCCGAGAATGCCCTTCAGCTCAGCGTCGACTTAAGCCAGGATGGTACATTCGCAGCCACTGTCAGAGTCAAGCAGGGCTTCGCCGGAGCAATAGAAGATGCACTGGACAATATGCTCAAGGCTACAACCGGCTCGATTCAAATCGACCAGGAACACGTGGACGACCAGATAGAAGAAATCCAGGAAAAAATTGAGCTTGAAGAGTACCGCCTTACCGTTAGAGAAGAAAGATTGGTCGCCCGATTCGCCCGTCTTGAAAGAACGTTGGCGATATTACAAAGCCAGATGTCGGCTCTGGGTTTTAGCTGATAAAATCCGTTAAATTTCGCCTACTGCCCTCAGAACACACCCTTCATGTCAGAGTCAATTTCCGCGTCAGCCTTGAAATTATTTTGAACTTTTATTACAAACGTGTCCTCTTGAACACTAATTAAAATAAAACTACAATTAACGACAACACTGTGGTATTTTTGATCATGCTCACTGGTTTACTAATACTTTAAAATCAATGGTTTAGCTGAGGTGTTAGTTATTATGAAAGTTACTTTGAAATTCGTTCTGGCGCTTATCATTGTGCTATTTGCTATCCGCTCTTTTGAAGGCTTTTTGACAGTTCAGCGTGAAACCGACCGCCTTAACACTGATATTCAGCGAGATGCCCGGCTGTTGGGAATGATAGTAAATACCTCCGTTCGAAGCACCTGGTTATCGAACGGTCGGAATCAGGCGTTGGAACTGATCGAAAAGTTCAACCTTGATGAACACCCAATTCGTATTTCATGGAAACCATTTAAAGGTGATGATGGTCTCGATAATCAACTTGACGAAGATTCTTTAACTGAACTGAAAAACGGTGATACCATAGCTTTACGTCAGCAGCGACGCAAAAGAGGCGAGGTCCAATATTTTTTTATTCCTGTTGATATTCCAAAAGCGGACGGTGCTATTCAATTGGCGGAGACATTAAAAGAAAGAAGCAGATATCTCCAGAATGCATGGACGCGCGAAGCGGTTGCCGGCGGCCTGGTTTTCTTGGTAAGCGGGGCTGTTATGTTCCTGTTGGGATTCGTCATAATAGGTAGCCCATTGAGCAGACTCCAGGAACGAATCAAACGTATCGGTGAAGGAGATATGGGAGGCTGGCCCGCGCTTCGGGGACACGACGAGCTATCAGCACTTGCCCGATGCTTGAATGATATGTGTGCAAAGCTCCGTTCGGCTTGGGAACGGGAGATAACCGAAACAAAGAAACGTATTGCAGTTATGGAGCAGATGCGACATATGGATCGCCTGACGACTATTGGAAGACTCGCTTCAGGTGTTGCACACGAACTGGGAACACCCTTAAACGTAATAATCGGACGAGCGGGGATGATCAAAGATATCGCAAACGTCTCCAAGACCGAACAGATTCAAGATAACGCCGAAACAATTAAGTCTCAGGCAATGCGAATGACAAATATTATCTGTCACCTTCTTGATTTTGCCAGACAGCGCCCTCCAAAAAGAGTTAAAACCAATGGAGGCGATGTAGTTCGTCAGGCGGTGGAACTGGTAAACTGCCTCGGCTATAAGGCCAAAGTCAGGATAGAGCCTCCAGCAGAAGAGTCTTTTTCGCTTCTGGTGAACATAGACCCCGTGCAAATTCAGCAGGTTGTTACAAATCTAATTGAAAACGCCTTTCAGGCAATGCCCCAAGGAGGCGACGTTCTTGTATCAGTGAGCTCTGAACCGGCAAATCCGCCGGATGGAGTAGAAAATCAAAAAGGACGTTTCTTAAAAATTATAGTGAAAGATAACGGTATAGGCATTAACGAAGAACATTTGTCTAAAATATTCGATCCTTTTTTTACTACCAAGGATGTAGGTGAGGGCACTGGTTTGGGCTTGTCCATAACATATGGTATCATTAGAGAACATGGCGGCTGGATCGATGTTATCAGTGAACCAGGTAAAGGAAGTTGCTTTATCGTGTATATTCCGCAGGAGAAATTATGATGTCCGGAAATATTCTAATTGTTGACGATGATCAAAGCATGTGCGAAATGCTGCATGACGACCTTACTCAAAGAGGCCATTCCGTTCAATGGCAAACCAGCGCAGATAAGGCCTTTGAATTATTTATGGGAGAGTCATTTGATACGGTAGTAACTGATATTAGGATGCCAGGATTAAACGGTATTGATTTCTGCAATCGACTTTCTCAAAACCGTCCCGATGTGCCCGTCATCGTGATTACCGCTTTTGGCAGCCTTAACACCGCTATTGAGGCAATTCGGGCAGGAGCCTACGATTTTGTCACAAAACCCATAGAAAGGGATATTCTGGCGATTGTTATTGACAGGGCATTAAAACATCGCTCGCTTCAGGAACAGGTACGGTTTTTAAAAGAAAGCCGCAAAAATGCAGAGGATTTTGGCGAGTTTATCGGCAAAAGTCCAGCTATGGAAAGATTATTTGACCAGATATCCCGAATCGCCGGCCAGCAAGTGCCGGTACTGATCACCGGTGAATCCGGTACGGGCAAGGAATTGGTTGCCCTTGCTCTGCACGACCACAGTGAACGTCGAAAGGCACCTTTTGTTCCTGTTAACTGCGCTGCTTTGCCTGGCATGCTGTTGGAGAGCGAATTGTTCGGACATGCACAGGGAGCTTTTACGGACGCTCGCTCAGGCAGGCAAGGCCTGTTTCTGGAAGCCAATGGCGGCACTTTATTTATGGATGAAATCGCTGAAATACCGCTGGAGCTTCAGCCCAAGCTTTTGCGGGCTGTGGAAACCGGCTCGGTTCGTCCTATTGGCGAGAACAATGAACTAAAGTCCGATGTACGGATTGTCGCGGCGACTAACCGTGACCTGGAAGCTGCGGTCGAAGAGGGGCAATTCAGAGAGGACTTATTTTTCCGTATCAATGTTGTGCGGCTCAATGTTCCACCTCTTAGGTCGCGCGGCAGCGATATCCTGCTCCTTGCCCAGTATTTCCTTCATAATATTGCGCATCGCGACGGTAAACCGGTAAAGGGATTTTCCCCCTCTACGGCTGAAAAATTTTTAGCTTATGGTTGGCCCGGCAATGTTCGAGAACTCCGAAATGCCATGGAGCATGCAGTAGCGCTGACTCGATTCGAGGAAATTGCTGTCGAGGATTTGCCTGAGAAAATCAGAAACTACAAGAGTTCTCAAGTGGTTCTTGGAGGAAACAACCCGGAAGAGATGCTCACTCTGGAGGATGTTGAACGACAGTACGTTGAGCATGTTTTAAAAACAGTAAACGGCAACAAAAGTGTTGCCGCACGTATCCTCGGACTTGGACGGCGTACATTATATCGTAAGCTTGAAAATTGGGGTATTTAAGTAACCTGGCCATTTCAACCTTTGATGCGCGCTATAATGTCCCAGTGTGCCGACATGACACAGAATAACTCGTTATCCTCTAATTTCCATTCCTCAAAAAAACTCCTTTCTTCTGAATAAGCTCTTCAATAGCAATAACTTATATTCGTTTTGCTCATGTTCAGCATATTCTGGCATAGCTGTTGCTCATTGTTACCTTAGAGAAATTTTATAATTTTTTATATGTTAGTCAGGGAAGCAAAAATATGTCGACAAAACAACCAAAGAAATTTAGTAAGATGCCCGAGGAATCTTCTGGTTGTGACCGGCCTCCTCACATTCTGCTCATAGAAGACGATGAGGAGATGCTTAACATGTTGTCAGAAGCACTTATACAAGAAGGTTACAGGGTCACTAAATGTACGAAGGCACTCGATTGGCTTCTTTCTTGCATTCACAACTCGGGGGGAAATATGTCTTCTGGTACAGATAATCGTTTTGATGTTGTCATCTCGGATATACGAATGCCGAAGATGGGCGGTCTGGACGCCTTGAGAATTATCAATGACCTCAATTGTGCAGAAGTCTGCCCGCCAACGATTCTTATTACCGCTTTTGGCGACGAAGAAACCCACAGTATGGCCAGAATATTGGGCGCAGCGGAGGTTCTTGATAAGCCGTTCGATATCAATGATCTTATTCAGAATGTGCGCAAACTGGTGTCCCCTTAATTCGAGAAAACGGATATGTCTCAGAAAACAAAAAAATACAAACTCTCCGGCTACGGTATCTCACCTGGTGTAGGTATGGGCAGGGCGTATATATATCGAGATGTTGTGCAACATACGCAAGAAGTATATTGTATTGATGCCGATGAGGTAGAAAGAGAATATCAACGTATCGAAGAAGCTTTTGATGCAGTACGGGGGCGTTTACAAAAAAATGAAAAAGAAGTGGAGCAAAAACTAAATGAGGAATTTGCGGGTATTATCAGGTCGCATGTAGAAATACTTAGTGATTCTTCATTGCTTCAAGAAATATATGAGACAATAAAAAGAAGTTGTGTTAACGCCGAGTTTGTGGTTCTCGCTGTCTTCCGTCGGTTAGAAGCAAGGTTTCGCCATGCTGACGATAATAGGTTGGCTGAGCGTGCAGATGATATTGCTGATTTGGTCAGGCAAGTATTACGAGCACTTACAGGACAGGCATCGCACCGATTAGTTAATCTGCCTGAAAATACCATTGTTGTTGCCTCTCAACTGCTTCCGTCCGACACGGTATACTTTTCTCGGAGGGCGGTTTCTGGCGTGATCGTTGAACGAGGGGGGCCGGCCAGTCACGCAGCCATTCTCACTCGTGAACTCGGCATACCTGCGGTATCAAATATTGAAAATGCTATTCAACAAATATCCCAGGGTGAAACCGTGATCGTGGATGGCACGGAAGGAACTGTCTTTATTAACCCAGATGAAAAAATGCAGGAAAAATTTCACAAAAAACAAGACGAGATGTCAGTTCGATTTGCCATTGCCAGTCAGTATGCACGTGAAAGAGCCAGAACCCGTGATGGTACTGAAGTGGATATCATGGCAAATATTTCCTGTCGGCAAGATGCCGACCTTGCCGTAAAGCACGGCGCCGACGGTGTCGGTCTATATCGAACCGAACATCTATACTTCGGTCGCGAAGATCTACCGAACGAAGATGAGCTTCTTGAAGCTCTGGAAGAAACACTGGCACCATTTGATACAAACATATCTGTCACATTACGGCTGCTTGACGTAGGCGGCGACAAGTTGTTACCGTTTCTTAATCAAACTAATATCTCTGAGCCGTTAATGGGGCAGCGTGGGGTGCGTTTTCTTCTGAAATTTCCTGACTTGCTGGTAACACAACTACGTTCTTTTCTACGACTTTCTCTTTCCCGTTCGGTAAGGATATTGGTACCGATGGTAACTGTGGAATCTGACATGCAGGCTGTTCGAGAATTTTACACACAAGCCGCGAATGACCTGTCTTGTCAACAGCTGCCACCTTTGGGCAGTATGATAGAGACGCCAGCCGCTGCTTTATGTGCTGAGTCTATAACGGAATACAGTGATTTTCTCAGTATAGGCACTAATGATCTGACACAATACACTATGGCAGCAAGTCGCGAAAACGCCGAGGCAGCTGATTACTTTATTCATGACCACCCCTCTATATTTTGTTTATTGCAGTGTGTGGTTCAGTCAGCCAACGGCAAGTCCGTGGGTATATGCGGGCAACTCGCAGGCCTGACCAGTGTAACTGAAAAACTCCTTACAATGGGTGTTCGTGAATTGAGCGTTAACCCGCGGCAGATACCCTATATGAAACAGGCCGTGCAAGATATACATATATAATGTTAAAACTATATTCTGATTTTATTGCACTTTTCAGAAACTGTATTTGTGATTCTTGGTTAAATTTTACGGAGTAATTCAATGACTGAATTCAAAACAGGCAATGAGACATCGCGAGCACCACCTTGATTTCCGCGTATTGGTTTAATCAGATTGGGCCCGACTAAGGGCGGGGAAATATCCCGGCCTTTATTCGAAACTTGAATATAATAGGAGACTAAAATGACGAAGCAATATTTCAAAAAGATAACCGCCACTATCCTTGTCATCGCAATGGGCTTATTGTTCGCAGGATGCCAAGATGAAACACTATATTCGCCCTCTCCTCAGCAGTCTCAACAACCTCAGCGATGGCCATCGGAAGACAATCAATCGATGCAGTTACAGGAATATAACTATCAAGAGAATACCGGCTGGCAAAATCAGTAGGACTCTTCAGAGCCCTGGCCTGCCAATTAAGATGTTAACAGTATCACAAACATTGAGACGCGGCTTATCTCTATGACCGGAGAGTGGGGCCACTACAAAGAATAGACCGGTCGCAGAAAGGAAGATTTATAATGAGTCAACATGATACAAACAAGTTTGTAATAATTACCGCTATGATCGTCGGTATCGCAGTAACCATCGTTACATTCACGGGACACTTGACTGCACGAGCCCAAGCACCATTGAGCCAGGTGCCTGCTACAGAGTCTAAAGAATCAAAAGCTGTCTTTAAAGTCGGCACCTACAGACCGCAAACCGCCTTTGAAAAACATCCTCTACATGAAAAATTGATGGAGAAGTACACTTCTATCCAGACTGCAATACAGCTGGCTCAACAAGAAAATGACCAGCAGAAAATGGCGCAATTACAACAAAAGTTCGATCAGCAAAGAACTCAGATCGCCGAACAATTCCAGAGTGATGTTAAAGAAGCTTTTCCTGAGGTTGCCGAAGAAACTGGTATCAAGGTCATTGCTCTGCAAATCGCATACACGGCAAACGACGTCGCAATGCAGGATGTTACTGAGCATATAGTTGAGACCTTTACAGAGAAAGATGAAAAAGAAAACGCAGAACCACAATTCCAGTTCCCAAGCCAGCAGTAAATAAAAAAGTGTAATAAAACACTGTACGCCGCCTCTTTATTTAAGAGGCGGCGTTGCTGTGAAATGCAAGGTGTCCGGTACATTCTGCGTTAAAATCTGGATTTTGCTTCGTACAACTTCGCCGTGGTAAAAAACCAAGCCGTTGTCGTCTGATGACAATGCCGGATCGAGTAATATGGCCCACAGGCCAGCCGGTGGGGGATTATGATTTCTGTTATCTTGCGGGCGTTTTGTTACGACGCAGGCGATAAATCATAGCCAACACTTCCGCTACCGCCACGTATAAAGCCTCAGGTATGGGATTGCCGGGCTCGACCGTTGAATATATTGTTCTGGCCAGTTCCGGTCTTGTTACGATAGGCACTCCATAAGCCCGTGCAATTTCTCTAATTCTCTCGGCTAAATGATCAGCCCCCTTGGCCACCATCATCGGCGCCTCCATCTTCTTGCTCTCATAGCGCAGCGCTACCGCGACATGCGTCGGGTTAACAAGAACCACGCTGGCCTTGGGAACTTCCTGCAACATGCGCCTGTTGGCCATTTCGATCTGGAACTTCCGGACTCGACTTTTGACCTCCGGCGAACCCTCGGTGTCCTTACGGTCCTGTTTTACTTCCTGACGAGTCATCTTCAGGTCATGGATATATTTCCACTTCTGATAAAAAGCATCGGCAATCCCTAACACCAGCAGCACAACTCCGACACGTATCAGAAGCCCGAAGATAATTCTGGCAATAACTGCAAGGATTCCCATGGACCAGGCCCATCGAAGCGTCGCAAAAACTTCGAGCCTGCTCTTAAGGTAATACCAGACGATCACCGAAATAAACAACAATTTAAGTATGGACGCCAGCAGTTTTACCATTGAACGAGCATTGACCAGCTTGCCAAATCCTTCCACCGGATTTAGCTGGCTGAACCTAAACTCGACAGCTTTCGGTGAAAAATTCAGGCCGCTAATAGCAACGCCGGCCAAAATAGCGCCTGCGAAAAGTGCCACTAATATCGGAAGGATAGTAAGGATTAAATCGGTTGTTTTCCCGTTAATAAAACTAAGGAAGGCTTCTGTATCGGCAAATACGACGCGTTCACATGACATTCCATGCCTGATTTGCACAATGAACCATTGCATCAGATTCTGACCCAACAGAGCAACCATCGCTATTAATACCAGAAGCGTCACAACCGATACCAGCTCCTGGCTTTGCGGTAACTGCCCTTTCTCCCGGGCTTTCTCGAGTTTCCTGAATGTCGGATAATGTGTCTTTTCAGCAGCCGGCTTCTCTGCCATAATTATTCCCCAAAGACAAGACTTGTTCAGCCCTTATCTTTTGTCCTCATTTCTATATCCTATAACGGCAGCAGTTTCCCCATCAGCCTGGCACATTCACCTACAAATGAGCTAAAGAACGGTATAAATATAGCCACCATTAACAGTCCCAGTCCTACACGCAACGGCAAACTGATAAATAAAATGTTCATTTCCGGGACCATGCGCGCCAACACGGCCAAGACGACCATCAACAACAGAAACGCCGCCAATATTGGTGCGGCTAATTTCAAGCCATGTATTAACATTGTCGAGCCGGCCTGAATTACCCCTTCGGCCAAAACCGGTATTGTCGGTATACTGCCGGCGGGAAACGACTCATAACTTCGCGAGATAATCAACAAAAACAGATGATGGCCATTGGCACTGAGAAACAGGATGATAAATATCATCTCCAGCAGACTACCAAGCGGCTGCGTTCTCTCACCGGTCAATGGGTCCAAAATCTGGGCCATAGCCAAACCCATCTGTCGTTCGATAATCCGCCCGCTGAATTTAACCGCGGCAAATATAAACGTTGCGACTAATCCCAAAGCCAATCCATACGTAGCTTCATTGGCAATCAATAAAACAGCTTTTGCAGTAGAGATTTGGCCGCTATCGATAGAAAAAGGCGTTATCATCGAAAAGAATATCGCCAGCAGCACAGTCATTGCAACTTTGATTCTGACCGGAATGCTTTTCCAACCGAAAACAGGAAGAACCAGGAAAAACGACGAAATCCTTGTCAGCACCATCACAAAACCAAGCAGCTTCTCGATCATCAGTGCCATTTATCTTCAGTGCCCGATATTCTGAATATGGCTAAAAACCTCGTTGGTAAATCTAAGTATTATCCCGAGCATCCAGCCGCCACATATTAGTATAACCACACCAACCGCCAAAAGCTTGGGGACTATAGTTAAGGTCATATCGCGAATGGAAGTAACCGCCTGAAGCAAGGTCACCACCAATCCCACAATCATACAAGTCAGCAAAATCGGAGCTACCAAAAGCAGGGCCGTCTCTAAGGTATGCCTGCCCAGATAAAGAAAGAAACTGCTATCCATTTGCCAAATTCCTGCAAAAACTCCGTGCTTTAATTGAAACTCAGACTAAGACTCTTCGCCAGCAAACCCCAACCGTCAACGAGAATGAATAATATCAGTTTGAAAGGCAGCGAAATCATTACCGGCGGCAGCATCATCATACCGGCACTTAGTAAAACACTCGCAATAACCATATCGATCAACAGAAAAGGAATAAACAACAGGCAGCCCATCTCAAATGCCGTGCGGAACTCGCTGATAATAAATGCCGGAATGATCATATGCAAATCTAAATCCATCGCGCTGGTGGGAGGCTCTATTTTGGCCATCTGCACAAAAAGAGTTAAATCAGCTTCCCGGCATTGTCGCAGCATAAACTCCTTGATGCAATCGCCGGCCCTGGTCCCGGCCGTCTGAAAATCAATCTCATCCGAGACATAAGGCTGAATCGAGTTTGTGTTAATCTTCGAAAACGTAGGCGCCATTGTAAATAAAGTTAAAAACAGCGCTAAACCTATGATGGCAATGGTAGGTGGTATAGTTTGCGTGGTCAAGGCACGCCGAATAAATGCCAAAACGATTACTATTCTCGTGAACGATGTCATCATCACCAGAAGACTTGGCAAAATCGCCAGACCGCCGAATACAATTACAAGCTTGACAGGAGTAGACCAACCTTTATCTTCGGCCTCGTTGGTCGTCGCCTTGTCTATAACCGTCATCAGATCTCCGATGCTTGGAACACCCATTGCCGGAGCACTTACTTCAGGAGCATTGTTCGGCATGCTCGGCAGCTCAGGCTGTTCGATTCCGTTAACATCCTGCCCTAAGGACAATCCGGCCGGCATCAAAATAAGCACGGCGAGAAATAGAATTCTAATAAGTTTACCGGCCATAAATTTTCTCAATTATAATTCGTCTCTATAGATGATAAGTCAGTTAAGTCGCTGCTTAGGTCGGCCAATTTCGTAATATTCTCATTCGTACTACCTATAAGCAAACGCCGACCGCCTACCTCGATAACATGTACCGTCCTGCGGGGTCCGAGATGTGCCGTTTCGATAATACGAATTTCTTTACCCGGAACGTTGGTTATCTTCGGCAGCAGTTTTCTGGAAACGTAAACTGCGGCCACAATCAGAACAAGAACAAACAAAACCGCAAACACCACTCTAACAGAAAACTCTCCTCTGCCGGGTTCATAATCCGATCTTCCGAAAAAATTGGGATCATTCGCAAACAAAGAACCATTTTTATTAGATTCAATCCCTGATTTCGGCCTGGAGGAATCGAGCTGCGGTTTTTCAGACTCCGTCTCATCAGTATCCGACCGGGCAGAACAGACAACCAGCAGACCGCCGCCTAAAACAACCGCCATCAAAAACACAAAGGTTTTCTTCTTTAACTCAGCCACACTTCAAAACACATCAAAAAAATCTCAGACTGCCAATTAGCGACATACAATAAGCGCATTTATAGGTATTCTAAGTGCAAATAACGTGCCGAAATGTAAAAATGGGCTTTGATACACTGCCAGAGGCGTTTTCTGAGCAGGAATCGCACAAACGAGGATAAAAGTTGTCGAAAAAATTGACAAACGTACAAATTAATCACTCGTTCTTAAGACCGCAATCAGGATCTGCGAACGCTTCGAAATCGGGCTGTCCCGCCCCACCCAATCACCTCCCGGTCCCGCCCCCCAGGAATAGACAGACCATTTAGATCGCCCACCAGCCGGGCCAAGCTGCCTTTGAGCCGACCAATCCGGAAACAGATTATCTCGCAAAAAATCTGCTACCTTTTGGGCGCGTCTCGCTGATAGTAGCCACTGTTCTTGTTCACTCATTCCATCAGGCGCCAAGCCAAGCACATATAAATCGACAGGCTCTCTGCCGGTATCCTGCTGTAGATCCCGTGAAAATCCTGACAGAAACGTCTTAGCAGGCCCATCAAGATCGTAGCGACCGGGTGAAAAGTGAACATTGGCTACTGAAAAATTGGTTCTTTTAGCTGCTATTTGCAAAGGCACAATTGTCGTGAATTGTTTAAGTTTTTCAAGAATACGACGAAGTTCTTCCGCCTTTGCGTCAATAGTTCTTTTGTCAACCAGCTCATCGGGATTATCTATATAGTGCTTGATTTTATAGTGGCCCAGGGGAGCCGCTTCCCCCTTTCCAAAAAATAATCCAAGTCCGATGTATCTAATCGAATCCAAAAAAGAATCTCTTCCTTTGTTAAAAAGATCCGGATCCTGTGTGGTAGCCAGAGACAGCAGCATAACGAAGAATGTCAGCAGCAGCGTGACCATATCCGAAAAAGTCACGATATAACCCGGGACTTTTGAGCCTCCTTCTTCAATGATTAGACGCGGACGCTTCAATTGTAAATGCTCCGTTGCAATAAAAGTATTTGAACTGTACGATCGGATTCCAGGCGCTTCGTGCCCGGCCCGGCACCTGTAAAACTCCCTTGAGCCAATGCATCTTCGGCCGAGATGCTGAAACGCTCTTTGTCAAGGTTTTGACGTGTGGTTAGATAATTCATCACCGCCCATGCCCGCGGCAGGCCGAAGTTTTCACCGGCCTGATCATTTACCTGCCCGCTTTCACTGATAACGATCCTGCTGGGCGATTCTCTCAAAAACGGCGCCATTGTATCCATAATACGTTGACCCTCAGGGGAAAGAGTTGCCCCTTTAGCCCAAAAAACCTTCTTCGATGAGATCAGGAATGCCACACCTGTCTGAAGATCTATCGACCGCGTTTCTTTCATTAAACCACTCTTCGATCCTCTCTCCAAAGTGCTTATCTCACTACCTTTGTTGAGTTCGTCTAAATATTTGACAGGAGGAAAATAAACAAACGCATCTCTATCAATTCGAGTCACAGGAATAATACTGGACAAAGCCTTCGAGTAAATTACCTTCAAGTGCAGAAAAAGTCTGTCGTCTTCGAAAGATGAAAAACTCAAAAGAAGCACAAAGAATGTTAACAACAGGGTCATACAATCACTGAAAGTCACCATCCATTCCGGTGCACCCGGCGTGTCATCATTTTCCGCCTGTTTATTCACTCGCACCATTATATGTTAGCCTTGACTTCTTCTCGCCTGCTCTGAGAGATAAACGCCTGCATTTTTTCCCGAATAGTAGTTGGATTATCACCTTGTGCAATAGCACAGACACCTTCGACAATCATTTCCATCGAGATTGTCTCGGCTTTGGAGTAAATCCCCAATTTACCCGCCAACGGGATAAAAATCAGATTGGCTGAAAATGCCCCGTAAAAGGTGGTGAGCAAAGCCACCGCCATACCGGCACCAATCTGGTCCGGCGAGGACAGATTCTTGAGCATCTGGACCAACCCGATTAGTGTGCCTACCATCCCAAAGGCAGGAGCAGCCGCACCCATAAACTCCAAAATCTTCTTGCCCGTCGAATGGCGGTCCCGAAGATTATCGATCTCCAGAGACATCAGGCCTCTTATAGCCTCGGGATCCTGCCCGTCCACAAGCATCTGCATTCCCTTAACAAAAAATAAATCGTTTATCTTGGGAATCTCCTGCTCCAGGGCCAATGCCCCGTCACGCCTGTTGATAGCTGCAAAATTCACCATGTTTTGTATCAGTTCAGACGACGATGGAATCTTGGTCACAATTGTTTTTTTGACAACTGAAAATATTCCCAGAAACTGCGGCAGAGAAAAATGTATAAGCGTAGCACACAACATGCCGCCGATAGTGATGGCCAATGAAGGAATGTGCACAAACGACTGCCACCCGCCGCCAACAACGATGGCACTGACAACAACAAGAAAGCCGAGAACCACACCTACTATAGTCGCAATATCCATCAGTCTACGTCCCCTCAACTATCTGTTTCAACCTCTGACATAAAAACGCCGCAAGCGAGGGCTCGGAACTTGCTAATTCGGCCAGCAGGTTGGCTTTGGTCCTTTCAGACATATAGTGTAGTATCTTGACCGCATCATCAAAGCTACTGCTGAGCCGGCCGGCCTCGAAAGCTTGCCCCTCGCCCGTACTTCCCGTTCCACACATATTCATCAATATTTTGCTGGCGCCCATCACATCCATCTTGTCATAGGTAGCGGCTATCGATATCAGATTGGTCTTTTCCGCCTGGTCGATCTCAAGCCTGCTTTTAAGCAGCTTGTCACGCTCGCTTTTGAGATTGACAATAGTTGATGCAAGTTCAATTCGAAGGCTATTAAGGCTCTCGATATCCTTCCTGAGCACATCCTGGGCTACCTGCAACCTGCGTTCGCGGACTCCAAGGGCCATCAGCCTGTTGTCATAATCCTGCATTTTTTCCCGGACATCCTGAACCAGATTCTTAAGCTGTTGTTCGGTCATGGCTTTTGTCATGGGTTCGGGAGCCGCGTCAACAGCGCCCATTGCACCGATTTGATTCTGCTGCCCCTGTTCGGATGTGTCGCCGGCAACCGCCTTCTGCTTCGATTCATCTGAAAGGCTTACCTGAGACGGACGAGTAAACCACGCGAAAACGAACGCTCCTGCAAAACTTACCAATCCCGCCGCCGCTGTTATTATGATCTTTTTCTTACTCATTGGTACTCTCCCAATTTCGCGATTTTCTGACAAATGAAATTGTAGCCCCCTCATCCAACTCTTTTTGCTCGAGCTTTTCCTGTTCCTTTATAAATTTCATTTTTGCTTCAACTCGTAATCTTTCCAAACCCTCATTGAACTTTCTAACTTTCAAGACTTCAGCAATCTTCTCTCGCTGCTGCGATTCCAGTGTTTTTGTTTTATCCTGAAGTTTTTTAATCTGCTCATCGCTGGCAGCCGAGTATCTCAAAAAGAATTCCTGCTCACCTAATCTCTTTTTAGGATTCTCTCCGGCCAGGCCATTGATGATATTCTCTAACATCTTACGCCGACTGAGCAGATCACCTCGTGCCCGTGCCAGTTTTTCCGTCAGTTCAAACAATTCAGCCCTGACTTTCTGTTCCTCCTTTTTTTTAATTTCAAGAACACGTTGCAACCGCCAAACAAAACGTTTCATTTAATTTCCAATTTCCCACTTTAAATACCGGCCCGCCGGAAGCTATTTATTGCGATCCGGCACCCAACAGCTCATCCCATGATTTGGTAATAGCAGTCATGCGCCCGACAGTTTCCGCGAAATCCGTTCTGTCACGAATGGGCTGAATAAGGAAATCCCTTATCCTGTCTATTAAAGCTAACGCCCCGTCAATATGCCGATTGCTGCCCGGCGAAAACGCCCCGATGTTTATCAGGTCTTCGGCGTCGATATAAATGGCGTATATTTCTTTGAGCTTTTGAGCGGCAATCTTATGCTCTTTGCTTGTCACAGCAGGCATCAACCGGCTGATGCTCTGCAGAATATCCACGGCAGGATAATGGCCCCTCTGAGCTAATTTTCGCGACAGGACTATATGCCCGTCCAGCAGACTCCTGGCACTATCCGCTACGGGATCGGTCAGATCGTCGTTCTCAACGAGGACCGTCAAAATACCCGTGATACTTCCGTACTCGGCGCAGCCCAAACGCTCGACGAGTCTCGGCATCAGTGAAAAAACGCTCGGACAGTAGCCTTTTGTGGCCGGAGGCTCACCTGCTGCAAGACCTATCTCGCGCTGAGCCTGGGCAAAACGCGTAAGTGAGTCCATCATAAATAAAACATTTTTGCCCTTGTCTCTGAAATATTCGGCGATTGTTACAGCCACGAATGTCGCCTTTACCCGCTGAATCGGAGGTGAATCCGAGGCCGCCACGACAACGACGCTGCGCGCCAAACCCTCTGCACCGAGGTCCGAATCGAGAAATTCCCGTACCTCCCTTCCTCGCTCGCCTATCAATGCAACAACATTGACGTCCGCCTCACTCGAATTGGCAATGTCGCCGAGCAGAACGCTCTTACCGACTCCGCTGCCCGAGAAAATTCCTATTCTTTGTCCCTTGCCGCAGGTCAACACCCCATCTATCGACCTTATACCCAAAGCCAAATGGCTCGTAATCTTCTCTCTGCTGAGAGGCGCCGGACTGCTCGCATCCAACGCCCTCTTGTCCATCCCGACCAACGGTCCTTTACTGTCTATCGGCTCCCCCAGCCCGTTTAATACCCTGCCCAGGATACTATCGCTCAGGGTAATATGGCGAGGAGTGGTCCGTGCAGTAACAGTATCGCCCGGCGATATGCCCTCTATATGTTCAAGCGGCAGCAAAATAAGATGGTCGTTCTGGAATCCCACCACCTCAGCCATCACCCGCCTGCCGTCGCGAATCCGGATGCCGCAAAGTTCTCCCAAACCTATCGAAGGGCCCGTGGATACCACCGTCTGACCGAAAACCCGGACCACAAGCCCCTGGCAATCCAACAGATTAACACTGCGCAGCACTGAGTGAAATCCCTCAAAATCAATCTGATTATTTATAACCTCACTTGTAGCCATAACTCAATTTGCCTTATTAAGCGCTTTGCCAATTCGTTCCAGATTGTCATCGATCATCGATTTAATAATCCCTTTAGGGCTCTCAAGCAAACATTCGGCCCGCCCGACATTCGGGTCGGAAATTAATTCAATACCCGCTAAAACACCGCCCTGCCTATCTTTCAGAGCCTTCCGGCATTTTGCGAGATCTTCAGGATTTAAATGCACCTTCACATCCTGAATGTCCTGCGCATTCTTGAGGGCTTCTTTAATGATGGATTCTATTTCATAATCCCCATTTTCCACTTTTTGAACCAAAATTTTCCTGGCGATTTCGACGGAAAGCCTGGCGATTTCCTCGCCGTGCCCGGCATATAGTTTTTCGCAAAACTGATTGAGCCTGGCAATCACATCGTTAAGTATCTGGCAAGCCTGTAAAAAAGCTGCTTTTTGAGCCTCTAAATCTTGAATCAGAACTTGCTCGTTGTTCGCCCCCGAATCGTCCCGGCCGGGACCGGACAATTGACTCCCTGCGGCATCGGCAAAACCATCCAGGACTTTTGCCGATTTAATCGGCTTATCAAATTGTACTGTAACTGTCTGGGACATTCCGTTATCGTCCTGTCACCCTGAGTGTACCTTCTTCATTGGCCTCCCGTAACGGCTTGACCACTTCTTCTCTCGCACTAAGAATTTCTTTTTGCAGCGGCTCCTGCATCAATGACATTTCTTCGTCAAGCTTTGACACCGCCCGCTCGGACATATTTGAGCGTATCTTTTGTACGATATCTTCATCCGCCCCATAAAGTGCCACCGCCAATTTACCTGAGTCCACAGACCGCAGCGCTTCCTGCAAAGACCTGTCCGCCACCGACGTAATATCTTCCCACGTTATCATCAACCGCCTCACCATAGTCGCCGTCTCCTCGTCATTTTTGCCGATCTCACCAAGCAATTGGTCTCGCAGATCTCTCTCCAGGCCGCTGAGGACAATAGCCAGTTTCCTTAAAGTCTGCTCCGGTCTCTCTACGAGGGTCTCCCCTTTGAAACTCTTGAGCCGCCTGGTAATCGTAGAAGCTATTCGCTGCTTGACTCCGCTGCCCATCTGTTCCGGATTCGTCATCTTACACACTGCCTTGAGGCGGGCCTCGTCGTTTAATAGCGCCAGTACCTCCTGGCTTTTTTTCGGGGCCAGCTCCGAAAGCACCACCGCAATTGTTTGCGGGTGTTCGCCCTCCAGTGCAAGAACTAATTCGTCCGTACCGGCCATACGAATATCTACAAACAGATCTTTTTGCTCAGTCGCTTTTTTAATTTCCGACTGAATTTTCTCCACCTTGTCTTTGTCGAGAATGTTTACAAGCATTTCGTTGAGAAATGTCTTTATGCTAAATCTCTGGTTTTCCTCTTTCTGAAGCGAATTGCAGAACTCCCGGGCAATCTTCGCTTGTTCCCTTACATCCCGCTGTTCCGATGCTTCGATTTTCGCCAGCTCTATGGCGATCTCCTGAATCTCATCGGCGTCAAGGCCCTTGAGCAGCTCAGCGGCGGTTAAAGTATCCAGACTCATCAGCAAGATTGCGGCCTTTTGTTTACCCGACAATGCCATAAACGTAATCCCTTTTTCTAAACCTTCTGTTGCAAAATCATTCTGACGATTTCAATTACAAGACCGGCTGTTTCTTTTCTACGCTCGAAAATATGCACTGTGACTTCGTCAGACATCACACCCGTTTCCCACAAATACAAGTTCGCTTTTACCATTCATTTCGCGCAAAATCCGGACAATATTTTCACGAGCACCTTCAATATCTTCCTTCCCGGGAGCGGTCACAATCAATGCCTGCTCATCCAAAGCGGCAACAGTTCGCCGGGAGATATTTGACCTGATCTTTTCGGCAATCGCCTCATCAGCTTCGTGTAACGCCAACGCCAATTTATTCGAATCAACCCCCTTCAAAGCCTTCCGCAGCGACTCGTCGGCCACCTGCGGAATATCCGCCCACACTACCATTAAATCCGCCACAATTTTGCTGACCCGGCGGTTTTTGCCACGTATCGCGCCGAGCAGGCCATCTCGAATCTCTTTGCCGAGGTTCCGCAAAATTACAGCCACCTTTCTCAAGGACTGCTCAGGCCGGTTTGCTAATACCGCATCCGCGACACCCGGAACAAAAACCTCAAGACGCCTGCAAACCATCTCAGCTATTCGCTTTTTTGCTTCCGCAGTCAGAGTATCGCAGCCGCACATCCTGCCGACCGCGCTGAATCGGACACTCACGTCCAAGAAACCGAGCACCTCCAGTTTTTTCTCAGCCGGCAATTCCGATAAGATTACTGCCGCGGTTTGAGGATGCTCATATTCTAAAACGGATGCCAGTGTTTGCGAATCAACGGAACGAATAGTTACGAAAGGATCAGGATTGTACAAAACTTCCTGTATCTGCGTCTCAATCTGCCCTGCTTTCTCAACGCCTACCGTGCTTTTCAGCACTTCGTTCAGAAAGCCGTCGAGCTTAAACTTTTTCCCCGTATGCAGAGAATGGTGGAACTGCTCCACAATTTTCGTGCCCTTCCTGCCGTTCTTAAAACAAGCGGCGTCAAGATGCGCCAATTCCACCGCCAATTCGTTGACCACCTCAGTGTCAAGGCCTTTGACCAGTTCCGCAGCAGTGGCTGCATCCAGGCTCATCAACAACATTGCAGCTTTTTGTTTACCAGTCAATGCCATCTATTTAATCCCCTTTTTCTTCAATCCAACTGGTAAACAATTGTCGGACACGTTCGGGATTATTTTCCAAAGCACTGGCTATTTGTTTGCGCAATACCATCGGTTCCGATCCCCCTGTTGTACCGGGAAGAAGGCCGGCGGCACCCTCACTTCCGGCAATTTGTGCCGGCCCGCCCTCCGATTTTACCTTTTTCTTTGCCCCTTTGAAGATACGAAGAACGAGCAGTGCACAAATTGCCATAATTCCCAACGAAGCCTGGCGTGCAATTGCTACAAAATCAAGCCCGGCGGAAAGCTCTTCGTCCAGCAGCGATTCAGTGGGACGATGAAACCTGGCGTCAACCACTTTCAGAGAATCCCCACCCGCAAGATCAAGCCCCAGCGCGTTTTCAATAAGTTTTTCGACGTCGTTGGGATCCATCGCCTTTGCAACCTGGCCGCCAGCCCCCGCTTCATTGGCATCGGCCGGCGACAAGTCAACAACAGCCGCGACCGATAGTGATATTATATCGCCCGGTAAAATGACCTCCTGCTTGACGGTCTTACCGACCTCGTATTCGGTTATAATCGTCTCATCCTTCTTCGTGCTGCCCGATACGGCCGCCTGGCCCTCCGTCGGCGCACTTTCGGAAGGAGTCTCGGAATTTTTTGTAATCTCCTCCTTTGTGGTAACCCCTTTCGGCTCATACTTTTCCGTTACCGTATTAACACTGTTCATATCAACAACGGCATGAATCCGCACCTTTGCCCGGCCGGGTCCCAGAACGGTGGTCAGCATCTCCTCGACCTTATCCTCCAAATTCTGCTCCACCCTCTCCCTGTAATCCTGAACGGTACCGGCCCCGCTGGCCATAGTCTGGTCCGACTCACTGGAAAGAAGCCGCCCCTGACTGTCTATTACGGTTACATTGTCCGTGGCCAGCCCCTCGACACTGCCGGAAACCATATGCGTAATTGCGGCTATGTTCAAAGCGCTTAGTTTGTAACCCGGTCTTAATCGAAGGACAACCGAGGCGGTTGTCTTGCCGGCATCGGACGTGAAAAGCGTTTGTTCCGAGCTTACTATATGGATCCGGGCGTGAACAACACCATCGATCATTTGTACACTCTTGGCAAGTTCTTCCTGCAGTGCTCTTTTGAGATTAACGTTTTGGACAAACGGGCTAATCCCGATTTTCTCATTGTCGAATATCTTGTAGCCGCCCTGCTGGCCCGCCGGCAAACCCTCCTTTGCCATATCCAATCGAAGCTGGTAAACCTTTTCTTTCGGAACGAAGATACTCGTTCCGCCATTTCGCAACTCGTACGCTATACCCTGTTCACCGATTTTCTCTGTAATCTCCGAGGCCTCTCCGGGGGCAAGCTCCTGGTACAGCATTCTCAAATCAGGCCTGCGGGCCCAGTGAGTAAGCAGCACGCCGACTATCGCAAACGTCAATACTATCGCAACGAGCAAAGCCCGCTGAACCAGGCCGATCTTTTGCCAAACCAAACTTATCTTTTGGGCAAAACCCATTGAATCCCTTTGTTAATTCATTACAATGGCATATTCATTGTCTGTTTATACGCTTCGATTAACTTATTTCTAACCCCCACGAGAAGCTTGAAACTCATATCAGCCTTGGCAACCGCCGAGACCACGGATGTAATATCTTCACTCTTGCCGGATAATAAATCCTTTATGGACGCATCCGATGATTGTTGAAGTTCATCCACGTTGGATACGTATTTCTCGGCAGCCTTAACCGCATCAGTAAAACCCCCTTTCTTGCCGTCGGGGTTTCCTATTTTCGGCATCCCAAGAGATTCAGGACGGGATCCCGGCTGTATGGACTGCAGGGGACCGGTCATATTCGCTGGATTTACGTTCATCATCGTTAATTCCCTAATTTATCTAAGTAGCTCGAGTGTGGTTTCCAATATTTGCTGATAGCGTTTTAAAACCGCTATATTGGCCTGATACATTCGTGTTGCAAGATTGAGATTCATCATCTCGACAGGCAAATTAACATTCGGCATAGCGACATATCCCTCCTCATCGGCCTGAGGATTCCCGGGATCTAAAACCCTGAGAAAATCACTCATATCCGGGATTACCTTATCCACCTCAACGCCGCCCAAATCACCATCGGTTTTGAACTCGGCTTGAAGCCTGCGGTAAGGCTCGCCCTTGCCGGCATCGGCTGTGCGGGCGTTGGCAACATTCGATGAAATCACTTTAATCTGTTTGCCCTGTGCCCGCAAACCTGAAATCGCTATATCTACAGGACCAAAACTACTATTAATTTCCATCTGTTCTGTCCCTTTTCTCATCCATTTCTAATCCTGGTTATACACGCAAAAAGTCTGTAAACACCTATACAGCATTACCTTAGGCTTATTGCCAACTCAATTTGCTTGTACTTTTTGCTGAGCAGACGAATATACGCTTTGTGGCGTAGCGTATTTTTTATCATTCTCCCCACCTCATCTTCCAAATTAACATCGTTACCGTTCGGTTTTACAGGCGTCTGTTTAGGCTGAAAAAGCTGAGCCTCAACCTCGTCAAGGTCGAATTCCTCGGAGGAAGCCAGGCATTTGGCAAGTAACTGTTCAAATTTGACGTCAACCCTGCGGTATCCCGGAGTTTCGAGGTTGGCGATATTATTGGCGATCGCCTGCTGACGAAGGCTCTCAGCCTTTATACCGGCATCGATAATATCTACTATATTGTCTGCTTTAGACATCAGAAGCTTTCCAATATTTACACACAAACCTTTACTGCTTAATAAAAACAGCAATAATCGTGCCAAATGCCGGTGATAAGTCATTTTCAGCACTTTAGTACCCTTCATGTGCAAAAAAATCCATTGGGCACACATAATCGCCTGTTTTGACAGCAATGGTAATGTCAGGATTTTATACAACAGTGAGCGTATCTTTACATAACTACTGCCCCTAAGAACGCATTTCAGAGTATCTTTGCCCCGGTTTTACCCAGACATATATGGCCCAATTAGACGGCCTTGCGAACTTGAACCGGAAATATTTACCTATGCCCAGGAATATTTCTCCACAAGCCTGGCCGGCAGCAACATATCTGAAATTTGCCACCATCTTTTTAACATTCATAAGCATATTATCTACAATAACTTACCTTTTATTTAGGTTTGTTCTAAAATGCTGGCACACAAATTGCTCTCTAATTATTTGCTTAGGTACTGCTATATGAATGCGAACTTATTAACAATTGATAATATGCTTGCGGGAATAACGGGCACATACTCGGGTCCATCAAAGCCTGAAGCAACCGGACAAGGCAGCAAATTTCACCTGAATCCCGATGAAAAACAATCCCAGGTCAATAGTAGCGATACTCCAACGGCCGATAATATCAGTTATGAAGCAGATGAAAAACATATTAGCAGTTCGCCGCAAGAATCTCCTCAAGCATCTCGCAACAAAAACGAGCCCGAACATCCCCTGGAGACCAAAAACAGCACTGAGTCGAAAGAGCAAAGCACAGCATCGGACAAAACCGAACTGCCGGATGTAGTACAGAATGGATTGACTGAGCAGCTTGCAGCCACAGAACAAACCAAAAAAGGTTCCCCCACAAAAAACGAGATGGATGTTGGCAGCCGGCTTGCCCAAATGATCGCCAGCATTAAAACATATCAGTCTTCCAAAGTTACAGGACAGGCTGCAAAATCAGTTGAAATCAAACATCACGCTATTGAAGAAGACCAATCAGGACTCAAAACAATTCTACCTGAAACATCCGGTGATAAAATTGGACTAAAGGCCGTCTTGCCCGATACAACCAAGAATGCACCTACCGGCAAAACCAAGCCCGGAACAGTAAACAACACCGAGAAGATCCCTGTATCAGCCAAGGCGGTCGATGATACAAAAGAAGTTGCCAAAAAAGGCGCTGTCAAAGAATTAGCGGCGGAAATTCCTTCTAAGACCGGCGTCAAAACAACCACTGCCGCCGGTATTGATCCAAAAAAGCCTGTGCCGGCTGCCGAGTCAGATACCAAAGCCACTACCTCTCCAACACTATCGAATTTATTGAATGCCAGCGGCAAAGAAACCACACACGCCGAGAATGACCTCTCGTCAAATCCCACCATCCAAAAGTTGAATATAGCCGCGGTTCAAGCTGCCGCCGGCCAGGCAAAAGGTCGAGATGCTTCAACATCCAACAAGAATTCTTCTCACGGTCACGAACAGATATTTTCACATAACAACTCCCAAACTCCAATTACAGAGCAGTCCACCGCTCCGGCAAAGAGCGCTTCAACAACCAATCCGCCGGACCAGAATTCCTCCGGCGATGTCTCTGCAGACATTGGCAAACAAATTCTTGAATCAATCCACAAATCCTTATCCCAACAAGGAGCGGATCGGCAAATTACCGTACGTCTCAATCCACCCGAATTGGGAAAGGTCTTCATAAAATTCCAGCAGCAGGGCACTGAGTTAACCGGCCAGTTGGAGGTCGGTAAGACACAAACCAGATTCGAGATCGAGCAGGCGCTGCCTCAGATTATCCGCAACCTTGCAGACTGCGGCATTAACATAAGTCGGCTCAATGTTACACTGTCCAACGATCAGCAGCCGGGGCAAAATGCGTTTGGGAACCAGTCGCTGCAAAGCGGCGGAACACAGCAGCAATACTCGGCAAATCAGGGGACGCCCGGAAACGATCCGGATGCAGACCAGAGCAATGAGTGGTGGGCAAGCAACAACGGTTACGAAAACATCTCCGAATTGCAGGGTGCCCTTATCACCGACGGCTCTATTAATCTGCTGATATGAAATACAATATTTTGATAGTTTACGATGTCCCCGACTGGGCTTATCACTTAAGGGCGAAAGCCTTAATGAAGTACGCACCGGAAGATTTCTCCGTGACAATCTCTTCTTCATTTAATGAATTGTTACACAAAGAAGATTATCATCTGGTTTTTTTCCTGCCTTTCAGTCACGTTCGTCAACTGACAGAATATTGTAATCAGATTGGTAAAAATCCGTTCATCGCAACTTCTTTTAACATCGGCTGGGGGTATGCAAACAATTGGCTCGAAGAAGCGCGAGAGTATTCCGATGCGGTTATCATAAACAATTTTCAAATGTGGGATAAATCAGGACGACTTCCGAAGACCTTTTATTTGCCCAACGGCGTAGACAGGGATATTTTCAAATACGAGGTGCCCGTCGAAAATCGAAGTCCCCGGCTGCTTTGGTGCGGTTCCGAGTTTCATCGAAAGATAAAAGGTTATGACGATATCCTTATTCCCCTGAGAGATAGATTGGAAAAGCACGGTTTGAACTTAGATTTAAGACTAATCAGCTCAACCGGCCGGGCAAAATATTCCAGCCGGCAAATGGCCCGATGGTATAACACCGGAACGATATATCTATGTACGAGCTTAGCCGAAGGCACACCTAATCCCGCCCTGGAGGCCGCATCCTGCGGCTGCACGATAGTCTCAACACCGGTTGGGAACATGCCGGAATTAATCGAGCATGGAGTAAATGGATATATCGTTAAGTGGGACGTCGATGCCTTTCTGGAACACGCCTTAGAAGCGATAGATCATCAAACGATATTGACTCGAAATATACTGAAGACTGTCGAATCCTGGAGCTGGGCGGAGAAGAGTAAGGATTTTTACGATTTATTCAGAAAGTTAATCGAAATCAAGAGCCCTCGATTTTCATACCAGTTATAGTTGACAAGCCGACTCAATTAAGTATCCGCATCTCCAGGCCGCCAAGCCCGGCAGGAACCGCCGAGACACTTTTCGATTCAAGTACCCGCCGCAATCCCTTTCTGGTCAATTGGGTATTCAAAGTGTAAATGAGGGCAGGAACCTTTACATTTTTACGGGCTGAACCTTTTTGCTTTGACATTTGCGCCGGGCCGTCTCTATAGAACTCAGAAAGCCCTCCTTGAACCTGTCCATTGAAAAACGCTCGATAACCGTCTTTTGGGCCTGCCTGCCCATTTTCACCGCCAGGTCTCTATTCTCCAACAATATCCCGGCATACTTTCGTAGTTCATCCGGATCGTCGCTTAGAAAGCCGCTGACACCGTGTTCGACAGGTGATCCAGGGTGACGATTGCCTAATACGGGCATACCCGCAGCCATTGCCTCCAGGCTGGCCGTATTGTATCCGTCCTCAAGTCCGGGAGCAGCGGTATGAACGTAAAAACGGTAAGACTGTAGCATCTTCTTCAAATCATTCCAGTTATTAGCAGCCGCCACCCCCGGCATATTCGGATTATGACCGACAAGCCGAACAGGAAGGCCATGAAACGCCTTCTCGTGAAAGTCCCATAACAAAATCTTCTTCCGGCTGTCAATAAAATTACTGATACGCAGCCCCATAGCCACCTGCCCCGAATAGGGTAAATAATCATCACTGTCGGCGGCAAGAGTAACAATATCCTCAGTAAAATCCCACGATTTGCCTTTAAGCATGGAAACAGCCACTACGTGGATTCCGGCCATTTCTACGTATTGATGCAACATTTCTCTCATCCGTTGTGGAGCAATATCTGATTTTTCCTCAAGCGCCCGTCCCTCAAGCGTGGAGTGAATGACCATAAGTCGCGGCTCGGGCCGATACTTTATATCGAGCAAATCGGTAATGTTGTGAGTAACGATACAATGGTATCTTCTCCGCGATTTCTGAGCTTCCAACAAAGTCACCAGGCGTGAATTAACCGGAACCGGACGCATTTGCTCATCCCAGGTTTGTTTGTACCTGCCCTTCAGGCCTACGATTATATCAAGAGCATAGCCTAACCCGCATTTCTCACAGATAGAGATTCCGGGTCGATTTTATCCGAAAAAGCACTCTTGAGAACTGCCCGCAACCGCTTCAGGCTCCGGAACCACATAAGAAAAGCTCAAATTGCCCACCT